>WNFI01271783.1_pt1 | contig 11624 bp, 13 predicted proteins | sample 5400471 | NCBI WGS metagenome assembly WNFI01 (sample SAMN13153348, study PRJNA577476) | soil metagenome | isolation source: 100 cm saprolite on Douglas fir-dominated hillslope | place: USA:California | collected 2013-09-17
TATGAGGGCCTCGAGCTATGCCCTCTTTTCCGCTGCTGGGAGGGAGAACTAATAGACGTGAACGACAAGCGATTAGTCAGGTGGGCTGTCAGGAAAACGCTGAGTATTTGAATACATACTCATGCACCTCGATACGAACACTCGGTCGACTAAGCACGGATCCAGCCCGACGACGACGATGATGCTGATTCTCATGCGTGCCGGTGAAAACAGAGCCCGCCTTCATCGCATTTCCGTCCTTGTCAGTCGTCGCCGATATCCGTCTGTGGCGTCGCTCAGGCTGCTTTCCCTTTGCAATAGCAGACCGCAGCGGTCGATCTCGCTCCTCGTGGTCGGGAGGGGGAATGAGGCGGGGTGGCGGGCTCGGTGAGGGTGGCGGCGGTTGATGACGACTTGATTTGCCGCCGACTGTGATCGCGACGGGCTTCGGGGCCGAGAGCAGCGGCACGGACGACGAGGAAGGGCCTGCCACCTGTGAAGCCGATGCCTGCATCGATGCGACCTCCTGGCGATGTCGCTCGTTGTTCGCTGCAGCAGAAGGAAAGCGACCAAGAAAAAAAGGATGTGAGTCGTCCTAGTTGGGAAAAGAGACGAGCAAAAATGGGACGAACCTTCGAGAAGCCGCAAGTCGGCTTCACGATGGAAGCTCTGCATGAGCGCCGAGTACCGCTTGACCTGCCAACCCATCTGCGCTGCGCGAGCCTTGTTGCCCTGCACCTGAGCCCACTGCTTCTCCTCTTTGAACCTACGACGCTCGCTATCTGCCATACTCGCCTTCTTGCGCAGCGCCGCAACTTCCCGCTCAAGCGGTGTCATGCTATGGTTTGGGTCGACCCAATCGGACAGAGAATCCCACGTGTTCGTCGTGTTCGTCACAGCAGTCGTTACAGACCGGTCGGCGTCGAAGAACGCGCGCCGGCGGCGGTTATGGTCGCGCACGCGCTCGTCGTCGTAAGACGAGCCACGAAACTGCAGCAGACGTCGTCTGCGCGGATAATCGGACACGACAGAGCCTTCGTAGTAGGCATCCTCCGGGTCGCCATCTTCTAAGAGTTGGGATAGGATGTCCGTGAAGAGTACGCCTACGGCGACGCCGAGAAGAGTACATGCACAACCCACACCGTCATATGTGATAACGAAGTTGACAAGGAGACGAGCGCCAATGCCGAAGCCAACTGGGAGGGTGAGAAAGGGAAACTCCATGAGAACATAATATAGGGCTACACCCTGCCAGAGACCACTGAGCACATGATCCTCGATACCGCGGACACGGAAAGAGAAGAGTTTGTTGTAGAGGATACGCGCTCCAAGACCAAGTAAGAGGGAGAATGCGGTGGTTAACTGCGGCATGCCCTTGAACAACTCCAGAAACCAACCAGTCAAGCGTTCATTTTGATCACGTGATCGAGAAATGGATCTACATGACACGCACATCGTACTCACAACACGTTACGCATTAGGATATGATGGCCATACACTAGTCTTGCAAACCCTCATGTGCTACAAATCCCCGCTATCAACATAGTTTGCCATCGGGTCCTCCATCCGACTCCTATCACGACGGTATCTCTCTGTGTCCATTCGTTAACGTTCACCATACCAACAGAAACTTGAGCAAACACCGTACCGAGATCACCCTCCGTCACGTCAAACTTCTTACTCTCCACAGCCTCCTCGTTCTTTGATTTTTTGCTGAATCGCTCATCTCCATCGTTTGTCCTCGCTCTGCGTTTACGCTCATCCGATAGCTTGCTTTGCTCAGCCTCAACGTCGATGTCGGTCTTCAGCTGTTTCCCTTTGTCCACACTACCGCCTTCAGGAGGAGATCTCGATATCGAGTCTTCGGGTTGTGAGCCGCTTCCTTTAAGCATATTCTGAGCATCCGACGCCGCCGCGGCCTGCTTTCCGGCCTCGCCGGTGCAGTATGAGATATGCACGGTGGAGTGGCAACATCCATAGCCCCATGCACTTGACGCTGTATCATACCACGACCCCCACACAGACGTGTGATTGTTGACGTAAACTGTGATAAAAACGACGTGGGTGAGCTATAGCAGATTAAGCATAGACGGGCGGACGAACCATCCTCGGGGTATTTTGACCTCGCCTTTGCTCGTTCCTTCCCATGAATGACTTGTCCAGCTCTAGAGTACTCCACGTACTCCTCCGTCTGACCCAGTAGCAGCTCCTTCGGAGGCTTTGCCAGGTGCTCTTCACCACCATATTTGGAGAGCACGCTGACTTTAGACGAGTCACGGAGTTCTTCTTTCTTCTCCTTATACGCTTCGTGAAGGAGCTGGCCTTGGGTTGGATTGGCATTTAAGTGAACGTCACTGCCACGAGCCGTAGATTGCCACGCAAACAGTTGTAGTTCCTGTACTTCTGGCGCATCGCCAGAATAGCGCAAAAAATTGTCCCCAGCAAATTTCGCCTTCGTGTGCGTGTAAGCATCGCTAAGTTCGCTCACTGACATGATGACACGGCACGTACCTCTTCCGGAGGAACATTCTGTATCGGATTGTCACGCATTGAGCGTGTTTTAGGGTCGTAGTACGCGCTGGATGGATCCAAATTGATGAGGTACTTTGCTGTGTCCTCTCGGATGCGCAAATTCCGCACAGTAATTCGCGTCTTGGTGTCCATCTTCTGCCCGACCGCATCCGCAGCGTCTGCATACTTGTCCTCATCCGCATCCTCCTCATCGCTCGAGCCAAAGTCCGGATCGCCCTCCTTGCCCTCCGCCTTCCCGGCCTTGGCCACCTTACGCACAGCAGCCATATCCGTCGTCGTCTGCTTGTCGATTTCCTCCTCGCGCAGACGCTGTCTCTCAGCCTCGATCGCCTCATACTCGTCATATATATCCTTGTGCTCGGCCGGATCATACCCGTTCCACCGATCCCGCTTCGCGTCGTAGCCGGCTTCGATTTGCTGTATGACTTCGTCCGGAGCGATATCCCTGTTGGTGTACTTTGCGCCTTTCTTGCGGGGACGCTCGAGGCAATCCTGTCGCTTGTGCGTCATCGCACCACAGTTCTCACACGCGCCCTTTCGATACTTCTTCGCGGCAACGCCGGTATGAGCGCTTCTGTCGTACCATTGGTCGAGTTTGTTGGAAGAGCGGTCGTCCGCAGGTCGCCGTTGGTGACTAAGCGAGGGTGCGCCTGTATCTAAGTACCATGGTGCCTGGGAGATGTACTCTGCAGATGAACAATGAACAAATGCATGCGGCTAGGAAGGTAGCTGGTTCGTACGTGGAATGTGGGGATTAATGGGTTTACCCTCCTCGTCGAGTGCAGCTGGTGCCGTACCGGCTTTTCGAGCCGCATCCAAGTCCTTCTGACGACGAAATTCTTCGCGAGAGAGCTTGCCGACGGCTACAGCATAGATATCAGGAGGTTGAGTGAAAAATTGTCCGAGTTTTCTTACCGCTCGAGGATGCCATGGTGTGTGGAAGGTGAAGTGGTTCAGCACTGGCCGAATCAGCTGCCTTCCGCTTATGTAAGGTCGCGACTTTTACACCACATTCTAAGACAACTGTAAGGTAGTCCTCATTAATCTCGCTCGAACACTGTAGTGAGATTATAGCCAAGGGAAGACACTAGTACTGCAGAGGGCTGTATCACAAATTTATGGTCGCACATACAATCTGGGCAAACAATTCAGAACATTACATTATAGAGTATTTGAGTTAACGGAAACAGAAAGAGTGATCAGAGGGCTAACAAAAAAAAACACGCGAGTCAAACAAAGCAGATATGGAGGTAGCACTAGAGAGGGAATGATGTCATGCAGCCATGGTCACCGATAGGGCTTGCCATTAGCCTTGACTGAGGATGACGGGGTCGCACCGTTGCTGGCTGGTTTGCCATTTGAACTTAACCGCGGCTTTTTCGGTACATTTGCGTCTCCACCTTCCTTGATCACCATCTTTGCATGAATCTCTTCAAGCTTGCCGGCCTTTACCTTCTTGGGCCAGAATAGCGTGACAAATCTAAGGCAATGCAATGTCAAAAATACCGAGATGACACGAGACAGTCCTGTTTACGCACGTCCACAGGTGTCTTCGCCACCTATCCCGGTCCTCCCCTGCCGCTTGCTTGGTATCGAGAACGATCTCTATTCGGCGTCCGATAGCGGCCAAAGACTCCTTCAGGATTGCAACCTTGTCGTCGCGAGGCATGTCTCCACCGGACAACTTCAGTTGTTTCTGCGAGCGTGCTTAGTCGGCGAGATGACGCTGTCGAGAAAATACTCACAAGTTGCTTCTTGACCGGACGAAGTTCTTCCTTGGTAGAAGCTTCGTCCATCGAAGGACTGCCCAGATAGTGTTACTTTGAATGCCAATGGGTTTGTCGAGGTCACTTACCATTCATCCGAAGATTCCGAGTCTGTGAAGGTCGGTGTTGGCCTGCGTTTCCGCTTCCGCGCGCTCGTATCCTCGACCGACGCGACGGCCTCACTCTCAGCTCGTCGCCTGTTGCTTCCGCTGTACGAAGACGAGGCAACAGGCGGGGGAGATGTGGAAGCCCTCAACTGTCCCTTTGTCCGGAGAGATGTCTCATATAGACGGAGTTTCTCTTCGTGGTCCCGTAGAAGACCCAAAAGGTAGTCGCCGCGCCGTACGAGGTGGATTGCATTCGGAATGGGTTTGGTCGATGCATCTTCGCCCTTTTTACCCTCCTCCAGGAAGAATTTGTCTGACAGGCCAAGTTTCGGATCCTTGGCAATGACCTCCCAGTTACCAAAGCCATAGAGGAATGCACCGACGAGCAACATGGAATCCTCTTGCGGACCCCATCGTCCAGACCAATTAAGTGTAGGACGAATATTATCTACCGGGATAGACCACACATACAACTCTTCCGTGCCAAGCGGACTGAGAATGTTATAGAGGATGTGTAAGTCGCGCGTTCGGGAGAGGACGGTCTCGGCGTTTATGTTTCCAACGTTTCTGTACGTCACCAACACCGCTTTGCTCTTTTGGGCCGTGGTCAAGGTCTCTCCGGCGGCCACACGAGTTTGTTTCTGCGTATTGTTCTCTTCAACAGCACTGGCACAGAGCTCGACAATGTCATCAGCGACATCAATGATCATCCCCTTGTTTTTATCCTGGAGCTTGGCGTCTGTGACATGTAGGAGGGCGATTAGTGATGCGCATGGTCATGGTCATAAATTGGTGGAACATACAATGATGTCGTAACGCTGACGTATGTCGCCCCATTTCTGCATGCTACGGATGAGGACACGGACATCGCGTTCTTTGAGCTCCATCGCTTTCTGACTTGCACTCTTCCGGGTTGGAGCTGGCCCCTTCGGCTTCTTGGTGGCGGACGTCGACACGGGCTGATCCACATCCATGCCTTCGTAAGACACTGGTGCGTGTGATCGCTTTCTGTCCTTGGTGTCCAATGCGGCGATCTCCTCGGCCTTCCGTTGGTCCTCTTCACGCTCGACCTTCTGACGTTCTTCAAGGGGAATAATATCCTCCCAACTTATCTCAGTCTTTACATCACTGACGAACGCGACAGATGCGAGGAAGCCTTCGCCCCCAAGAGACGCGCCACCATCTCCACCTGTAACGGTTTCGTGGTCTTCCGCGCGGTTGAGGATATCATCGAGATCCATGTCATCCAACTTCTTGTCTTGTTGTGCATTGTCTTTATCGAACCTGGAACCCAAAACGTCAACAGCGCTAGGGAGGATAGGAAAGAGGTGGCATACAGCTTCTGGGCGCCGTACTTGAGGACAGCGGTGAGCTCCTCCCTGCTAAGATTGTCCGGTTTTGTGACATCCTTGCCATTGCCAGTCTTGCCGCTGAGGTGGGCTTGCGACGTGTCCATCTGGTTGATGACTGCAGTAGGAAAACAAAAAGCCGTTAGCTCCGACCCGGTCTTATTCAAACCACAATTTAAGTACGCACTTGCGTACTCAAGAACCATTTTCTTTTTGGCCCGCTCTAGAACGTCCTCCTCCATTGTGTCCTTGCTCACAAACCTGTACACGCTGACATGTGACTTCTGGCCAATTCGATGAGCACGTGCCATGGCTTGTAAGTCATTCTGTGGATTCCAGTCACTCTGCAAAAACAAAACATCAACAGTCACGTCTTCCAAGCCATTATCATGCTCACGTCAAAGATGATAACCGTGTCGGCTGTCTCGAGGTTGATTCCGAGACCACCAGCACGTGTAGACAGTAAGAAGACAAAGTCCGGTGAGCCTGGGGCATTGAAGTGGGCAATTGACTTCTTCCGTGCGTCCGATGATACCATTCCATCCAACCGTTGATGTTGGTAGTTTCGGAAAGACAGGTAGTCGCTGAGGATGTCGAGCATGCGGACCATCTGACTGAATATGAGTACACGATGACCATCGTTGCGCAAACGGGCGAGCAGTTTGTCGAGCAAGACCATCTTTCCACTGTTCATGACTAAGCCTTTCAGGGTTTCCTCATCAGATTCGGTCTTCACTTCGGCACCGTCAAAAAGAAACGGGTGATTGGCAGCCTTCTTGAGTTCCATTGCTGTATCCACGCAGTTAGTACAGAACAAACCCGCGTACACTATTGGACTAACCAATGTTCAAGAGACTGATGTTGCTGTTTCCACTCGCACTCTTCTGAAGGGCTTGGAAGTTCTTTGTCAAGATGTTTTTATAATAGTGCGTTTGCATGGCACTCATTTCCACGCGCAAGATCCGTTCGCTTTTTGTCGGAAGAGATTTGAGTACATCGCGCTTCAATCTTCTCAACATCAACGACTCGAGCTGTAAATGTAGCTCTTTGATCTTTGATTCGTGATCCACGTCACTGAGATCGAACTCGTTCGTCAATGCAACTAGATCCGTCATAATTAGTAATCTTGGGAGAAACAAGGGAAGCGGACTTGCATTTCTCGGGCATGAGGAAGTGCATGAGCGACAAGAGCTCTACAATGAAACATAAGCTATCACAATTGTCTCAAATGTGGGGCACACAGACCTTTTACATTGTTCTGAAGTGGCGTCCCTGTGATCAGAAGCTTCGACGCAGCCGAAAATGCCCGCAGTGCTTCATACAGCTGGCTCTCTGAATTCTTGAGGCGGTGGGCCTTGAGCCGGTTCAGCAAAGCTCACATGCAATGAGAGTAGTACGCACTTCGTCGACGGCCAGAACTTGCCACTTGAGATCGCACAGTTCCTTCGCGTCACGAAGGGTCAACTCGTACGTCGTTAATAGTACGTTCAATTTGAGCTTCTTGTTGGAGGGTCCAAACTCATATTTACGGATGACCTCTCTCGCCGCGGCAGTGCCTATGTAAGTGATTACATTAAGATCCGGCGCCCATGTCTGAAATTGCCACTGCCACGCAGCGATGGTTGAGAGTGGGACGATCACCAGGAAAGGCCCGTACTGGTGCAATTGGTGGAACAAGAAGGACAAGAATGCGACCGTTTGCACAGTCTTTAGGGGAGGAGATCAGCCACGGGACGCATAATGCCACTCTCCGAGCCTGGAGCGTACCTTCCCAAGACCCATCTCATCGGCCAAGATGCCATTCTCGCCCTTACTCCATAGGTATGCCAGCCAATTCAATCCAGTGAGCTGGAAATCCTTCAATTCGCCGCCAGTTTTGGTGATATATTCGGGGTCTTCATTAATCTTCTCGAAGGGAGGGCGTTGGGTACGCGCATACATCATACTCTTGAAGGGAAACTTGGCTTCCGCTTCCCGCTCACGATACGCTTCAAGTTGCTCCCTCGCAATCGGGCGGATCTCTTCGAAGGGCTCCCATGTGCAGTGTTCATAATTGAGGCCGTTCCACTTGCAGAAGTACTCAATTTCACCCTTGATGCCGTCGCGGTGCGAAACAACACGTTCAACCGTCTTGTAAAGTTCGAGATCTTGCTTGTCACGTTCCTTGTCCAGGAGAAGCGTTTCACGCTCCTCTGAGGTAAGGCCCGGAGCTGCGAGGCGTGCTTGATAAGCTTTATATGCCTTGATATAATTATCCACCCGCTTGAGACCTTTGTACCGTTTGAGGAACTCGTATGTCTCGTCAGTGTTCCGCAAGTGAGAGAACCCCTTCCACTTGATGTGGAAGCGCTAGAAATGCAACTGTTTCAGACAAGCCAGGAACGAAAAGGAGCGAGGACTTACAAGATTTTCGTACCAGAGGTCCTCGGGATCATCCTCGTGTCCCTCATCTCTTGTGTGTCCAAGAACAGCTTCAATCTCATCGTTCTCTTTCTCCTGAACGTTAGGGTCAATGTAATAGCCTGGATGGGGCTCGTCGAATTGCTCAAAGTCTTCAACGTCATCAGCATAGTTTGGCACTCTCACGCCACGGCTGGAGGTCCGCAACTCGTCCCCTGAAACACGGGGTTTCTTCTTCTTCTTGGACCGAGCGCCGTACTCAGAGTCCGAGTCTGAAGAAGCTTGTCTGGATGTAACTAGAGCTAGAATTCGGACTTGAGGAGTGAAACCGAAAGTATGTATGAAAGGGCATACCCTTGGGCTTGGAAGGCGCTTTTTTTTTCTTAGGCACCCTCTTACTGCTAACGCTACCGCCACCGCCATAGTCGTCGTCGCCGTAAGAGCCGTCGTCATCGTCATCTTCATCATCCGGAGTACCCTCGTAACCCTTAGTGGGACGTGTGAGGGTGAACAAAGAGCGAGGTCCGAGAGAAAAACATACATAGTCCTCATCTTGTATAATCTGAACATATAAATAAGCCGTGAATTTCAGACTCTAGAACTTGACCACTACCACGAACCTGTCTCCCGATGGGACGAGACGAAGACGCATTTGGGTCATAGCTCACTGGGACCAGATCAGGCTCTTCGACGTAGTCACCATCTGCATCAATGTCAGCATCGCCGTCTGCGTCAGCATCTCTGGCGTCGTCGTCAGAGTCGAGCCGCATGTTATCCGAATCGTCTCCATTGAACTGTATGCTTTGGGGTACTGGGGAGGGTGCCAAGGAGGTGTCCGCAGGTGTGTCCAGATCGTCGCCTAAAAACATATTTCGGTGATGTTGGAGTGGGGGCGGCGGAGACGGGGGAAGGGGGGTGAGAGACGGAGAGGGGATGAAAGAGTAAGGGGGAGAAAGACGGTTGACTCGGGCGTCAGTGTCGGCAGAGGGCAGTCCGGGTTGGTTCACACGCGTGGCCATCGCTACGGGCAACGCCGGCCAGTGTTTGTTCGTCACCGCCCGTGACGAACTCCGAAAAAAGCGTCCTGGGCACGAATTTGCACCCTGATTTCCCGCATTTCGATCCCGTCTCACCCTTCCGAGACAACAGTGGGCACCCCATTATTCAATATCGTGTTTACCCTTTTTTCTCGTCCATTCCTTACGGTCGAAACACAAGGTTCACGGGTCTGTGCGCTTGTTGTCGTTCTCGCCGACAGAGCCATCATCAGCGCGTGGGGTCAGCATGTTGTGACATCGCCCTGTCTCTTATCTATTCTTCTATGGACGGCATGCTGGCTTGCTTCGTGCGTCGACGCCAGTCCCCTCCATTTATTCATACTCGTACCGCAGCCAAGACAGGGTCAGCTGGCACAGCTGGCACGGCCCCACTACACCAGTAGTTGGGGACCTCTCCCACGGCGTGCCATCGCACAGCCGTCCTTGCGGCGCAACATGATGACTTGATGGCATTTTTGGCACCGGTTCACGCCGTGTGACGGTGACGGTGCCTCAAGAACGGCACAATACGCGCGATGCGATCACCTCGGGCCCGGTGCCCCAGCTCCATCTCTTTGGCTGCCCGCGTAGACATTACTGTACTTGTACCTGTACCCGAGTCATCATTCTAAATGAGAACAATTGCGAGTCCGGATTAGACTGCGGAGGGCACAAGGACACGTGTGTAGCGTCATCTCGCTGGTCACCCTCATGGACGGGTCTTCTCATCTCTCCCTCATTATCGACTTGTCACCCTCACAATGGTACCTGTCCGCCCAACCCTCCAAGTCCAACCCACACCCCTTGTCCTTCCAGACCTTTCTCTCGCACGTCTTGACCTTCCTGAATTCGCACATTGCCGCCAAGCATGAAAACACGTTGGCTGTCTTCGGCGCCCTCCCCGGGAAGAGGTGGGCTCAACAATAGAGCAACGACCCCTGTCACTGAACTGTAATTCTAGCTCGATGCTCTACTCTTCCCTAGACGCCAACTCTGGAAATGGGAGCGATCCGCCTGCCGATGCCAACTCTTATCGTCCCTTCAAGATGGTCAACTCGGTCGTCACCAACAACATACAAAAAGAGTTAGATCTCATCGGAGGGCTGACCGAAGAACGTGGGTTATAAGCAGCCTGCTCTCAGTTCGCTCTATCGACGTTGCTTCCAGCGCCCGTTGCTTTAGTAGGGTCTTTGACAAAGGCACTATGCTGTATGAGCCCTCAATCTTTTCTCGGACGGGTCTGATTATATGGGTCAGTTATCAACCGTCTGGCTCGTCCACCATCCGGAAGCTTGGTCGACGATGCAACGGCCTCTGCTGATCCCCGTATCCTGATCCTTTCCGTCTCGCCCGACCTATCTGCATCCTACATTCCTGTCATGAACTCGATCTTTTCTGCTCAGAAATTGGTGCGTGCTGTCGAGTCCGACGAGGTCATCCGCGTAACTTTGCTGCCGTATGGCTTTTTAGAAAGTCACCATCGACGTTTGCAAAGTATTTGGGGAGGAAACGGTGTTCCTTCAGCAGGCTGCGCACTTAACGGGAGGATCTTACATATATCTTGAGCGAGGGGATGCCCTCTTGCAGTACTTCATGGTGTGTTCCCTTCGTCTGCTGCCACCAAAGCAACCCTTACTCACCATTCCTTTCATTAGATGTCATTCCTTCCGCCTCCCTCCCTGCGGCACATCATAGCCGTTCCACGGCAAGACAAGGTCGACTTCCGAGCAGCATGTTTCTGTCATAAAAACATCGTCGACATCGGATTCGTCTGTTCTGTTTGCTTGTCCAGTAAGTTCACCAGCACGTTCCATCCGGGCGTATTAATTCCGGGACCGCGGTCCAGTATTCTGTTCCCCTGTACCCGTATGCTCGACCTGCAGGTGCGTTATTGCGGACATTGCTTAGCCGCCTCGCCGTATTGATGCCTTCTTCATTTCAGGACCAAGTTTCCCATGAAAACCCTCCAACGCCTTAATGCCTCTCGACCCTCTTTACCCCCTGCCAATGGCGTCTCAAACGGCACTTCGCGACCGCCGAGTGCACGACCCAGCCCGGGAATGTCCGCGAGTTTACGATGAGGCACACAATCATTCGTGGCTCATGAGAATGAAACATGCCGTCCTAACACCGCAGTGGTCATCAGATGCCGAACCTTGACCATAATTTGGCCTTGCCTGGCCAATGTACTACAAGACCGCGATACATTACGCGCATTCGCTGTGGACCCGTGTAGATGGAGTGTGACGATACCACTGGTTCCGTTTGAGAGGCATTATGAAGGAGAGGGCTAAGCAATGGCACTAAAACAACATGATGCGGATGGTGTTTTCACCATGTAGCAACCCTGTCTAAAAAAACATGCAATGCTAATTGCTAATTGACACCACGGATTGCGGGCCTTGTCTCGCCTTAAGCGCGCTTCTGCGTGCGAAGGGGTGCGCTACATTCTTA
>WNFI01271894.1_pt1 | contig 11624 bp, 8 predicted proteins | sample 5400471 | NCBI WGS metagenome assembly WNFI01 (sample SAMN13153348, study PRJNA577476) | soil metagenome | isolation source: 100 cm saprolite on Douglas fir-dominated hillslope | place: USA:California | collected 2013-09-17
TGACCGGTGAGTATGCCTGCCGCAGTCCGCGGCTGTATTCCTTGAATTGGATGTGCCGCAAGCTGGCCCGTTCTCTGAATTTCCGCATCGCGTATATTCCCCGCGAGAGCAACCAGGAAGCCAACCGCCTGGCCAACCACGCCGTCCGATTCCGCACTCAGTGCGATGGGAAAGTGGAATAGCGATTCGCGCCCTGCGAGAATTGCCAAAATCAGTAATTGCCAAAATTGAAATCGAAAAAACAAGATCCAGGTTGCCGCAGATGAACGCAGATCAGAACAGGCCGATTGCTAAGTACTGATTGCTGACTACTGATTGCTGACTGCTCTCTCACATCGGTCGCAGGCCATTGCCGACCAAGGCAGGTACTGGCGGCGGCATAGCCGGGAGGGCCTCGGCTGGTTCCCTGGTCATTCCCAGGATCTGGTCCACCCATTGCAGGGAGCGAATGTAGTCATCGGCCAAGTCGGTCTGGTCCACATGGACCTTGGCGCAGAGGGTCCTGGTCTTTTCCCAATTGGCGCGATCATAAGCGATGACCAGATCCAGAATATCGCGCAGGCGGTTTGGTTTCCCCAGCAGAGCGGCCTCGGTGTCCGGCGGAACTTTGATCTTGGTGAACAGTTGTTCCAGGGGAATGCCCAGGATGGTGTCCATCATGGAGAAAAGGCCCAGCAGGAAGAGGTCATAGGAACGGCAGCCGGTTTTGTGCGCCAGCGATTCGCCAAAGCGGGCGCGCATCAGCGCGGAAGAGAGCAGGCATTGCGAACTGTTTTCCGCCGCCACGGAAACGCAAGCAACGGCGATCCAGCGGCGCACCTGATGTTCCCCCAACAGCGTTAGCGCATGGCGGATGGAGGTGATGGTGGTGCGCAGGCAGAAAGCATAAGAGTTCAGGAAACGGAGCAGACGGTAGCACAAAGCCGGATCAGACTTGATGACCTCTTCCATCTTGCGGAGATCGATTTCCGCATGGGAGGTCTGCTCCATCAGCCGGAGATAGTTAAGCTTGGAAGGCGCCAGTTGGTGATTAGCCAGCAGGACCGGCTCACAAAAATAATAGCCTTGAAACAGCTTGAATCCGCCTTTCTGGGCGGACTTGTGCTCGGCGCGGGTTTCAACTTTTTCGGCCAGGGGCAACGCTTTCTGGCAGTAACGTTCCACAATCTCTGCGCGCGTGCGCTCGTCAGTGGTGCGGAAATCGACTTTGATGATGTCGGCCAGAGGAAGCAAGGGCAGAGTGCGCGGACCGGGAACAAAATCGTCCAGGGCGATCATGAAGCCGGCTCGCTTCAATTGCTCGCAGGCGGTGATGACCGCGGGAGTCGGCTCCACCGTCTCCAGGATTTCCACCACGATGGCTTGCGGAGGAAAAACGCTGATGTACTCCCGCACCAGGACTTCCGCGCTGCAGTTGATGAACAGGCGGTTGCCTCCGGAGAGTTCCCGGTAACCCAGCAGAAGGATCTGTTCCATCACGCTGCGCGAAGCGGTGTCAACGTCAGAGATTCGCGCAAACGATTCCGCCGCGGCGCGATAGAGAAATTCGTAGCCGGCGGTTTGCTCGTTAACGTCAAGGATTGGTTGTCGTGCCATGTATTGCATGAGTTGTACCTGGGTGAAAGCGCGCCTGAGACCCCATCGGCAGTGGGAGAAGGAAGCTTTAAGTACTTTGAATTTAAAGATGGAACCGGCTCAAGGACATTTGTCATGGGTACGGGTGCCCATGCGCAGGGTGTCATGAGCGCAAAGAAAAGCGCTGTGAATCAACGCGGGAAGCAGAAGAATGCCTAGCGGTGTGAGCCGGGCCGTTTGCCCTATTCAGTGTGTGGTGGGCTCGTAGTATTTGCCAATGATCATGCCGATGGCCACGGCGGCGTCAGGATCAAGGTCGATGAACTCAAAGCCGGCATACTGCTGGTCGGAAAAGCGGAGGCGCGCGTTCACGCGGACGTCCATGTCCTCCGATGGGTCATGGATGGTGAAGCCGTAAATTTTGTTATCGTCGCTGTAGGTTTTTTCCGGCTCCATCATGAAGCCGCCGCGGGCCAACTGGCGAAGCACGCCGGTCTTTTTGCCTTTGGCGTCCATGACGAGCACCTGCGCCTGATGCGCAATATCCACTCGTTCAAACTTGCGTCGATCTTCCGGGTTTTGCTCTTTTGCCGGCTTGGTCATTGCACTTGTTCCCCGAACGCGCTAACGGGATCAATATCAACAGGAACATCCTTGATGTTCGCCAGAGCCGATTTTAACTCAGATGGCATGGAATCATACTTCTTAAACCATTGCTCAGCGCGGTTCCTGTCGCCGGTGGCCTCAATTTCAAGCAGCTCTTTGGCCAGAGCGGCAATGGCCCCCGGCATTTTGGCGTAGTCGATAACGTAACGTTTACTTTGGGCGTCACGGGAGATGGCGCCTTGCTCGGACAGGTAGTTGAACTCCATCATCTCCGCGCGGCCATGGGCCTCCGCCACGCCAAAACGGACAGTGCGGAAGATACCAGCAACGTAAGAAGCGTAATACTCGGGGGCGCGTTCTTTGGGTAAAACTCCCTTATCGATCAGCCAGTTCAGCGCGAACAGGCCGACCATGTCAGCCTTGGCTTCTTCCAGTCCGGAAAACGCCGGCCCAATGGATTGCCGGATATCGACTTGGCCGGAGCTGGTGCGGGCAAAGGCGGGACCCAGGCCATGACATATCTCATGCATCAACACGGCGGCCATATAACCTTCCATCGACGCCAGGCTGGCCTGATCTTCGCGCATCAGCAGCTTGCCGATGGGCAGCACAACGTAATTCACGCGGGCATCCATAAAGTTCTTGAAAAAGATCTTCTTGGTGCCTTTTTCCTGATGGATGCGGGCATCATTGGGCAGGTTGTCGGCGACGGCCTGGTATCCGTGGCGTAAATCGCCGGCGCGGGACGGCGCGTCCATGACTTCCATGGGCGTGCTCTTCCCTTGCATGGACGGACGGTCCTCCGGCGGCAACGGCAGCGCGTCCTGTATGTCAGGAACATATTTCATAAAGGTAGCCAGCTTGGCGCTCTCCGCTTCATTGCGTACCATGACGGCGGCTCCGTACGACGTTTTCACGCCCAGCAGATCGTCCAGATAGGTTTCATACGGCGCAAAGATAATGTCGAACTTCGGGTTCTGCAGGTCCAGCCAGGCAAGGTCGCTCTTGTAGTAGTCATCGGTGAGCAGCGCGTCAGCGCGTAGGCGAAGGAAGCTGGCAAAGGCCTGGTCTGGACTGAGCGCGGCGGCGTCACGCAGGGCTTTGGCCGCAGGCAGCAGCCATTGCCGGTATTCCACATGATAGGGCACGGCGACCAAGCCGGTTCCTTGCCGTTTAATCACGGTATAGGGATTGTAAATCTGGGCTTTCTGGTCCGGATGCTGGGCCACGTAAGCTTCAATATCCTGCCGCGTCATGCCCGCGGGAAATAGCGCGCGTCCGGGAGCAAATGGATCGACGCCGACGAACGGCTTGTTCTCTTCCAGCAGATCATAGCGGCTGCCGTTAATCATCAGGAAGCGGCGCAGCTTCTGGTTCATCACCTGATTGCAGCCCAACAGGCGTTTGTACAGATCAAGGCCTTTAGGATCGCTCTGGCGCCAGTAGATTTGCTCGAGAAAGTTCGACGCCTCCACCAGCTTATAGACCATCTGTTGTTCCTTGGGGTTCAACCCGGTCACGCTGAAGGGCATGGAGACGAGCTTGAACTTGGCCACCTCGGCCGCGATATCACCAGTGATCGGACTGGGAATTCGGCACTTGTCCGCTGTCTTGGGCGGCGCGCCAGCGCGCCGGCCGGCCTGTGGGAATACGGCGGAGGACAAAACGGCAGTCAGCAGGATGGTCAGCAGCAAACGTCTTGATCTCATTACATTGATTTTAGCCTATCCGCCCGGTACTTTTTGCTCGCTCCAGGCAACCTCCTGCCCTCATCGGCAATCGTGCTAGGCCCCCTCCCCCTCGATCCCAATAAACAAAGGCTTTAGGTACGAGCATCCCAAGAGATCCCAAGGGGTGAGGTGAACCCCTATGTTGAGACAGTTTGGAAGTGTCACACATGTTAGTAGGGGCCACGCAAGCCGGGGTTCGGAAGATTCGTGCACAGCCGCGGGTAGCCTCCGGTTTTGCCGCTGTTGGCGAAGCGTGGGGATGGCTCAGAGCTTGTAACTCAATCAGATTGTTTAACATTGAAAGCAACCCGCCCGCGGCTTCTACCTCTACGCCGTTAAGACACTACCCTACCTCTAGGACCGCCCGAGAATAATGTCATTTGTACTAACGTTGACCCTTTTTTCTGTACAGCGACGTCTTTCTGGGGGCCATGCGCCGCATTGAAGAGTGCGACCGCGCGAGGTTCTCGCAACCGCCCCTCTCGGAGCCAGGCCCCTAAGCTACACTTCCCCCAGAAACGCTTCCCCCAGAAACCCCAGGAGTAAAACTCTTCACCCAACAGGACCAGCCTCAAAAAAGGGGCGGGTTTCTTGTGAGTTCGAGATCGTTTTCTCCCACCCAGCCGAAATGTGCGGTCGAGCTGGCAACCTGCGGACGCAGCCATCCATTCGAAATATGTGCCGATTCTCGTGGAAAGCAACGAAATCACAGAGTCGACCAAACCCCGAATGGAGGCTCCCAAGTGAAGTTCTTCACATATGTCTTTTTGTTCTTTTGTCTCGTTGCGTCGAGCACCCTCGGCATTGCCCAGGTTGCTCCCGCTGCAAATCCGACTGTTGCTTACATCTACGTTTCCCACAGTCTTAGTGACAGCAATTCAGAAGTGATTGGTTTTGCGGTAGACGCCACTGGAGCGTTAAGTCGCATTGCCGGATCGCCATTTCCAGCAAATGTACAGCAGATGGCGCTCAATGGAAAATATCTTTTCGGCGATCAGAATGGCATTGATATCGTCTCTTTTCAAATTGCCGCAACCGGACAACTGAGGCAGGTAGCATCCTTTGACGATAGCAGCCACGGCTCGCCCCAAGCGCTCTTTTTGGACCATACCGGCGCAACCCTGTATGCCGAGGACTTTAACGCCGAGGGAACCGGCAACAATGGCTATCAATTCTTCAGGATCAACGGTACAACCGGACAACTGAGCTTGATCGGGCTCTCCACCGCCAACACCGAGAACGGCATACCCATGGTGTTTTCCGCCAACAACCAATTTGCATACTCCGCCAACTGCGTTCACGGCGATTCGACCGTCTTTGGTTTTAGTCGAAACGCCGATGGTTCGCTTACGCGTTTGAATATTACCCCGCCCATTCCCACCGATAGTCAGGGATTGGAGTTGTGTCCGTTCCTGGCAGCGGCCGACCCAACCAACCTGCTCGCAGTCTCAATGTTCCCGAACCCGTTTTTTGCGCCGCCAGGCCCCCCGCAGCTTGCCGTGTACTCCATCGCTGCGGACGGAAGTCTCACCACCAACAGCACAGCCGCCAACATGCCGCAAACCGCCGTCACCGAGGTCACCAGTCTCCGCATGGCTCCATCCGGTCAGCTGCTCGCCGTGGCCGGAACCACCGGCCTGGAGGTGTTTCACATGAATGGAGCCAACCCGATTACGCCCTACACGGGACTACTTACCAATGCGCCCGTAGACGAGATGTTCTGGGACAACGCGGACCATCTCTTCGCCATCAGCCGGTCAGGGAATCGACTGTTTGTATTTACCATCACACCGACAAGTTTTGCCCCCGGACCTACCTCACCGTTGATTGGCAATCCACAAGGTGTGATTGTGCTGCCAAAGAGCTAAAGTCACACTGGGCGGGTGGAGCAGGCCTTTCAGGCGGAAATCTTCCTGGAGAAAATCGGCTTCAGCCGCTGAGGTAGTAGATCAGCCGCTGAAGCCGAAAGAATCGATAACATCTCTCCACAGGACTGATGAGATACTTGGCGCTCCTAGATGCATTTGCCGTTTATCATATTCAGGCACATGCCCAACCGGATTTCAAACCCGCAAGTCCTGCTTCTTGACGCTGATGACACGCTCTGGGAAAACAACGTCTATTTTGAACGGGCCATTGCCGATTTCATTGAGCGCTTGAACCACCAGCACATGACCCCCCAGCAGGTGCGCCTGTTCCTGAACGGCGTGGAGCGGGAAACCATCCTGGAGCACGGCTATGGTTCGCACAGCTTTGCCCATTCGCTGGTCAAGTGCTTTGAGCGCCTGGCGGAGCAGCCGGTCACGCCGGAACTGCATGAATTTATCTGGGGCTTTGCCCATCGCGTTTCCACGTCCCCGCTGGAGCTGATTGCCGGCGTCGCGGAAACGCTGGATTATCTTTGCCGGCGCCAGCATCGTCTCATCGTAATGACCAAGGGAAATGTCATCGAGCAATCAGGCAAAGTGGAGCGCTCCGGACTGAAGGAATACTTTGCCGCCGTGGAAATCGTGGCGGAAAAAAACGCTCCCACCTACCAGGAGATTGTCACCAAATACCAGCTTGGCCCGGATACCACTTGGATGGTCGGCAACAGTCCCAGATCGGACATTAATCCTGCGCTGGCCGCGGGCATCAACGCCGTCTTTGTTCCTCACGACCATACTTGGGTGCTGGAGCATGAGACCGTTGACCCGGTTCCAGCGGGTCTGCGCCTGCTAGAGGTGCAGCGGTTTACCGATTTACAACTGCATTTCTGAATAAGCTGAAAAATAAAACTTAACGTAAAGCGATCAAAGGTTGCCCGCCAAACGCTCGCCTGGCAGAAACCTTTTTCCTGCCAAGAAGCTTCTAACTAAATTAGAGGTCGGACCCGGGAAATTCGAGGCCGATACTCATACTCAGGCGTTGTCCGCGAATCGGGAAGACGCGCGGAGACTTGTCGCCCATCGCCAATTCACTACCTCAATAGAGGTTGGAGGTAAGAAATGAAAAAACTTGCTGGTATTTTCGTCGCATTGTTGGTCTTCTCTATCTATACAGTTGCGCAGGAAAAACATGACCGCGGCCGTGAGGGTGGTGCTGGCGCTCACGCACACATTCCCGCGCACGGTCCTCCTCCGGCGCGCACTATGCAGCGTACGGCTCCTGAACAACATCCGGTTCCAGAACAACACCCGGCTCAGGAGCACCGCAGTTTTGCCGATCACCCAGGTCACCCGGACGCGCCGCACGTTCACCCGGACAACCGTTGGATCGGACATGACACAGGCCGCGGTGATGAGCGCTTCCATCGTGATCATCCATGGGAGCACGGACGCTTCACCGGAGGCTTTGGGCCACGTCATATCTTCAGGCTTGAGGGCGGCGGGCCCCGCCGGTTCTGGTTTGGCGGGTTCTTCTTCACCGTTGCCGATTTCGATGCTCGCTATTGCGATGACTGGTGGTGGGACCGCGACGACATCGTGTTTTATGAAGACCCGGATCACGTTGGGTGGTATCTGGCTTACAACACAAGACTGGCCACTTACGTTCACGTTGAGTTTCTCGGACGCGGCTAGCGCCTTGCACACTGGCTGAAAATCCCTGGAGTAGCGAACGGGATAAGCGACGCAAATCGTGGCTCCAGGGTACTTTCACATTGGAATCTGTTTACCATTACGGTTCTTAGCTCTTTCTCATCATTCTCTAAGCTGCTACTCTGAGCTGCTCTGGAAGTTCGCGCCACCAAAATTTGGCCGACTCGTTTATAACAAACAGGCCTCCTATGCTCGCTTCCCAGATCCTGGCCGAACTGGGACCCGTGCTCACGGGTGAGCGAGACCTTTCTCGCACCGCTTCCGGTGCGCTGGAAGTGGTGATGGCTGCGGTCCGCGCCGGCTCCGGTGCGCTGTTTCGCTTCCAGGAAAAGCCGGCCGTGCTGGCTTCCATCGCCGCGTCCGGATTCGTAGTTTTCCCGCAGACTGCCGTCTTCCCGCTGTTGCCCAAACATGTGCATTCTCTCAGCAACACTCCCGGCCCGCAGAAGATTTGCCGCGAACGCTGTGACACCTTCCTGAGTTCCACCGGCAATATCTCCAGCGTATGGTTCCGCTGCATCGCGCCTTTGCGGGTGCGCGGCAAGCTTATTGGTGCGCTGCTGCTGGGGGAGCGAGAAGGCGGAGCGGAATATTCAGCGGAGATTCTGAAGCAGCTCGGAGACCTGGCGCCATTTATCGCACTGGCCATTCACAACCACCAGCTCATGATGTCCCTGGAGGAGCGCACAGCGGAGAATCTGAAGCTGATGGCTTCCGTGCATTCTTTCTGGGATGACGCGCTGGCCGCCTTTGCCGCCACCATTGATGTGAAGCACGTGCAAATGCACGGCCACTCCCTGCGCGTAGGGCGTTATTCCGCTGGCATGGGAGAGACGCTGGGCATGGGCGTTGCCGAAGTCAGTGAAATGCGCGCTGCTGGATATCTGCACGACATCGGCAAGGTAACGGTGGACAAACACCTCTTCACCAAAATAGGCGCATTAGAGCCTTCTGAATTTCAGGAGATGGCCGACCACACCCTAGCTGGCCATCGCATTGTTTCCACAGTCCAGTTCCCCTGGCCCAAAATCCCGGAAGTCGTGCGTTCTCATCATGAGCGGGCCGATGGATCGGGATATCCAGACCATTTGCACAACGACGAAGTCTCCATGCCGGTAAGGATTGTGGCCGTGGCGGACACATTTGACGCCATGCTCAGCGACCGTCCTTACCGCAAGAAACTTTCTCTGGGCGAAGCTGCCGCGCAACTGAGTTGGCTGGCGCCGGCCAAGCTGGATGGTGACGTGGTCCATGCGCTTCTGGTCCAACTCCGGCGTGATGCCGTAAGCCTGATGTCGCCGCCCCGCCCCTGGGCCTCGGGGCACGAGAAATCAAGAAAAATGTTCATCGATCCCAGCGTTTCGAGCAACATCTCTCCTACGGATATCGACCACCTGGCCTCCGAACTGAACCGGCGCATCAACCGTGGACGGGTCATTTTGGCGTAAAATCATCTGGCGTAAATCAATCTGGCGTAATCTAGCTTTCTGGCAAAACTTTATGTCTAATTGGGTGTTGGTATCCTCTGATGCCACACTCTGGAGCTTCTATGCCCGCCACTCGCAAGATGTTGATTCTTCTGGGCTCCCTTGTTCTGATCTCTGCCGCGCTGATCGCCGGCGATAAAAAATCCAAGCCTGCAGCCTCAGATGCAACGGCGCAGATGGATAACGACAAGCGCATTGTGCATGCCCTGAATCGTTTTACCTTCGGCATACGCCCCGGCGATGTGGAACGGGTCCGCACCATGGGCTTGGACAAGTGGTTGGACGAACAACTCAATCCTGAAAAGATCAATGACAGCGCCGTTGAATCCCGGTTAGCGCCCTTCCGCACGCTCAAGATGAGCACTCATGAGATGGTGGAGAACTTCCCTCCGCCACAACTGCTGCGACAGGTAGAGAACGGGCGCAAATCCATGCCGTCTGATCCGGCGAAACGCGCGATTTATGAATCACGCATCGTGGCCTACCAGCAACAGCAGCAGCAAAAGAAGGATGGCAAAGACGATACCGCTGCTAGTGACAAAGCTGCCGCGAACGATGCCAACGCCATGGCCGACATGAAGATGGACCCGAATGATCGTGCTTCTTCGCTTACACCGGAGCAGCGGCAGAAAATGCGTGAAGACGCAATGTACGCAGATTTAGGCGCTGCGAAAGGCGGAAGCAGCAAAGATAAAGACGCTGCCGGCAAAATTCCGCCAAGCGATGGGATGAGCGATGCGGCAATGAACCCGGGATCTCCTTCACCTGCTGTGTCCCAAAACAAGAACGGGAACAGACGCCGTGAAAACAGGATGTACGCCGATCTGAACGGCGAGCAGTTGCTGCAAATGCCGCCCGACGAGCGCTACAAAGCAATTCTGAAAATGAGTCCGCAGGACCGGCTGGACCTGGCGCGAACCTATCGCGGACCCAGGGCCATGCAACTGGTCGATGGCATGAAGCCGGAGCAGCAGGAGACGGTGGAAGCCATCGTGAATCCGCAGGTCGTTGTAGGTGGGGAACTGTCTGCGGCCAAACTGCTGCGCGACATATACAGCGAACGCCAGTTGGACGAAGTGATGGCAGACTTCTGGTTCAACCACTTCAACGTCTTCATCGGCAAAGGTCCTGACCGTTACATGCTCACTACGTATGAACGTGAAGTGATCCGTCCGCATGCGCTGGGCAAATTCAAAGATCTGCTGGCGGCCACGGCCAAGAGCCCGGCCATGTTGTTCTACCTGGACAACTGGCAGAGCGTCGGTCCCAATTCTGACTTGGCGAAATACGGTCCGCAGGGCAAAAATCGCCGGGGCCGCTTCGGCGCCAGGTTCCCCAGACCGCAGCAGGCGAACAAGAACCGTCCTAGCGGCCTGAATGAAAATTACGCGCGCGAGATCATGGAGCTGCACACCCTCGGAGTCGAGGGCGGATATACCCAGAAAGATGTAACGGAACTGGCCAAAGTGCTTACCGGCTGGAGCATTGACCAACCCCAGACCGGCGGCAGCTTCAAGTACAACGAGCGCGCGCATGAACCCGGCGCAAAGTATGTGCTGGGACACAAGATCGGCGAGCACGGTGAGAGCGAAGGCAATGAGATGCTGGACGTTCTGGCGCACCATCCTTCCACCGCCAAGTTCATCTCCCGCAAACTGGCGATGCGTTTTGTCTCGGACGATCCGCCGCCGGCCCTGGTCGCCCGCATGGCGGAAACGTTCCGCAAGAAAGACGGCGACATCCGCGAAGTGCTGCGCACCATGTTCCATTCCCCTGAATTCTGGGCAGCCGATGCCTACCGGGCCAAGCTCAAAACTCCGCTGGAGTTTGTCGTTTCTGCCGTGCGCACCTCCGGTGCGGACGTACAGAACGCGATGCCCCTAGTAGGGCAACTGAACCGCATGGGCATGCCACTGTACGGCATGCAGCCGCCCACTGGGTATTCCATGAAAGCGGAAGCATGGGTAAACTCTTCCGCGCTGCTGAACCGCATGAACTTTGCCCTCCTGCTCGCATCCGGACGCCAGCCGGGGACCAGCCTGGATCCGCAATCTCTGCTGCGTAGCCCGGCTCCCATGGACTCGGATGGAGCGCTGGCGGCATTGGAGAGTGGCATCCTGTCTGGCGACGTCTCAACCCAGACACACGCCGTGATGCAGAAGCAATTGAGCGATCCCAAGATCGCGCAGCGCAAACTGGATGATCCAGACCAAAAACCGAATTACGGCGCGATTGCCGGATTGATTATGGGCTCACCCGAATTTCAGCGAAGGTGAAGATGGGTTGTGGAGCATAGGCGCCCCCGCTGTGTGGCATTTGCAGGAAAGCACAGCCGAGGGCGGCTGTGCCACACGAGATGCAAGAATTCTGGGGGCTAGTTGCTCCACAAAAGTGGTAAGGAAATTGGAAATCTCGGGAAGCCGTTGATACAGCGTCATAGGCGAGAAAGAATGAACGAGCCCCGGAGGGGCGACACAGGCAAGGAGCAGCATTATGTCGATCACTCGTAGAGTTTTCTTAAAGGGCGGCGCGCTGGCCATTGTGGGTACCGGCGCCATTCCGAGTTTTCTTACCCGCGCGGTCTACGCGGCGGAGACTGCCACCGCGGGATCGGGAAAGAAACGCCTGGTGGTTTTGTTCCAGCGCGG
>WNFI01511581.1_pt1 | contig 11624 bp, 10 predicted proteins | sample 5400471 | NCBI WGS metagenome assembly WNFI01 (sample SAMN13153348, study PRJNA577476) | soil metagenome | isolation source: 100 cm saprolite on Douglas fir-dominated hillslope | place: USA:California | collected 2013-09-17
CGCAGGCTTTACAGCATTGATCCGGTGGAAGAGCTTTTGCACGCGGGCGCCAACCTAGTCTTGAATATTTCCGCTTCGCCGTTTCATCTTGGAAAGCGGGAACTACGGCGTCAGATGCTGGAGACCATCGCACGTGATAACAAAGTTCCCGTGGTATTTGTAAATCAGGTGGGCGGCAATGACAGTCTGGTTTTTGACGGTTCCAGCATGGTCATTGCGCCGGACGGAAAGATCCTGGCCCAAGCAAAATCGTTTGCGGAAGATTTGATTTGTTTTGATTCGGAAACGCTGCAGGGCGATATTCATCCCCAAACCGAGGCTGGTGATCCCAGCGCTTATGCGGCGCTTGTGCTGGGCACGCGCGACTACATGCGAAAGTGCGGATTCCAGCGGGTTGTCATTGGCTTGAGCGGAGGCATTGATTCGGCCCTGACCGCCGCGATTGCCGTGGACGCGGTGGGCAAGGAAAACGTAACCGGAATCGCCATGCCCGGCCAGTACTCCTCCGCGCACAGCGTGAAGGATGCAAGGGAACTGGCGTGCAAGCTGGGCATCCGCATTGAAGAGGTTCCCATCGCCGAGATATTTGATGAGTACCGCAAGACCCTGGCTCCATTGTTTGCCGGAATGCCGGAAGACGTGGCCGAAGAGAACATCCAGTCGCGCATCCGCGGCAACATTCTGATGGCGTTCTCCAACAAGTTTGGCGCGCTGGTGCTTACCACGGGCAACAAATCCGAACTGGGCGTTGGTTACTGCACCCTTTACGGAGACATGGTGGGCGGCCTGGCGGTTATTTCTGATGTGCCCAAGACCATGGTCTACAGCCTGAGCCGCTATGTAAACTCGCGCAAAGCGGTCATTCCACAATCGACTCTGGATAAGCCGCCGTCAGCGGAACTGCGGCCCGGTCAGAAAGATAGTGACACACTGCCGCCTTACGAAGTCCTGGACAACATTCTTGACGATTACGTGGAAGATTACCGGACCGCCGAGCAGATTGCGGCGGACCGTGGCTATGGTGTGAAGTTGGTGCGTGATGTGATACGAATGATCGAGCGCAGCGAATATAAGCGCCAGCAGGCAGCTCCCGGACTCAAGATAACCCCCAAGGCCTTTGGCTTGGGACGCCGTTTTCCTATCGCTCAAAAATCGGAAATCTAATATCGGAAATCTAATGAAAATGAATCTAAAGCAAATCGCTCTTGTAACTTCTATTTTTGCCGCTTTCACTCTGGCTGTTGCGCAGAGCCCTGCGCCTAAGACAGCAGCCACGGCACAGCCCGCAGCTAAATCGAGTACAGCCGCGCCTTCACATGCCGCTTCGGCCAGTGCGCCCAGCTTGCTGCCCAGCCAAGCGGAGGTTGAAGTTTCGTTGAAACGCACGTTTGGATATGATCCAGGGCTTTCGTGGCAAATCCTTGACATTCGCGCCTCTGGGATCGCCGGGGTCGCCGAGGTTCTGGTCTCCATCAACAAGAACGCGCCCAACCACATCTTCGTGCCGGCGGAAGGGCAGCGAGCTATTGTGGGCGATATGATTCCTTTCGGACCCAATCCCTACGCGCCGGCGCGGGCCAAGCTGCAGGCGGTTGATGGTCCCAGTCGCGGCCCCAACGTCCCAGTATGCCGATTGCGCCGCGCAAACGAACCCGGACGTTTTTTGGAAATACATTGACAGCATTTTTGAAAACCAGGGCGGAATTGCTTTGGCCACGGCCGACGATAAACTCAAAGAGCTGGCCACAGCCGCTGGCCTGGACGCGCAAAAAATTGCTGCCTGCTCCACTACCCCGGAGACCGAAGCGCGCATCAAGAAATCCATGGCGTTGGGCGAATCCCTGGACGTGAACTCAACGCCCACGGTGTTCATCAACGGGCGCATGGTGCCAGCCATCGCCAACATCCCCTATGAACAATTGAAGGCGCTGGTCCAGTTTGAGATAGACCACGCGGGAAAGTAGCACTTAAAAGCTTGTATCGCTTTCCGCCCTCGCTGCGATGAGAGTGTGGGCATGCGGCCATATGGTCCTAGTTTCCCACCGCTAGTCGAACTCAAGCACGATGAACGTGGCGGGAGACGTTCCGATGTTCGTTGTTGCGTGGGTCATCCCGAGAGGAATCCATCGAATCTCTCCGGCTTTCATCTGTAACTCGGACGGAGGTTGTCCTACCACGTTTTCGCGGAGTTTCAAGTCGGACACCGCGACGAGCAGCCTGTCGTAGTTCTCGGCGTGCTCCTCGGTACGACCTCCAGCCGCAATAGTCATGGTGTATCCCCGAATCGCAGAAGCATCGAATATTGGGCCGAACGCGGCATCGTGGTAACGGAACCCACCCATCGGCGTGTTGAATCCTCCGCCACTCGGCTTCACCGCTTCGATGACGAGCAGGTCGGCGGCTTCCGAGGAATTGTTGCGTTCTGCCACAGTAAATCCGCCTTTTGAGGTATGCAGTTCGTTCGCCTCGATGTGCGTAACTACTGGCTGGCGGCCTCGAACTTCATGGCCGATCTCAACTGAACGTAGACTGAGGTAGGCGTAAAAAGTATTGTGGCGATGTGGGAGCGTCACCTCGTTCGGTTGGAGCTTGAGGCGAGAGACGCGGACTTCCTGGTTCTGGAGCAACAGAGTGTGGTGCGGCTCGTCGACGATTGCAACAGGCGGTGACGGAGGCCCCTGACTCCAGCCCAGTATGCAGAGGAGTGCGGTAGGTAAAGCCGAAACAGCCATTCTCATTTGTCGGAAGTGTACTCCCAGCGGTAACGAGATTGTCAACGCGTCAACGGATTGTGGCTTGTTGCGAGCACGATGCCGGGTTCCTCGATAAGAGCAAAGCGAGGGTGAGATTTTAGTTCATAACGAGCCCTAAGGGTTCATGCTCCAGATCACGCTTGTGCCTTTGTCGTGAAATGGTTTGCGAACGACGTAAGGTGTAATCACGATCAGTATCTCGTTATGGATGTGGTCTTTCGAACTGGAGCTCAGGGCGTTGCGCAGGCCGGGGAGTTGGCTAAGCAGGGGCAAGCCCTTGGAAGAGCGAAGCTCCTGCTCGGTGATTGCTCCCATGATCACGGACGGTTCGCCGCCCGTCACCGTGATACTGCCTTCATACGAGCGCGTGGTAAGGTCGGGAATGGCATTGAATTGTTGTGCGCCCAGCCCCGTGATCTTCAAGTCCAGCTTCAGGGTGACCTCGCCGTCAGCGTGATAATGAGGCGTTGTCTTCAGCGTGAGCCCGAGATCTTCATATTGAAACTGAGGTGTATTGCCAATCGAGGCCGCGCCCTTGTTGCTGAAGGCGACAGCCGAGAAAGTGCTGCTCACAATCGGTATCTTGGTGCCCACGCGGAACGTAGCTGACTCTCCGTCAATCGCGCGGAGCGTCACATGCTCCAGGGTGGTGGCGAAAGAAGAATTCATCGCGAGGGTCCCGCTGATCGGGTTGGCGGTGATTCCGGTGAGTCCCAGCCCTTTGCCGAAAAAAATGAAAGGCGATAGCAGCGGCGAGCCCTGCAGGTTGCTCAGGGAAGACGCGGAAATCTTGGAAGGATCAATGGTCCCGGTTTTGTTGAGCTCGTCAATGACCGGCTGCGCGTCCGCTCCCAGCACCCGCCTGATCTCACTCGGGATGTTGAAGACTTGAAAGTCGGTGGGCAGACTCAGGCCCATCTGGCGCAAATTGTCGGAATCAAATTCATATTCCTTTACGTCAATCAGCAGTTCTGGATGCGCATCCATGATGTTGTCGAGGAGACTGGCGGCGGCTTCCACCTGTTCTCTCGGGGCGCGCACCGTGATTGTGTTCTTGCCTGGCTCCACGCTCACCAGCTTAATGTCCAAGATCACGCGCAAGACGTTCACAAGATCGGTCATGTCCGTCGGAGTGGAAGCGTTGCCTACGTAAAATGTCCGCAGCGTCATGCGTTCGTACTGCTTACGCATTTCCGGCGTATCGCCGGCGACCATGGCCTCATGGCCGGTGACCGGCGCCCAGAAGGTCTTGGTCATTTTGCCCGCAATCTCCATGGCCGTGTAGAAGTCAACATTGTCTAGGTCAAAGCGCAATGAACGGCCGGGAAGGCCCTGGTCAAACTGCATGAAAATGCCGAACGCCGTGCCGATCTGGGTATACAGCGTGCGCGTATCACCCTGAACATGGAAGCTTTTCTTGCCCGGCGCGGGCACCAGGTTGACCTGGTCCACTGAGGCCAGCATTTCCAGCGTGTGCTGCCGCTCGGGATCTTCCGGCGGAGAGATATCGTGCAGGCGCTGCATCACGTAACTATCATGCGGATCGATGGACAACGCCGCGCGGAACTGCTCTGCCGCAGCGGCGGTATCGCCTTTTTCCGCCAGACGGTTGCCTTGGTCAAGATGGCTGCGCAAGATCTGCTGGCGGAGCATCTCACTCAGGGTGAGGTACTCCACCTTGCCGGGAACAAGTTCTATGGCTTTGTTCACCGCCAGCAAGGCGTCTTCTGTCTTGCCCGCCTGTTGCAACTCAAGAGCTTGCTTGAATTCCTTGTCCGCGGTCTTTATGTCCTGCTTGGAAACGCCGGGCGCTGGTTTTTCCGCAGCCAGGCAAGCCAGGCAGGCAAAGAGTAACAGGATGACAAGAGATGATCTCATTGGGAAAGTCTCAATTGTACTTCTCAAGGAACGTTCTTCGGCGGGAATGTTGCGGAAGATTGCCTAACTTTGTGATGAGCAACCACTTAAGAGAACAAAAAATCTGTCTTCGCAGGCGAAGGAAAGCGTCCTGGCTCCAATAACCAGAATGCAGCAAAAGCTGCCGGTCTGGAATCTGAAACCAGGGAATACCCAAAGTTGGATTCAAAGTTGTTGTTCAGTGCTGCTGCGAATGGACTAGCGGGCCGCCTTTTTGTCTAATTTCTCCAAAGGCACCGTCTTCTCGCTGCGCACAGGGCGACGGCCGCCGTCGCGCAATGTCCGCACGTCCAGTTTGAGTTCTGCGATGGTGCGGCTCAGCGTGTTGCGGTGCATGCCCAGCTCGCGGGCTGCTTTACACTGATTGCCTTTGTTCTGTTGCAGCACGTTCATGATGAAGCGCTTCTTGAATTCGCGTACGGCCTCGGTGTAAAGAATGCCGCTGCTGTACATCTGCGCTACGAGTGCTTCGAGCTGGTCCTTCACAGAATCCTCACTTTCCAGTTGCGCCAATAAATTTTGGTGTCTATTTACCTTTTGTCGCTCCGGACCCGGCTTCGCCGCGGACTTTGGCTATCCCGGCGCGAAACTTCTGGCGAACTTCAGAGGGAGCCAGCCAACTTGCGCCGTGTCCCGCCACCAGAAAGTAGCCGGCCAGTTGAGAACCAGTCAGCTCCTGCGATTCAGGAGCAAACGCCGTGATCGCCATCACTCCGGCGGTCACGATGATCATTCCGCGAACAAAACCAAAAGCCGCGCCCAGTGCCCGGTCCACAGACCGGAGTCCAGCTTCATGGATCACCCATCGGGCGATCCTGGCGATTGCTCCCGCCAGCAGCACGACCGACAAAAAAATTGTTAGAAAACCCGCTAGGTCCGCAAATGCCGGCAGCTTTGTATACTGCAAAAACCACGGGGCAAGGCGTCCGTATCCCCAAGCCGCCAGCAGGAAACCCAAAACCGCTCCCGCCAGACAGATAATCTCAAAGAAAAACCCCTGGGCCGCCGCAAGCAGGGCCGAAAAAAGCATGATCACGAGAATGATCCAATCCAGCGCGTTCATGCCATACCGGGTCTCAGCCTACGGGCAACTCACGTCCCGCCAGAACTCTATATGCCTGAATGTATTTCTCACTGGTCTTGCGGGCAACATCCTCCGGCAAAGAGGGAGCAGGGGGTTGCTTGTTCCACTTGATCGCTTCCAAGTAGTCGCGCACAAACTGCTTATCATACGACTCCTGCGCGCGGCCGGGCTGATATGTATCGGCAGGCCAGAAGCGCGAAGAATCGGGAGTGAGGACCTCGTCCGCCAGAACCAGGCCCTGCTGTGTATGGCCGAATTCAAATTTCGTGTCGGCAATGATAATTCCGCGGCTGGCCGCATAGTCAGACGCTTTTTGATAAATCATGATGCTCAGGTCACGAAGTTGCGTTGCCAACTCCGGTCCCGTACGTTTGCACATATCAGAAAACGAAATATTTTCATCGTGGCCGGTGGTCGCCTTGGAGGCGGGAGTGAAAATCGGCTCCGGCAGCTTGTCCGATTCCCGCAGCCCGGACGGAAGCTTGATGCCGCAGACCGTGCTGTCCTTCTGGTAGTCCTTCCACCCTGACCCGGAGATATAGCCGCGCACCACGCACTCAACGTCGACCATCTGTGCCTTGTTCACCAGCATGGAGCGTCCACGAAGCTGGTCGGCATAGCCCTGCAATTGCTCCGGATACTCCTCCACTTTGGCGGTGACCAGATGGTTGTTCACGACATCCTTCAGAAAATCAAACCAAAAGAGCGAGATCTGGGTGAGTACCCTGCCTTTTTCCGGAATGCCCGATCCCAGAACGCAATCAAAGGCGGAGATGCGGTCGGTGGCGACCAGCAGCAGGTGTCCATTCAGGTTGTACAGATCGCGCACCTTGCCCCGGGCATGAAGGGTGAGCTCGGGAAAGCTGGTTTGCAGAACAATTCGATTTAACGTTGCCGGGCTTGTCATGATGAAATTAAATCTGAAGGCGAGGGGGTATTCTAGCCCCTCAACTTTTTTTGTCAACAACAGAAGAAGAGACGCTGGACGGCTTTTCCAGATTTTTTTCCACAGAAGGTTTGCAAAAACAAGAAAGCGATGGAAGCCGCATGGAATGCGGACGTTATAGCATTGATTTTCAACGAAATTTGTAGTACCGGTTACTGAAAAATTAACGGCGAGCAAAAAAAATTCTTGCGCGCCACCTGGGCAAGAGTGCTCGAAGGCTGGTTTTCAGAAAAACAACTTTGTCACGGCCATGCTCGTGGTTCGATGGCTCAAGGCCGGATTTCTACTCTGGTTCCTATCGGCACAAGCTGCCATATCTCGTCAATTTCCTCGTTCGTGACGGCCACGCATCCGTCAGTCCAGTCGGTCTTCCACTGCAGGGGGCCAAGAAAGGCGAATTCACGTCCTAATCCGTGAATCATGATATCGCCGCCAGTGCTGGCGTGCAGTGTTCTGGCTCTTGCCCGGTCCGCCGGGCTGGGATAGGAGACGCGCAGCGCAAGATGGAACCTGCTGCCGGCATTCTTGGCGCTAATCATGTAACTGCCTTCGGGTGTTTTGTGGTCGCCTTGGATTTGTTTGGGTCCTACAGGTACTGTCCCTAACGCGACGCGATATGTCTTCAGGACTTTGTCGCCGCTCATCAACGCCATGGTGCGCTTCGATTTCACAATGATGATCTTGTCGGCTTGCGGTGTCTCCGCTGCTGGCGTACGCGGACAAATGGCCAAGATGGCAAGCACCAAGATAATAGATCTGCGACTGCGCATGTTGTGTTCTCGCTGACCCGCGTCTTGCCCTTACAGAATCGATTACGCCGACGCCGCGCGCGGCAAGTTCTCATCCACGCCAAACTTGACCGAGACGATCTTGGAAACGCCGGGCTCCTGCATGGTGACGCCGTACATCACCGGCGCAATCGACATCGTCTTCTTGCTGTGCGTGATGATGATGAACTGCGTCTGCACCGCCATGTCTTTGATGAGTTCGGTAAAGCGCCCAATGTTGGCTTCGTCGAGCGGTGCGTCCACTTCGTCCAGGATGCAGAACGGGCTGGGCTGGTACTGGAAAATGCCGACCAAGAGCGACAAAGCGGTTAGAGCTTTCTCCCCGCCAGAGAGCAGCAGAACGTTCTGGAGCTTTTTGCCCGGAGGCGACGCCACTACGTCAATGCCGCTTTCCGCGCTATTAATTTCGTCGGTCAGGCGCATGAAAGCCTGGCCTCCGCCAAACAGTTTGCGGAAGGTGAACTGGAAGTTCTCATTGATGCGCTCAAAGGCTTCCTGGAATTTCTGCCGGGAGAACTCGTCGATCTCCTTAATGGTGGCCGTGGTGTTCTCAATGGAATCGAGCAAATCTTTCCGCTGCGTCTCCAGGAATTGATGCCGCTGTTCGGTCTCTTTAAACTCTTCCAGCGCCATCATGTTCACCGCGCCCATGTTGTCCAGTTTGGTCCGCATCTCGCGATACGCCGTTTCCTCGGCCATGAGTTCCTCACCTGCAACCATAATGATGTCAGCGTTGGCGCGCAGTTCGTCCGCGCTCACGCTCAACTCGTTGAGGCAAGACTCCGCCATATGGGCCAGGTCGGACTGTAACTTTGCCAGTTGCGTTCCCAGTTCGCCTTTGCGGTCGCGTGCAGCATCCAGCTCCAGGCGTGCCGTCTTCAGTTCCTGGTCGATCTCCGCGATTCGCGCGCGGACCTGGTCGGATTCCTGCTGCAATTGCACACCGGCGGCTTCTGCTGAAGCTTTCTCCGCAGCCAGCGCCTGCAAGCGTCCGACGATCTGTAGGTTTTCGGATTCGCGTTGTAGCTTCTCGGCCGCGGCCGACTGGATCTGCGTTTGCAAAGACTCGACCCGCTGCGCTGCCTCGTTGGAGAGCGATTCCATGCGCTCCAAGGCCGAAGCAGCCGTCCGGCGGCGCTCTTCCACCACCGCCAGCCGCGATGCTGCCTCAGAAGCGCTTTGAGCAGCATCGTCGCGCCCGGTCTTTAAAGATGCTAGCTGCTCCTGCGCGGCTTTGAGTTCATCCTCCAGCGCCTGCCGTTTCTGTTCCAGCGCTTCCGCCTGATCGCGTTTCTCCGCGATGGCGATTTCTTTTTCGTTCCGCTCTGACCGTGTGCGCTCAAATTCCAGGCGGTAGGTATGCAACCGCTGTTCCGTCCGCGCCAGTTCCGTTTCCATTTGCTTGAGTGCATGTCCGGAGGTCAGCGCCTGCTTTTCCGCCTCCCGGCGTTCTTCCTCTAGCGTGGCCAGCAATTTGGTCAACTCGGCCAGTTCGCGTCCTAGCGTCTGGACCTTGCTTTGCTCGTTCTGCATGGCCGCTTCCATCTCGCCGGCCAGCTTGGCCACTTCACGCAACTCGCGCTTCAAAGAAAGCGGACCTTCTCTGCGCTGCTTGCCGCCGGTCACGGTCACGTTGTGAAAACACTCGCCGGTGGACGAGAGGAAGTAAGCGTCAGGGTTCTCCAGGGCCAGAGTGCGGGCGATTCCCGAGTCCGGCGTTATGTATCCATCGCGCAGCTTGGGCAGTACCACCTCCAGCGAACGGCCAAAGCCGTCCAAGACGCGGATGCAGTTCTTCAGGGAGATAAGCTCTTCCGGCCGCGGCGTGGTTGGCGGAGGCGTGTCCATCCCGGCAAAAGAGAACTTGGCTTGCGCATCTTCCGGATGCACCAGGAACGTCGCGCGGCCATCGACATCGGATTGCAGCAGGCGCATGCCTTCATTGGCAGAGTCCCAGGACTTCACGACGACGTAGTTCAGCTCGTCCCGGAGAAATTCTTCCACCACGCTCTCATACCGGGTGTCGACTTCAAGAAAGTCAGCCAGCACGCCCGCCGGGGTGAAGCCGTGGCCGATGGAGTTTGACTGAAACAGCCGCTTCACGGACTCCGTGGAGTAGCCATGCTCATTGATGACCGACTCGAGCGAGCTTTTCTTGCCCATCGCCGTGGCATACTCGGCGCGCAAGCCGTCCAGGTTCCGTTTGCTTTCTTCTTCTTCTTTGCGTTTTGTTTCGATCTGGCCGCGTACTTCGCCAATGCGTGCGCCCAGCGCGGTGGCGGTCTGGGTGATCGACTCAAACTCAAAAGCGATCTGCCCGCGCTTGCCGCCGAAATTCTCGATATCCACCTGGGCGGCGGACGACTCGCGCTCCAGTCGCTGGGCTTCGCGCTCCAGGGCCGTCATGTTCTCTTCTACCTGGATAATCTGATTGCGCAACTGTGAAGCCGATGCCATCACTTCCATGACATGCTGACGCCGGGCCTCCTGCTGACGTTCCACGTCAGCCAGAGACGTGGCTGCGTCGTGTGACGCCTGCTGACGCATACGCCATTCATGGTGTGCAGTCTCGACTTCCGATGCCGCCGACTCGGCAAACTGGCGGTTGGCCTGCAATTCTGAGATGAGCGAAAGCAACTGCGCCTGAGCGCGGTCCAACTCGACGTAGGCTGCGGCGGAGCGTGTTTCCAACTCTGCGCACCGCTCTTCATTGCCGGCGCGCCTCGAGACCGCTCGTTCCGTCTCCAACGCGAGCGCAGTCACGGCCTGGCTGTTGTGCGCGATCTCGCCCTCAATGGCATAGCCGCGCTGCGTGCGGTCAAAATGCTCCGCTTCCTTGCCGCCTACCGATTCTGACCGCTCGCGGATTTCTTCCGCAATGCCTTCCAGGGAAACGTTCAGCGCAGCCGCCTCGCTGTCCATCTGCGCGAACTTGCTGGCCAGCACCACGCGCAGCTTTTCTTTCATCTCGTCGCGCAAGCGGGCGTAGCGCTCGGCCTTGGCGGCCTGGCGTTTGAGCGAGTTCATTTGCCGTGTGACTTCGTCAAAAATGTCATTGATGCGGGACAGATTCAGGCGTGCTTGCTCCAGGCGCGCTTCCGCCAGACGCTTGCGTGTCTTGAACTTGGTAATGCCGGCGGCCTCTTCAATAATGCCGCGGCGGTCATGCGGTTTGCTGCTCAGGATCTGGCCGATGCGTCCCTGCTCAATGATGGCGTACGACTCCGGTCCCAGGCCGGTGCCCATAAAGATGTCCTGGATATCACGCAGGCGGCAGAGCTTGCCGTTCAACAGGTATTCGCTTTCCCCGGTGCGGAACAGCCGTCGAGTAACCACCATTTCACCCTTGGCAAAATGCATGGGCTTGAACTTGCGACGGCGGATCTTGAGCACCACGGCATTGCGGTTGGTTTGAGCAGCTTCGGCATTTTCTTCCGAAGGCGCGGCTTCGATCGGGTTAGTTTCCGACGATGCGGCTTCTCGGTAGCTTCGGCCGCTTCTGCGCGATAGGAAGCTTCGTCCCAATCGTCTTCAGAAGACGGCATTTCATCTTGAATTTCAAGTTCCGGTTCGCTGCCCACGCGTCCTTCATAGACCTGGGGGTCGACCAGCGTGAGGGACACCTCTGCCATACCGGTGGCCTTGCGCTCACGTGTGCCGGCAAAGATGACGTCTTCCATGCGCACGCCGCGCAGGCTCTTGGCCGATTGCTCACCCAAGACCCATGAGATGGCGTCAGAGATATTGGATTTTCCGCATCCGTTGGGGCCCACCACGGCGGCAATGCCCTCGCCGGGGAACTTCAGCTCCGTGCGATCACAGAAGGACTTGAATCCGAGGATCTGCAGCTTTTTAAGTTTAAGCAACTTTCCTACTCCTTCAGGAATGGCCAATCATTGCACGGCTTTGTAAGGGCAGATGCGTCATTTTGCTCTGGGGCGGTCTGCTCCTTTTCAAGAGACCGGAGAAGTGAACCCGCCTTTTAGCTAATGTACCCAGAGAGTAACCGGGGGTCAAGTGCCCAGCCCACAATATATTGTGGATAACGGGACAGACCCACAGTATGTCGCACCATGTGTGCAGAAATTGGCGAAAACACTCCTTAAGTGAGGATTTGTGGGGACGAGAAGAACCGC
>WNFI01065439.1_pt1 | contig 11622 bp, 8 predicted proteins | sample 5400471 | NCBI WGS metagenome assembly WNFI01 (sample SAMN13153348, study PRJNA577476) | soil metagenome | isolation source: 100 cm saprolite on Douglas fir-dominated hillslope | place: USA:California | collected 2013-09-17
TGTGTAAGCGTAAGCACCCGCATCGGCATTTGCGATGGCAAGACGGCCAAATGGCTGGCGCGCGACCACGCACGGCAGTTCGCGTCCTTCGAGCCAGAACTCGTCGAATAGTGAGTTGTATTCGTAGGCGTAGCCGTGCGGCCAGCGGTTGACCGTGATGGCGGCGATATCACGCGCAGGGTCGAAACCACCACTGCCCAGCGAGCGTGCCAACTGGTCGCGGATGTTGCGCTCGAAGGTGTCGAAGGAAGTCTGAAATAATTCCGTGCGGCCGGCGCGATGCTGATCGTGGGAGGGGAGGCCGGGCTTGCACGGAGTCCGCATCATGTGAACCACGATCGGCTCCTCCGGTGATCGCGGAGCGTGATAGCGGCCCAGGCTCACCGGCAAATCCAGGTTCACGTGGGTGTGATAACTGCCGGGAGCATACATGGAGTTGACGCCCAACTTGTGCCACGAGGTCCAGTTCCGGAGCGCGACGTTGGTATAAACGATGGGTACCTTGGGCTCCCACGCCAGCGCCTCTCGCTGTTTGGCGGGCAGCTCCGGGCAGATATGCGGGATGACCATGTTCCAGCAGGCGAGCACGCACTGCGCGGCGCGAACGCGGAATAGTTTTCCACCCTTCACATACATGATTTCCACTTGCGTGGCGGTTGCTGGCGCGCCCCCATGCTGCACGCGGACCACGGTGCTGTTCAGGCGGACGCGCACGCGAGAACCGGATGCATCGAGCCGTGCATAGTTCGCCCTGGCTGAAATCAAATCTTTGAGCGAGTTGCCAGGAATCGCGTGGGGGATGAGCTGGCGTACCAGCAGGCGGGCGATGGAGGCATTGCCATCCGGAAAATGGAAAAAGTATTTCTCCGCCTCCTGGTTGGGGATGCAATCGCGATTCATTCCCGGACCGGGACCAGGATCGAGTTTTAGCCCAGCAAAGCCCGGCAAGCCGAGGCCCCACGCGTCTTGCGCGGCAACGGCATCGATGCCGAGTCCGAACAAAGGGTGCGGTCGCGCCTGAAAGTAAGCCACGACGCCAGGATCCAAGCCGGCGACTTCGGTAAGAAATCGCGCATAACTGATGCGGGCAAGTTTGGCTTTCTTATCGGCGGAAGAGAGCCCGGGAAAATAATCAGTTCTGGTTTCATGAATTTCCCGAATGTCGCGCCTGGCGGCTTCGGAGAGCGGCGCCAACTCCATGAACTGTTTCCACGGATCTGCCGGCGCGCCGGATTCGGCTCTCAATCGAGAATGTGCCACCATAGCCGAGCAGCATACGCCCGGTCTGCTGGAATTCGTTGCGCTTGGCATGGCCGCCGAAATCGTCATGATTATCGAGAATGAGCACGCGCGCTCGTTTGCCGGCAGCTTTGCGATAGAAGAGCGCCGCTGCGAGGCCGCTGATGCCCCCGCCGACTACAACGAGGTCGTATGTCTCCCCGGTGTCGACAGGCGCGCCGGCCTGCTGCCAGAATGCTCCATCCCGCACCTGATGGGCTGCCTCGAAAGCGCCTTCATGGCTACCGCGCATGCCCGTCAGCGCAGGCGGGTAGTATTCCGGCGACGTTTCGGGGACGTGTTCGGTCTCAAATCCAGCGATCTGCTGAGAACCGATAGCGGCTCCCGCGGCAAGCGCGACTCCATTCAGAAAATCGCGGCGACGCATGGGACAATGCATGCCCAGGTCTCGATCGCGTGTATTGTGCATGCGCGCGCTCAAGCGACGACCCCCTCGCGCTCCCGACTGGTGGTGGCCACGGCTTCGAAAGCGGCCTCTAGCACTGCCAGCCCTTCGTCAAACTGGTCGTCTGTAATCACCAGCGGCATGAGCAGGCGGAGCACGTTGCTGTAACTGCCTGTAGACAGCACGATCAGGCCGTGCTCGTAGCAGTAACGCGCGATCTGTTTCGTCTCTTCGGCGGCAGGCTCGCGCGTCTCTTTCGACTGCACGAGCTCGATTGCCTGCATGGCCCCCAGGCCGCGAACTTCGCCCAGCATGGGCCAGCGCTTCTGCCAGTCGCGCGCACGGATAGCAAACTGCTCCCCTAATCGCGCTGCGCGCTCCGCGAGTTTTTCACGTTCCATCGCCTCGAGCACCGCCAGAGCCGCCTCGCACGCCAGCGGATTTCCTCCGAACACCGCCACCGAGGCTCTTGGCGGTAACCAGAAGATCGGGTGATATTCCGAAATGTTCGGACGCGAAAAGCTTGCCGGTGCGGCCAAATCCGGTCTGCACCTCATCGGCGATGAAAACAATGCCATGCCGCCGGCAGATCTCCTGCACGATGCCTAAAAACTCGGAGGGCGGCGTGACAAATCCGCCCTCGCCAAGCACCGGCTCGACGATCACCGCCGCCACCGACTCCGCGGCCACCACGCGTGTAAATGTGTCTTCGAGGTGATGCGCGCAATGTGCCGCGCAGCCCGGGTAAGTCAGCCCATAAGAACAGCGGTAGCAGTACGCATATGGGACGCGGTAAATATCGCTGGCGAACGGTTCGAAGCCCGCCTTATAAGGATGCGTTTTGCTAGTGAGTGACATCGCGAGCAACGTTCGCCCGTGAAACGCGTCTTCGAAACAGATGATGGCCGGTCGGCGAGTATAAGCGCGCGCAATTTTCACCGCGTTCTCGACAGCCTCGGCGCCGCTATTCAGCAAGAGCGTCTTCTTTGGAAAATCGCCGGGAGCGGCCGCGTTCAGTTTCTCCGCCAGCTTCACATAACCCTCGTACGGCGTGACCATGAAGCAGGTGTGGAGAAAACGCTCGAGCTGCCGGCGCAGCGCGGCTACCACCTCAGGCGCACGATGGCCCGCGTTCAGGCAGCCAATGCCACCGGCGAAGTCGATGAAGCGGTTGCCGTCCACGTCGTCGATGAGCGCGCCCTCAGCGCGATCGACGAAGATGGGCGTGATCTGCGCCACCCCTCTTGGAACCGCGTTGTCTCGTCGGCGCATCCATTCCTGGGAGCGCGGACCGGGCACCGAGGTTCGTAGACGAATTGCGGACATATTAATACCACCCGATCGGTTGCTCGTTCAGATTGATGTGAACTTGCTTGGTCTCGAGATATTCTTCGATGCCCCACGGCCCGAGCTCGCGGCCGAAGCCGGATTGTTTATACCCACCCCAGGGAGCTTCCACATAGGTGGGTTGCATATGATTGACCCACACCACCCCCGCGCGTAGCGCCTTTACCACGCGAAACGCCCTGAAGATATCGCGTGACCAGACGGCGGCGGCGAGGCCATAAGGCGTATCGTTGGCGATGCGAACGGCCTCCGCTTCGTCCTTGAAGGGAATCACTGTGGCGACGGGCCCGAAGATTTCTTCCCGCGCGATGCGGGCGCTGTTGTCGACGTCGCAAAAGATCGTCGGCTCGACATAGTAACCCTTATCGAAGCCAGCCGGCCTGCCACCGCCGGACGCCAGCTTGGCTTCCTGCTTGCCTAATTCCTGATACGACCGCACGCGCTCGTACTGCTCCTTGCTGACCAGCGGGCCCATCTTGGTTTCGCGTACCAACGGCGCGCCGAGCTTAATGCGCTTGGCCTTTACCGTCATGCCTTCGACGAAGCGCGAGTAGATCGAGCGTTCCACCAGGATGCGGCTGCCCGCCGAACAGACTTCACCCTGGTTGATGAAAACGCCGAACAGCGCGCCATCGATGGCGGCTTCGAAATCGGCGTCGGCGAAAAAAATGTTAGGAGACTTGCCGCCCAGCTCGAGGGTCACACGCTTGATGGTGTCTGCGGCTGATTTAAGAATCACCTTCCCTACGGCCGCGCTCCCAGTGAAGGCGATCTTGTTGACGTCGGGATGCCGGACAAGCGGCGCGCCCGCGGTTTCGCCAAATCCAGTGACGATGTTGACCACCCCAGGCGGAAGACCGACGTCCGCAAACCAGCGGGCCATTTCCAGAACGGTGAGCGGCGTCTGCTCGGCCGGTTTCAGCACGCAGGTGCACCCGGCGGCCAGCGCGGGGGCCAGTTTCCAAGCCGCCATGAGCAGCGGATAGTTCCACGGAATGATCTGACCCGCCACCCCCACCGGCTCCTTCAACGACAGGCTCAGGGCGTTGTCGGGCACGGGGTTCACGTGCTCCATCACCTTTGTGGCGAGACCGCCGTAATACTCGAAGCAGGTGGCGACATCGGCGATGTCGAACTCGGCTTCCACAATCGGTTTGCCGGAGTTGCGCGATTCCAGCTCGCCCAGCATGGCCGATTCTTTGCGAATGCGCTCCGCAAGACGCAGCAGAATCCGGCCGCGCTCTTGAGCCGTTGTCTGTGGCCACGCGCCAGAATCGAAAGCCGCGCGCGCGGCCTGCACCGCGTTATCGACGTCGTGCTCATCGGCATCGGGTGCCTCGGCCAGGATCTCTTCGGTTGAAGGATCGTAAACCGGAAACCACCCGCCCCGGCGAGACTCCACCGGCTCGCCGTTGATGTGCATGCGGTAGCGATTCATATCAGAAATCCTGGATCACGAGATCTATCATCCCTTGCCGTGAGACGCCGCGAACGCGCCATCCGCGGAATCCTGCGTCTTTCGCCCTGAATAATACCGGAAAAGAAACGTCGCCAGACCCAGGAACAGACCAACCCCGGCGAACATTTTCAATTCGAAGACCCAGATCGACGTGATCTGGTGTGACGGCACGAAGGCCACGACGCAGCCCAAAGCCGTTGCCGACAGGCCACTCACAGCCGCGATGCCAATCCGCGCCCTGCCGAAATAGCCGGAGCCCGACGTTCCGCGAATGGCTACAGCAAGAAGCGTGGCGTACAGGTACAGGAACGACAACATCTGCAGCACTACGGAGAGATCAAGCAGCGTCACGTACGCCTCTTTCACGGTCGCTCCGATGAAGCTCATGGACACAATGCCGGAACAAAGCACCGCCAACGCGGTCAGCGCAACGTGCGGAGTAGCATAGCGTGGGTGGATTCTCCCGAACATGCGCGGCAGATAGCGGTCGAGCCCCGACACAAACAGGATGCGCGCGGAACCGCTGATCCAGGCCGATGTCGATCCGGCAATTGCGAAAATCATAACCAGGCCCAGCGGCGGCAATACCCAGGCCACTCCGGTGCTCGCGGTCATGCGGTCGACGGCTTGCAATACCCCTTGGATCACGACCATGTCCTTCTGCGGCACCGCCAGCAGCAGGCACAGAGTCGCCCCAACGTACAGAGTTCCAGAGAGCAGCCCGCCCCACAGCACGGAGCGCGGCACCGTGCGCTCGGGGTCGCGAATTTCGTCGCCCATCACCGGGCCCAACTCGAGCCCTACCAGTCCAAAACAGATGACGCCGAAGGAAGAGACGAGCCGCCAGTCCAGATCTCCGACGCTGAAGCTGCCCGCCGGAATATGGAGCCCCTGGCGGAACGCCGTGAAGATGCCCAGGCCGATGAGCACGGCCGCGGTGACGAACGTCCCCATGCCCCCTAGATTGTTGACCCACTTGCCGACGCCCATGCCGCGAATATTCAGCACAACCGTCAGCCAGAGCAAGGCGAGGCTCACAAAAAAGAAGAACAGCCGGTTCTCGGACAATGCGGCGGCGTATTTTCCGCCCGCGAAAGCCCAAATGCCGGCCAGATAGAACAGAAGGGTGGGGACGAAAAACATGTTCGTAAGCCAGTAGCACCAGCCGCACATGAAACCATGAAAATCGCCAAACATCTCCTTCGCCCAAAGGTACAGGCCGCCTTCACCAGGGAAGCGATGCGACAATTCGATGACCGCAATGCCCTGCGGCCAGAAGAAAAATCCGAGCGCCAGCAGCCAGAGCCAGACGGTGATAAACCCGCCCGCCGCCACCACCGGTACCAGGTTCATGTTGGTGATGGCCACCACGCACAGCCACGTAAGATCCCAGGTTCCCAGGACGCGCCGCAAGTGCGGAGCGCTATCTTGCACCACGGGCTGAGCTGTATTGGTGGCCATGACCGGCGGGCCGTTTAGTGAACCGCGACGGCTTCCCGCTGCTGTGCTTTGGCAAGTGCCGGAGCAATCTCCGCGAACACTTCCAGGTGACGGTCGATATCGGCCTCGGTATGAGCCACCGAGAGCGTCCACTGCTCGTCCCACCAATAGGGTTGCGCGATCACGCCGCGATTTGCCATGGCGAACCAGTAATGCGTCCACACGTCTTCGTCGACGTGATACCAGTCGCGGTAATTGCGCACGCGGTTGGGGTAGAACATCAGCGCGCCATTGGCGCCGGCGCCATCGACATAAGCGGTCAGACCGGCGGAGCTGACGATCTTCCGGTATCCCTCCAGCAGCTTGCGCCCGATTTTATCGATGTGCGCGTAACTGGCCGGGGTCAGCACCTCGCGGAAAGTCGCAAGCCCGGCGGCCATTACAACCGGATTAGTGTTGTAAGTTCCAGCATGGAACATCTTCTGCGTTGCGATGACGTCCATGATTTCCCGGCTGGCCGCAAACGCAGCCAGCGAGAACCCGCCGCCGATTGATTTTCCCAGCGTAACGATGTCGGGTTTGACGCCAAAATACTCGCAGGCGCCGCCGCGCGCCAATTTCGCTCCGGTTTTCACTTCGTCGAAAATGAGCAACGCCCCATTGCGCTCCGTAAGCTGCGGCAATGCCTGCAAATAACCACCGTCCGGCATGCAGAACGCGATGTTCATCATGATCGGCTCAAGGATCACGGCGGCGATTTCGTTCGGGTGCTCGGCGAATAACCGCTCCATGGCCGGCAGATTGTTGAAGGGCGCAACCAGTGTGGCGTCGGTCGTGCCTCGCAGTACGCCCGCGCTCGAAACTACGGGAGTGGGACGTTCCGGATCGCCGAACTCGGTGGACTTGGGTTTCACGCTGACCGAAATGGCGTCGTGCCCGCCGTGGTAGCCGCCCTCCATCTTGATAATCTTGCTGCGGCCGGTCGCCGCGCGCGCCAGGCGCAGCGAGTGCATCGTGACTTCCGAGCCGCTATTGCCGAAGCGGACCATATCCACCGGGAAGCGCGCGCAAATCTCCTCCGCCAGTTCCAGTTCCATGCCATGCGGCATGCCAAATAACGTGCCAACCTGCAGTCTGTTCTGCACGGCCTTAATAACCGCCGGATGGCAGTGACCGGCCATCAGCGCGCCATAGCACAAGTTGTGGTCGATGTACTCATTGCCATCCACGTCGTGAATGCGGCCTCCGCTGCCGTCCTTCACGAACAATGGATAAGGCGGATAGTAGCGGTAATTACTGGCTACTCCGAGGGGCACTCGCTCGACGGCTTTCTTATGCGCCTCCCGCGAGCGCGGCGTCCGGCGTTCGTACGTTTCCAGCTCCTTTTTCAATGCGTCGTACATCTGGGTGTTTCCTTTGGGCAATCGCCAAGTTTGTACAGCTTTGGTGCTCTTGTAAAGCTTATCAGGGACGAAGTGCGCGAAGCCGCCCCTAGAAGAATAGCTTCAAAGCAAACTGGATCAGACGAGGATCGCGGGCCCTTGTCACGCGGCCGAAATCCACGCCATCGGTGATGTTGCCGTCCACCTTGCTGAATTGTGCGTGGTTGGCAATATTGAAAAACTCCGCGCGGAATTCCAGGCGGTAATGGTCGTGAAATGCGGTGTCCTTGTGCAAAGCGATGTCGAAATTGTTGATGCCCGGCCCGCAGCAGACCGTTCTCGGAGAACTGCCGATGGTTCCCAGGGTCTGCGGCTGGAAGGTGTCTTGCGGAAACGCGTAGTTGCCCGGCCCACGTGGGTTCAGGCGCTTCAGCGGTTTCACGATATCCGGCTCCCCAGGCAGTTCGAAGTCATAGCTGTACATGAGTTCCAAATCGTCCGTGGAAGTGATCCTGATGGGAAACCCGTCCTGGAACGTCGCAATGCCCGAAGTACCCCAGCCGTTCAACAGTTTGGATGCTGCGCCATTCAAGCTGAACGTGGGCAGTTGGTAGTAGTAGCTGAAGACAAACCGCTGGCGCGCGTCGAACAGCGAGAGCGATCGGCTCAGACGGTAATTCAGTGGGTTCAGGATATTTTCGAAACTGGATGCGTTGTCAATTGACTTACTGAACGTGTAGGCGCCCTGGAATGAAAGGCCCTTCGAGAACCGCTTTTCTACGTTTGCCTGAAACGAATTGTAATTGGAGTTGGAGATGGTATCTTGCGCGAAGATACTCGAGAACACCGGCACGCCGTCCGGCGGGCATCCGACGCCCGTGGTGGGCTGGCAGAGCGGGGAAGAATAGGGCCGCAGTCCGACCAGTGTAATGGGATTGGCGTTGGTGGGTGGCCAGCAAACGGTGTCCTTGGGTTCCCACGTAACCGACCTGAACCAGCAGATTATTTATGACTTCCCTCTGGATTGTGAAATTGTATTGATCCGAGTACTGGGAGCGTAGATGCGGTTGAAACTGGCCGTAGAGCAGGATTGGCCGAAATCGCGACCAGTCGACCGGTTGCCCGCGTGGAGGGTTCAGAATGCCATTGAAGGGATTCGGATTCTGTGTTCCGTCCTGGCCGACAAACGGCGTGTTGAACAGAACGTTTGTGAAACTGGAGCTGCCACCGAATGGAGGCTCGGCGCTGAACTGCTCGAGCACCAGCTGCTCGACTGGGTTGTAAAACATGCCCCAGCCCATGCGAATGCTGGTTTTGCCGGGACCGCCCAAGAGTTTGCTCATCCAGCCCGACGAGGCCGAGGGGCTCCAGGCTAGACCGATGCGTGGCGCAAACGCTTTGTAATACGTTTGCGTCAGGGCCGGCGGAACGCCCTGGTCCCCGGGGACAACCAGACCTTGCGGGAAAACGGATTCGCCCGCGCTCCCCGGAGTGCAATCGGTAGTTCCGAACGTCTGCACGAGAGGATTCGACGGGTCCAGCTTGCAAGGATAGATGGCCGTATTCTGACCGGGGCGGAACGTCTGCACGCGTTTGCCGATGTCGGTGATGGGTGTGTTCAATTCCCAGCGAAGGCCATAGTTCAGCGTCAAGCTCGGCTTAATCTTCCAGCTGTCCTGCGCGTAAAGATAAAGCGAGGTGCTGCGCACATTTTCGGTTTGCGCGGAACCTTGCACGTAGCCGTCCGGCAGGCCGAGCAAATAGTTGGGAAACAGGTTGTCGAACCCGACATCATTTGGCCCTCCCCCATAGAAACCGAAGTTGCCGTTGACGTCGAAATACAGTGTTTGATCGAAACGCTGGCGGCGGACATCGGCGCCGAACTTCAATGTGTGAGAACCCATCACCTTGCTGAAGTTGTCGGTCCAATGAAAGCTGTTGCCGACCTGCGGCAGCTCGCCTTCGGCATTATTGCCGATCGTGAATCCACCCGAAACGCCGATGAACGGCACGCCCTCGCGTGTCGCGCCGAGACCAGGCGTGATGCCCGACTTCGGATTGGCAGCGTCGGAGAAGCACTGTGCGGCAGGTACCGTTTTGCACGAGGCCCGCACCAGATTGGTGTGCTGCGGGTGATTGAAAGTCCCCTGACCCTCGCGGAAATACGCAAAGCGGAATTCGTTAACCGAGCTGGCGTTGATGGTCCAAGTATGTCCGAGATTCCATTGCTGAACCCGCTGGTCGTATTCGGATCCGAATCCGGGCACGTTGGCGCCAGCCGCTTGAAAACGAGAGAACGGTTTTCCCAGAGCGTCGTCGTCCGCGTAGTAATAGAAATTCAATTGCTGGCTGTCGTTGATCATGTGGTCGATGCGCAGGGTGCCTTGGTGGTCGCGGTCGCGCTGGCCGGGCACGCTCTGGTATTGGCTGTCGCCGCGATTCGCCAGTGGAACGAACTGGTTCATCAGATCGAGTGCGGTCGGATCGAAGCACGCGGTGGGAATCTTGTTACCCGGGAAAATGCTCGAGTAAGCCGTTCCCGACGCTATAGGAGCGCCCCCCGCGCCAGCTACTGCGCCGGCGCATCCAGGCCGCGCGTTGAGGATGCCCGCCGTATAGTCCGTGCTCAAAGTGCCGCCGAAAGTGGACCCAGCCGAGAAGTCGCCGGTGCGCTCGGCTACGGTCGGAACGGTGACCAGGTCCGATGAAATGCCCTGTACAATGCGGCGTCCTTCGTAAGATCCGAAGAAGAAGGTGCGGTTTTTCTTGATGGGCCCGCCGAAGGTACCACCAAACTGGTTCTGTTTGAAGTCCGGCTTCTCGGAATCGAAGAAGCCGCGCGTGTTCAGGGCTCTATTTCTGAAGAACTCGAAGAGATTTCCATGAAAGTCATTCGTGCCGCCTTTGGTCACGACGTTGACGACGGCGCCGGAATTGCGCCCGAATTCGGCGTCGAACGTATTTGTCAGTACGCGAAATTCCTGAATGGTATCGGGTGACGGTTGAATCGCCGGGACGCCGATGAATTGGTCGTTGCCGTCGCCTCCATTCACGTTGAAGTTGTTGGAGCGGCCCCGTCCACCATTCACCGAGACCACACCGGCGCGCTCGCTACCGGCAAACAAGTCGTAGCCCTGCTGCGACTGCACGCCGGGCTGCAATTGCAGCAACTGGTAAGTATCGCGCGCATTCAGTGGCAGATTGGTTATGGTCGCTTCGTTCACTACCGCGCCGAGCTGCGTGCTGCTCGTCTCTACCAGAGGGGCCTTGGCTTCCGCCTCGACGACCTGGCTCACCTCGCCTAACTCCAGCGCCGCGTCGACGACTATGACGTGGCCGATGGTGACATCCAGATCTCGATTCGAGTATTTCTTAAAACCGGCGGATTCGATTTCAACGGTATATCTTCCGACTGGCAGCGTCGGAAAAACGTACTCGCCGCGAATGTCGCTGGCCGCGGTGTGGGCGGCATTGGTGGCCTGGAAGGTCGCCGTGATCTTTGCGCCACCGATCACCGCGCCGGACGGATCTTTCACCGTGCCCCGAATCACGCCGGTGGTTTGCGCTAATGCGCACGGTAGGGCGAAGACGGCAAAAGCCGCCAACACTTTCAAGCGAAGAATCATAGCAGAGACCCCTTTTTGGCGAATTCGAAGCTAACGCGGTTCGGCTGTTTACAACTGACTCAGTTGATTAGAGAGAGCCTATCCACAGGGTTATGGGGTTGTCAAGCGAGGAACGAACTGCGCCTGTGGAAGAGTAAGCTGTTTGAGATGCTCTCGTTTCTCCGCGCTGCCGCAGCCCTCATCATTGCAACCTCTTTCGCCTGTGCTCAGGATGGCCGCACCGCCGATCTCATCTTGCGCCACGGCGCCATCTACACCATGGATGCCGCGCGCAGGTGGGTGGAATCGGTGGCCGTGGCGAATGGCCGGATTATCTTTGCGGGGCCAGATACCGGCATCACCAGACTGGCGGGTCCCTCCACCAAAATCGTCGAGCTTGGCGGGCGCATGGTTCTGTCTGCCTTCCACGATTCCCACGTGCACCTCATGGAAGGCGGCGTGGACATGAGCCTTTGCAACGTGAAATCAATCCTTACGCCGCGGGAGGTGTTGGCCGAGATTCGCAAGTTCGCCGGGGCCCATCCGGATAAGCCCTGGATTACAGGGTCCGGTTGGGATCTGCCCGTGTTTCCTGAAGCCTCCCCTCGCAAAGAGCAACTGGACCAAGCCGTGAGCGACCGCCCGGCCTACATTGAGTCCGCTGATGGGCATTCCGGCTGGGCAAATTCCAAGGCACTTGCGCTG
>WNFI01324622.1_pt1 | contig 11622 bp, 12 predicted proteins | sample 5400471 | NCBI WGS metagenome assembly WNFI01 (sample SAMN13153348, study PRJNA577476) | soil metagenome | isolation source: 100 cm saprolite on Douglas fir-dominated hillslope | place: USA:California | collected 2013-09-17
CAGATGAAAGCTCACTCTCAGCGCGCGGCTCGCTTACAACTGATTGCCAATATGCTCAAGGGTCAGTCCTGGCAGGAGGCGATGGCTAATGCAGGTTTGTCCATAGGCAGAGCCACGGCCTATCGGCTGGTGCAACTCGCCCGTGACCCGGAGCGGAGCGAACGACCGTTTCTCGACGATCGGCATGGTCACCCGTACAAGTTGACGGGACCGATCCGCACCTGGATTGTCGAGTACTGCACGCAGCACCCGGGGGTCTATTCGAGTCAGGTCCGAGCAGAACTGCAGGCGCAATTTGGCGTAGAGGTCAGCCGTGGACACATTAATCGCGTGCGTGCGGAGGCGGGAGTCCCCGCACCGTGGAAAGGGCGCGCGAAAAAAAACTAGCGGAGTCCCAGCCGGTGTGGCAAGAAGGAATTGGGAGCCTGTTGCTTTTAGCAGCAGCTCACCAGACAGGGTTGCTAGCGCGGCTTCGCACCACGATCCAGGGCGTAGCGACCGCAGCCTCCTCTCGGAGTCTGCCGCTCAATCTGGCAGTGATAGAACGACTCGTCCTCACGCTGCTGTTTCTGCCCGTGGCGAGCCTGGCCCGCACCTGGGATCTACGCACCTACACAGGAACCATGTTGGCACTGCTGACAGGACGCGGCTGCGCGTACAGCTATGCCTATGTCGAGCAGTTTCTCTCCCGTTTGGCACATGCTCAGGCCGACGAGCGTCTCACTGATGCGATGGCACAGTGGACATGGGCCTTGTGGCCAATACATCTCACTTAAGCCCAAAAAGGGAAAAACAAGACAAGAAAGCTCCAATCTGGCATACTACCAGAAAGCACAACGCAAAAACCAAGGAGCTTTCGATGTACATGAAATTTCTAGCATATCGTGGCAAAAAGAAGCGTAATATCCTTGAGGCAGGAGACGGCACAATATCCTTGACAGAGGGAATCTGAGTCGAGAGAAGGGAATTTTATCATGTGAATGGGCTTGTAAAGAGTGCTCATGCGCCAATGGCTCAGACTTCATTTTTTCGAGGCTGTGCGCGCGAGAGAGTCACTCACGATCCCCCATCCTTCTGGTCGGAGCGTTTGGGACTGCCAATATATCCTTGACAGAGGATACATGCGTCTCAGGTCATTCCTTGTTTGTTCTCACACAGCACAGTAGGCTGGGCACGGACTCGCCGTGCCCAGCCTACTGTGCTCTTACCCATAATGTCCTTCAGAGAATACAACTGAGCTGCAGGCTAGTGTTGTATCTCTCTTCACAACACTAACCGAAAGTCAGCACCGCACTTTTACACCTTGCCCCCTGAGGGTGGACTTTCAGAAGATGCAAGCTTCAAAAGCAGATCACGCACAGTTATGTAGTGATCATCGAGATAGAAACCTGCCACCTGTAGAACGTCAACTACGCCCACAAGATTCTCCTTCATGCCCTTGATGAGATCGAGCTGTTTGTCTCTGACTTGAGGGTTGAGCTGATAGGTGGCATCTTTTTGTTTGATTGACTCCCATTCCTTCTCAAATATCTTCAAGGATGTCTCATACATTTGTATCCGGCGCTTGACATCTGGAGAGAGTTGGTTGAAGTGATCGTCAGAGAAGTTCTGCATTAGCTGATAGGCTACTACACCCTTCTTAACCCTTTTGATCATGAACCTATGAGGCCAAAGGGGCTGCTGATTCGTGATTGTGGTCTCGATTTCATCTGATAACCGATCGAAAGTCTCGACACCAGAAATTAGAGACGCAGCAGTGCTATCGTCTGCGCGTTCTCCACTCAAGGCTTCTGGCCGAAAGAAGGCGAAAGCAGCGACAATAATGACAAGAAAGAAGATGAGGATAAGCATACCTACAATGAGGTAAGTGCGATCTATGCCCTGACTAAAATTCGCTGTAACTCCCAGAATTACTTCAACAACCAAAACCACCAGCGAAAAAAAGCCTAGAGGCGTTCTTACTGCCTGGATGATATCAACGCGATTGGATGATGCCTGGCCACTAGAATTCTGTATAGCCATTGGACTTCTCCTTGGTTGGTTTTTTCTGCTGCTTCATACTCTCATATCATCTGTTCTTTGTTGCTCATCATACACTGTGTTCTATCGGTGGTTCCCCTACAACATACCGTTTGGGCTTTGGTTCCCCAACACGCCGGGTTCGTTTGGGTTTGGTAGGTGAGGCGACCGTTTCAGGATCAGGAAGCTCGGGTGGTGCGCTGCTACCCGGGAAGGCTGACGACTTTCCCTCCGCGCTGCCCTGTGTGCCAGCCGTTTCCACAGATGGCTCTGCGGCCTTCTTCCTCCGTCCACGTGCAGGCTTTGGGGCGACTTCTGCTGCGCCTTCCGATGCCTGAACTGTGCTTCCTGGTTCAGGTGTCGGTGGAGGTGTTTCGACCTTCTTGCGTGATCGGGTCTTTTTGACCACAGGCACTGCGGCTGTCGGAACCTGGGTGAGAGGTGCAAGCGAGTTGACCAAAGGTTGGGCCGTCTGGGGAGACGGTGGCACCGAGCCAGGACGCAGCTCCGTTTCACGCGGAGGGAGCGGAGGAACAGGAGCAATCAGTTCGCCTCCTTGCAAGATCCGCCACAGATGTTCCCGGTTGCTTGCCGTGTTTTCTAGTTTCTGCTCCCCTTCGGAGGCATCGAGGGCCATTTGCCGCAAGATATCTGCTGGCAGGATATGATCCTGCAGGCAATCCAGGGAAAGTCGAGCCTCTCCTTCATCGAGGGCGGCAGAGACCGCACGCATCAGCCAGTCCTTTAAGGCCCCGATACAGCCAATACAGCCCTCGTAGAAATAGACCCAATATGATCCGACGAGCGTTTCCACATCACAGCGCAGTGGCACTTTTTCCAGCAATGAGACCAGAGCAGATTGGAACTCCAGACAATCCGCTTCCTGCCCGATCTGATAGCGAGGAAAATGGACCGGATAGCAGCGCCTGCCGATCTGCCCATTCAGTTTTCCAAAGTTGAGCAAATCATAGGTCCCGACCAGGATGTGGATAACTTGTGCGGTCGAGCTGAGCGATTTGAGCCACTCTAACTGCTCCTGGAGTGTAGAACCCCCCGTCCCATTGCCTCCGTAGAGCACGTGATGCGCTTCATCGATCATCACCACCTGAACACCATGTCGGGGCATGGCCTCTTTGGTCGCCTCTTTCAGTTCAGGCAGATCGTTGGACTCCGCCGCTTTGCCGCGCAAGGGTCGTCGTTTCACTGGCTCCGCATTGCCATGAATATCCATATGCGTGTGTTGCGGATAGGTCCTCTCTCCCATGAGGGTGAGCGCGGTGCGATAATAGTAGCCACGATTGAAGACTGATCCATCCGGCGGGTCTGCCTCAATCATCAGGATCGGGGTGGGCATAGGTGGCAAGGGGCGGAGAAGCGCAGGGGTGGACGGGACCCGTAGCTCCTCATTGAGCTGCCGGACCACGGTTTCAATCATCTTGCTTTTTCCTACCCCAGTCGGGCCATACGCCAGCACGAAGGTAAACCCGGCTGGCTCACGCACAGCCCGCACTATCTTGCGGTGCGTCTGCTCCAACAGACGATGGGTGATCGTGGCCTGCCGGAACTGAGCTTTTTTCTCTTCGATAGAGAGATGGCGCGTACCGTGTGGTTCCATTAGCGATAGTCCCCCAATCTTGGCAGGCGTGACACATCCACAGGCATCGAGAGAGCCGCCAGTTTTGCCGCCTCTTTGACTGCCTCTGGTGGCCCTGATGGCAGTGGCACCACTCCGCCGAGCGTTTGCGGGTGCCCAGATTGACCAGCAATGAGAGCAAACACCTTCTTTCCTTCCAAATCCCGCCAGCGCTGCCGGAGCAGTTCCTCATTGGCTCCTGCTTTGCTCATATGGATTGCCAGGCGCGCGGCAGACAGATCGGCGCGTTTACCATCCCGCTTCGCGCTCTGGCGCAGTTCCTGTGTGGCAAGGAAGAGTTCCCGCTCCGTGTGTCCTGAGAGTGCCACAAAAGACGAGCGACAGGTGACCCAGCGACCCTCCACCTGTGCGTAGGCCGTGGTGATATCAAAAGGATCGAATCGCACCGGGATCGCTGTTTTGATCACTTCGGGATTGCGAAACGCATTGTTCCAGTAGTAAAAGTGATTGATTTTGACCCCACTGCCCTTCTGAACGACAGCGGTGCTTTTCCTGGTCGTGGGACAGGTATCTTTCAAAAAGCGGTCGGAATATTTCACAGAGCAATGTTCTCGTTCTCCCCCCTGCCTCATGCCCCACAGATAAGCAGCCTGGGGAGACATCCCAATGCCGCTGTGCTCGTTCTGGTCGTAGACCTGATACACATATTCGACGAGGTAGCTGTAGAGATCGGAAAGCGTCCAGAGCGCATGTGCCTTCGGATCAACGGCGCGGGTTAACATGCGTGCTCGTTTAGCCGCTTGTGTGTTGCCAAGCAGCGTGTAGAGAAATTGAGAGTTTGTCGTATCGAAGAGTCGTTCAATCACGGACCCAAAGTGGGGTTGAGACCAGGGGCGGTTCTTCTTTGTGCAACGATATTGCGCAAGCAAACTCTCAAAGTAGACGCTATTAAATTCCCTTCCGCCATCGACGATGAGAAACTGAGGCAACCGCTCGTATCGTTGGACGCAAATACGCAGCACCATCATGACCGAGCGGTAGGAGGGAGGATCGAAGGTCAGATAGACGGCTAGCACACGCCGAGAGTAGGCATCCATCATGAAGGTAACCCAGGGCTTCCCCAGCAGCTCTCCGGTGGAAGAGCAAAGCACTTCAATATCTAACTCCGTGTGATCGATATGAACAATCTCGAAGGGACGACTACCATGTCGCGGGGTACTCCGGCTCAACTCCCAAATCCAGGGCCGCTCGGGATAGGCGGCACGCGCTCCCTCCCTGGCTTCTGTTTGATGGGGCGTAGCGCGCTGCCCAATACGCAGGTAAAAGGCGGCAGCTGAAAGGGGGACCAGCTGCCGCTTGCGGCATTCCTGTTCGTAGGCGCGGTACACTGAGGAGGCAGGGGCACGACGGGGCGTCTCAAATTGCTCGGTAATGAAGGTATCCATCAGGTCGCGAGACGCTTGTGGGGCTTTGGGAGTATGATTGCCCTGAGAGGCCCGTCGTGGGAGTAGCCCCACGTATCCACAGCCATACTTTGCCTCAGCCTCCCGAAAACGTGCCACCCATCGATGCAACGTACGGGGAGCGATCCCGGCGTACAGATCCTTTTCTCCTTGAATATAGGCGATGACCTGCGCGTATCGTTCGTTTGCCTCGTGCTGGTCAGAAGGGGAGGCCCTGTCCATGAGGCGATCTACTTCGGGATGCGTGGTGGGAAGCTCTTCGTTTTGTCCGACGCGTGTGATCGCACCCGTCTCAAGCGCCTGGAAAAAGAGGGAGGAAGGAATCTGGGCCGGTTGCCCCTTTTCTGACAACAGGGTGGTGGTGGTCGTTCCTGGATTGATGAGCGTCCAGCAGAGTCCATCCCACAGGAGCGGGGTGTTCGGGGAAAGTGGCGCTGTCACTTCTGGCAACGGGCTGCCCACACGAGAGGTCAGACGGGCAGGCAAAAGATGAGCGTAGGCGCGCGCCTGGGAGGCGGAGAGATAAAGACGAACACGTCCATGCTGAATCAAGGGAGCCGCAGATAGGTCGGTATACAGCGCCGCCTTCGCCAGCATGGCATAGACATCATTGGGACGCACTCCAGATCCATCGCTCGCGAGCGCGGCGAGCGGAAGTCCAGGGATCTCACGAACGCGCTCGACGATAGAGGTGTGCACCTGTGTTGGCACGGAGAGGGGAACCCCAAAGTAATCTGCTAAAAAGATGAGGTTGTCGATGTAGGTGGGATGGAGTTCTGCCGAGGAGTGCACGCGAAAGGGGAGTCCCAGTGCCGCGCAGGCCGCTTCTGCTGGCGGGCACCGCCAGGTCCCATCTTCCATCTGCTGGTAGCGAGAGGGGTAAAGCGCGGCCAGCCGGTGCAACTCGGACTCCGTTTTCCATTCCTCGAAGGCCACTGATGTTTTGCGCAAGACCAGAAAATCAGGCGTGTAGTAGTGGCCCTGCATCTTCTTGCCAGATTTCGCCAGATACCGCAGCTTGAGGGTGTGCGGCTGATCGAAAAATTCGAGGACCTCCGGGTCGCGATCCATGACGAGGATTGCCCACAACTCCACGGTGTGGCTCTCGAATTGGATGGTGACTCCCATTTTATCGCTGGGATATATGCCGCTCACGTTGCCCGCGCGGGATGTGACGCGGCGAACAGGCTGGGAAGCACGAATGGTTGCCAGCAGATCGCACGCGCCTTTTGCAAGTGCGAGGGTACGACACCACTGCTGAAAAGCTTCAGGCGTCATCATCGTTGTATGCCTCGGCGTGATGAGCGCACGCCACCCGTCGGTCTCGCGTGCTTTCCGATTTAAACGCTACTTCTGCATACGATGGGGAGTTGGCTACGGGGACGACACATACAGGAGGACTGCTCGGAAATCGGGCACAGGAAAAGCATACCGTATTTTGAGGAGAAAAACAACCCGTTTCTAGCATATCTTGGCAGTAATAGCATTGTTGGCAAGGGAATCGGAAAATGTTTCTCCTCATACGACACAGATGATGGGAGTTTCGACTTATTGCCACGATATGCGAGACCTCGTAAATTTGCTGCCACATGATGCTGGAGGACAACACAGAGTACGCTTGCTTTCGATGAGCTTGTGGCCTTGAAGTGCTGCCAGGTTATGCTTGAGAGATACTGCCTCAATGTGGCTGAAATCACAGTACAGATTACGCGAAATGGATGTCGATGACAAGGTGTGTGAACAGGTGAGTATGACGATGCTGAGCGAAGTGTACCCCACGGACGTGATCGAGCGGTGTGTGCAGCAGAGTGAGCCCTGGTCCAGCAAAGTGCGGCGGGTGCGGCTGAGCACGGCCTTGACCCTGGTGGTGCTTGTGATCTCGATGGCGCTGTGGAGCCGTCGGAACCAATGCCAGGTGTGGCAAAGCTTGGTGGGCAAGCTCAGCGATATCCATCCTGCTGAGCCCAAGAGTACGATTAGTGATTCGGGACTGAGCGGACGTCGCAAGGCACTGGGAAGCCAGTGCCTCCAGGCACTGATGCGTGAGCGCTGTCAGGTGATCGCCCAGCCGTCGAGCATGCCTGGTGCGTTCTTTGGTCGCTATCGGCTCATGGCCATTGATGGCACGGTGTTCAACACTGCTGAGACGAAAGCCAACTCGCTGGCCTTTGGTCGCAGCAGCAATCAATATGGGCCAGGTGCCTATCCGCAGGTGCGCTGTGTGCTCTTGGCCGAGTGTGGTCCTCATGCGGTGGTGGGGCTAGAGATCGACGGCTACGAGGTCTCGGAAGTGCATGGGGCACACCGTTTACTGGAGCAGGTCGGTCGCAATATGCTGGTCCTGGTGGACGCAGGCATCACCTCGGGAGGGTTCATCGAGCACGTGCGAGCGCGAGGGGCTCATCTGCTGGGGGCCTTGGAAGCTGGGGTGTGGGAACACTTGAGCCACCAACGCCGACTGGCCGATGGCTCAGTGCTGGCCTGGGTTAGCCCAACGTGTCCAAGCTCGGCGCACTACCCCGTGCGTCATGGCAGGTGGGTACGCATCATCTCCTATCGGGTGACCGATGAACGCCTGGGAGAGCAGGGCAAGGTGTATCGCCTGGTGACGACCTTGCTCAATCCGCGTGTGGCTCTGGCGCTCGAGCTGGTTGCCTTGTATCATGAGCGCTGGGAAGTTGAGCTGGTGATTGATGAGATCAAAACGCACGAGCGAGCCCAGCGCAAGGTCTTACGCTCCAAGACTCCTGAAGGGGTGCGCCAGGAGCTCTATGGGATCTATTTGGCCCATTATGCCGTGCGCATCCTGCTGGCGCAAGCTGCGGTGGAGGCAGAGCTGGATCCTGATCGCCTCAGTTTTAGCGCAGGACTCTTTGAACTGACCGAGACGATCTCGCTGGCTCTCACCGTAGAGCCCGAGGAGGCCACTGAGCGCTTGCTGAAGCGCTTGCGACACAAGATGGCACAGCACGTCTTGCCAGCACGTCGGCTGCGTATCAACCGTCGGGAGGTCAAGCAGATCTACAACAAATACAAACCCAAGAAGCGCCAGATGCCTCCTCCTGAACCTTTTGATCCGGAGGATCAGTTTCTCGATTTTGTCGAGTTGCTTGATCCCCTCGCCTCTGAACTTCTTGTAGGAGGTCCTTAAGTGAGATGTATTGACCATTGGGCCACCGCTTCGCTCCCATTGCAGTTACAGAGCAGCGCGGCGATCAGACAGCACAGCAGAAAGGGCAGGTCATAGCGTAAGCCGTGGCGACCTCGGGGATCAGGCACCGCTTCTAACAGCTGTGCTAAACTTGAGAGATGGGCTTGGGTGAGTAAGTCGTGGCGTTGGTCATCGGTCAAAGCAGGGAGCACCCGGTGGGATACGATACAATACATACAGCGAGACTCCTTTGGGGAGATAGTGGGATTTGGTTTATCTTACCCGATTTGGGAGTCTCTGTCTCTTAGCAATAATTCACAGGCCCTGACTCTTTCCGTAGAGCATCTTGACATGCCAAGACAATGGCATACTTTACCCCAGTCACGCGAGATACTTCTGCCATAGACAGTCGTTTCCTCCGTGGCACATACCCAACGAGCGCTGCCTTGAGAAGAAGGGCCATCTCACGCTTTTTCGATATGTCGTCACCCGCACCCTTTGAACCATTGCATCGTTGACAAAGGACTTGTAGGTTATCTGGTTCAATTGTCCCGCCAAGGGCGACTGGTACAATGTGGTCGATCTGAGGATTTGTTGTACTGCCACATATCGCACACATCCCAGCATACTTTTTGAGTATCTCACGTCTCAACTGCATTGGAATAGGTGGACGTAGCACTACTGGCTCTTTTACCCGTCTATGCCAGTCTTGGGCCATGTAAGGAGGTGACCCTCCGCAAGTGCCCGGTACCTTACAATAGGGGCATTTGGGATATTGGCGCGATCTTTCGTACTTTTGAGTAAGGTCGCTTTCCCAGGATGCACACACTCCCCAACCACACCGTTGACAATAGAAGAGCAGACAGTTTCTAGGGTTCATGCGCGTCACCGCCCATTGCGTCGGATGCCGAACCGGGCAGTGAGCTTTTCCCCGTAGGGGTTCTCATCGCCCATAATCTCCTTGGTGTAGATCTGTGTAATCTTGATATCGGTGTGGCCGAGTCTGCCGGCGAGATCCGTAATCGGCGCTCCAGATCGAACCATGCCCACTGCGAACGTATGGCGCAATGCGTGCACTTTGCTGGTGTCCATGTACTCCCCACAGATGTTGCTGAGTGTCTTTGCGCTAATAGCCTGCCCTTTGTTGGCCCTGGAGTAGGACACCCATAGCGGCGTACCTGGATCCAGTTGTAGCAGATTCTTGCCATACTGGGCGTGCAGGTATTCCAGCAGCACAGTCGAAGTCTCAACGTCGAGCTTATCATGCATCACCTTGCGCCCTTTGCAGTGGAACGTCAGCGTTACTCGTGCATCTTTCCTACCTGTAATCCGCATATCTTGCCACCGTAATCCGACGAGTTCGTGTGCTCGTCTGCCGGTATAGAGCGCTACAGCCAGGATGGCATAGTCGCGCAGTCCTGCCAACGTGTCCCTATTGACGCTGACAAGGCCTTGCTCGACGGTATTGGGGTCAATGGCCTGCGCAGCGGCATACGCTTGCACAGGCCGTTTCTTGACGCTCTGGATGGGATTAGGGATATCGAGCTTGTACACTTCCTGCACGAACGTGTACCAGGATGAGAGGATAGCTAGGCGTTGATTATACGTTGACGGCGACACATCCTCACCTGGTCGCCGTGTGGTGCCCGCCCGCTGATTTGCCCAGAGGGCCGCCACCCGCGCAATATCAATGGGTGAAGAGAGCAGGTCAAGGCCGCCCTGGCTCAAGAACTGGCAGAACTGCCACATGGTTTCCTCATACGCAGCCCGAGTCTTGTGCGAGCCGGTGCGCGTCTCTTTCTGTGCAAGCCACTCAGCTATGGCCGCATCGATGGTGAATTGATAGGGAGTGAGCGCGGTATCTGGCATGGGTACTACTCCTTTTTTGTGTGCTGTTATAACTCTCTTCGCCTGGTTAAAATCCGCAGGAAAAGATGCAGGAGTGCCGTGGAAAAGGCTCCGAGCACTATTGCGCTTGCTACGTGATAGGCTGCATCTATCGCTGTGAGTCGCACCAGGCTCTTGACCAATTCCTGTCTTGTAGTCAGCTCCCACTTCTTGTCCTCGACTGATTTGCTCGGGTCATTGAGGATAGTCATCGATGTGCCTAAGTAGTCTTGAGTTACCTCCTTTGATTCTAAGTGCGTAGGCAGCACTTTTCTCACGCTGTCAATCGTATCAGCTATCGGTTTGACCGCTGAGAATACGGTGAGAACATCGTGCCAATGTGAAGTTATAAACGTCCAGGCAATAGCAAGGAAATCCATAGCACGCCCTTTCAGCATTCGAAACAGAGTTCAACTAATATGCCGTTAGTAGAAGTATGATAGCAGACCGCAGCCCGCCTGTCAACAGGCGGACGACTCAACCGCTTCTCCGTATGTCCTATTACATTATGTCAACTTGAGTACTACACATGCACAAAAGTGTCATGTGCACCGTGTACAGTAAAAAGATCGGAGAAAACTATGCTAGTCCTTCTGGGACAACCATTCATCGACGGCATCTTGGCGTGTCTCACCAACGGCGTGATCATCACCGATTCCTCGGACAGGATTACGATATGGAACGCTGCGGCTGAGCATATCCTCCATCTCGATTCACGCCTGGTCCTCGGTAAGCGATACCAGGACGTGTTTAGCGCTTTTCCGCAGCTTGGGTTGATCGGAGTAGTCAACATCGAGCGCATGCAACACCCCCTCGGCTCGACAGTCCGTGTGTCAGTCGAAGGCAACGTCCCCGGTCGGGGGCAAGTCAACCTGAACCTCTGCATCCGCTTATTGGCTACTGCACGCCAGAAATATCTCGGGATGGTCATGGTCATCGATGACCGGACAGAAATGGGAAGCAGGAGGTAGAGCCGACCTCTCCCATCCTTTCAGTTCATCTGCACCGCAAGACTCGCGGCGATGTAATCCACGTCCGATTCCAGGCGCGCCATGATGGCGAGGTTGGCAACTTGGAGCGTTATTTTCGGTGCAGGCCGAAACGAATACGCATGCGGAATCATGTCAAGGATAGACTGCTCGCTCCCTTGGGAAGAGAGCCAGAGCAGGGTACACGACCAGGGGTACATCACCTGGAGAAGGAAATAGCTCGCATGACCGCATTTCTCGTGTTCTTCGGTCTCGCTGCTCTCCTTGTGGTGGGAGGCGTGAGGGGCAGTCTGCGCCTGTCAACAGGACGGCGTGTGAGCGGCTTACGACGATCCTATGCCGCTCCCAAGCATGACACGACTGAGGACGAGATAGCTCGCCACTCCCGCAAGGCATGGGTCACCTGGTGTCCATGCAAACTGTAGACTGGCGAAATCGGTACCAGTATGCTGGCGAACGCAGAGACGCTGTTTCGGAAAGGACCAGGGCTTTCTTGGCTCGTGAGGCCAGGTGAGCAGC
>WNFI01039834.1_pt1 | contig 11621 bp, 14 predicted proteins | sample 5400471 | NCBI WGS metagenome assembly WNFI01 (sample SAMN13153348, study PRJNA577476) | soil metagenome | isolation source: 100 cm saprolite on Douglas fir-dominated hillslope | place: USA:California | collected 2013-09-17
CACGTCTGAGGTATCTCCAGAGATGGAACGATACCGATTCGAGGATGTGTCACTGTCGCCTCCTCGCTCTCCCCTTTTGACTGCAGGGTCATCACTTAATCAAATCCCTGTTCCATTTTCTCCAACGTCCTCTACCTCTGCTAGCTCACCGACATCACTCCATAATCAACAGGGTCCAACCCTCAAGTGCGTATCACCCAAACCAACATATCTTTCCCCATCTTCAACTATTCCTACCCCGCCTTCAGTGGACCCTGTTGCTCCTGTTCAATCTTCTTCTCAGGCGAAACCTTCCCGTCCTTCAAGCCTGTCATCTCGAATGCCTGGGCCAAGTATTTTCGAGAAGGTAATGAGTAAAACGCGTCCAAGCTATCTTCCTCCGAAAAGCCGCGAGGAGGACTTGAAGCATATGAAAGACTGGGAAGAGATGATGAAACGCAGTCGTGAGGCTGAAGATCGCAGAAGGCAGGTCCAACAAGAGCGGAGAGCGTCCAAAGATGCTGTTGTGGAAGATGTCATTGGAATCTGGGAACGTGAGGTTGTCCCTGACTGGAGAGCGGCGGTGCGGAATCCCGAACTGAGAAAGCTCTGGTGGAAAGGTATACCAACCAAGCTGCGGGGTAGACTATGGAACCAGGTCATCGGTAATGGACTTGCTCTCAGCAAAGGTACGCGTTCATACTATCAGTAATCTATTTTAATCCGAAGGTATTGACAGATGCGTTTCGAACCTACAAATCTCGAGCCCAACGGGCAATGACCTCGAAAATCTTCCCCGGAGACGTTATCGAGGAAATTGAACAAGATATACAAGGGACTCTCCCAACACTTCATATATTCCACCCGGTGCATGGTCCAATGTACCAAGATCTGAAGGATTTGTTGTGCGCGTGGGTGGTGGCTCGCTCTGATGAGGGACTAGGCTACGTGAGTCCCAGCTATCCGAACAACAGTCCTGGAACTTCTCAGCCTCTTCGCAGATGAAAGGGACGGCCCAGATTGGTGGAATGCTTTTAATTAATCTTCCGCTTGATCAGGCCTTTCTCACCATGCGAAACCTAATTGACCGGCACTGCCTTCGATCCTTTTATGGCGGGGAAGGCTCCGACGATGATGTAAGTACATATGTGGCTTTCTTCCTACGGAGTTGTGATTCACCTGACAAATAGCTCGAAGCTTACTATAGGATATTTGATACGCTCCTGGCCGACGGGATGCCCAAAGGTAGAGTGCGCGGGGCGCTGATGTTCTGATTGACATTGATGCGGCTTGACGATACATCGCTAGTATACTTCAACTTCAAGCAACATCAAATCTCTCCGTCATTATATCTCCCTCAATGGATTCTTCCACTCTTCTTAAACCACCTGCCTTTCGAGGCATGTGCACGGATATGGGACGTCATTATTCTAGAAGGAGATTCCTTTATGTTCCGAGTGGCGATTGCAGTACTAGGAATATTGGAATCTCGCCTTTTTTTCCCCGACAAGAAAGAGCTGCTTGATGGTGAGTCTTTCCTCATCAGAACACATGTGTATGCGAGCGTCTATTAGTTCTCCGGGGAGAAAATAGAGCGGCTCTGGAAATTGCGAAACGGACAGGCGTTGCTGTGGACCAGAGTGCGAGATATGAGCAGTATGGCATGTCGGAGGAGGCGGTGTGGGAACGCGTTTCAGAAATGGACGAGTGGTGGAGAGAGAGTACATGGTGTGTATTCTTGCCATTGCTTACGGATTCTCCTTCTGAAATACTTTCCTTGATTAGGTTAAGACTGATCGAGAGAGAGCTACCAGATCTATGAAGGACAGCCATGGGCTCGCCTGATCTTAGGGTAATGAAACTTCCCACACGGCCTGAATATGTCAAGAACGCTGATAGTTGACTCCACTTGCTTTTGGTCTGCATCGCTCCACTAGCATCGGCAATCATCTATCTGAATAGACCCCTCGACTGGATTCCAAACTCACGAACGAAGATAGCCTGAGATGATCCTTTCATGTACGGGACATCATAAGATTACCATGTGCCATTATAGTTTATGCAAGCCCCTCTGAAATAAATGCTCTTCACCGAGTTTGATCTGTCATGGATGCAGTATGTTGATCTGCTACAATCTCTGACCATATGACTTGTTGAGATTCCAGCTTCGTGACCGCCCGTCCTGCGGGTAGATAAGTGTAAACTGCTAGAAGCATCGGCTGTCAGTCCGATAGCCACTGCCACTTGAAGCGAAAGCGCCGCCGGCAAGATGGCAGAGAGGTGTTAGAACACAGCACTGAGGTACGAGACCGATGGTACCTCTGAGGCAGGACCCATGAATAATCGCATGAATTTTTGACCCGATTTTGAGGCTCAATTGGGGCCAAAATTTCCAAAATTTCGGCCCCAATCGGGGTGGTTTTCGGTAGGTGCGCGGTGCGGGAGCTCACAAATTGGGGTGTGGATTCGGTAGGTTGCTAAAATTGCCAAAAAACAAAAAACAAAAAAAAAAGAGTAATTCTGTGTCGTATTACACAATGTGTATTATATCTGTTCATCTGATATAAGGGAATCATGGCATGCCTGCTCACGCAAAATGTCATTGAGTTTTACGAGGGTCTGGTGATTTGCGGTAACCTCATTCTCCTTGCTTGTTCGCCCTTTGCAGCCTTGAGTGGCTTCAATAGTCTGATGTCGGAGTCACAGCTCGTGCAGACGCTGAGAAGTCATGTCGAATCAAGAGAGGGATTGACATCCACAACAGGAGGGAGACGATTGGCGAGTATTTTGCCAACCCAGTCTCATGTTGATGCATATCCATCAGAACCCTCATTTGGATACGAGCAGCCGCAGAATGATGAGAAACTATTAAGTAAATGGATTTGTTAAACATGCGAGTTGCGCAATATCCAGTGACAACGAAACAAGGCTCAATCATCGGCGATGGTTTCAGGTTTCAATTCCTAGTCCAGAATGAATTACACATAACTAAAGGCTAGGGATCTCGGTAGGTGTCCAGAAGTCGGCCATCGAATAGGGGTGAGAATTCGGGTGGTGAAGGTGCCCTCAGAGCCCAGATCGGGGTCAAAATCGGTAGGTTTTTCGGAAATTTCAGGTTGAAATTGGGGTGAGCGCTCGGGCGGTTCCATGCGATTATTCATGAGTCTTCTGAGGCGCAACTAGCGACTTTTAAGGGTATGTGGGCTGGAAATATGATGAAACGCGGGAACCGATTGTTTGCCAAGAAATACGATAGCCAAGAAGAAGAATCGGACCCTACGCTAACACCAATTGCCGCGTCCGGGACCGTCGTTCCGTGCGCCATAGACGGTGGACTACAGTCATATATAAAGAGTGTAGGCCGGGAGTGTTGAGTACGTCGTAGCGCCTCATCATGTATATACGCGGTTTGCCGGACTTTTCCGGTTGAACAAGAACTCGCACCATCTCGTTCAACAGGGAGCACATTTATGATACCCTGTGCTCAGTTCACCAGATCATCCAACCCTTCACATAAACCGAAACGGATAACCATACATTACGGACGGTTATGTTAGAAATATGGGTAAGGTTCCATCAAGCTGATTGTTGCACCGAGTCTCCTCCCCTTGTCCCCACCCCATCCACTCGTAATAGTCATTGCGTCGAAGACATGATACTGCAAGAATAAGACTCAGTTTCGTCCTTGTAAGAAACCTAGCGTAGAATGCTAGAGCACAAGATTGTCAACAAGGGATTGTTTGCAAGAATGTACAGACAACACACCTCAGTTCAATGAAAGAGAACTGAGAGAAAAAGAAAGGTCCAAGAAAAGGATCGGACGTTCCTCAACATTCGCGACATGAAACACGATTAGCACGTCAACTCGATCGATCGAAGTCGACTTCGAACAGTCCTACTTATCGGTAGTCATAGCCGAAAACTAGCAGATTGGGTGACTTACTTCTACGCCGTGTCATCACAACACTGCACTTTAGTGAAGCACATTTCCGAACGACCTCGTGCCGGCGGCATCGTTGTTTGTTTCTATTAGCATCGAGGGAGTACTACCACATTTGGATCCGAGAATCCCTAAGCGCCTTCTACCCTTGGTTAAGCATAGGCAGGTCAACAGCTCTCTATTTGGATAGGTTAAGCACGATATCTGGATAGTCAGTGCTCCTTCACGCCATGTTGCCCTCAACTCCATCTCCATCTCGCTTGCTTCATGAGTTAACAAATTCCTCGCTTCGCCCGCCAATAAAGAACGCGCCACTGTCACCGCGGGATTCCGGTCGCGCTGCGAAGCGTCGACGCGTTGATGGCGACTGTGGCTCCGAACCTTCTACCCCAACAAGGAGGCGAGAAAAGTGTTTGCTGACACGCGATCAAAAGGAGGATGAAGATTCCTTGCTGAACCTCCGTACACCTCTCGCGACGCGACTCCCCTTCCGAAGGACTGAGCGTCACCCGCCAATATCGCGTCAGAATCATTATTTGACGCCCTCTCTCGCACAAAAGTACAACCCTCAATCATGTGGGTTAGTTTCCCTACACTTCATTCCATGTCTGAGACCCGATCCAGTGTCTCTTCGCCCAATACTACAGTCCTTCGCATCATCCAGTCAAAGCGACACATACCGCGTGCATGCGCCGGAAGATTCATTTCAAACATATTGCACCCCTTTCGTGTCATCCTTCAGCAATGGTATGTTGTTTACTAGTGAAGGTGGCCATAGCATCAAAGGTTTACTTCCACTCACAGCTGCCAAGCGCGGTTTGAGCCATGTAATTGTCGTTGGAACACAAGAGGGTTCGCTTGAAATTATTGACACGAAGCCCAGGCAGCATGGGGAATTTGGTGGGATCCATTTATTTGAAGTCAGTGATGCCACTGATGTTTCTCCACACGTCCACAGTCCCTCAGACTACCACGATAGTGGCGCATACCAACTCCATCTTTGATGCCCGATGGAGCGACGATGACAGGTACATCGTAAGTATTTCGACCATTCGGGTTGATGGCACTTGATAAAAGTATTTTGCACCGCAGGCCACATCCTCGGGCGACCGTTCCTCTGCTATCGTCGATGTAGTGGCAAGGAGACCAGTCGCAATTCTAAGTGCGCATGCCCTCACTGTCAAGAGTACTCTATGGAATCCATCAAACCCCAGTATGTAGTCCCGTCTCGAGTTGCCTTCCTTGACATCCGAAACTTCTGTGCGTGGGTATCACAGGCTTACTTGCCTCCGCATCCCGGGATGGCGATATTCATTTTTGGGATTTACGGGTGGCCCCACCAAATGGCGAACTGAGTGAGCAACTTGCGTTCATCATTTGGCATACGGGATCAGTTAATCCATAGTTTGTAGCCCTCAAACCGGTTTTCTCCATCCAGGGCGCCCACCAGGATGCTTCCAAAGGGATTCCTGTGAAAGGAAGGAGCAAAACAAAACCGGTTCGTTCGAGAATCTAATATCTAGGGGTCGATATAGCCTCAACCCTGATTTTAGACAACTCCTGTGCGGTCGGTAACCTCCATCGCGTATCTTCCGAACCGAGAGCACTGCCTGATTTCCGGCGGAAGCGGTGATGGGTCAGTTTGGAGCAAGTTCAATGGCTTCTGGCTCATTTTTACATGTCGTAGAATTTTAAAAATATGGGATTCCCGTTACCCAAAGGAATCGAAACTCTCTAAATCACGGTTGTCGACATCAGCTACAGACGTGGATACAATTCCATTCGACCCGACATATGACCCAACTATCCTCAAGCCAAACTCAAACGGCGATCTTGTACCCCATGTCGGTCCTCGTTCTAGGGCGAGAGGAATTTCGTCCATAGCCCTCGATCCCATTAGTGGAAATTGTGCATGGGCGTTAGCCCGGAATGGGTGGTTAGTAATTTGTTGCGTTTTGACTTGTTTGCCTGTAAGACATTGCTCATGTCACGCCACCATTCTTTGTAGCATTTACACCTATCGCTTAAACCAAATATTTTGTGCATCTTCTCCCAATGATATTCCTCTCCCCGTCACGCATCCGTGTCTGCAAGTGGGCTCGTTCTATCCTAGGCTTGCTCTATCTCCTTGTGGGAGATTCCTAGCAGCTGGAAGCTCGAACGGTCGGTTAGTGCTGTGGGATGCGAAAAGTTTACTCACGCCAGGCATCACCACAAAAGAAGCCGCCGTGGTCCTGGACGCACATACTGCAGAAGTATCAGGCGTCGATTGGAGTTATGACAATGTAAGCGACTCCCCTAGGTCTGACGCGGCTGGTACTCATCGACCCATTAGCTATTGAGTTCGAGCGATGATTGTATGGTGCGAGTGTGGAGGAAAGATTGATGACCGTGCCAGAGAATTCCGGTACAATGAGACCGAGAATCGGCACTCAACACCAAACAGGAGCCCGTCTCTCCTCCTCCTAATTCAAAGTGATCCGAAACACTGCCATCGTCGGCTGATTTTGCCGCGAAGAATTGTTTTTAAGGCGATGAATGACTCATTGATTGAGAAACCATAATTTGATTCAGTCACCAAATCTATCAGTATACATGCTTCCTTGTTAAACAAAATCGTGGGTTGACAGGCTAAGCATGCTAGGTGTTACCAGTGTTAGGAAAGCATTTTTCATGACCACCAGTGAAACAAGAGTGGCGGGGCTGCACCTCAAAAACGAGGTCTCTTTCACGCTGACGAAACTTCGTCACAATCATGACGCGATGCTCACCTAATGGCATGCTCCTGATGAGGCACTGTTAATTGAGTGGCGTCGAATCAGTCAGATACTTGACAGCGCGTATATAAGCTGAGTCTTTTGAAGTGCCTGTTCACACGAAGCTTCGTAAGTCGTTCTGGATGAATGCCGTCATATATTGCGCTCGGGACCAAAAACCCGAGAAAACAATTATAGGCTCAACGTTATAGCTCATAGCTTCGTCGCCAATGGTTTCAGGTTTCAGTTCCAGGCCAAAATGAATTACACACGACTAAGCAACAATAAGCTTAGGCTCGGGGCAGATCTTGGGATGTGTCAAGCCGGTCGCTGGATAGGGGTGTGGATTCAGGAGTTTACAGAGCACCCAGGGGCCAACGAAATCGATAGGATTCTGAAATTTTGGGGTTGAAATCGGGGTAGGCGCTCTATTGGTTTCATGTGTGCATTCGAGGGCCATATTGCCATTGCGCACAAGCGGATCCGCATATTCTATGAGGGAAATGGGCCCAAAAGTCATTACTGCTCCACTTACGTTTTTTGGCATGCAGCAACATTTAGTCTTGTCAAGCCACTTAGCCTCTCTGCCTCTCGACATCATGGAACTGCGCTTCTGCATATACCTGGTGGAGATATAAGAGTGGTTGAGTGTCAAGAAGATTCTCTACATTGCAACGATGGCTGAAGATTCGAGACCTTCTACAACGGTGGAGCCTCATCGACGCACAAGAGATGGTTGTCTGACATGCCGTCTCCGAGGAAAGGTAGCGTCCTGAAGCTCGTCCCAAGGTTCGAGACTGACGGAAATATTGGGACAGAAATGTACCTCTCCAGGAAGCACTCCAAGTGATCCTTGTGTAGACTGCGAGGAACGCTGGCTGGAATGCCTTGGATACTCAGAAAGACGTCCCGAATGGATGCGGGTCAGTGCTCTTTCCGCGAATCCATGATTGTATTGCTGACCTCTACTAACATCTCGCTCTCATCAAGGACGAAGACATAGTCAAGGGTTGCAAGCAGGCCATTAAAACCTACTTAACCGAAAGAAGGCAAGGACTCGTCAACGGTTCGTCAGATCTTGACTCAATTAGAACAGTCACTTAATAAATTGATTCAGAACCTTTATCATTGGCGGAGTTCTATGGATCTGAGTTGTCTCCCCTGCGACTGGCTCAAACGCAAGTCCCGTCAAATTACGATGAAGTTTTCATGCAAGATGCATAGACGAGGGAAGACCCTGTGCGCGACGTCCCTTGTGAGAGCCCCGATCAGTTACCGACATCCGGATCATTGCGAGTAGAAGACGTGTTCATTGAATAGCCTGGAGTCCCTGATAGATTACAGTCACGATCCTTGAGAGATGCGGAGATCGGTACCTCACTACATACTATCATCCTGAACACGTGGGGGCCCACAGTGATGCCTGCGATGTATTTGCGTTCTTTCTCGCCTGGTTCTTTGCATCCCATCTTTACGCAATACTGTGAATCGAATGGTGTCTTTCCGTGATTTCCATCCGGTTGGAGATGGTAGTATGAAGCATCTAGGTCCATTCCTGATCAAGAAAGATTGGCACGAAGATGTCCACTTCATCGTCGTATTCAACGGATAACACTGGCCGTTGGTGAACAGTCAGATGAACGTCAGATGCCCCGGAGAAACGCCGGAATGAAGGAGCGAGTTGAGTCTTTGCAGTTCCTTCAAGGCGGTGAAAATCAGCAGCACTTTATATCTGCGAGGGATTATTAACAATCACTCCTGGTAGGTTGCGCGTGATATGCAGTGCTTCGATGCATTCTATCCTACATCGGCGCCTGCAGGCAGCGCCAGGTGGAGTGGCGCTTAACTAATGAGCCTTCAATTGAGTCAACAGAAAAGGATAGAGTCGCATTCCCGCAGAACTCACGGATGTCCTCACGGCCAGGATTGCCCGAGAACCTAGGCACCGCTTTACTGAGCCGATCCTTCGAAGTCTAAGGGTGGCGTAGAACACCTTGAAAGCGCTGACACTGTCAAAGTGACAGCGCTCATAACGCGTCACATAGATTGAGCCAATCCCTGACTACAAAGGCTTTCTGAATGCACTTCGTATGGATTATCCCAGTTTGCTTCCGATTCCAACCATTTTGGTTGTAGGTATCCCGCTCCAGTGCTCCGGTTATGGTCAAACGACTGTATCCCCCGACTCCGGCGTAGCAGCCCGATATATCGTTGGTTCCAACGAATTCATCTTCCCGAATTCACCATTCCAACTCTTTAAATGTTGCGCGTCTGTCACTCCCAACGGACCACGGCCCTCTGCTAACAGGTCTCCGGATGAGTACTCCCCGTGTTACCCAGCCTGCCCATCCTATATTCGACTCCAGATCCAACTATATGACGTCTAATGAAGATCTTGGTTCTGGCTGCCTCACCTGTCGTTTGAGACGCAAGGTTTGCCATGCCTCATCTTGGGCGCTGCTTTCCTTACGTCTTCTTCTAGAAATGTAAGCCTGAAGGTGCTGCTAGCAGTCCTTGCGTTACCTGCGAGAGACTTGCGATAGAGTGCATGGGATACTCCCGAAAGCGGCCGCAATGGATGCAGGTGCCTTTTCATTACACATACTTTTCTCGACGGAATATTCATGACCTCTCAGGATCCGAAAAATGTGGAAAATTGTAAGGCAAACATGAAGAAGTGGATTCGTGATCGTAACTGCGGTAACACGCAAGGTGTCTAGGTTCTATCCTCGAGGTCCGGTATCATGCTGAGACTCTTACTTCAGGTACACTCTCTCTTTCAAGGTTTTATGGGACAGAGTACCCTGTATTCTTGAAAATGGAATCCGCTTCTCCGAGCCTGTCGATGGATTCTGGGCAGTCGTACTCTGGCCACACAATCTCCACCTCGACTTTACAACCATCTGCCGTCTCCGCCGACAGGAATTCAATGAGCTTGAGAAAAGCTGGCATGGAATCACAGTTGTTCTCGGTGCATGGCCAAACCCATCGTTTGGCCTTGAAAACCCCCTCAACCGTGCAATCGGCTTTCACCAAATCATCGAGTCTCGGGGTTCCTAGCTCCACCCGGTCCCTTGATACCAGCACTCCACCAATACAAGTGAATCGGGCGAAGGAAGTGATGTCAAATGATTACCAGTCGGTACACAATTCTAGTCACCCATTCCCACCACAATCACTCCCCGGTGGACATCCCCACTATTCCTCGGGGCTTATGACATCGACACTGCCTACCGCTACCGGTCATCACCCTCATTGTTTCTATTCACAACCGGAACCGAGTTCCGCACATGACGCTAGCGTGAACCAACTTTGGAACCCACCATCAGATGATTCATCTCGAACCTTGTTGGTGTCCATTTCGGGGGGCGCCCTTAGAACGGCGCCACAGGCTGCCACACATCATATGTTATCGTCATCCACGTTGGGCGGTACATTTGGCAACTATAGCTTTGCGTCTGATACAGCCCACGGCGATCAAGCTTTTCCAGCTAACCAAGAACCACCGCTCTCGTGTGGCACCCTGGCTCCACATGTTCCCCTCCCAGCAAGTTATCAAGACCTAGGTGTTTTTGAGCCAAATGATTCGTTTTCCCCACCGACCGATTCTATCTTTAGAACTCAGTGGAAATGGACTGCGTGATTGGTGGTGTACTTCATTGACTGTATACTATAGTGCCAGATGCTCGGTGGATTCGGCTATCAGTGGCTGAGTGTATCCCATCATTTATCCATACATCTTGTCCGTAGATTACATACGAATGACAATGGGATCCAGAAGCGCTGGCATATCGGAGTATTTGGCAAATCCTCGTGATCATGAGGCGAGCACTCCATCAAGTTCTATCCGGGTTCTGGCGCTTGAAAGGCCCTAAGGATTTGCAGCAGAAGGATCCCTTCCATCTAGTTTAGGAAAGCTCTGATCAGTTTCAAAAAGTGGCCGTTCTGCTTCGAATGATAGGTCTACCGGGGTCGAATGCCGCGCCATCACCATAGAGCCCCAATCTTGGCATAAAGTGAGCTTCTGAAAGATGCAAGCTTCCTCGGTTCTCGATGACAGACCCATGATAGAAGAAAGTTCGGCAAATTAGGGAAATTGTCCAATTCACGCTCTCACAATGCTAACCACTGTCAAAAAAATAATGGTGTAATACTTTTTCTTGTGGAACCTGCTACGCATGCCTGCGCGATAGGTTATCGAGCATGCAACTGGTACTATCTTGGACTTCACCACATGAGATTTTAAACAACTTATTTTGCTTTTATGTTCACATTGCAGAGATATAAATCCTAGCAAAGCTGGGGGGCAAGTTAAGTTGTATTACATGTGGATTTTTGAAGAGCAAGGTATATTAACCAGTATCGATGATTGGTCGCTACCAGTACTTAACAATGCTATTTGATGAGAAATCTGAGCTTTATTGACAGGTTAATAAGCAAGCGGATTTTTGTGATTGGGACTATTGTCGGTGAGCTGCAGAACCTTTTTTTCAACTTGACAAAATTTCCTCAGAATGTGTGGGCCATGCATGGCATGGAAGATGCCCAAAATATCAGAAGTCTTCCACCCCCCCTTGGTGATCACTCTGGAAATGTATAGTATAATATATACACCTCTCTAGGACGGATTGATCCGCAATCCGGTGGATTTGCAGATTCGGATTGGGGGTGAACATATATGCCTAATCGGACTCCCTTAGTTCAAAGTAGCGGGAAAGCTCAATCCGACGGATTCTAATCCGTTCGGATACGGATCATTGCGGATTGAATGGTTGGCCGTAAGCTGGTCCGCAGAATATAGTTATAGGCCACAATACAGACTTGTGCGCATAGCGAGTCCTCACGGCGACGTGGTAGCGGATAAACAGCCCCGGCAGGCGCCGAGACCTCTTGTTTTGAGCGCGACCGGGTACAAATGTTACAACGAGAATACATGAAGAAACGGA
>WNFI01162395.1_pt1 | contig 11619 bp, 7 predicted proteins | sample 5400471 | NCBI WGS metagenome assembly WNFI01 (sample SAMN13153348, study PRJNA577476) | soil metagenome | isolation source: 100 cm saprolite on Douglas fir-dominated hillslope | place: USA:California | collected 2013-09-17
CGTGCTGGCGCTCGCCAGTGGCGCGCTGGGCGTCCTGCTGGCGTACGCGGAGGTGCGTGCCTTGAGGTCTCTCCCGCCGGGGACCCTGCCGCGCTTACAGGAAGTCGCGGTCGACCGGCGGGCGCTCGCCTTCGCGGCGGCCGTCGCGCTGGCAACCGGCGTCCTCTTCGGGCTCGCGCCGGCGTTCAGGGGCGGCGGCGGGGGCGGCCCTTGGCACGACGGGCTCCGCGAAGCGGGCCACCGCGCCGGCGAAGGCTTCCGCGCGCGGCGGCTGCGGGGAGCTCTGGTGACGGCCGAGATCGCGATCACTCTCGTCCTGCTGATCGGCGCGGGCCTGTTGCTGCACAGCTTCCTGCGCTTGCGGCGGGTCGACGCCGGTTTTCGCCCCGAGCGCACACTTTCAGCGCACCTGGTCCTGCCGCGCGCGAAGTACGGCGACGATCGGGCGACGGTCGCCTTCTGGCAACGACTCCTCGAGCGCGTCGAAGCGCTCCCCGGCGTCGAGACCGCGGGCCTCGGCATGAGCCTGCCTCCCGACGATCTCGAGGTCAGCGACACCTTCAGCGTCGAGGGCCAGGTCTCGAGGCCCGGCCAGGACGCGCCCCTGGCCAACCTGGTCTTCGTGAGCCCGCACTACTTCCGCGCGCTCGGCGTGCCGCTCCTCCGCGGCCGCCCCTTCGGCGGCGAGGACCGTGCCGAGTCCCACAAGGTGGCGATCGTCAACCAGGCGCTCGCCCGCCGCTACATGCACGGGGGCGGCGCCGTGGGCACGAGGATCAAGACCGGCGGCTCGGAGCGGCCGCAGAACCCCTGGATGGAGATCGTCGGCGTGGTGGGCGACTTGAAGTACGACGGCCTCGCGCCTGCGGCGGCGCCGGCTCTCTACGAGCCCATGGCGCAGGCGTCGTGGAACGAGATGTTCCTGGTGGTGCGATCGTTTGCCGAGCCGGAGGCGCTGGCGCCGGCGTTGCGGCGGGAGGTCTCGTCGCTCGACCGCGACCTGCCGCTGGCGCGCGTGCGCACCATGGGTCAGCTGCTCTCCGAGGCGGTCGTGCAACCGCGCTTCCGCACCTTCGTCCTGGGCGCGTTCAGCGCGCTGGCGCTGCTGCTCGCGGCCGTCGGTGTCTACGGGCTGATCGCCTACACGGTGGCGCAGCGCACGCACGAGCTGGGAATCCGCATGGCGCTGGGCGCTCGCCGCGCCGGAGTGCTGCGCCTCGTGCTCTCCGCGGCAGGACGGCTGGTGGCCGCCGGCATGGTGATCGGGGCCGTCGCGGCCCTGGGGATGTCGCGCCTCCTCTCGAGCCTGCTCTTTGGGATCTCCGCCACCGATCCGGCGACCTTCGCCCTCGCCTTCTCCCTGCTGCCCCTGGTGGCGCTCGCCGCCTCCTTGCTTCCTGCCTGGCGCGCGACGCGGCTCGACCCGGCCTCGGTGCTGCGCAGCGAGTAAAAGGGGCCTCGCTTGAGGGGACGGACGTCCCGTCCCGGCTTGGCTGGGAGTTCAGTGCCCTTTGCCTCCGGCTTGCGTGGTGCGGCGCTGCACCTCGTCGCGGTCGAAGACGCGGCCGAGGTTCTCGAACATCGACATCTTGCCGGCGGTGAAGAAGGGCTCGCCGGGGTCGCGCACCAGCACCGGGCGCACGCAGGTCGCGACCTGGAAGGACACGACGCAGAACAGCAGCAGCCAGGGGAGCATGGCGCCGCGGGCGCCGCTCTCGCGCAGCGCCAGGCGGAGGAAGCGCCAGCCGAAGGCGAGGGTCAGGATCCAGAGCAGGATGTGCAGCCAGACGGCAGTGGTCAGGTAGCGGCTGCTGACCGAGAACAACCACACCACCGGCATCAGGCCGGCGAGCAGCAGTCCCAAGGTGCCGGCGAATCCGGCGGTGACCGCGAGCAGCAGGCGAGCGCGCCCGCGAACAGCCTGCCGGCGCCGAGGCGGCCGTCGCCCCGGCCGCGCTGCACCAGGGCGAGAGGGCGCGTCATCAGCTCGTTGAAGGCGCCGAGCAGGCTCCGCGGGGCGCTCGGCGCTGCCGCGGCGATCGGTCTGCCCGCCAGCGCCTCGGCGGCGAGCGGGTCGTCGGCAGCCGGAAGCAGCGCGCCTGCGGTGGCGTGGGCATCGGCCGGTGCGCCGGTGTGGTGGTCGGGCGGCTGCGGGGTCGTCATCGCGGCTCCTCCTGGCGAGAGGCGTGCAGCAGGTGAGGAATGATATCGGTGAAGACGAACTCGTAGACGTTGCCCTCGAGCGCGTCGGCGCGCAGGAACACCACCGGCTGGTAGATGCTGCCGACGAACGGACGCAGACCCCAGGCGACCTCGCCGCCGACCGTCGCGTAGGCCAGCACCCAGGCCAGGTAGACGGCGCGCAGGGTCCGCCGCGGTGCAGGCAGGCGTTGCATGATCCTCCACAGGATGTGCGTCCCGGCGAGGCCGCAGCTGCCGACGAAGGCGGTGTGCATGAGGTAGAGCAGGTTGTGCGCGGTGCGCGCCGTCTCGTCCGGGGCAGGAGCCGCAAGCGTGAACAGGACGGCGACCGGCGCCAGGGAGGCGAGCAGCAGGGCGCCGGCGGCGAGCGGCAGGAACGTCAGCACGCCGACGCGGGCGAAGCGCAACGGCAGCCCGAGCACGGCGGCGACCAGCCAGGACAGCACCACGGTGAGCGCGGAGGTCAGCAGCAGCACCAGCGGCAGCTTGATCGCGGCGTAGACGGAGAGACGAGCGCCGCTCCACATCCCGCAGACCGCCCCATAGCTGGCGGCTCCCACGATCATCACCGCGCAAAGGCACAGCCAGGTGGCGCCGAGCCTCCTGCCGGCAAGGATCTCGTCGATGCGGCCGCCTGGTGCCTCGATCCCGCTCAGCATCTCGTGGATCGTCCGCCGGAGGTTGGGCTCGGCGGTCGCTGCGGGGCTGGCAGGGTGGGGCACGGCCGGCCCGTCCGCCTGTGCGGTCGTCACCATCATGCGTAGGCTCGGTGCAAGGGTATACGGAGCGCCGCCGTTGCACGTCCGGTCGCGCCGACGCACCGCGGGCCTCGGGCGCGGCATAGAATCGCCGCCGCGAGCTGACGCGCGACAGGGGGTGGCGATCGATGTCTCCCGGGCCAGGAGGTGCTCGAGCTGCCGCGGTGCGGCCGGCGGCGTTGGCCGCGGCGGCGGCGTTCGTCGCCGGACTCGCCTGCGCCCTGCTGCTGGCCGGCGTCACCCATCCCGACATGGTGTTCCCGAAGTACCTGGCGGCCGCGGCGGCCTCGCCGGCCGAGCAGGCCGAGCGCCTGCTCGACTACAGCCCCCTGTACCTCGGGCTGGTCAAGGCGCTGCTGCCGTTCGGGTTCGCCGCCATCCTGGCGTTCCAGGCGGTGTTGCACGCCGCGACCGCGGCGGCGGCGGCGCTTGCCGTCGGGCTGCTGGCGGGGCGTGGCTGGGCCTGGCTCGCCGGGCTGGGCGTGGCGTCCTACCGCCCCTTCCTGACCTACTGCGGCATCCACGAGCCCGAGACCGCCATCCTGTTCTGCCTGGCCTTCGCGGTGCTCTTCGGACTGCTCGCGAGGGCGCGCCTGGCACGTCCGGAGGGCCCTCCGGAGGCGTCGCCTCCCGCCGCCGCCGTTGCCCCGCGCGCCCGTGTCGCGACCGGCCTCCTCGTCATGCTCGCCTTCGCCTGCCTCGCGGCGGCGGCGCTGGGCCGGCCCCAGCACCTGCTGCTGGTGCCGGCATGGGCGCTCTGGATGACGTCCGCGGCGCCGCCGGCCAGGCGCCGCGCGGCGCGCCGCCTGGTCTGGCCGGCGGCGCTGCTGGTGAGCGCGGCGGTGATCGTGCCGCCGGTGGCCGCGCGCGCCATTGCGACCGGCGGGCCGACCATCATGGACCCGGGCGCGGTGCTCTACGAGGGCAACGGGCCGGGCGCCACCGGCCTCATCCGCTTCGCCTCGCCGGCCCTCATCGAGCTCGAGCGCGCCCACCGCGAGAGCGTCGACTACGGGCACGTCGCCTATCGCCGGATCGCCTCGGCGGCGGCCGGCCGCAAACTGGGGTCGGCGGCGACCAACCGCTACTGGACCGAGCTGGCCTGGGAAGCGATGGCCGACCGCCCGGCGGCGGCGGCTCGGCGCATCGGGCGCAAGGCGCTGCTGTCGCTGGCCCCCTACGAGGGCCACGACCTGCTGGTCGCCGAGCGCTTCGACCGGCGGCTGCGGCGCTGGCTGCCCTGGGGCTTCGCGGTGCCGCTCCTCGCCGTCGCCTGGGTGCCGCTGGCCCGGCGGCGGCGCCTCGCCGACCTGGGCGGCCCGCTGGCGCTGGCGGCGCTGGCCTGCGCGCTCCAGGCCGCGGCCTACGCCTCGGCTCGGCAGCGGCTGCCGGCGGCGCTGGCGCTGTGGATCGTCTTCCCGGTGCTGGCCTCCGACCTGGCGGGCCGCCGCCTGGGCGCCGCGGTCCGCCCGCTGCTCGCCCTGCTGCTGGGCATCGGCGTGGCGCTCGCCCTGGCGGCGGCGACGGCGCGCGTCGCGGTGCTCGACCAGCTGGGATGGGACCGCCTGCTCGGACGCCGGCCGGGTCCTCCGGCGCTCGGCGACGCGCTCTGCGCCGCCCAGGATGGGCGAGCGCTGCGGCCGCGGCTGCGCCGGCTGGCGGAGCGCTTCGACGCCGGCGCGGCGTTGAGCGCGCGGCGGCGGCCGGCGGACTCGCTGCGGGCGCTGGCGCCGCTGCTCGGCGGCGGCATCGATCTCACCGGCGACGACCGCCAGATCGGCGTGCCCGAATACTGGGCGGCGCTCGACCTCCTCGCCCTGGGTGATCGTCCGCGGGCGGCCGCCATGGCGCAAGCGGCGCGGACGGTGCGGCCGGACGACGAGCGGATCGCCGCCTTCGCCCTCCGCCTGGCGCGGCCCCGGGATGTGCCGCTGCCGGCGGCGGCGGCCGTCGCCGGCTGGCGCCCGCCCGGCTGCGATCCGGTGAGCAGCCGCCTGGTGCAGGCCGCCGCCGCCGCCGTCGACGGCGACCGCGAGGCGGCGCTGGACATCCTGCGGCCTCTCGCCGCGGATTTTCCGGAGCTGGTCCGTTGACGAGCAGTCGTTCACGGGCAAGGTGTGAGACTACGTGTAGAGGAGAGCGCAGCCAGCGTTGATCCTGCTCGACGCCACGGTGGTGTGGCTCGCCTTCCGGCGCCGGCGCCGACCTCGCGAGCGCCGGGAAAGCAAGCTCCGAGTCCGTCTGACTCGATAGCGGCGCTCCTATAGGTACGAGCGGCGGCTGAGTCCGGGCGTATCCCCCGAACGCGTGAGGCTGCCGCGCGCGGCAGGCCAGCCGGGCCGGGCCTTGGATGGTTGGCTCGACTTTGCTAAAATAGGAATCGCAACCAACAGGAAAGGGAGATCTCCCCATGTCGCTGCATCGCTTGTGGGAGGCGTTGTTGCAACCCGGCAGCGCCACCGATTTCTTCGTCGCCCCGCTGCCGTCCGACCTCGATGTGGAGGCCCCAGCCTACAGTGCGAGCAACGCCTGGTGGCTGGCGGAGATCTCACGCCTCGTCTATGTGGGCGGGGCCGAGACTCGCCGCCGCCTGCTCGAGGCTGCGAAGCTCGAGGAGGTCGCCTTCATCGACCAAACGCGCGCGCAATGCTCGATCGTCAAGCCGGTCGGCCCTGGTGACCCGCGGTTCGTGGTGTTGGTGTTTCGCGGTTCGCACGACCTGCGCGACTGGCTGACCAACGCCCAGACCTGGCCCGTTCCGTGGCCGCCGGCGCCGGGGCTCGTGCATGATGGGTTCAGGGATGCTTTCAACAGCGTGGTGGACGAGATGGACCGGGTGCTGGCCGGGTTTCCATGCCCCGCGTTCTACACCGGCCATAGTCTCGGAGCCGCCCTGGCGACCCTGGCGGCGCACCACCGGCGGCCGCAAGCCGTCTACACGTTCGGTTCGCCGCGCGTCGGCGATGCGGACTTCCTCGCCGCCTTCGCCGGGATCCCGGTCTACAGGGTGGTCAACAGCCGCGACGTCGTGGCCACCCTGCCACCCGCCCACCTGGGAGGTTACTCCCATGTCGGCGAGCTGCATTACATGACGCGCGACGGTCGAACTCTGCTCGACCCCGCGGATGAGCTGACGGACCAGCACCGGCCGTTCGTCTTCCACCCGAGGTGGTGGGACGAGCTGCATTTGCTGGCGGAGCCGCCCGAGGAGATGGCGGACCATGCTCCGATCCACTACGTGACCCGCCTGCGGGCCGCCCTGCACTGACCGGGCTGGCGCTCGGCCCGCCGCGGGCTCGCCGCAACAAAAGCGGCGGCCGCGCGTATCCCAGCGCGGCGAGCGGCATCGTGGCCCGACCCGACGCCGGTGGGGACGGCAGCGCGCTCCACGGCAGCCGGCGGGGCGGGCCGTCCGCTCCGGCAGCCGGCGGGCGGGTGTCGCGCCCCACGTGACGATCGTGTGGCGGAGGTGCGCCGGGGCGATGGATCTTGTATAGTTCTCCGGCGAACGAGTTTCACCCCGGCCGGCCACGCTTGGCGGCCGCCGTTTTGTCTCCGACGAGGATTGCGGTCTGGCAGCAAGGCTTGGGCTGAACGGGGCGGGCTCGCGACGCCTGTCGCTGTGGACGTGGTTGAAATCGACGGCTCGATGGTGGGGGAGCGTGCAATGAACCCTAGTTCCGGAACACCGTCGCGCGCCGGTCGCGCGGCGCTCCTGGCGTGCCTGCTGCCGGCCGCCTTCCTCGCGGCTTGCGGCGGCGGCCCGGGCGGCGCGGGCGGGCCTGGCGGCGCGGCGGCCGGTCCCGGCGGCCCGGGCGGCGGCCCGCCACCGGCGATGCCGGTGCCGATGACGGCGGTCGCCGAGACGCCGCTGCGCGACGCCACCGAGTACGTCGCGACGCTCAAGTCGCGCCACACCACCAACGTCCAGCCGCAGGTCGAGGGCGTGCTGACCCGCATCTTCGTCAAGTCGGGCGACCGCGTCGCGGCGGGAGCGGCGCTGATGCAGATCGACCCGGCCAAGCAGCGCGCCGCGGTGCTCAGCCAGGAGGCGACGCGCGCCCAGAAGCGGGCGGCGCTCGAGTATGCCCGCCAGCAGCTGCAGCGCATGCAGACGCTCTACAAGGGCGGCGCGGTGAGCAAGCAGCAGCTCGACGAGGCGCAGTCGGCGCTCGCGCAGGCGCAGGCCGACTACGACGCGCTGGGCGCCCAGGTCAAGGAGCAGCAGGTGCAGCTCGCCTACTACCGGGTGACGGCGCCCACCGCCGGCGTGGTCGGCGACATCCCGGTGCGCACCGGCGACCGGGTGATCACCTCGACGCTGCTCACCACCATCGACCAGAACGACGCGCTCGAGGTCTACATCTCGGTGCCCCTCGAGCACGCCAAGGATCTCAAGGCCGGCCTGCCGGTCGAGGTCCTGGGCGACGGCGGCGACGTCCTGGCCGCCAGCCGGATCGATTTCATCTCGCCGCAGGTGGACCAGCAGACCCAGGAGGTGCTGATCAAGGCGCCGGTGCCCAACGGCCAGCGCGGCCTGCGCGCCGACCAGTTCGTGCACGCGCGGGTGGTCTGGAGCACCCGTCCCGGCATGGTGGTGCCGGTGCTGGCCGTGTCGCGGGTGAACGGCCAGTACTTCGTCTTCGTCGCCGAGCCGGCGCCCCCCCGCGGTCCCGGCGGCCCGGGCGGCGCGGGGGGGCCGGGCGCGGCGGGCGGATCCGCCGCCCCCGGCGGAGCGGGCGGTCCCGCTCCCGGCGGCGGCGCCCCGGGCGGCCCCGGCCTGGTCGCCCATCAGCGCCCGATCAAGGTCGGCGACGTGGTCGGCAACGACTACGTGGTGCTCTCCGGGCTACGGCCCGGCGAGCGCATCGTCGCCTCGGGGGTGCAGAAGCTGTTCGACGGCATGCCGGTCGCCGAGCTGCCCAGCGCCCCGCCGGCCTCTGGCGGCGCCGGCGGTCCCGGCGGTCCGGGCGGCTCCGGCGCCCCCGGATCCCCCGGCGGCTCCGGCGCCCCCGGATCCCCGGGCGGCTCGCCGGGCGGACCGGGCGCCTGAGCGGCGCAGTCTGGGAGCCCAGCCATGGCCGATTTCTTCCTCAGGCGTCCGGTCTTCGCGACCGTCTGCGCACTGCTGATCATCCTCGCCGGCGCGGTCAGCATCCCGACCCTGCCGATCGAGTGGTACCCGACCCTCGCCCCGCCGCAGGTCTCGGTCACCAGCTTCTACACCGGCGCCAATGCGCAGACCGTCGAGTCCGCGGTCACCATTCCGCTCGAGCAGCAGATCAACGGCGCCGAGGGGATGCGCTACCTGACCTCGACCAGCGGCAACAACGGCCTGAGCAACATCACCGCCGTGTTCGACATCGGCCGCAACGTCGACCTCGCCGCGGTGGACGTGCAGAACCGCGTGTCGATCGCCCTCGGACGGCTGCCGAACGAGGTCAAGACGACCGGCGTCACCGTCGCCAAGAGCTCGAACGCCATCGTCCTGGTGGTCGGCGTCTACTCCGAGCACGGCGAGTACGACGCGCTGTTCATGAGCAACTACGTCGACGTCTACATGCGCGACTCGCTGAAGCGCATCAAGGGCGTCTCCGACGTGCAGATCTTCGCCGAGCGCAAGTACGCGATGCGCATCTGGCTCGATCCGGCGCTGCTCGCCGGCCGCAAGCTGACCGCCACCGACGTGGTCAACGCGCTACGCGAGCAGAACGTCGAGGTGGCGGCCGGCCAGGTCGGGCAGCCGCCGTCGCCTTCGGGTCAGAGCTTCCAGATCAGCGTGCGCGCGGTCGGCCGGCTGACGGAGCCCGCCGAGTTCGGCAACATCATCGTCAAGGCGCAGCCGGACGGCACGCTGGTCAAGATGAAGGACGTCGGCACCGTCGAGCTCGGCTCCGAGTCCTATGACAGCAACCTGAGCTTCGGCGACTTCCCGGCGATCGGCTTCGCCGTCTTCCAGCTGCCCAGCGCCAACGCGCTGGCGGTCGACAAGGCGGTGAAGGCCGAGCTGCTGCGGCTGTCGAAGCGCTTCCCGCCCGGCCTCAAGGGCGCCATCGCCTTCGACACCACGACGGTGGTCGGCGAGTCGATCCGCGAAGTGCTCATCACCCTGTCGCTGGCGGTCCTCTTCGTCATCGCGGTGATCTTCCTGTTCCTGCAGGACTGGCGCACGACGCTGATCCCGGCGATCACCATCCCGGTGTCGCTGATCGGCACCTTCGCCTTCATCAAGGTGCTCGGCTTCTCGATCAACACCCTGACCCTGTTCGGCCTGACGCTGGCCACCGGCCTGGTGGTCGACGACGCCATCGTGGTGATCGAGAACATCCAGCGCCACATCCGCGAGGGCAACCAGACGATCATGGAAGCCGCCGCGGTGGCGATGCGCGAGATCACCGGCGCGGTCGTCGCCACCTCGCTGGTGCTGGTCTCGGTGTTCGTGCCGGTGGCGTTCTTCCCCGGCACCACCGGCCTGCTCTACAAGCAGTTCTCGCTCACCATCGCCTGCGCGGTGGCGATCTCGGCGTTCAACGCGCTGACCCTGACGCCCGCCCTCTCCGCCCTCTGGCTGCGGCGCGGCGAGACCGTGCACCGCGGCTTCTTCGGCCTCTTCAACCGCGGCATCACCGGCCTCAACTCCTGGTACCGGCGGACCCTCGACCGGCTGGAGCGGCGGCGCTGGGTGGTGATCGCGATCTTCTTCTGCGGCCTGGGCCTGACCTACTGGATCTTCAACCGGGTGCCGACCGCGTTCGTCCCCGACGAGGACCAGGATTACCTGATCGTCATCATCCAGGCGCCGCCCGGCGCTTCGCTCGACTACACCACGAAGATCGCCAAGCAGGCGGTGGCGGTGCTCCACAAGACGCCGGAGGTGCAGAGCGTCTTCGCGGTGACCGGCTTCAGCTTCACCGGCAGCGCGCCCAACGTCGGCCTGATGTTCGCCGGCTTGAAGCCGCTCAAGGAGCGGCCCGGGGCCGAGCACTCGGCGCAGGCGGTGATCGCCCGGCTGTTCGGGCCGCTGATGGGCGGCATCTCCGGCGCCGTGGTGCTGCCGGTGCTGCCGCCGTCGATCTTCGGCCTCGGCATCTACGGCGGCTTCCAGTTCGAGGTGCTCGACCAGAGCGGCTCGACGGTGCAGGCGCTCGCCGACGCCACCGGCGGCATGGTCGGCGCCGCCAACGCCAGCAAGGGCCTGCACGGCGTCTACTCGAGCTTCACCGCCAACGATCCGCAGCTGCTGGTGACCGTCGACCGCTTCCGCGCCCGGCCCGCCGACATCGGCAAGTACTACGTCCGCTCGGACCGCGGCGGCATGGTGGCGCTCGACAACCTGGTGAAGGTCACCGAGACCACCGGGCCGCAGCTGATCAATCACTACAACCTTTTCCGCTCGACCGAGATCACCGGCTCGCCGGCGCCGGGCCGCAGCTCGGGCCAGGCGATCGCGGCGATGGAGGCCCTGGCGAAGAAGGCAATGCCGCAGGGCTTCAGCTACGAGTGGTCGGGCCTGTCGCTCGAGGAGATCCGCTCCGGCGGCCAGTCGGCGCTGCTGTTCGGCCTCGGCCTGCTGGTCGTCTACCTGACGCTGGCGGCGCAGTACGAGAGCTTCACGCTGCCGTTCATCATCCTGCTCGCCGTGCCGCTGGCCATCTTCGGCGCGCTGTCGGCGGCGGCGCTGCGCGGCCTGCAGGACGACGTCTACGTACAGATCGGCCTGGTGATGCTGATCGGCCTGGCGGCGAAGAACTCGATCCTGATCGTCGAGTTCGCCGAGCAGCTGCGCGAGCGCGGCCACGGCCTGATCGAGGCCGCGATCGAGTCGGCGCGCATCCGCCTGCGCCCCATCCTGATGACCTCGTTCGCCTTCATCCTCGGCGTGCTGCCGCTGGTCTTCGCCACCGGCGCCGGCAAGGAAGGGCGCCACTCGGTGGGCACCGCGGTGTTCGGCGGCATGCTGGTGTCGACGGCGCTCAACCTGCTGATCATCCCCGTGCTCTACGTGATCATCCGCAGCCTGTTCCCGGGAGGTGGCCGTCACGCCGTCCGTCCTCGGGCTCGCGCTGGGTGGCGTCGTCGCCGTCTGGGCTCCCGGGAGCGCGGCTGCGGCGCAGGAGCCGGCAGCGCAGGTAGCGCCGAGCCCCGAGCCCGCGCTGGCGCCACCGGCCGCTTCAGCGCCCGCGCCCGCCGCGCCGCCCGCTGCCGGCGGCGTCGAGACGATCGAGAAGATCACCTTCCGCGCCGCCGTGGACCGCGCCCTGGCCGGCAACACCACCGTGCAGGAGGCGGTGGCCGAGGTGCTGCGCGCCGAGGCGCTGATCCGGGAGACGCGGGCGAGCTCGCTGCCGCAGGTCACCGCCAGCGGTTCCTACACCCGCTACCAGTTCGAGACCAAGGTGGGCCCGGTCGTCTTCCAGCCGAAAGCGGTCACCGCGGGCAACGGCACGATCTCCGTGCCGCTGGTCAACCTCGCGGCCTGGGCGGCCTGGGCGCACGCCGCCGACAACCGCACGATCGCCGAGCTCTCGGTCGCCGACGTCAAGCGCCGGGTGGCGCTGGCGACCGCCAACGCCTACCTGACGGTCTGGCAGCGGCACCGCACGATCGACGCCAACCAGGTGGCGCTGGAGACCGCCCGGGCGCATTTCGACATCGCCCA
>WNFI01204904.1_pt1 | contig 11617 bp, 13 predicted proteins | sample 5400471 | NCBI WGS metagenome assembly WNFI01 (sample SAMN13153348, study PRJNA577476) | soil metagenome | isolation source: 100 cm saprolite on Douglas fir-dominated hillslope | place: USA:California | collected 2013-09-17
TCGCGACGGCCATCATTGAGGGTGCGCAGGAGCGCGGGCTGGTCCTGGGTACCTCTCCTGAACGCTTTACCGCAGTCACTGGCCGCGGCCTGGAAGCAGACGCGGAAGGACACGCAGTCCTGGTCGGCACTCGCCGTTTCCTGAATGAACGTGCGATCGTGTTCGATGCCCTGGAGGAAACGATGGAACGGTTCGAGGAAGAGGGAAAAACAGTCATGCTGGCGGCCATCAATGGCACGGCAAGAGGAGTGGTTGCGGTCTCCGATACGATCAAAGTGGGTTCGATGGAAGCGGTGAAGCAGCTCCAGGATCAGGGACTTTCCGTCTGGATGATTACGGGTGATAATCGCCGTGCTGCGCAAGCCATCGCTGCGCAGGTGGGCATTCCCGCCGAACAGGTGCTCTCTGAGGTCCTGCCGGAGGACAAAGCCAAGCAGGTCAAACGGATGCAGGAGCAGGGGCTGGTGGTCGCCTTTGCTGGCGATGGCATCAATGACGCGCCGGCACTCGTTCAGGCTGACGCGGGGATTGCGATGGGCACCGGCACGGATATTGCCATGGAGGCCTCCGATATCACCCTGGTCAAAGGCAATCTTAAGAGTGTGGCGACCGCGCTGGCGCTCTCGCGCGCCACCATGCAGACGATTCGGCAAAACCTGTTCTGGGCGTTTGCCTACAATGTCATCCTCATTCCCACTGCGATCCTTTCGCCTGTGATCCCGTTCTTACGCGAGAATGCGCCCATTTTTGCCGCAGCAGCGATGGCGCTTTCGTCGGTCACGGTTGTCAGCAACTCCTTACGCCTCCGGCGGTTTGGACGCGCTCCCCAGCGATAGAGCAGGCGTGAGAAGGAGGCACGAGGGCATTCCTCACCTCCTTCCCATGCTTTTGCAAGTGAAGAAACGAAAGAGGCACTATGCATTACAAACCCATTCCCGCATTGGGAAAAGACCGTTTGACGCCGTTCTTTGATGGGGTCGTCGCAGTCATGGGCCTGGGAACTGCCTTCAAAAAGAACGTGGTCGAACGGGCTCAACTGCGCAATGGCGAGCGTCTGTTGGATGTGGGCTGTGGAACAGCAACGCTGCTGCTTGCCGCGAAAGCACACACGCCGACCATTGAAGCGATTGGGATCGACAGCGACGCACGCGTGCTTGCGCTTGCCAGAAAGAAAATAGGGGAAAGTCAGCTCACGATTGAGGTGATGCAGGCGGAAGCCGAGCGCCTGCCTTTTCCCTCAGACTCTTTTGACATTGTGACCAGCACCCTCACCTTTCATCATTTCCCAACCGAGATCAAAAAACAGGTAGCGCGAGAAATCTATCGGGTGCTCAAGCCCGAGGGGAGGTTTGTCTTAGCCGATTTCGGTCCACCGCACGGCATTCTCCCCACACTCCTGTTTGCCCTCGGCTCGCTGTTGCCATCCCGTGAGGGGAAGTATGTCCAGGATAATACGGCAGGAAAGTTGCCGATGTTCCTGGAAGAGGCCGGTTTTACCGTCACAGAACTGGTCCAGAGACACAAGAGGATGATGCTCTTTCTGCTCGCCAGCAAAACATAAAAGAAAGTGGCTGACGCCCGAAAAGTGCTCAGCCGGACGGCACATGTGCCTGAGGACCGAACTGATACCCCTTGGGAACAAAAGGGGCATCGCCCCACATCCCGGCAGCGTTAGCAACAGGAACAAGGTGATGGGAACCACAGAGGGAACGGGCGTCCTCTCACAAACGCCACAAGGTTCTGGCGTTTGTGAGAGGACGTTTCAAAGGCAATTGTGCTCAAGATAGGAAGAGCACTCGTCGCCTTGGTTCTTTTCTCAGGGTTCTTCCTCTACTCGTCGCACTCTTGCCAGTCGGAAACACGCGAAAAACGGGGTTTGCTGTCAAGGTGCCCGCGATGGAAATCCCAGTGGAACTCGTGGTTGGCGGGGACATGCGCTCCGGCCAGATCGAGCGGGCGTCGTGCGCGATAGAGCGGCTCGAATGGGCAGTTGGCCATCGCCAACACCATGATGGCATCTCCCTGCTCCACCGCGGCCTGGACTTCGTCAAGATACTGTTGCGCTCCGACAGAGAGCACACCGCCCATCTTTTCGCACATCTCTTCCATTTCTGCGGTCCCAAATTTTGTTCCGCGCAGTGAACTGCGCGCGCTGGGCGCGGCAATTTGCCAGAGATCAGCAGGCTGTATCCGGCGATCCCGGTACCCCTTGTGTGGCTGGGTCATCGGTGGCGCGCTCGGTTTCTGCCGCTTCACCACGTCTGGAAGAGCGATCACCTGATTCAACCAAAAGAACTGTCGGAGCGCACCCCAAAGGCTGTCCTCCGCTTCCTCGTGCAGTTCAGGTGTCGCTTCCCCCTCCGAAACCTGACCCACCAGATCGACCCCAAAACGCAACTGTGAATCGGCCTGCGCCAGGCGTCCCTGGAGGGACGCGAGATGCCTGGTAATCGTCTCCGGGACATCTGAGGTCCGTTTGATCTCATTGCTATACTCCGCAAGCAGCCCCGCCGCCCATTCCCGCACTTCGCGGGCCGCGGCCAACATGCCCTGGAGGTGCGCCACTGGACAGGGGCTTCCCTCGTTTTCGATGCGCGGTCCTAAGGTGAGCGGGAGAGAGGCATCAGGAACAGTGTCCTTCTCATGCAGAGCTGCAAGCGCGTGTTGCAATGCTGGCTGAATCTGATGACAGAGGGCGTTGGCCTGATCGTAGGTGACATGGGGCAAAAAGCCAGCCGTCTTGGGATCGGAGGCCGCATCTGCCGCCAGCAATTGCTGGACAAACACTTGATAGGCGCGGGCTGAGCGAATAAAGGCCAGTGGATAACCGACCCGTTGATAGACTTCCCAAGGAGCGATCCCCTGGGCAAGCAACTCGGCTCGCCTGGCATCAATCTGCTGCCAGATATCTTCGATTTGACTGGCCGCGCGGAGATATCCTTGGATATTGGCGTCATCTACTTCTCCATGCAGCGTGGTGGCATAAAAATGGTGCAGTTCCTGGCGCACATTGCTGAAAAAACTTTTCCCTGGCATACTCTTTTCTTGCTCCTTTTTATTGATGAGGATAGAGTAGGTAGTGTACCTCATTTTCGTCAAACAGACGAGTCTTTTCGCGAGAAGGCGCTTTTCGGCGTCTCCGTTGCCCACAGCCCCCTCTTTTAGAGAGAACGTATGGGCCCTGTGTCAGATAAAAAAGCGGCGCACAAACAGGACCAGTTCCTTCGCCTCCAGGTTACAGCCACCCTGTTGACTAGGGTCTAACGCCACTATTGTTGCGCATCTAGATCAGGAAACCATGTGCCACTTGACTTTGGTTTTTGTCTTTGTTACTCTATTGCCAGTATTAGAACAAACTTGCAATACTTGTTCTCAAGGGCGAAACACGGAGGAAAACTCAATGGCCAGTGTTCAGGTTCGCTACATTGTCAACGATGTCGACGCCGCAATGGCGTTCTACTGTCAGTATCTTGGCTTTCACGAAGAGATGCATCCAGCACCTGCCTTTGCCATGCTCTCCCGAGGCGACCTGCGTCTCGTGCTCAGCGCGCCGAATCCAGCGGGCGGCGGTGGCCAGTCGATGCCCGCTGGGACCAGGCCCGAGCCTGGAGGCTGGAACCGCTTCTCGATTGAAGTTGACGACCTTGCCACCACTGTCGAGGCGCTGCGCAAGGCAGGAGCCCACTTTCGCAACGAGATCGTGACCGGTATTGGCGGCAAGCAGATCCTCGTTGACGACCCTTCCGGCAATCCCATCGAACTGTTCGAGCCGATTTTGCCTGAGGCCCGCCTGCACCCGAGTTCATAAGTCCCCTACTCTGTTCAGCGCAAGGTGCGCAGTTACCGTAAAACCAGTTGCTCTGGTGATGCATCCTGCCATCTGCAGGCTGATGGGGAACATACGTCTTACCTTCTATCCCTCCCAGGCTCGTTGCGAGCTTCTGTTCCAGTTGTTCAACGGTGTAAGACCACTGGCGCGGCTTGGCAATCTGATTGTCGTGAGTGAGTGATGAAATCCAGTAGAGCTTGCTGTAGCTCATCAAGGCTGCGGAAATGGTTGGGCTGCAAGAGTTTGCGTTGCAGCCCAATGAACCAGATTTCGATCTGATCCAACCAAGAGGCGTTGATGGGCAACCAATAGAACTCCTAAACAAAGCTTGGAAAGAGGGAGTGCAGAGGGCGACGACAGCGACACGAGTATTCCCGGACCCCGGCCAAGGACTGTTGCTCTCTGCACTCCCTCTCAAAATGGTGACGATCGCACGTCTGGGGTGGATACGCCTTTTTCAACAGAAGGCAGAAGCTTCCTCAAACGAGAGGTGTGTTCCTGGCTATGAGAGCGGTCGCATAGGAGAGAAGCTCACTCACCACACGTCACTGCATTTCTTCCGATGTGCCCCAGAGAACCGGTTGATCATGGGCACATGTACAGAGGATATGGGTCAATCGAGATCACCTGGGGAGAGGACGCCAGCGTATCGAGCCCTAATCGATCAGGATAAAAAATCACGAGCAGGTGCGTGGAGACAAAAACCGTGCGCTGTTGAGCAAGCGTCGGGGCAGTAGGGGTCCGCGGGTCATCACAATTCCACGGGTACAGGTTTTCCCCTGCGGCTTTGAGGAGAGCTGCCGCCTGATCATAGCTAGTGGAAGGTATGAAGGTGACGCTCACCGAAAGGATGCTCGGATCGTGGACATGGTTGCCCTGAGAAGGGTTCTTCGTTGGGGGATGAGCGGACGTCTCTCCTGCTTGGACTGATGGTGGTCCGGCGGTGACATGTTGCCCACAACTCGCGAGCAGCAGAAAAGCGCCAGAAAGCAGACAAACGAGCCGGAGGTATCTCCAGAAAAAAGCAAGAGAGAAGCGCGACATGGACGGGCTCCTTTGGTAGCGTGGCAACAACAGCATTTCTTCTCTAGAAACGCGAGAGAAGCGCAGATAGTTCCCGAGCGCGCGCACAATCAGCGAGGAACATCTCTCTGCCCAATCCGTTTCCTTTCGACGGCTATCGCTGATGGTGATCGCGGGAACGAATCGCCTCCGTATGACGTTTGCTCATCAGAGGAGCTACAATGTGACAGAGACGTGACGATGGCTCCGGATGTAAAGGAAAAGGACATGAATATGCAACGCACCATCCGGCACGGCCTGCTTGCCGTTTTCTGTCTCCTGATAAGCAGCCTGTTCGCGGCCTGTGGAGGCCAGAGCGCTGGCAGTCCGCAAATCTCACAAGCGGTCGCCCCGACGGTTGCCTTGCACGATCCGTCTCCTGGGCAATTAGAGGTGTTCGTTTCTGTCGCGATGGGTGGATATGATCACGCCACCCGTGAGATGACCACGATCAATCTCATTTTTACCTCAAACGGGCGCGTTGTCCAGTTCGCGGGCCATGAGCAACTGATGTGCAATGGCAATGCGATGTTCTTGCACAACTCACCAGCGCAGAACATCGAGGGAACCACCAGCACCCTCGCAGGACAAACCTTTCACTGCATTTATAGTGCAGGCTCGACCTCTGCAATCCTTACCTTCGTTATTCCGCGCGCACCCGTTATCCGCTCGCCTCAGGATCAAGCGCAACTGCCACGTAGCACAAACACGGTTATTACCTATGAGACGCCGAGTGGGACACTCATGGGGCTGGTTGCGCTGACTCCGTCGAGCAAGGCCATTGCGCGCCTCAACACCCCGAGCGTGGGGCAGGCCACCATCGATACCAGCGCATTTCCGGCAGGCGCAGGTTCGATCTCGCTCACTGAGACGTTGAACGTCCAGGCAACGCAATCTGGCGCACCGTTTGCCTCGCTCAAAGCTGGGGGAATGGGGGTTGCCATGATCGAGGTACGTTGGGGGTGAAGAGATGCGTTCCTTCTCAATCGTCGAAGAGCTCAGAGGGGTCTCAAATGGTTGTGCTTCCTCTCGCTGAAGAACGAATGAGGCTATTCACGCGCTTCCTCGATGGTTGTCCACACTCCTGGCAGTGCCAGTTGCTGGAAGATGATCTCCATACGTTCCGGTGGATACGGCATCTCGGCCTCCAACCACCAGATGAGCAGGCTCCCAAAGGCTCCGGCCAGGTACCGGGCCACCAGAGACAAAGGAACCGACGGGGAACCTTTGCCTGCGCAGGCCAGGATGAGCGCCTGCTCAATGTTTCTGCTCAAGAGCGCCTGCCCGGTTTCCCGCAAGACCTCTCCCGCGTGGCCTCGCAGCATCGCTTGAAAGAACTGGTGATTCTCCTGGACATGCTGAAATAACTCCAAGCTGGGGAGAATTCTCTGAGCTGCATCCCTTTGAGAGAGCTGCTGCCGAAACAGTTCGAGCATCTGCTCTGAGAGAGATGCCAGCACATCCTCTTTATCAAAGTAGTGGGTATAAAAGGTGGAACGCCCGATCCCCGCCTTCTCCAAAAGGTCTTGCACGGTGATCGCATCATAGCGTTTCTCTCTCAAGAGTTCCATCATAGCGGTACTGACCAGACGATGGGTGCGCTGGGAACGCCGATCCTGTTTGTCTTGCTTCACGGGATACCCTCTCCTTTGCGGACACTTTCACTCATCTGTGCGGTAATGCACAGTTTCCTCTTCTTGCTTATGGACGGGAGATGCCTGCTCCTTTTACTCTAGAACGAACAGTGTGTTCATGATACAAGAGAAGATTTCTCTGAAAGGAAGAAGAGCTATGAGATCGCATCGTCACCCCAAGGAATCGAGCGGGGCTTTGGCCCAGGAGACACGAGGATACGTCTGGCACTGGGCCAGGCGTTATGACCTTTTGATGGGGTTTGTCACACTTGGCCGCGAACAGGCGTTTCGGCGGAGGATCGCCAACTTGGCCCGGCTGCAATCCGGAGAGGCGGTACTGGATGTGGGGTGTGGCACCGGCACGCTGGCACTGGTCGCGAAGCAGTGGGTTGGCGCAACGGGCAACATGGCTTCGGTGTGGTACTGAGTACGTTTATGATGCACCACTTGCCCGATGACCTCAAGCGGGCAGGACTCTCTGAAATTGCTCGCGTGCTCAAACCTGGGGGACGCCTGCTCGTCCTCGATATGAAAGGCTCCGCTGGTCCCTGGAAGAGCCGTCTGGTCGACCAGCCTGCACGCATGAAGGAAGCGGGTTTCTCGCGGATCGAAATCGGAGGAAGCGGGTTTTCTGGACTCGGCTTTGTGTTGGGCACCATCAGCCCAGCAGGAAAGGGAAGTGCGACCTTCTAGCGTTGCTCTGCGCCAGCCATCGAGATCGCGACTGGACGCGACAATGCGAGGGCCGGCGTATGAACAAAAACAGGGGCATCTTGCCTGACACGCCCACGAAATGCGCAACGAGTTGATTGAAGAGTTCATCTTCTGATCTGGGGTGAAATTCGCACACGGAAGAGGTGAGTGAAGGAATGCTGCAGTATGGGACATATGCCCCATGCGTGGAGAAAACCAGATCATCTATACTTCCTTTATCTCGAAAAGAAAGGGTTCTCTCCAAAGAGATGGAGGAAAACGTGTATGCAACAAACCAGAACAAGCAAAACCTCTGGACTGATTCTGCTGGTCGCGGGAGGGCTTCAACTGGTATTACTGATCACCAGCATGGTCACTTCTTTTTTCTTTCCTGCGGAAGACGGTATGCGACCGGACTGGTCATACGCTCTGATTGCTTTGCTTCTGCTGAGTATCATAGCCCTCGGTACCTCTCAGATTCGCAGGCCACAAGTTCCGCCGCCGCTCTCTCAGCAAGTTGGTATCCCGGTCGGTCTGATTCTGGGAATACTATCAGCACTTTTGCTTTATATTCCAGGTCTTGGTGTGCCATTGACCTCTGCCGCGTTTGGGCTCCCCTGGCTGATTGGTATGCTGATCACAGACCCGGCAGGCGTTTTCTCGATTTCCCTGCCGTTCGCGCTCACCTCAGTTGTGCTCTATATGGTATTTGCTGCCAGCTACTGCCTGTGCGCCTCTCAGGTCGTGCGACGTCGTGGTTTGGTCAGGCAGGGTCTTTGGAGCAGCATCCAGGCAGTACTTGCAACTTTTCTAAGTACGGCCCTCGCATTCTCGTTGATCGATATTATTGCTTACTTTGTCTTTCATCGGGGAAGCAGTCTGGCCGCGCCCAGTTCTTTTTCCGACTTCAGTCCTCTTGCGAACTATGTTGCTAGCTACAAGGGGATGGTGCAATTGCTGGCACTCTGGCTCCTCGTGCCGGTCGTCTTTGGTCTGCTGCTCGCCCTTCCCAGCGCTTTCTTCTCGCGCGGTCCAACCTTCCGGTCGGGATTCTCAGCAGCCGAACGTGCGAACGACGATGCCTAGATTCTTTGTCTGTCTGGTTGCCTACCTACGGGATGCGCAACGGGATGTCTTGCTTCAGACAAAAAGGCGTCAAGCGACCCTTTTTTCTGTTGCAAGCTCGCGGTAATCTCGTTGCGCATCCCGTGGGACACGCAGCCATAACACATCCTTGGCAGGATTGGGCCGTTTCCGTGGCGAAGAAACGGGACCCATCACCCTCTTTCTGCCGACCATGCGCGAGCGAACGAACCATTGTGCTCCTCCCAACGTCTTCTTCAGGAGCAGATATCCAAGAAAAAGACGCGAGAGGAGCCAAACCATGAGCACGGTTATCCAATATACTCCTGAAAGAACTGAGGCAACGATTGGTTCATTGCCTTGAGATAGATCGTCGCCTTCCCCAGGAAGATCAAGACTGCCTGCAGATAGACATCGAGCTGAAATTCTCCTGTCACGGCGGCGCCACCACGATCAATCGCCTTCTTTTCATCCCCATCCCCGAAAGTGGTAATGGTCGCTTGCATCTCCTCATCCAGCGTTTGAAACCACGCCTTGAGGCGGGCAACATGACTCGTCACATCTGCTTCGGGATGGGGATAGGACCATTCTTGCTTCAACGTTTTCAACGATTGAATGTAGGAGTGCTCGGTTTCTCCCATCTCGCGGCATAAGGCACCGAAGGTCATATTCTGCCCGCCAGGAGTAAAAGCCAGGTCAGCGTCGCTCAGGATGTCGAACAGCTGCGAGCGCATTCCATGTGCCGCTTCAATCCACGGCCACTTCTCATTCATCATACGATTCATATTCATAATGCGTCACCTTTGGTTCCAATTCCAACAGGAACTCTTGATCCTTGGAATAATAGACGGCTCGTTCCAGGTCGTCGCCTGCGAAAGCACGAATAGCCTCATACGACTCCCAGAGAGAGATGAGCAGGAACTCTGCTTTACCCTCATACGTGCGGCGCAAGACCTGAACACCCCGATTCCCGGGAACCGCATGGTAGTCTTTGAGGCCCGTCTCCATCAAGTACGCAAAGTACTCTTCAGCCTTCTCCGCGGAGGTCACTCCACGCCAGATTCTGGCAATCATCGTTGTACATTCCTCCTCCTATGGTGAATCTTGCTTAGGGCTTTCTTTCTCGCTCTTTGGCTACGAGTAAAAGGGATTCATCCCGGGATCTTTCTGTGGGATCAGGCGCGTCGAGGAATCCCGTAATCATCGGGATCAGCCACTGGGCGCGATCCACGAGGGTGATATGCGTGGTACCCGGAAGCACCGCGAGCTGTGCCTTCGGGAGGCCGACGTTATCGCCGGGAACGCCGCCGCCAAGCAGCCGAAACAGTTCGACCACGTGTTCAGGGCGGACGATATCGGAATCCCCAGCAATGAGCAGCGTGGGTGCCTTGATCGAGGCAATGGAATCATTCGACCAGTCCACGAACTCCTGATTCAGCTGCTTCATTTTGGCGATAAGCTGGGGCCAATCTTGCGGATGCGGCGCAGATCTTTCGTATTCCTCCTGGAACGGGGACCCGGCCAGGTGTTCGGGTTGCAGTGCCTCCATTCCCGCAAGAACCCCTGGATGGAAGCCGGAAGCCGTGGAGATGGGCGTGGCGGCCACCAGCTTGCGCACCCTCGATAGATGCTCGATAGCAATCTCCATGGCGATCCCGGCTCCAATGCTATAGCCGAAGAAGTCGGCCTGCTCAATCCCGATGTGCGAGAGCAGCGTGACGGTATCCTCAGCCATCTGCCAATAGGTGAGGGGCCGATCAATGTCGGCAGTGTGCCCGTGAGCTTGTTGCTCGATGGCAATGATCTGTCTTCCTCTGGCAAGGCCCGGCAGGACCTTTCCGAACGAGGTGCCGATGGCCGACAAACCGCCGTGAAGCAGGACCAGTGGGAAGCCTGCGCCATGCATCTCGTAATACATCTTGAGGCCGTGAACCTCTGCGTAGAGGCCCTGGCTACTCTTGTTCATTGCATTTGCGTGTTGGGTCGTGCTCTCTGTCATGCATATTTCTCCCTTTGATTGTTCGTGAGGTAGGGAGAGTATGACTCAACACAAGAGCGTTGTCTTGTATAAAAACGGCATCTGCTCAGGCCGGCTTTGCTCGCGGATTTGAGCAGGAGTTTGTCCGATGAAGTGTTTCAGTGATCTGGTCAGGTGTGGCTGATCAAAATAGCCCGCCTCGTAAACGGTATCCAGGATAGAGACGCCTTGTTGTAAGAGGATCGTGGCAGAGCGTGCGCGCTCGATTTGATGAGCTGCGCTCTGCGTGACCCCGGTTGCCCGCACAAAACGACGCTGGATGGTGCTCAATGACAGGTCTTTCCGTTGATCTTGGATGGCAGCATCGACGACCGGCTCACGAACCAGCAGACCCGCACGCACCAGCCAGTTGACAAAGGTATCCGCATTGTCATAATCAGGAACTTGCCAGGTAGAGCCACTCAGCCAGAAGGATGTGCTCGTCGCTTCGGGCAGGGTCACCGTGGCATCCACCAGCGTTCTGGGGGGGAGATGCGGCAGAAACGCACCTGGCTTCAACCGGATGCCAAGCCACTCCGCGTCTGTCGGGCAGTCTCCAAGCGGCGTGGCTTTGGTCTCTGGCCCGCACACCGTCAGGGTGGTCTTGCCATGGAGTCTGGTGACCACCAGTTCGCAGCGGCTCTGGGCAATCGAGAGAAAAGGGCCAGCCCCTTCACTATGACAGCGCCAGATCCGTTCGACAACAGGCGAGTCGGACGGTCTGTCCTCATCAAAGATAATCATGCTTCTACTCCGGGAGATCGGGGGAGAGACGTGAAAACGCTTCCTCATGTGCTTCAGCTCGCCTCCTGCTTTCCGGTGACGCGCAGCGGTTCGGTAAGCGCAGCGGTTCGGTAAGCGCACCGCCTATGATAGGATAGCACAAACACGCTGATTTTCAAGCGTGAACAGGCTTCTGGTTTCCCTAAACAAAGGCCAGGATCTTCAGATATCTAGCTGGTTCAGATTTCAGAAGCTTCTCTCGGAACTATTCACGATACATCTCATCCTTGTATCTCATCTTTCTCCACAGCGGTCAATAAGGGACTCTTGTGTGAAGGAGGGAATTTCTACGCGATCTGCCGAATAGCCGTCTTCTTTCCATCATGAACGCTTTCCGCGCAGGCGAACCATGAGCCTCTCAGGCTCCCTGACCAAGAAAGAGCAAGAGGATATCATCACCTTTGCTCTCAGGAGAAAGACCCAGCGGGACGAATTGAATCCAGGCACGTTGTTCAGTGTCTTGCGACCTGGCAGGAGTGCGGGGAAAGAATCAAAAACGACGAAAGAGAGCAGGTA
>WNFI01370887.1_pt1 | contig 11617 bp, 14 predicted proteins | sample 5400471 | NCBI WGS metagenome assembly WNFI01 (sample SAMN13153348, study PRJNA577476) | soil metagenome | isolation source: 100 cm saprolite on Douglas fir-dominated hillslope | place: USA:California | collected 2013-09-17
TTCGTGAACGACGGCGGGTTTCGAGTCGTACGCTGCACTGTTGACCGCGCAATTCAATTGACCAAAACGATCTACAGTAAAGGCGATGAGTCCGGCGACGGACGACGGATCGCTCACGTCACATTCGTGGAAGCTGGCATCGCCGAACGCGCGGAGCTGCAATTCGGCCGCCGCACCCCGTTCCGGGTTTCGCGCGGCCACCACTACCTTGGCGCCGCTCGCAACAAACGCCTTTGCGGCAGTAAAGCCAATGCCCGTGGTTCCGCCGACAATCAATGCAACTCCGCCGTGGAGACTATGCATGCGGCTGCCTGCTAACTCCAATCGACCGCAAAAGCGCGGTTGAGCGTGATCATAATCCGAATATGATTCAACCAATGTTCCTCGAATCATGGGCTTATCACGCCGTTCTACTATAGGGACATGCGTCTACAGCATTACACGGGTCAAGAGCTAGGATCGGCACTGAATTCGTTTGGCAGCACTCGAGGCGGCTGCGGCGACAGGCGAGGAAGCCCTTGCCCGGCCTCCTCCTACCCTGTTAGAATTCAACCACTTCAACGGCCGCTTCGGCGGTCGTTTGTTTTCACAATTCGGTTGAACCCTGCCGCACCAGCCTCCGCCGCGTCGCAACGGCGGACCGAGCGGGCGGCTTCATCCATAGGGAGAAGGCATGCGACATTACGAAGTCTGTTTCATCGTTCATCCGGACCAGAGCGACTCTCCAAGGTGCACAAGGCGCACTACGTGCTCATGAACATCGAGTGCGACGCGGAGGCGCTCGGGGAGCTCGAGCACGCGTTCAAGTTCAACGACGCGGTGCTGCGGCACCTGATCATGAAGATGGACCGCGCCTGGACCACGCCTTCGCCGATGATGAAGGAGGAGAAGGCGAAGTCGGTCCTAGGCCCGGGCGCGCCGCCGAGCGGCGAGGCCCCGCGCGGCGAGGCGGCCAAACCCGCGGAGCCCAAGCCCGCGGAGCCGGCGAGCGCTTGAGCGTTGGCGCTGGCGAACCGCGTCGTGGTGTCGGGCAGGCTGATCGAGCTGGACGCGCTGCGGTATACGCCCGCGCGCGTCGCGGTGCTGAAATTCAGGCTCCAGCACGATTCTGTGCAAACGGAAGCGGGCGGCGAGCGCAAGGTGAGTTGTGAGATTGCCGCGGTGGCGTTCGAGCGCGAAGCGAAGCTCCTCGCCGCGGCGAAACTGGGAAGCAGCGTGAGAGTAACCGGATTTCTCGCCGCAAAGAGCCGTTCCAGCCGGACGCTCATGCTGCACGCGACGGAAATCGAATTCGCAGAAGGAGAGTAGAAATGCCTCCACCCAGAGGCCGGGGCGGTTTCGGCAAGAAGGGCAAAGGAAAGGGCAAGGGCCGCGACAACAAGCGCGACCAGAAGGGCTCGAAGCAGCTCTTCAAACGGCGCAAGTTCTGCCGCTTCACCGCCGAGAAGATCGAGTGGATCGACTACAAGGACGTCGAGCTGCTCAAGGACTTCATCGGCGAGAACGGCAAGATCATCCCGGCGCGGATCACCGGCACGCGCACCCATTACCAGCGCCAGCTCTCGGGCGCGGTCAAGCGCGCGCGCTATCTGGCGCTCCTGCCTTACACCGATCTGCACTAGGAGCGCGCGATGCAGGTGATTCTCCTGGAGAAGGTCGTCAACCTCGGGGCCTTGGGCGACGTGGTCAAGGTGAAGGACGGCTTCGCCCGCAACTACCTGCTGCCCAAGGGCAAGGCGAAGCGCGCGACGCCCGAGAACCTCGCCGAGTTCGAGAAAAAGCGCGGGGACCTCGAGCGCGTCCAGTCCGAAGCGCTCGCCGCGGCCCGGGAGAAGGGCGCGAAGCTCGAAGGCCTGACGATCCAGATCACCCAGAAGGCGGGCGTCGACGGGCGCCTGTTCGGCTCGGTCACGACCTTCGACATCGTCGAGGCGCTCAAGGGCCAGGGATTCGACGTCGAGCGCTCGATGATCCGCCTGCCGCAGGGGCCGCTCAAGACCGTGGGCGACCACGCCATCGCGATCGCGCTGCACACCGACGTGCTGGTCCACGTCAAGATATCGGTGCTGGGGGAAACCCCGCAGCAGTGACGAGCGCAAGCCGTTGATGCAAAAGGGCCGCTTTCACGCGGCCTTTTTGTTTGTGCGTTGGTGTGGGAAGCGGTAAAGTCAAGCTCTTACTACTAACAGCTTTGTAAGCAGCTTCCATGGCCCAGCCCGCGACGCAAGCTCCGGCCGATTCCCAGCTGCTGAACCTCAGGGTTCCGCCGCACTCGATCGACGCCGAGCAGTCGGTGCTCGGGGGCTTGCTGATCGACAACGGCGCCTTCGACAAGATCGGCGACATGGTCGTCGAAGGGGATTTTTACCGGGACGACCACCGCCGCATCTTCCGCCACATCGCCCGCCTGATCGAAAAGGGCAAGCCCGCCGACGTGGTCACGGTGGACGAGTCGGTCAAGGCGGGCGAGGACAAGGACAAGACCGGCGGGATCGCCTACCTCGCGGCTCTCGCCGGCAACACGCCCTCGGCGCACAACGTGCGGCGCTACGCCGAGATCGTGCGGGAATGCGCGATCCTGAGGAAGCTCATCGAGGTCTCGACCGAGATCGCCGACAGCGCCTTGAACCGCATGGGCAAGGAAGTCGGGCAGCTGCTCGACGAGGCCGAGTCCAAGGTCTTCCAGATCGCCGAGGCCGGCGCGAGGACGCGCCAGGGATTCGTCGAGATCCAGCCGCTGCTCACGCAGGTCATGGAGCGCATCGACCTGCTGTACCACAAGGACAACCCCTCGGACATCACCGGCGTTCCGACCGGCTTCGCCGATCTCGACCGCTCTCGGCTCGATCGGGCGGCTCGACCAGCACAAGCTGCGCACCGGGCGGCTCTCCGACGACGACTGGAACCGCCTGACCACCGCCGTGGGCAAGCTCCACGACGCGCCGATCCTGGTCGACGAGTCGGGTGCGCTGAACGCGCTCGAGCTGCGCGCGCGCGCGCGGCGGCTGCACCGCCAGTACGGCACGCTCGGGCTGATCGTGGTCGACTACCTCCAGCTCATGCAGGCGTCGAGCGAGGGCGAGAACCGCGCCACCGAGATTTCCGAGATCTCGCGCTCGCTCAAGTCTCTCGCCAAGGAGCTGAAAGTGCCGGTGGTGGCGCTGTCGCAGCTCTCGCGCGCGGTCGAGCAGCGCACCGGCTCCAGACGCCCGATCATGTCGGACTTGCGCGAGTCCGGAGCGATCGAGCAGGACGCCGACCTGATCCTCGCGATCTATCGCGAGGAGGTCTATACGCCCGACACGCCCGAAAAGGGCATCGCCGCGTTACGTCGTCGTGGCCGCGTTCATTTGCACGGCGCCGCTTGCGCTTGCGCAGGGGACGGCGGATTCCGCCGCCCTTGCCGAAGCTGCATCGAAGCCCGTTCTGGCGGGAAAAGTGGACTTGGTCGAAGGCGACGTGCGCTTCTTCGACAACCACCGGCGGCGGCGCCTGCCCAGGCTCGGCGATCCCCTCTACGAAGGCGAGAGCATCGCGACCGGCGCGAACGGCGAAGTGCATTTCAGCATGGAGGACGGCGGCTACATCGGCGTGCGGCCCAATACCAAGATGCGCATCGTCGGCTACAAGGCCGAAGGCGGCCCGGACGATCGGTCGGTGATCCGCTTGCTGGAAGGGTCGTTTCGCTCGGTGACGGGCTGGATCGCAAAGCTCGGCGGAAATAGCGACATGGTGCGAACGCCCACGGCGACGATCGGCGTGCGCGGCACCGAGCACGAGCCGCTCGTGATTCCCGAGGGGAGCAAAGCGGGCGAGCCCGGCACCTATGACCGCGTGCACTTGGGCGAGGCCGTGATCCGGACGCCCCAGGGTGCCGTGAACGTGCGGCCGGATCAGGCCGGGTTCGTTCCGCGGCACGGCGCGGTGCGCCCGCGAGTGCTCGACCGCGTCCCGGATTTTTTCCGGCCGACGCGAAACGAAGGCCGCTTTGCGGGCCTGCACGAGCGCGTCCACGCGCAGCTGGACCAGCGCCGCGAGGAGCGCCGGCAGTTCATCGAGCAGCGCCGCAAGCCGCAGCTCGATCAGCGCGGCGAGCGCAAGCCCGCCGCCGAACAGCGCCAGGAACAGCGCAAGCTGCGGCAGGAACAGCGCCGGCGACAGAAGACCGAGGATGAACGGGCGGTCGAGGAGCAGCGCCGCGAACGGCTGCAGAAGCAACGCGAAGAGCGCCGCGAGCAGGCGCAGAAAGCGCGCCTCGAACGGGAGCACAAGCAGCGCGAACTGTAGGAACGCCGGCGCGAGGCGGCGGAGAAGCAGGCCGCCGAGCGAGGCGCCAAGGCCGAAGAGCACGAGAAACGCTAACGCGCGCGCAAGGCGGATTGAGTGCGCTCAAGCGCTTGCCCGCGAGCTGAAAGCGCGGCTGCGCTTCAGCGGGCCGAGGCCCGGGGAGATCGTGCCCTAGCCGTATCGCTTCAGCCGGCCGGGATCGAAGAGCTGGTAACGGTTCTTGCCGGTCGCCTTGGCGCGGTACATCGCGAGGTCGGCGCGTTTAAGAAGCCCGTCGGCCTCCTGCCCATCGCGCGGATAGAGGCTCAAGCCGACGCTCATCGTGACGCGCACCCTGTGGCCGCGCAGCTGGTAGTCGCCGCGGCAGCTTGCAAGGAGCTTCTCGGCCATTTTCGCCGCGAGCTCGGGATCGAGGATCTGCTCGAGTATGGCGACGAACTCGTCCCCGCCCATGCGCGCGAGGGTGTCGGTCTTGCGCAAGCTGCCTCGCATGCGCGCCGCGATCTGGCGCAACAACTCATCTCCCGCATCGTGCCCGAAGGAGTCGTTGACCAGCTTGAAGTGATCGATGTCGATGCACAACAGCGCAAAGCCGTCGTGCGTCCGGCGCGCCGTCGCCATCGCGAGCGAGAGCCGGTCGTGGAACAAGTTGCGGTTGGGAAGGCCCGTCAGGCTGTCGTAGAACGCGAGGCTTCTCAGCGACTCCGAAAGCTTCAGAAAGCTCAGGTCCTGCAGGAAATGGATGAAGTGCGTGACGCGGCCCTCGGCATCGCGCAGGGGACAGGCCGATTCCAGCACGTGAAGCGTATCGCCGCTCGCGGTGCGGAACTGGGTCTCCTCCTGCCAGGCTTTGCCGGCGAGGAGCCCACGCTTCATCTGCTCGCGCCGGGAAACGCCGCCGGAGAGCCGGAACCGGGCCAGATCGGCTCCGGAGATCCGGGCCGGATCCATGCCGAGCATCCTGTGCAGACGGGGGTTGGCGTACTCGATCGTTCCTGTCGGCAGCGTCACCACGACGCCGATCGGGATCTGCCCGATGACTTGCGAAAGCTCGTGTATTGGCCAGGTCACGGGTGCGCGCCGGCCGTCGAGCCGGAATCCGCTGCTGATGCAGACAGGCGGATGTTACTATCGGTATATAAAAAACACAACCGAGAGTAACCATTCGCGGTCGTGCTTGGTGATAGCTTTTCCGGCATGACCGTGGCAGAAGAAAAACAGGACTTCAGCAAACGCCTCAAGGAAGCCATGCGCAAGGCCCGCGTCGAGGCGGGCCCGACGCGCTTTGCGCGCGAGTTCAACCTGCGCCACCACGGCGAGCCCGTGACCGCGCAGACCGCGCGCAAATGGCTCTACGGAGGGGCGCTGCCCACGCAGGACAAGGTTCGCACGCTGGCGCAATGGCTGGAGGTGTCGCCGCAATGGCTGCGCTACGGCGAGGCGGAGCGCTCGCACGCCGCGGCCCGGCAGGAAACCGCGGCCTACGCGTTGGATTCCGGCTGGCTCGCGAGGAAATTCGAGTCGCTCAGCGAGCCGCACAAGAAGATGGTCCTCGAGATCACCCGCGCGCTGCTGCGCCTGGAGGGGAAACAGTAGGAAATCGGCCGCGGGTCAATTCAGCCGCACGTACTCGTACTCGACCGGCAGGTTGTTGACCCCGCGCTCGGGCGGGGCGATCCAGCCCGCCATCCTGCCGGGCTGCACCACGCGCTGCATCAGGTGTTTCACGAACGCCCGGTCCGATGCGCTCGGGATCCAGCCGGGCAGGTCGCGCTCGAATTCATCGCGGCCGACGAGCTTGCCGCCGGGGTCGGCCGGCACGTTCGCCCAGGCGCCGATCGCGCGCCGGAAACGGCTGCTCGGCAGGCGCAGCTCGGAGTCGAACCCGGCGCGCCTGATCTGCATGTTCCAGCGCTTCAGCCCGATCTCGCAATCGCGAATGTAGGCGCTGCGCAGCACCTCGTTCATGGCGTTGCGCATCCCCACGGTCTCTTTCCTGAGGCCACCCCGGCCGTCGGGGACCTCCAGTTCGAAACTCGCTTCGGCGCAGACGTGGTCCTGGTACTGCGCGGCTTCGTCGGGCCGGCCCTTGATGCCGCTCGCGAACGCGCTCGCCGCGTTGGAGGAGACTTCCGAGCCGAACAGGTCGAGCGAGGAGCTGAACCAGAAATTGAGGTAACGCTGCAGAAGCGGCAGATCCACCGCGCCCTGGCGCCGGATCGCCTGCGGGTCGTCGCTGCCCGTCTCCTTCATCACTTCGAGCGTGCGCTTCACCACGCGCCCGAGACCCGTCTCTCCGACGAACATGTGATGCGCTTCCTCGGTCAGCATAAAGCGGCAGGTGCGCGCAAGCGGATCGAACGAGGACTCGGCGAGGCTCTTCAGCTGGAACTTGCCGTCGCGGTCGGTGAAGTAGGTGAAGCACAGGAACGACAGCCAGTCCTCGATCGGCTCGTTGAAGGTGCCGAGGATGCGCGGCTTGTCCGCGTCGCCCGAATGGCGCGCGAGCAGCTCCCCGGCTTCCTCGCGGCCGTCGCGGCCGAAGTAGGCGTGCAGGAGATAGACCATGGCCCATAGATGCCGGCCTTCCTCGACGTTGATCTGGAAAAGGTTCCTCAGATCGAAGAGGGAAGGGCAGGTGTGCCCGAGCCGGCGCTGCTGCTCGACCGAGGCCGGCTCGGTGTCCCCCTGCGTGACGATCAGGCGCCGGAACTGCGAGCGGAATTCCCCCGGCACCTGCTGCCACACGGGCTCGCCGAAGGAATCGCCGAAGCCCCGTGCGCAGATACACGTCGGCGCCGGCGAAGTCGCTCGGCCCCATCTCGCGCCACCAGTCCATGAATCGCGGCTGCCAGTGCTCGAGCGCGCGCTGCAGCGCGCGGTCGTTGGCGAGGTCGACGTTGTTGGGGATTTTTTCGGCGTAATTGATCGACACGGTCAGACTCTTTCCCGGTCGAACTTCGCTTTCGCTCCGGTCCCGTACACTTTCAGCGCGCCGTGCTCGCCCACCGCGTTCGGGCGGCTGAAGATCCAGTTCTGCCAGGCGCTCAGCCTGCCGAAAATCCGGGTCTCCATGCTCTCCCTGCCCGGAAAGCGCAGGTTCGCCTCCAGGCCGGTGAGCGCGTCCGGAGAAAGGCTCGCGCGCTCCTCGAGCGCGATGCGGACCTCGTTCTCCCAGTCCAGGTCGTCCGGCGTGAACGTCACCAACCCGAGCTCCGCCGCGAGCTGCGAGTTCAATTTGTCGCCGACGCGCCGCAGAGCGCTCTCCGCGTGCTTCTGCTCCCCGCAAAAGCGCGCCGACAGCCGGGTTTCGTCGCTCACCATGGGATAGGCGCCGAAGTTCAGCGGCGAGAGCGCGATCACAGGTGCCGCGGGCTCGCCTTCGGGCGACTGCAGCATGTAGCTGCGGTCCGCAGCAAACGCGAGCTCGAGCAGGGTGCCGGCGAAGCAGGAACCCTGGTCGATGATCGCGAACAGCGTGCGCGAGCAAACGTCCAGGCGCGCGAGCGTGCGGCGCAGCAGGCCGATCACCTCTCGGACCAGCCAGTGCCCCCGGTTCTGCTCGAGAACCTTGTCCGCGAGAAGGGCAAGGGCCGGATCGCCGCGCGTCTTCAGCACCCACGTGCCGATTTCCAAATCGTTGGCGCGCAGCATCAGGATCGCGTCGTCGAGCTCGCGGGCCATGGCGAGCGGCCACCATTTGTCGCCGGCGGCGTGGATCGCTTCGATGTCGGCGGCGGGCGGGTGACGCGGCGCGTACACGGTTAGCGTCGCAAGCCGCAACTTCCGGTCGATGATGACGTCGACGTTTTCGTAGTGGTAGCCGAGGTCGTCGATCGTGCGCTTGAGGGACCCCAGCGCGACCGGCTCGCCGCCGTGGCGCGAGCTCTGCAAGCAAAGCGCCGCGGCGCGCTCCTTCACCGCGTTCCTGAAGCCTTGCGGCTTGGCGACATGGTCCACGAGCTTCCATTGCTTCGCCCGGTCGGCGCGCACGCCCTCCGCAGTCGTGCAAAAAACGTCCGCGAGGTCGCGCCGCACTTTGCGCTTGTCGGTGAGGCGAGTCAGGCCCCCGGGTGCCGGCTCGAATCTTCCATTCCGTTGCGGGTCTCGTTGGTGAACTTGCAGAAGTTCACCTTCCACGCGTGGCTGGATTGCCCCAGCATGTAGATGTTCGCGCCGGAACAGAACATACGCTCCTTCGCGCTGGTGATCACAACGCATTGCACCTCGGGATGCTCGAAGCGCACCCGGTTGAGCGCGTCGTGGAGCTCGATATCGACGCCCAGGTCGTAGGAATTGAGCTTGAGCTTGTAGCCAGGCTTCAGGCCCCGCTCCTCGTTCACGTCCATCGCGAGCGTCGCCGCCGGGCCGTCCACCGAGAGCCGCCAGTGGACGTAACGGTCAGGATGGGTGTCGTAGGTGACGAGGGCAGGGGACTTGGCTTCGACGACGGCGCTCATGGGTGTCGCGTGCAGTATCGTGCAACAATTGCTTCAGATGCAAGCGCTCCAGCTCACCATCCTCGTCGGGACGATGACCGGCACCGCTCAGCTGGTCGCCCAGGAGCTCGAGCTGACGCTCGAGGACGCCGACACCGTGGTGAAGGTGCTGCCCATGGACGGACTGGACGCGAGCATCTTCTCGGGCGACCGTCTGTTCCTGATCTGCAGCTCGACCTACGGGCAGGGCGACGTCCCGGACAACGCCAAGGCGCTTTACCAGTCGCTCCAAAGCGCGCGGCCCGAGCTTTCGCGCGTGCGCTACGGCGTCTTCGCCCTTGGCGACCGGACTTACGCGGAGACGTTCTGCAACGGAGGCAGGCGCTTCGACGCCATCCTGTCCGAGCTCGGCGCCAGGCGCGTCGGCGACGTCCTCCTGCATGACGCGAGCGCCGGCACCATGCCCGAGGAGGTGGCCGTGGGCTGGGCGCCCGGCTGGCTGGCGTTGTGCCGCGAGAAGCTGCGCGAGGCGGCCTGAGGCCGCGCGCATGTTCCCCGTTCACACGGGCAGGCCCCCCACGATGGCACCCAAGTGCATGGTCGTCTCGCCGCATTCGCTTGCCTCCGCGGCGGGCGTCGATGCGCTGCGCGCGGGAGGCTCGGCGGTCGATGCCACTATCGCGGCGAGCGCCGCGCTGTGCGTGCTTTATCCGCACATGACGAGCGTGGGAGGCGACGCCTTCTGGCTGATCTACGATGCACAGTCGCGCCGCGTGCGCTACCTGAACGGCGGCGGGCGCGCCGCGAAAAGCGCAAGCATCGGCTGGTTCCGCTCGCGCGGCATGAACGAGATCCCGCTGCGCGGCTTTCTTCCGGCGACGCTGACCGTTCCGGGAGCGGTCGCGAGCTGGTGCGCCGCGCACGACGAGTACGGCCGGCTTGCGCTCGCGCGCGACCTCTCCGCCGCGATCGGTTACGCGCGCGAGGGATTTCCCGTGACCGGGCGGCTCGCTCGCGCGATCGAATTGCACGCGGCCGAGAACGTTCTCAACGCCCACGCCCTTGCGGTCTTCGTTCCGGGCGGCACCGCGCCGCGCGCGGGCGACAAGCTCGTCAACCGCGGGCTCGCGCTGGTGCTGGAGAGGATAGCGGCGGCCGGACGCGAGGGCTTCTACGAGGGGGAGACGGCGCGCGCGCTCGCAAGCTTTTCCCGCTCGGGAGGCGGGTTCTTCGAAGAGGCCGACTTTCGCGCGCAGCAAGCGAGCTGGGGCGAGCCGCTCTCCGGGACCTATCGGGGCGTCGAGATTTTCGAGACGCCCGCGCCAACCCAGGGCTTCACCGTGCTCGAGATGCTCAACCTCGTCGAGCCCTACAAAATCGGCGGGATGGATCCCCGCGGCCCGGAGCTCGCGCATCTGCTGGTGCAGGCGAAGCAGATCGCCTACCACGACCGCGACCGGCTGCTCGCCGATCCCGAGTTCCAGCCGGTGCCCGTCGAGCGGCTGATCTCGAAGCCGTATGCGGCCGAGCGCCGCGGCCTTATCCGCGCCGACCGCGCGCTGCCCTGGGACCTCGTTCCCTCCTACGGCACGCTCGCCGGCGACACCGTGTTCGTCGCTGCGGTCGACGCGGAAGGCAACGCCGCAGCGCTGATCCAGAGCCTCTACTTCACCTTCGGCTCGGGCGTCGTTGCGGGCGATACCGGCATCGTGCTGCAGAACCGCTCCGCGTATTTCTCGCTCGATCCGCAGCACCCCAACCGGCTCGAGCCCGGAAAGCGCCCGATGCACACGCTGATCGCCTCGATCGCGCTCAAGGACGGCCGGCCGTGGCAGGTGCTCGGCTGCATGGGCGCGGACGGCCAGCCGCAGATCCACCTGCAGAGCTACGTCGGCCTCGTCGATTTCGGCTTCGATATCCAGCAGGCGCTCGAGATGCCGCGCTGGCTCTCCGGACGCTTCAACATCGGCGATTCGCGCGACCTGCTCAACATCGAAGGGCGCTTTCCGGAGGCGACCGTCGGGGAGCTCGAGCGAAAGGGGCACGCGGTGAATCGCTGGCCCGACTGGTGCGAGCTCGCCGGCCACGCGCACGGCATCACCATCGACCCAGGCTCGGGCATGCGCATCGGCGGCGCCGACCCGAGAAGCGACGGCGCCGCTATCGGCTACTGAGCGCCCGAGCCCGGCAACTCGCGCCACAGCTCGTTCAGGCGCCGCGCAAACCGCGTCCCCAGCGCTTCGTCCTCGTGCATGAAGTAGACGTAGGCGCGGGCGAGGCGCTGCGCCGCGATCCGCTCGACCCAGGGGCGCAGATCGCCGTCGTCGTAGTGGGTGCGCCGCAGGCGCACGTAGCCCCAATCCGAGGTGACGACGAACGGCGTATCGCCTTCGTCGGTGTCGGTGACGCACAGCATCGCGCCGCGGGCGCGAAGCGCCTCGTACACGTCGTCGCTTTGCCAGGATTCGTTGCGGAACTCGAAGGCCGCGCGCAGGCCTGCGGGCAGCAGGTGGAGAAAATCCGTCAGCCGGGGAAGGTCCTTCTTGAGGTAGGGGGGCAACTGGAAAAGCAGCACGCCGAGCTTCCCGCCCAGCGTTTGAGCGCGCCGCACGAACTCGGCCACGTCGGCTCCAGCCTCGCGCAGGCGCTTCTCGTGGGTGATGCGCCGCGGCGCCTTGAGCGTGAAAGTAAATTGAGCCGGGACCTCGTTCGCCCAGTTCGACAGCATCGACTCGGCCGGCATGCGGTAGAAGGTGTTGTTGATCTCGACCGTCGCGAAGCGCTCGGCGTAATAGCGCAGCATCGCGTCCCCGGGGAGCTTCTCCGGGTAAAAGTGGCCGAGCCACTCCTTGTAGGAGAAGCCGCTCGTTCCCGCCAACACCTGCATCGTC
>WNFI01451168.1_pt1 | contig 11617 bp, 11 predicted proteins | sample 5400471 | NCBI WGS metagenome assembly WNFI01 (sample SAMN13153348, study PRJNA577476) | soil metagenome | isolation source: 100 cm saprolite on Douglas fir-dominated hillslope | place: USA:California | collected 2013-09-17
CCCTTGCACCAAACATATGTACATCCATCCATTGGGCAATGCAAGTTCCGCGCCTCATTGAACGACTCCTTGTCAAAGTAACTGGATTGGCCGCACCTGTCAGGCACACGTGGGATCTAGGCGTGATCATAGAAGTTCGACTTGAAACTGCTCACTCACCTGGGGCACTGCAAGAGGATAGCAAACTCTGCCATCTCCATCTCGGTCCATATATCGTATTGCTCCTGCGTGATACCAATTTCTAGCACCAGATTCTGAGTAATCTCTACCAGAAGACGCACAGAGTCAGCCTGCTTGTCTAGGATCATACATGGTTGATACGTAACTCCCAATATATTCCGGGCGATTGTTTTCTGGCTCTGCCGTACACGTTGGACACGGAATGGGGAAACGGCGTGACTCAATCTGTGACACGATGAATCCACGAACGCATTCCCTACAAAAAGAGTGTCCGCAAGGTTCGATGCGTGCGATCGATTCTTCTGGAAGCGTGTCCATGCATACTCCGCAGTCAAACACGCGTTGTTGTTCCACCATGGCAAGAAGTTCTGCGCGCTCCACAGCCAACAGATGATCCTCTTCGTCAAACTGGCGCTGCAACATGACAGCCAACTGGCTTGAAGTAAGAGAACTAGTTGAACTCTCCATCACCTCGTCCGGTGAGGACCAGGTAGGACTATGCTGATGATCATAAATCAGTTGAAATGATTATGAATTGCATGGGAACAACAAAGGAAGAAAGAAGTCACCTCTGTCACCCCAGAAGACCATGATTTGGGGTCAAACGGCTGACGGAGGGTCCAGAGAGGCGGATGGGCTATTGTAGGAGTATCGGGAGGAGATGCCGCAACGTCAAACCTCATACTGGGCAGGAATAGCGTCGAGGCTATAGTAATTGACTATCAAGGCAGCGTTCACAGGAAGAGGGCAGCAGCAACGAGTTGATTGTGGGATTTCAAGGGTACATAAATTCCTGGCGGTTAGACATGCCACTACTAGCAGGAAAGAAGCTTTACTAGTAGCCCAGTTTAGCAAGGGGCAGCATAGCCCGTGGCCAGTTCTCCGGAAGTCACTTGTGTGACGGGGTCATCCCCAGGTGACATGACATAATATGTTTTTTTTCCGTGATGTTGCTGGTTGTTTTGCTATATTATGTCATGTCACCTGGGGACAACCCCGTCACACAAGTGACTCCCAGTTACTTCCAGAGAACCCCGAAGTCCTGGCCACTAGGGCAAGGTATATGAACGCCCCAGCCATCACCGCTCGTGACATGCCACATCACTGTATAGGGAGTTGCATCGGTCACATAAAATCGAGACCTGGTGTTGTTTCATCCTATGATCACAAAATTTTCACAGGATCCATTGTGGCGTTACTGAGGCCTGCCTGGGGTAGGGATGCTCCACACTGGCGTCAGTACAGTACTGTCGACTGCATAGTAGATTGCGTGCTCTGATAAGCCCTTCGAAGAGGATTTGACCGAAGCCTATGTCATATGTAAGAGTGCTTTGCGTCGATCCCGTACGAGTCACGGTGATGGTGATGTGAAGAGAGGATGAGTGCGGATAAGGGTTATGATCAGCAAAAACACGCTCCCCACGTTCACATGAACGAAACTGAACTCATGACCGTTATCCGGCTCCCACTTTCCAAGGTCGAGCTCGTCAACTGTCGGTACATTCATTTGCAAAGCCAATGCCACTCATCAGATTTCAAGATTCAGTCGCCGGACTACTGAAATAACAACCAGCGATGTTTGCTTCAAGGTCTTACAGAACCGAACCATGGCGAATGCCACCACATGACACCAGAGGGAGACTCGGAAGAACACGAGAAATCATAGATCATCCATCAGCATTCGGGAACCCCAATTTATCCAAGGAACTCGGGCAGAGACCCCAGGTTTCAGCACCCACACCGTGCGCCGCCGCAGTTGTAGCAAAAACTCCTGGTGAGTGGCCCTCTGCGTCAGACATCTCTATACCGGGTGAGCAGATGTGAAATATCACGCACGTCCCACATCCAGGAGTAATGCACTGTAATACGGGAAATATGAAAGGTCAGCTTACTGTTTTTCGTCACGTTCACGTCACCTCCGATGACTCACAGATACATGGTTGCACCCAGAGATCTTCTCGCATGGCGTGTTGCACGCTGGCATGGACATCATTTCTCACCCTCGACGATGATCAGAATAAATGTATCTTACTCGGGCAGTACTTCCATCCCTGCTGCTGTACTAGACGCTTCATTTCTGAAGATCCGTCACATGAATGCTCCGGCCCATTGGGAATGAACTCCTGCTGGCATTCCTTGCACCAGACATAGTTACAACCTTCTATAGGGCAATGCAAGTTCCGCGCCTTGTCGAATACCTCTCTGTCTAGATAACTAGATCGGCTGCACCTGTTAGGCTCGGGTGAGATCTAGACCGATCACAGGAGCTCAATTCGAAATTGCTCACTCACCTGCGGCATTGCAAGAGGACGAAAAATTCTGCCATCTCCATCTCAGTCCATATTTCATATTGCTCCTGCGTGATACCAATTTCGAGTACCAGATTCTGCGTAACCTCTGCGAGAAGACGCGGAGTCAGCCTGCTTGTCTAAAATCTTAGATGATTGGTACGTAACTCCCAATCGATCTCGGGCGATTGCTTTCTGGCTCTGCCGTACACGTTGGACACAATACGGGGAAGCGGCGTGATTTTATCTGTGACACGATGAGACCATGAACGCATTCCCTACAAAAAGAGTGTCCGCAAGGCTCGATGCGTGTGATCGATTCTTCCAGATGCGTGTCCAAGCATACTCCGCAGTCAAACATGCGCTGTTGACTCGCAGCAGCGAAAAGTTCTGCACGCTCCGCAGCCAATAGGTGATCCCCATTGTCAAACTGGCGTTGCAACCTGGCAGCCAACTGGCGCGAGAAAAGTGAATCAGTTGGGCTCTTCGTTGCCTCGCTCGGTGAGGACCAGGTCGGGCCGTGCTGAAGATGATCGCGAATCAGCTGAGATGATGTGTTTGCATCGGAACAATAAAGGGAGAAGGAAGTCACCGAAGTCATCCCAGAAGACCATGATTTGGGGTCAAACGGTTGACGGAAGGTCCAGAGAGGGGACTGGGCAACTGTGGGAGTATCGGGAGGAGACGTCGCAACGCCAAATCTCATACTTGGCGGTATCAATGTCGAGGCCATAGTGACTGACTATCGAGGGAACTGTCTCGAGGAGGGGGGCACTGGCAGCAGCAACGAGTTGGTTGTGGGATCACAAGAGTATATAAGTGCCTGGCGGCGAGACACACTCGAGGACCAGCAGGAAATCGGCTAGCGCCACAGCCATCGCCGCTCGTGACATACCAGTACAGTACGTTACTGTTCTATCACAAAGTCACACCACAAAGCTTTTCACAGAAGTCCACGTGTGAGGGATCCGTTAGTACATTACCGCGGACTCCGTAGTGAAGTGCATGCTTTGATCACCAATCAAATAGGATCTGACCGAAGCTTGCATCATATCTAAGAGTCTGCTTTGAAAATGTGTCAAGCCACGAGTAATTTCGCGTAAAAGAGGATGGCTGCGGACAAGGGTTGGGATTGGCGCTGCGGAACGCGGCACAAACGAGGCCTAACCAAACAACTCGAAATCGCGTGATCTTTCCCCCCAACCCAACTGCTCGTTCGAATCGTTGTCAGCTCGGACCGAACTCATCTCCACTCGACCCACACCTCACCTCAGACTCATTCGGCTTAGGATCATCTTCGGTACATTCACCCTCGCCTCTGTCGGATCTCAATTTCGGTCGGACTACCAGCAGCCAGCAACTCGGATGTTCGCTTGGAGAAGCTAAAGGAGAGATCATTGATCATTAATCAACATTCGAAATTTTAATCTAGTGCCAAAGAGTTTAGGCAGAGACCGTGGGTCCACGGAGTTCACTTTCTGTGATATTGATGTTCTCTAGCTGCGATGGTCGCAAAGCAGCGGACCTGACGATCAATTCGTTACACTGGCAGCTTAAACAAAAATGCCTGAAAAACATTCTCTCCGCGTCAGACATATTTTTTTGCACGCTGAGGGCCCCAATGACTCACGAGTTGCACTCGAACACCTCCGGGTTCTACGTTGGCGCTGGCATCAACTCTTGCTTTTAGTGATGACCAGGAAAAACCAATCGCCCAGTTCCGCCGCTGGTGCAGAGGCTTCTGTGTCGAAGAACCACCACATGAATGCTCCGGCCCATTAGGAACGATCTCCTGTTGGCACCTCTTGCACCAGGCATACGCACAGCCTTCCATGGGGCATTGCACGTTCTGCGCCTCGTTGAACCCCTCTCTGTCGAAATAACTGGATTGGCCGCACCTGTCATGCAACCCATGAGATCTTGACGCGGTCATAGAACCTCGATTCAAAACTCCCACTCACTTACGGCACTGCACTTGAACGAGAAACTCGGCCAATTCCATCTGGATCCACTTTTCGTATTGCTCCTGTGTGGTACCAATGTCGAGCACCAGATTCCGCGTAATCTCTATGACAAGGCCCCAATGCATTAGCCTGCTGGTCCCGAATCACCCAGAATAATGGGTTGTAGATACGTAACTCCCAATTGATTCTGGGTGGCTGCTGCCTCCCCCTGCCATACACGTTGGACACAAGACGGGGAAGCGGCGCGACTCTATATGGGAGGCGATGAGTTCACGGATACATGCCCTACAAAACGAGTGATTGCAAGGCTCGATGCGTGCGATTGATTCTTCTGGAAGTGTGTCCATGCACTTCCCGCAGTCAAACACGCGTTGTTGCTCCGCAGCAGCGACAAGTTCTGCATGCTCTGCAGCTAACCGGCGATCCTCCTCGTCGAACTGGCTCTGCAACATGACAGCCAACTGGTCCGAAGTATACGGATGAGTTGAGCTTCCCGTCACCTCACTCAGTGAGGACCTGGTCGAACTTGTCGGACTGCTCTGGTTATCATGCATGAGTCAGTTAAATGATTGCGATTTGTATAAAATAAAGGCTTTGAAGTCACCGAAGTCACTGCGGAAGGCCACGACTTTGGATCAAATGGATGAAGGAAGGTCCAAAGCGATGGCTGGGTTACTGTGGGAGTAGTGGCTGGGGACTCCGAGTCCGCGACGTCACGGTCGAATTTCATGTCGGGCAGGAATGTCATTGGGATAGTAATCAGCTATTAAGGCAAGCGTCTCGAGAAGGAGGGGAGCATCAATGAGTCAATTAGATGTGGGATTGCGAGGGATATAAATGCCTGATGAGACGTGCTTGACTTCCAGCGGGTAAACACGCCAGAGCTGCCCTAGGGGAGGTCAAGCCAGCTCAGCGCCCCGCACATCACCCCCCTAGATATCACAGTACAGGGGCATAGGGAATTCCATCACGAAGTCACACAAAAACGAGGCTTGATGTTGTTTCGCCTACCAAGAATCACAGAAGTTCATGTATAAGGATGCTCTCCATGAGCGCTAATAGAAGTGTCTACCTTATGTCAAACCACGAGCGATTTCGCGCGAAATGGCGATGACTTGCGGGGGACGGTTTCATGGACGAACTAGAACATGTTGACTGAAAATCCCCAAGGAACGCAATACGTACGATTATTGGACCAACGCAAAAGAACTGCTTGGCGTCACGGACGACTATGACCAGTAACCGACAGTCAAATGAGTTTTCGAGCAAAACACGCATATCTATCTATGCGGTATGTGCCTGCCTCGTGACAACCTCCATGCTGTAGATGGTTTTGCGAACTAACAAACATGACAACGGCACAACACTGGACTCGGAGCTGACAGCTGCGGCAATCACGGGGTTATGCGGACTCGAACGTGAACGTGTCATGTCAATTGAAGAGGCAAACTGCGCCGATGGTCGTAAGTACCAAGGGTCACTTATCTGGAAAACTACAGAAACGTCGAAGGACGGGTGCTGCGGGTGACCACAAAGACGCAGCATGATGTACAACATACCGTGTCATGATGACACTTGGATAAAGCACCTACAGGTCAACAGGGTACAGTATTGATGGGCGCAGCCGTATCCTATGAAGAAAAAAGTGTGTGCGCGCCTCGCTTCACAGCAGCAGAACGACCTTCTAGTTCGGTACAAAGAGGCCATTGATGTGCCAGTGGGCTGCGATGCGGGTGACGGCCAAAAATGATAACAAGCGGCGATTAGATCAAAGCACAATACGTTTCAGGATTTGTTAGGCATGTACTCATCGAGCCAACACTGCGTCTATGGAAGGAAAACCCCATATTCTCGAGGACGAGGCACGGGGTACATACATATGCACGTGGATCAACCTAGATCTAGATTGTGGGGATAAGATTCTGTACTCCTGACCCACTATACTGTACAAGCACACTCAGGCTTTCCCTCTCTTTTTCATGCGCGTCCACGCGCTCAGTAAAAACTCCTTATCTGTGCCTCTACCTCCTCGGGGGTCATCTTGATATCTGTAGGAGGAAAGAAAGTCAGTCAAATGGCAAATAACAACATCCTTTTAACACTCACATTTAGAGGGATCTACAAAGTGTTTACCGTTTTAGCGGATGGTATCAATGAAGACAAAAAATCTATAACTTACTCTTACTGAACTCCTTCTCCCGCATCTTCTGCGTGAACCGCTGAAAGCTCGGCACGACGAGCTTAATAACCTCTTCCTCGAGCATCTCGCGCTGCTCATCATCATCCTCCAGTACCCTCGCAATTTGATGTCTCTCCTTCGTCTCCTCTAGAAGGTCAAAAAACCGCGTAAACTTCTCTTTGGCTGCGGCCTTTCCACCACCGGATTTATCTTTGTCATCAGCGAGAGCTTGCAAGAGCGGAGAGAAATTGGAATCAAAGTAACCCGCTTTGGCGGTCCGGAAATTCGAGTTGATCGCGTCTAGCGTCGGCCGCGACATAATCTCCATCAAAGGTGATCGCGGCAGTAAAAGTTTTGCGCAGAGATAAGAGGTGTTGTTCAGTAGGAAGACTGATCCGAAAACTGGGCGTCTTTGCATCCGTGCAAGCGACGTGAGGCTGCTCAACAAGGTTGTCACAACATCATCTGCGGTGGTAAGGTGAGAAACGAGGACGGCGTCGAAGGTGGTAACGATGTACAGGTATAATGTGCGATTAGGAGGCTCTCGCTTCCCGGAGCGGGCTTCCCTTTATTCGGCTTTGCCTGAATACCGTCGCCCATCTTCCAATTACCATCGCCCAACAACATCAGGGCCGGCCCTACAGCATCGCGAACCTCTAACAGTTGCTCGAGATATCGCGTAGTCTGGATGGGAACAAATGAGACTGGGCATTTATGAGACTGAGAGCGACGCACCGTGATTGTGAAGTCCGCGCATCCCGTCCCAATCTCTCCGCCCCTCCCTAGTCCTGCTAGTTTGAGGTCTGCCATGAATTCCGGGAAACTCCGCAGGCACACCCCGCGTAGAGCATGTAAGCCTTCCTTAAGTTCGTTTTCCTTGCGCTCTGCTCGTCGAGTAATTAGGTCATCCCATCTGTCTTGGCACACTGACAACGCCGAGTAAGAAGCAAGTGCATGAAAGGTATACTTGTGTAATGAACGCTTGATTAGGGCGGAGAGAGAAGACAGGGTGGTGTTGAAGAGGGTAGTTAGGGGAATGAGAAGTGTAGCGTAGGTGGCAGGGAGATGGGCTTGGCCAGGGAGCGGGGCGAGCTGCGTGAGAAGGCCGTATTCTTCCTGTGACCAAAGTCAGCCTGGACAAACATTCTAGTGGCAAGAACAGACCTCGATAACATCAAGGAGGTTATTTGTCCATATCCCTAATTCCTGCCCTGCCAAAACGCCATCGGTCGTCTCTGCTCGATCTACTACTCGTCGTCCATACACTTCTAGGCATTTCCTTGCCCAGTTTCCTCGCATCTCGGCGTAACCACGCTGCGCTTCCTTTAAAGCAGATAGGATAACAGCAGCAGCAGGGTGAGACGGATGCGTTGCCGGTAACGGGAGTCCGCGCAAAAACTTGACAAGAGGGTGGAGGGTTGCGAGCTCTTCCCGGGGGAACACGGAAACCTGGAATTCAGAGCCCGCAAGAGGAGTCCCTGAGGAACCAGAGGCAACGGCTTTTGTGAACAATTGAGCGAGCTTCTTGGCCCCAGTTTCGATCAATCTCGCCTGCCAACTGTGGGATAAGGGAAAGGGCTGGGGGAAAGGGAAGACTCCAGTCTGACCGTATCACGTTGGTTCGCGGTTGATGCGAAGGCGATGCTGGCATTTAGACGCTCCAGCGCATCTATATACTGATCGAGTTGTCTAGGTTGAGGGCTTTGGGGACGGCAGAACCGAGGGTGAGTGGTGACGGGGCCATGCAGACCAACGCGTATAGTGACGCACCCTCGCAGAATTAAGGCCTCCTCAGCTGCTGTTCCCTCTTGGTTACTTGCAACCTCATCAATCTTTTGGAGAGCGCTTTCGATATCTAACAACCCTTAAGTACCGAGACTGAGGAAGGGGCAAATTTCGAAACCGCACTGCTTCCCCGCTTGGTGAGAATTTGTGTCGATGTATAAAGAGGTAGAATAGACTTCTCAAGCTTGACCAAGCGAGAGTCGAAACTCGTCAAGATGGCTGAAGTGGTTCGTAAGAAATGGGAGGGATAGAATGGCAAGTGCTCACAGGTCATCCTTTGGGATATCTGGCGCGTCTTGTTGAGATTCTGTTCCAACTGGACATTTTGTCAAGGAAACGCCCAAGTGGGGGGATTGAGGAATGTGCGTACGAGCTCAATCTCTGCTGTCTCGTCGTCCATTGATGCCGTCGTCGGTTAATGTGACTTGCAAATGGAAACTACGGTTAATACTGTATACAGAGTGACGTAATACCTGCTACCCGAGTCACCTGGTGCTGTGAACACGAAATAATTGATACGGTACTGATCTCCCAGGAGCAAAGATCGCGGCAACTCCAAGCAGGGTAACTTATGTAACACTGGCAGATCTCGCTCGAAGAACGGCTGTACCTTTCTGTCTCAGATTACGATACTGTCCCTGCTTTACAAGGCTAAACTTATAAGGTCTGAAATGCAGACATTGCAGAGCGATGATTGGGTGGAGAAGCGGCATTCCGTCCAGTTCCCCGTGTACTAATTCAGTCTTAGAGCGCTCGGAGACAAGCGAATTTGGTGATTTTAGTCTCGACCTCTCGAACAAAACGATCTCGGTGAATGGAACCAGTCCTTTGGCCACTTTCTCACTCTCTTTTTCACGCGGGGGGCAACCTTTTCGTCCTCTCCACGGGTTCTGCCCCTTGATTCCCCCCTCCCCTTTCTCTTGGACTTGATATGTCCTCAGCTGCTCAGGGCCAATGGGACAACAGTGGACATCTGTGCGATTTTTTCCCCCGACATCCTTGGTGTTTTAAAGCCTTTGGCGCTGACTTTTCTATTTCCCAGTCATTTGGGCTATATGTTCAGCCTCATTCCCACTGGTAAGCCGGAGACCGGACCATCAAATCAACTTCTTGAGAGGTGTTGACTCAACTTTTCTGCAATTTCAGTCATTCTTTATTACGACTACGTACTCACCTTTTCTGATGAAGTGGTGTTTTTCTGGCCGCATGAGAACCGTGTGGGATGGATCGCATCCCTTTATTTCCTCAACCGCTACGTTGCTCTTCTCGGATATGTCCCGATCGTCCTAAGACTCCTTCCGGGCTCTAGCTCGCTCTTTCGCGTACGTGTTTCACTGATAGTGTTGACAATTTTGTGTTGACAATCTGCCACTTCCATAGAAACGATGGCTGTTCGTGTTTGAGTGTAATGCGTTGGACCCACTGAGCTGATTTGTCGATTAGCTGCAAAAAAATTCATCAGTATATTGGTTTTCTGGGGTTGGTCTTGCAATTTCTTGTCGCCAGTGAGCCTTCCCAGTATACCCTTCTAAACTTTAGACTGATAATCCTAGTCCCCTGTGCGACACGCGTATATGCGTTGTACAATAAGAACCGCAACATTTTTACGGGGCTAATTGTTTTGATGATCATGAGCATCACTATTGGCATTGTATCGATTCTCCGCTAGTTCCATCCGTATCGCCGCTTACTATACGCGAGACAGGCCGCAATATCTACCCAGTTAGGGGACCTCAAACCCTCTGCATCTCATCATGAGTTTCATGTGTGCAATTTTGGTCTAGGGTTGTCGAACGAAGGGTGCGTGAGTTTTGCAATATACCCAAGCCATTGATGATCGGCTGATACTTTGGTATTATCTTAGAGGCCGTTGTGAGTCTGAAGCTACTATCAAATGCGATAATGAGTATAATACTTTGTTTGCTACCGGCAGTTCTGTCGTTTGCCTGGGGCGGAATAATGATTTTTGACATCATTGTTTTTGCCCTTACGATTTACAAAGCAAACAAGGTCGGCTATCAAGTCCCGCTAATACAGTCCCTCATCCGTGGTGGTAAGCGTTAGGATATGATCAAAGCGCAGATAATGACTGGTTGCATCCTCAGGATCACTTTATTTCTTGTATGATACCAAAACTATCTCCGTATCGTGCTGAGAGGTGACTCACAGAACTTTTGGGTTAACAGTGTCCTGTTCTTCGTCAACCTAGCCAACATATTGATGTTGCAGGTACGTACTCGTTCCAGAGATCATTCCCACGTTAGTCAATGTTGGTAACCTGTTATTCTGTCTAGCTTGCTCCAGTGCGTCATTAAGTTGGCGTGATTGGGACCTCACTCATCCAACCCCCGCAGACGGTGCTCAAAAATTTTGTTACGCCGATTACGAATGTGTTCGTTACTTTGCCATATCACCGCTTCGCCGTCGCTGATCGGTGTCGGGCCTTAGCTTATCGACGACGCTCGTTTCCCGTATGATGCTCCGCTTGCGGTCAGATGGTTCTGGACATCATCGTGATTCGAGTGTGACAGAGCAGAGTACGGTACTAACGTTATCAGAGCTGAGCGGCGGACTTTCCAGTGTTTCCCCGGACGATGACTGAAACTGAAGTGAGACTGAGACTGAGATTATGAGAGGCGCAGCTCGCAAATGAGGTAAGATCCAGAGGCATTTCGATGGCATCATCTGAACTCGTCCCCGGAAGCATCTATCCTTAACGGCTACATGATCGTCATCACAAGCGGACTGGCTAGATTGGGATCACCACCATGCATTCCGGGACGAGACTATGAAGTTCGAGACGATCACGTCAGGACGTCATTCGCATTCATTACTGTAGTTCCCGTTGGCGCCGTCAGCACATAAAGTACATCCGAGTCAAGTTCAAAACGGGGTGTCAGTTTGAAACCATTCGAACCCCCCCTCCTTCCTTACGGTAAAATAACTACATATCATTATGGATACAGTATATGTACTATTCACATGTGTTATCAATATTTGTTGCGGACGAAACGTACCGACAGGAGTACTAGCCTTTTGCGGCGCTTTCGATGTCCCCAGAGGCTTTGCCCCAGACTACTATACTATATCAGTCTCGCTTCACCGTAAGCGAACTTTGGAACGTGGTCGCTTGAGATATGAACCGACCGGTGTCGATGAAATGATGTGCAGATACGCGCACAAGCGCGATTATCCTCGGATCTCGGAGGCTCGGAGTCGGA
>WNFI01480488.1_pt1 | contig 11617 bp, 9 predicted proteins | sample 5400471 | NCBI WGS metagenome assembly WNFI01 (sample SAMN13153348, study PRJNA577476) | soil metagenome | isolation source: 100 cm saprolite on Douglas fir-dominated hillslope | place: USA:California | collected 2013-09-17
AGAAGCCGATTTAGGCAGCGCCTACTGGGCGAAGTACTCGGCGAGTAAGGATAAGAACCTGATCGCAAAGTCGCGGCAAGCTTGTTCGAAGGCGATTGATCTCGGCAACTCGGGAGCCGCAGGCCATGTATGCCTGGGAGTGATCGAGAGCGGCACTGGCAAGTATGAAGACGCGGTTGATCAGTTCCAGCGCGCGATCCAGCTCGAACCATCGAACGAAGATGCCTACATCGGCTTGGGTGGAGCTTACGAAAGGCTGGGCAAGACGCAGGAGGCGGAAAATACCTATAAGAAGATCGTCGCCTTGCGCCCGAATTACTGGCGGGGCTATAACTTGCTGGGCGCGTTCTATCTTAGGCAAGCGCAGTACGACGATGCAGCTAAGATGTTTCAGAGAGTCATCGAGCGCACCCCGGAGAGCTTCCGCGGATACGCTAACCTGGGCGCGGCGTATTTGTATGAGGCGAAATATGCGGAGGCTATTAAGCCGCTGCAGCAATCGCTGGCAATTCATCCTACTCCGCTGACATATTCGAACCTGGGCACGGCCTATTACTACCAGCGCCGGTTCCTCGAAGCGTCACGGACCTATGAGAAGTCAGTCCAGCTTGGCGACAGCGATTACCTCAACTGGGGGAATCTCGGCGAAGCCTATTACTTGAGTGGGGAGCGTGTTAAAGCCAGTGCCGCATACCAAAAGGCGATTGCACTAGCCACAAAAGACTTGAGTGTCAATCCCTCCGACCCTGACGTTCTAAGAGATCTGGCAGATTACTACACCATGACCGGCGACAGAAGGGATGCCCTCAAGTACCTTCAGCGTGCTCTTCAGGCGAGCAAGTTCGACAAGCAGTGCCTGTTTGAAGCCGCGCTGGTGTATAACCACCTTGGCGAGACAGGCGCGGCTCTGGAGTGGCTCAGAAAGGCGCTCCAGGCAGGGTACTCTGCTGAGAAGGCACTGAGATCTCCAGATTTGGATAATCTTCACGGGGACGCGCGCTTCCAAGACCTGTTGAAATCGAGGAGCTCTGGGCCGAATCCATAGGGTAGTCAGGATCGAACTTCGCAAAGGAGAAGAGGACATGGACATCTGTGCTGGAGGTACGATAAGCGTTGGTGCGACGCAGATTGACTTCACCAACAACCATACGGAAGACTGCACAATCACTAGTTCCGATATGCCGGGATGGCCAACAACCGACCCTGTAATTCCGAAGAGACAAGGCGGAATAGCTGGCACCGGGACTGTCTATTTGACTACGCCAGCAACAACGGGCAGTTACACATACACTCCCATTTGTTGCGATCAAGAGACAGACCCGATAATCAGAGTCCAGTAGGGCCGAACCTACAGTTTTCATTTGACAACTCCGCCCCTGGGGGGGGTACATTTGCTTGCTTCTCGGGCCCCTAATTCAAAGAAGGAGAATTGCAAGATGAAAAAGGCCCTGCTGTCGCTGACTGTGGTTCTGATTCTAATGTCGGCAGTGCCCAACATTTGGGCTACCGACCCAACCATCAAAGTGCAAACTTCCGTGCCAGCGCCATCGCTGCTGGTGCGCGCTTGGGGTGCGCTGCTGTCGGCCATTCGAACGATTTAAATGATCGCGGAAATCACTCATTCAAGCCCTGCTGTGAGGCAGGGCTTTTTCTTTCGTCGGTTCCTGGGCTCCCTCGTGCCATGCAACTTCTGTTGTTTCCTCCACCCAGCTGCGCTATCCTAATGGTGCTCTCGCGATTCTCCCACCTCGTCCTTCCCTCACCCAAAAACCAGGCATCTGCTGCAATGTGTGTGCAACCCAACGCGCTTGTCGGTAAGGCCATACAACATATAGTGTTATATTGCTTGACCCCGCCCCCATTTCACCGTTACAGTTGCTTAAATTTGTGCCCGGCCTACCCAGCCCAGGTCGGAACCTGTTACGGAATTGAGCCGATGAGGCATCTATCTAAAGGCGGGGGTATCCGCCTGGTAAACAGCCCGGCAAGCAGCACAACAGGCACCCAGACAATGACCACTGGCTACTGCTTTTCCCAAGGAGTCACCGTTGCTTAAACTGAAGCGCCTACAGATTCTCGGGTTCAAATCGTTCTGCGACCGCACCGACCTCAAGTTTCACGGGGACGGAATCGCCGCCATCATCGGCCCCAACGGCTGCGGCAAGTCGAACATTGCCGACGCCATCTCGTGGGTGCTCGGGGAACAATCGGCCAAAACCCTGCGCGGATCGCGCATGGAAGATGTGATTTTCGCCGGGACGCGCGACCGCAAGCCTACGGGCATGGCCGAAGTGTCGCTGACCTTGATCGATCCTGAGGAGTATCCCGGCGCTGACGCCGATGCGCCCACCGAGATTGACATTCAGGATGAGCTGCCGAGCGCTGCCGCAGTCTTGAAGAATGCAGCCGATTTCTCGGATGCCGATCAGCCGGACAAGAACTGGGACGAGTCCGCCCTCCGTGCTCGAGCGGCGGAGGAAACCGAGCGCGCCGTCGAAGACGCTCAACCGGGCAAGCCGGAAGAGGTTGAGATTCCGCGCTCGAAGATCACGACCATCGCGGTCGCCTTCCCCGACGACGAGCCTGTGTTCGCATTGCCTTCTGGTTCGTTAGCCACGGTCACTCCGATTTCTTCTGCGGCAGTGATAGCCGCTCCTCAGGTCGTGCTGAAGATTCGTCGCCGCAAATTCAACCAGCAACAATTTCACGCGGGCGAAATTGTAGTCACGCGGCGACTGTTCCGCTCGGGCGACAGCGAATATTTGCTGAACGGCAAACTCTGCCGCCTGCGCGACATTCAGGAACTCTTCATGGGCACAGGCCTCGGACCTGAGACATACGCCCTGATCGAACAGGGACGCATCGGCCAGATCCTCAGCAGCCGTCCTACGGATCGCCGCGCCATCCTTGAAGAAGCCGCCGGAATTACGAAGTTCAAAACCAAAAAGCGCCTGGCTGAAGCTCGTTTGGAAGATGCCAAGCTGAACCTCGCCCGGATCAACGATATTTTCGACGAAGTCACGCGCCAGATGAATTCGTTGAAGCGCCAGGCCTCGAAGGCCGAGCGTTATGCCAAGCTGCGCGAAGAGATGCGTGCCCACCTGCGTATTGTCCTGGCCAGCAAGTTTGCCGCAATCGAGCACGAGAGCACCGAACTTGACGATCAGCTCAATGCCCTCGCCGAGGACATGCAGCACCGCACCGAAGCCGTGCAGCTACTCGAAGCCGAACATAGCGAAGGTACCGAGCGCGGCTATGCCATTGAAACCGAGCTGCGCGAAAATCGTGACCGCTTGAGCCACCTCGCCATGGAAATCGACCGTGCGCATGCCCGCCGCCGTCATAACGACGAGCGTTGCGCAGAGCTTGTAGTTCGCTCTGCTTCTGCCGACGCGGAACTGGCGCAGGCCCGTCATCGCCTGACCTCGCTTGAGGCCGAGCGCGATTCGAATCGTCAGATGCTCGAATCCGCCGCTGCTGATCTGGCTGCCGCGCAACACGAGCTGGCATTCTCGCAGCAGGAAGCCGCGGCCGCGACAACCGCCCTTGCTGAACTTGAACGTCGGCAGGAAGAATCTCGAATTGCCATTTTTGACACGGTGTCGTCGGTCTCGCGTCTTCGCAATCAACTCGCTCAAGCCGAAGAGCGCCTCGCGGGCGCAAACCGCGAAGCCTCCCGTCTGCAAACCGAAATCACCAACGCCAATCTTCAGGTGGAAACCTTCGGCGGCCAGCGCGGGCAACTCGCCCTCGAGTTCGAAACGGTTACCCAGCGCGTCGCCGGAATTACCGAGGAGATCAGCCAGCTTCGCCGCCTCGTGCAAAACAAGCGCCTCGAAGAAACCAAAGTCAAAGCTAATCTCGACGTGCTCCGCGCCGAATTCGCCACCGCCCTCGGCAAGAAGGGATCTCTGGAGGCGGTGATCGCCGAACACGGTTACTCCACCGAATCCGTTCGCCGCCTTTTCCAGTCAGGCGTAATGCAGAGCGGCCTCGCGCCGGTCGGCGTGCTCGCTGATTTTCTTGAGGTCGAGCCGCGATTTGAGCGAGTGGTCGAAGACTTTCTGCGCGACGAATTGAATTACATCGTGGTCAAGTCCTGGGACGCCGCCGACGAAGGCCTTCGCTTGCTGCGCAGCGACGTGGATGGCCGCGCTACCTTCCTGGTTCATCCCGAGGACTCGCAGGCCAAGTTCTCCTTCATCGTCGACGAAGCCGCGCATTGCGCGCCGGCGACAGCTTCCATCGTGCCGCTGAAGCACACCATTCGCGTGCTCGACGGATTTGGCAAGTCACTCGAGGTGATTCTGCCCAAGCTTCGCGACGGCTACATCGTTCCCGGTTCCGACGTTGCGCGCGGTCTCGCGCTGGAAAATCCGGACGCGTTCTTCCTCTCGCAATCCGGAGAATGCTTCCACAACGTAACCGTCACAGGCGGCAAACAGCGCGCCGAAGGTCCGCTTTCGATGAAGCGCGAACTCCGCGAAGTTCTTCGCCAACTCGAAGATCTGGAGCGCGCTCTGCGTGAAGAAGAAATGCGAGTGCTCACTCTTGGCCGGGAAATTAAGGACTTCACTTCCCTGCTGGAACGCCTGGAAGCCGAAAAGCGTGAGGCCGATCATCAGTCGATGACCTCTGGGCACATGCTGCAGCAGCTCGATGCGGAAATGGCCCGCGTCACCGAACGTATGAGCATTTCGCAAGCCGAGTTGCAACGGCTGGCCGCTGAACGCGATGACCAGCAGTCGAACATCATAGCGCGCCAGGCGGAGATCGCCGTGCTCGAACAGACCGGCGCCCAACTGGAGCGGCAAATCGCGGCTGCCCAGGAATCACTCGCCGCCCTGCGTCAGCGTCGCGAAGACGCGGTCCACACCAGTTCGCAGCGTGTAGCCCGGGTCGCGGCGCTTGAAGAGCGTCACCGCTCCGCCACCGCCGTGCTCGGACGCATCGATTCTTTGTTCACGGAAATGAACGAGCGCATTCATGCGCTGGCTTCGCAAATCGAAGCCGCCGCAGCCGAGAAATTGCAGCGCGAAGCCGAGAATCTCCAACTCCAGCAGCAAGCCGCCGACTTCGAAGCCGAGCGCAACGCGGGGCAGGCGCGTGAGGGTCTGCTGCAATTCGAGAAAGACCAACTTCGAGCCCGTCTCACCGAAATTGACGAACTCCTGCGCCACGCTCGCCAACTCCTCGACCAGGCCCGCGACCGCCGCGGTGAGCTGCAGGCAGCGGCTGCCAAGCTGCAAGCCGACGCTATCCACATGGCAGACACTTGCCTGAACGAACTCGGCATCGAGCGCGCCGGTTTGCTCGCCGACCCGACAATCGCCCTCCTCGCCGGCAACGAACTCGCGGCTTGCGACCAGTCTTATCGCGAGATGCGCGCCAAACTCGAAGCCATGGGACCGGTAAACATGATGGCGCTCGAAGAGTACCGCGAGACCGCCGAACGTCACACTTTTCTCGATGCCCAGCGCAAGGACCTCATTTCCTCCATCGAGAACACCACGGCCACCATCCGCGAGATCGACGAAGTTTCGCGCCAGAAATTCCAGGAAGCCTTCGCCAGGATCAACGAGAACTTCCAGGCAACGTTCAAAAAACTTTTCGGCGGCGGCCACGCCTTCATGAAGCTCACCGACGAAGAAAACTCCGCCGAGAGCGGCATCGACGTTGTAGCCTCCCCTCCCGGCAAGCGCTTGCAGAGCGTGTTGCTGCTTTCCGGAGGCGAGAAGGCGCTGACCGCCCTTGCGCTGCTGGTAGGTATCTTCCAGTACACGCCTAGCCCGTTCTGCATCCTTGATGAAGTCGACGCCCCGCTCGACGAGGCCAACATCGGCCGCTTCACCGAACTCGTGAAAGAGATGAGCATCCAGACGCAGTTCGTTCTCATCACGCACAGCAAGAAGACCATGAGCATCGCGCCGGTACTTTACGGCGTAACCATGCAGGAGCCGGGCGTCTCGAAACTGGTCTCGGTGCGCTTCGGCGCCGCGTAGCGCGTGGGGGCAGCCGCCTCTTCGGCAAGCTCAGAGCAGGGCTCTCGGCTATCTGCCGTGCGAAGCGAGGCTGCCCTGACTACCACGATATCCACTCTTATCCTCAGCTTTTCCACAACGTACCGCGATAAGCCGCCATCCGGCGGCCCGCCCCGCTCTATTTCCGGGAGCCAACGTTTTCCTTCTCAACAGGATACGGACTTCCCTGTAATCTGTAATCTCTGTCGTTGACAAATATTTCTGACAGTCTAAAATACGCCACGCTGCTTGCCTGTAAAATTTTCCTATGAGCCCTAATCTACTTGATCCTGTAATTCTGCAAACTGACTTCCCCGATCTTCAACTTCATACGAGTGGCAAGGTCCGCGACGTTTACCAGTTGGATAATGAGCGACTGTTGTTCGTAGCCACCGACCGCATTTCCGCCTTCGATTATGTGCTGGCTACCGGCATCCCGCACAAAGGCCGCGTCCTGAGCCAGATTTCGCTGTTCTGGTTCAACTTCCTGTCTGACATCGTGCCCAACCACGTCATCACCGCTGATGTAGAGCGCTATCCTCAGGCGCTGCGGAAATATGCCGATCCGCTGCGTGGCCGGTCGATGATCGTGCAACGCGCTGAAATGTTTCCCGTAGAGTGCGTGGTGCGAGGCTACATTTCAGGCTCCGCCTGGAAGGAATACAAGGGCACCGGCAAAGTGTGCGGCATTGAACTGCCGGCAGGACTGCGCGAATCGGAAGCCTTCCCGGAGCCTATCTTTACACCCGCCACCAAGGCGGTAAGCGGCCACGATGAAAACATAACGTTTGCCAAGATGTGCGAAATCGTCGGGAGCGAAACCGCCAGCCACCTGCGCGACCTGACGCTGAGGATTTACAAGAAAGCTGCCGCATATGCCCGCCAGCGCGGTATTATCATCGCCGACACCAAGTTTGAGTTTGGACGCACGGCGAAGGGAATCACGCTGGCGGATGAGGTGCTGACCCCGGACTCCTCCCGCTTCTGGCCCGCCGGCAAGTATGCCACGGGGCGCTCGCAGGAGTCCTACGATAAGCAATATGTTCGCGATCATCTGGAACAGATTCACTGGAACAAGCAGCCGCCGGCGCCGGCTCTGCCGGCCGCGGTTGCCGGCCGGACCAGCGAAAAGTATCTCGACGCTTATCTCCAGATCACGGGTCGCAAGCTGGATGTATAGGCGCGAAGCCTTCCGCGAAACAGCGGACAGGAGAAGAGCATGACCCCGGCGGACTGGCTGATTGTCGCGGTCGTGCTGCTGAACGTTGTGCTCGCTGCCATTCACGGCTTCTTCGCCGAGGCCTTAAGCATGGCTGGGCTCGTGGTTGGTTACATCGTCGCCGCCTGGCAGTATCAGCGCCTGGCGGTGTGGTTTATGTCGTTCCTGAAGTCGGAGTTGTTAGCCGAGATTTTCGGGTTCCTCATTATTTTTTTTGTGGTCTTGACCCTTTTCAGCGTTGCCGGAAGGATTGCAAGGAAGTGGATGAAAGTAGCCGGGCTGAGCGGGTTTGATCGTTTACTGGGCGCGTTGTTGGGCCTGACGAAGGGCGGCCTGGTGGTGGCCGTGGTTTTGATGGGACTGACCGCGTTCGCACCCACGTCGCAGATGCTGGAGAAGTCTGAACTGGCTCCGTATTTCCTGGTGGTCGGAAGGGCCGCCATTTGGGTGGCGCCATCGGATCTACGGGCGCGTTTCTATGAGGGACTGGATTTCTTGCATCGGGCCCCTAAGGATTTGACAAGCACTCCAGCTTCCAAGTCGAAATGAAGGCTGTGAGGCGGGCAGTTAAAACAAGACATCGAACGAAGAGAGAGACCTACCGTGAAAGATCAATTGGAAGCACTCATCCTGCAGATGTACAAGAGCAACATTCTCTATTCTGAGGGTGTGCGCGAATTCAAGAAGCGATTCATCCTGACTGTTCTCCAGGAGAACAAGGGCAACCAGTGCCGGGCCGCCCGCGAACTGGGGATGCATCGCAACACGCTCAGTCGCACCATCGACGAGCTCAAGATCGACATCCGCCAGCTACGGGACGGAGCCAAACGCCCGCCCCGCAGCGCACGACCCATGTCGGTGGAAAAGAAGGCGGTACGTTAATCCGGTTGGCCGCGCTCGAGCGAATGCCTTCGTATTCTCTTGCCAAAAAACCAAGGCAGCCCTCGCGGACTGCCTTTGTTTTGGATTCCATCTGCATTAGTGCGCAGCCGGCTTGCGGTGAACAGGAGGCTTCTTGGCCGGGGTTGGAGTCGCGGCCTTGAGCAACTTCCCTTTCTCCATTGTCATCATGAACGGACTGGGCGTGTAAGAGGCGGGTTCGCCCTGGAAGTCCAGACTGGCGCCGTCTTTGGGGATGAGTCGCAACGGCACCTTTTCTTCGAAGGTGAGAGTGATATCCGCCTTCTTCGCGTCGATGTCATCCGAGCTGCCAGCGATATCGAACTCGGTTGCCGTAGCCTTGATGACCGTGCCATTCATCTGCACAGCCTTGCCCTTGATTGCGTTCCAGACAACATCCTGGTCTTCCTTGGAGCCATTGGTAAACACGAACTGCCAGGTGGCGAAGTCCATCTCTTCCGGCTTCTTGGTGGTCACCATGGTGTGGACCTGTTCTGCCGGGGAAGGAGCGGGTTTGATGGCAAAGCCAGCGGGCTGAGTGGGGCTGGACTTGGCTTGCGCCAGAACGTCCGTCCAGCCGTCTTCACCCCCGTGATATTTCACATATAGACTCTTGGCATACTTCTCGAACTGCTGCTGATACTGCGGCGTGGGTGCGAGCACGGAAGCTCGGGTATTAAACCAGATCGCATTCACCGGGTCGGGAGTAAGCTTCGGGTCCGGCGGAGTAGGCCCCGCGTAGGCCACGGCAAGGGGATAAACCACGCTGAAATCCTTCCGAAAATCTGGGCTGCTGTCGACGGCGGCGCGCAAGTCTTTCCTCGCGGTGTCATAGTCTTTGTCGGTGAGTGCAGCGAGGCCGAGGGCCGCGTTGAAAACCCCGGTCATCTGATCTTTCATCTTCTGAAAATCAGCATCAGACATGCCCTCAGGTTTGGTGAATTTCGGCAGACCATCCAGCCCCATCTGCCCGTACTTCTTGGCATCCACTAGATCCTGCTTGGCGTTGGAGTCGCCGCCTTGCGCCTTCAGGCGATTGAAGTAGGCCAGCAAGAAGATGGCTCGCTCGTTGCTGGGATCGGCCGCCACCAGTTTCGTGGCCGTGTCAATGGTTTTCTGCTGGTTGTTGGTCTGCTGGTAATCCTGCATCAGCGTTTGCAGCGCGGCCACCTTCATCACGCTGTTGGGATATTGCGTCATGAAGGCCTCAAGGCCGCTGATCTGCGCCGCCGGGTCCTTCTGCTGGATCGCACCCACGTAAGCGTTGTACTCGGCAGGGTCTTTGATAACCGGGGCTTGAGCCGGCGCAGCCGGTTGGGCCGGTGCTGCTTGCCCCTGTGGTGGTTGCGCCGGCTTGGCGGCATCCTGGGCCGCTGCCAGTGCAGCCAGCCCAAGCACAACCGTAACCAGAATCTTTTTCATCAGTGTATGGCTCCTTGGCCTTTGGGAATCGAAATCTTAGGAAGCAATATGCCTTAGCTCTGCAAGACGACTGACCCCGCACTTTGGGTTTGCCGGATGGAGGCATCGCTAATGAACGCAGCAGGTGCGGACATTCATCCCCTGGCCGGGCAAGTAGCGGTGGTTACCGGCGCAGGCCGCGGCATTGGCGCCGCGATTGCGCGCCAATTGTCGAGCTTAGGCGCGACTGCCGTGCTGTGCGGGCGAACGCGTCCCCCTCTCGAAGCGGCGGCGAAGTCGATTGCTCAGGCTGGGGGCAAGGCAGAGGCGCTGGCCTGCGATGTGACAAGTCTCCAGTCGGTGGAGGCGGCAGCCAGGCACGTCGAAGCCTCGTTCGGACGCGTGGACATCGTCGTCAACAACGCGGGCATCGGCGGATTCGGGGGCCCGCTGCACCAACTCTCTCCCGACGCATGGGAACAAATTCTGAACACGAACCTGCGGGGCGTCTACTACATGACGCGCGCTTTCGCTCCCCTGATGATTCGCGTCCGCTCCGGGCACATCATCAACATTTCGTCTCTCGCCGGAAAAAACGCGCTGCCGAATGGCGCCGCCTACTCCGCTTCAAAGTGGGGATTGAACGGCTTGAGCTATTCGATGGCGGAGGAACTTCGCGGCCACAACATCCGCGTGGCCGTGATCTGCCCAGGTTCGACAAACACAGACCTCAGTCCGCACGCGGGCAAGGATCCTGCGAAGATGCTGCAACCGGAAGACGTCGCGCACGCCGTGGCCATGCTGGTGACGCAGGCTCCGCAATCATTTGTCAGCGAGATACTTCTGAGGCCTACGCAGAAACCCTGAATCCTTTGCGTTCTTTGCGCCCTTTCTCAGCGAGGTCGCGCTTACAAGAAATAAAACCTGAGCTTAGAGATCGCGAAGAACAGCCGCAGATGTCGGGGAGCATCCGTGAGCATTCGGTTTCAATCTTACTTCTTAAACAGATTTTCGAACGCCTGCCGCGCGTCGCTGGGCCGCAGGCTGGCGGGAGTGGAGGTTTCCTTTTCACGCGTCACGCGGATTTCGTAGAACGTGCAATCGTTGCGCGTGTCTTTTTTAGGCACGCGCTCTTTCACCGGTTGCATGCACTCGAAGCGGCTTCCGGGATCGAAATACATGCACTGCCTGCAGGAATGCAGTTCGAAGCCGCACTTGGGACAGAGCCCCGTGGGCGGAATTGCCTGGAGCACCGTGCCGCACTGGGCGCACCGGGAGACGGCGCGGGTTCCCGGCATGTTCACCGGCTTTGGTCCCATGCTGTAGTCTCTCTTGGCAGGCGCCGAAGGTGGCTTGTCCCCAGACTCCTTGCGTGGCTTTTGCTCGCGGTCCCGGTCCTGATATCCATGCTGACGATATTTGGCTACCACAAAACCTCCCGGCAAAATGCTATTAACCACGAAGGGCACTAAGGATCACGAAGTAAGAATCTGATTCAGCCTTCGTGTAACTTCGTGCCCTTCGTGGTTCAGGAATTTTAGAACAGTATCCTTATTCGTAACTCGATTCGTAACTCGCTAAAATAAAGCCATGATTCACGAAATCTTTGCCGTTGGGCCACTCCAGTGCAACTGCTCGATCATTGGCGACGAGTCCACGCGGGAAGCCATGGTTGTCGACCCCGGCGACGACATCGATGACGTCCTCGCGCTCCTCCGCAAGCATAACCCGCAAGTCAAGCAAATCGTCATCACCCACGCCCACATCGACCATGTGGGGGGAGCGATGAAGTTACGTGCTGCCACTGGAGCGCCAATCCTGCTCAACCAGAACGACTACGCGCTGCTCAAGATGCTCGACATGCAAGCGGCATGGATCGGCATGGCAGCTCCCGGCGCGGTCGAGATCGACCAGAGCGTCAGTACCGGAGATACCGTGAAAGTTGGCGCGCACGCCGCCAGCATTCTGCATACGCCGGGACATACTGAAGGCAGCATTTGCCTCTACTTCCCTGCCGAGAAAACGCTAATTGCGGGCGACACGCTGTTCGCCGGCTCTATCGGCCGCACCGACCTGC
>WNFI01705249.1_pt1 | contig 11617 bp, 12 predicted proteins | sample 5400471 | NCBI WGS metagenome assembly WNFI01 (sample SAMN13153348, study PRJNA577476) | soil metagenome | isolation source: 100 cm saprolite on Douglas fir-dominated hillslope | place: USA:California | collected 2013-09-17
CAGTGACAGAAGTCCCCAGATAGACTCTACCGCGGCTAACGTGATCGGTAACGTGAATTGCCGAACGTGCTCCTCCGGCGCGGCCTGAGCCCGGCCCATGACGCGGCTTAGGTCTTTCCTTCACTACAAAACCAGGCGGAAGCAACGCAACTAAATTGTCCTCTGGTGAAATCTCGTAGGCGTATGGTCCAAAATGCCGAATCTTACGTCTGCCCATCTATGGCACCATTTAGCACCAATTGGAATCGAGGCGGCGGCGCTACGCCTTTGACAACTCAGGACTTGTTGAATTGGGATGCAGTTTCGATCCCCACCGCCCCTACCAATCATCCTTCTGAATGGTGGGCACTTAGCAAGAACGCGAGGGCAAATAAACTCGATGATTCGGTTGGTGCCTTAATTGTCGGCGGCACGAGTGATAACCGGATTCACGAGTCGCACTCCTCCGATTTAGTGTGTCCGCAGTCAAACTTTCGCATAGCCTGAGACGTATCGGATCAGTTCGACACTCAATGCGGCGCAGTGCAAGCGCGATCTGGTCCAGGCTGCGGTTGCACAAAGCGGAAAGTTCATCGGCTGGCGTCTGAGCGTTCTGACCTTATGAATGTGTTCCTTTGCGGACAGACGCCCACCTACTTGTTGTTGCTGCATCGCTATGCCGTGCCTGACGTTGTTACTGCTGGCGCAGCGTCTGCGCTATTTTCTGCTCCACCAGACGATGGTGACGCCGATACAGAGGCACCACGAAACTCACTTCCTGGAATGACAGAATAGCGAGAAGCGAGAAAAATCCCAGGCTCATCAGTGCTATTCCTAGCCGCATCCACGGCAAGTGCAAGGATTGCAGAACGAAACTCAGGATGGACTTGAGGCTAAAGTCGTGGACCTCCCCGATACTCTTCATGGCCCGACTTACGCACAGCTCTCCCGCTGTTCCTGCTACAACAATTAAGAAAAAGAGCGCCGCTTCAACCACGATTAGGTGCTCCTGTCGTTCTGGGTGAGGTCCGACCTACGAGGAAAACGCCGAGACAAATGACTGCGACGCCAAGCCAGCGCAGAAGAGAAATCGTCTCTCCGAGAAGAAGGTAACTGAGGATGGAGATAGACAGGTAAGACAGAGAGGTGGCAGGCTGCACATAACTGTAGTCGGCCCACGTCAGCAACAACATGTGGGCGATAAAAAATCCCAGGAGGCAGGCAATACCGAGCCAGATGTAACCGGATGCCAGTACGCGAGACGCAATTGGGACGAGATCAAGAATTCTTGCTGAAGTGACCGACCCGATGCCCTTCATGGCCTTGCCGAGAAATACGTTGCCAAGCGGTCCCAAGACGATGCTGATCAGAATCAGGGGAAGCGTTTTCAGTTGTAGCCTGCGAGTGTGCGTCACGTATTCACTTCAACCAGTGTTTCAGAATAGCAAAAATCAACAGGACAAGACGCCCGCAGGTGGGGAAGTTTGCAGCGGCGGCATTCAGGAATTTTCTCGATTCAGGATACAATCTTAGGGCGGAGTGTTGGATCCCGGGTAGGGACAGCGCACCTGTGGTTCTTCCGTATGGCAGAGTTCACAAACTGGCCGCGCTCGAATCAGGAATGAGGTGGCGTGCCCTCAAGCGTTCTAGAATTCGTGGTCCTTTTCACGGCAGGAATTCCGTTTCTTTTCTATTTTCTGGCGATCTACAGTTCCGGCCGCTACTTCCGGCAGTCTCGAAATCACTCGGGAAAAAATCTCGATTTCACTCCGCCGATAAGCAATCTCAAACCGGTTCGAGGCTTAGATCCTGATGCTTATGAAAATTTCGCCAGTTTCTGCCGCCAGGACTATCCCGAGTACGAGCTCATTTTCTGCGCGACGGACCAGACCGATTCTTCCGTGCCGGTAATCCAGAAATTGATGCGGGACTTCCCACAGCGAACGATCCGGCTGCTCTACAGCGCTGGCTACACCGCGATTAACGACAAGGTCGCCAAATTGCGGCTGATGGAACGCGAAGCCCAGCACGAATACCTGGTCATCAACGATTCCGACGTGCGTGTAGATAGCGAATATCTGCGAAGAGTGGTTGAGCCATTACGCGATCCGAAAGTCGGAGGAGTGACTTGTTTCTACGTATCCTCGCGGGAAGGATCGTTCGCCGAGAAACTTCAGACGATTGGGATGATTTCAGACTTTTACGCGGGCGTACTGGTGGCGTGGCAGCTTGACGGGGTGCACTTCGCACTTGGGCCAACAATGGTGTCGACGAAGCAGCGTGTCAGGGCCTTCGGGGGCTTTCAGGTACTCGAAAATCGACCCGCGGATGATCTGCTCTTTGGGCGCCTAATTGCCGAACAGGGAGTGGAAATGAAGCTGTTGCCGTATGCAGTGAAAACGGTACCTGATTTCCAGGGAGTGAGTGAGCTCCTGGCGAAGCGCGCCCGCTGGATGACGGTGATGAGAGCCATGCGGCCATGGGGCCACTTTGGGTTGCTTTTTACTTGGGGGTTGCCATGGACCACCCTCGCCGTTTTGGTTCACCCAACATTACCCGTAGTCGCGGCCTATTGGGGTTCGTACCTGGTCTTTCGCGTAGCTATGACGTGGCTCATCGGAATCCAAGGATTAAAACAGGCAGGACTTTGGACAAAGATGCCGTTGATTCCGCTTTGGGACGCGATGGCGTTTCTCATCTGGCTGGTGAGTTTCACGCGAACGTCGATTCGCTGGCGTAACGTGGATTACCAACTCCGAAACGGCCAATTTGTTGCGACCACGGATGCTCTTGTTCCGAATTCTTCCAGCAAAAGCGATTCCTAGATGATGAACTGGCCGCCGCCGATAGAGCCTTCAGTGCTTCTTCGGGTTATCGCTCGCCGTACGCAAGTCACTTATTGGCCGCGCCAACAGAAACTCCAGCAGCGATGTTGGTTTGCAGCCGGCGGTCATTGCGCGGTTCACGCCAATTCACTTGTGGCAGCATGATCGTGGGATCTACCCGGTCGCGATACTTCAGGGCGATATTCATAAGCGAATCAAGAAGAGATTCCGAGAGATAGTGGGGTTGCAGACCCAGATCAAGAAGCTTGGAATGCTTGGCGTTATAATAGTGCTGTTCAGCTTCGACGCGCGGATCCGGGATGTGGTCAATTTCCACCTTCATCCCAAGGTCCTTTCCTGCTTCCCGCACCTTCAGCGCGATATCCAGTACCGAGAATTGTTCCGTGAATTGGTTGTATACGCGACATTCTCCCCTGGCCGCAGGATTAAGGCAGGCGAGTTCAACGCACCGAACGGTGTCCCGGATGTCCAGAAATCCTCGCGTCTGGCCGCCTTTCCCGTAGACAGTTAACGGCTGGCCGATGGCCGCCTGTACACAAAAGCGATTCAGCACCGTGCCGAAGACTTCGTCATAGTCGAGGCGATTGATCAAGGCTTCATCCAGCCCTACCTCGTCCGTCATCGTGCCGTAGACCACACCTTGATTCAGATCCGTGGCGCGAAGTCCCCAGATCTTGCAGGCAAACATCATGTTGTGACTGTCGTGCACTTTAGACAGGTGATAAAAAGAGCCAGGCTGTTTGGGGAAGGGCAAGAGATCGCGCCGCCCGTTATGCTCGATATGGATGTAGCCTTCTTCGATATCAATGTTAGGAGTTCCGTATTCCCCCATGGTTCCGAGCTTGATCAGGTGGCAATCCGGCTGCAGCTCGCGAATTGCGAACAAGACATTTAGGGTGCCGATAACATTGTTCGTTTGCGTGAATACAGCGTGCTTTCGGTCGATCATCGAGTAGGGAGCCGAACGCTGTTCGGCAAAATGGATGATCGTCTCCGGCTCAAACTGCCTGACTGCGGAGAACAAAAACTCGTAATCCATCACATCGCCTACAAAGAGATCAATGGGCTTGCCTGTCAGGCGAGTCCATGTTCTAAGACGATCACTCAGAGGAAGGATGGGTGTAAGAGTCTGGGCGCCCAGTTCGTGATCCCATTGACGGCGCACAAAGTTATCCACAATCGCTACGGAGTGCCCTCTGGCGGAAAGATATAGCGCGGTTGCCCAGCCACAATATCCGTCTCCGCCGAGAACCATGACTTTCATAGCTTCCCCTCTTCTATAGCTTGCTTCCATCCAGCCTCCTGGTCTCCGCCGAGAACCATGACTTTCATAGCTTCCCCTCTTCTATAGCTTGCTTCCATCCAGCCTCCTGGTTGAGTTACTTTGCGCCTTTAAGCAATTCCCGGCGAGAGTGAAATTAGTTCCAGTGCCCTAGAAGTCCACGAGCCGGATTGACTTCGATTTGGAGAATCGGCAAGATCGCTGCCTTCAGATCAATTTGTCGATTCTGCTTCTATGCATCCAGCTCCTGCTTCCCCAGACTCGTCTTCATAGGGATAGACGCTTCGACGCATCCCAAATAGGTACACAACTAGACCCAATAAGCTTACAAGAACATTCCATAGACGAACACAGAGCAGGGTTTCCGCTCCGCCGCTTATTCCCGTCAACTTAAATAAAGCGTTAAACGCTGTCTCTCCGATGCCAATTCCCCCAGGGGTTAAGGGCAGGCTATTCACCAAGTGGCCGATCGGCGCGACCAATGCCAGCCGTATGGAGAAGGAAATGGCATTGACGGCGTACAGGCCCAGGGCCGTTACCACGATTAGCGCCAGATTTGCCAGAAGTGAGAGAAGAAATACGTACAGCATCGTGGCTTGCGCCTTGCCGTGCACCGCCATTGTGTCCAGCACGCGAAGGGCAAGGCCCTTGATTCCTGGCCATCTGTCCAGCAACCAGGTAACCCATGAACGTGTGGGGGTAAAAAACATGACCAGGGCCGCACCGACAAGCATCAATCCTGCCAGCAAGGCATCCATATATAGAAGGCGCCTGAGGACGGGAACGGAGCGCAATAGGTCAGGAAAGGAAGGGGCAAACAAAAGAGGGAGCACGACAAGCGAAAATAACCCCGCAAGGCGATCCAAAATCAGAACCGTTGCGACCTCTGCACGCCTCCCGTGATTCTCCCTGGTTGCATACACGAGCTTGGCAATATCTCCGCCCGCCGCCCCAGGGAGAAACGTGGAGAAGAGAAAGCCAATCAGGTTCAGTTGTACGGAATTCCACATGGAGAGAGACAGCCGCGCACTGCGGAACAAGAGGGACGCTCGAATGGACATCAATAAAATATCCAGGAGCAAGAATCCCACTGCGGTCACAGTTATTGGCCAAGCATGGGAAAGCCTGATTAGAGAAGAAAGATTGATCTGGCCCGATTTCGCAAGATAGACAAGGATTGCTATCCCGATGGCGACCCGCAAAAGCAGAAAAAGCGCCTTTCGCAGGGCCGAGCGGTGAGAGCTTGCAGCAACTTTGTCTGTGGCTTCAGTCGTGAACATCATTTCCTGGGGACAAGGAAGGGAATGGGGATGCAACGGTTCGGCGGGGCACAATCAGCAGCGTGCTGGAAGAACGCTTTGAGGCGATGTTGGTTAACAATAATTTCCCTCCACTGGTAGCAATGGTCTCAAAGTGCTCTTTGCCAACCAGAGTTTCGATGCGATCGGCTCCCTTCTCAGACGCCACTAAATAATATCTGTTCTCGCTTATCCACAACTGTTCGAATTCTGAATCGGTCAGAAAAACCGCTGGAGCTCCTGGCGCGGCCGCTCCATATTCCAAATTATTGAATTTGCCGTTCAAGAGCAAGGGGTCCTGCCCTGTATAGAAAATAACAGACGAAAAGTAATAGTAATGGCGATCCACGATGAGTTTTCCCGGGGGTGCCGATTGAAATGCCTCCGCAAGGGGACGAGAAGAAAGGTAAGGATCGAAGACGACGAGCGCCAGCCGGGCTGCATGAAAAAACAGAACCATCATGAGTCCCGACGCCAGGAAGGCACGCATGCCTGACCACCGAAGGTTACTCACGGCTCCCAGCAAGAAAGCGGCCCCTGCCAGGCATAACGGCAACCTAAGGTAGGCGAACGAACCGAGGGTAAGATCCAGCATATGCCCTAGCGATAGCGTATAAGCCGAAGGGTGATGCGATAGCGCAGACGAAATATCTCCGGGAGTGGGCAGATTGCGCACAGCAAAGCCAATAGCAAAGGCGGCTAGAGCAGCGAGAGCGACGATTGCTCCCAAAACGCGTGTTCCTCGATCGATCCATTTGCCTCCTGCTGCCATTGCGGAGCCAAGCAGAAGAGCCAAGGCCGGATAGCACGGCATTGAGTAATATTCCTGAGTCGTGGAAAACGTGAAGAAGATGAGAATGAACCCCGCCCAGCAGAGCGCCAGAAGCCTGGTTTGTCCAGCACGATCCACAGGTTTAAAAGAGAGTTTTGTGATTGCCGGCAGGTACACAGACCAGGGAAAGAGCCACAAGAGGTGGAACAGCCAGAAGTACAGTCGTGGAACGGTGTTGTAATCGCGCGGGTATCTTAGGTTAAGAAAACGCAGCAACTGTTCATTCACAAAATAGAACCATAGGAATCCGTGATACAGGCCCGGGCCACTCTGCAACGTCCAGGCAAAATAGGGCGGATTCTGGAGTGTCGCCAGCACATGCCAAGGAGCGGCGATCAGCAGCACGATTAGAGAACCACTCACAGGCCGCAGCCGCAGCCAGGTTCTCTGGGAGAACAGTTGTTTGGAAAAAAAAAGGTAAATCAGAGCCGCTGCAACCGGAAAAACAATGCCAACCAGACTTTTGAGCAAAAGCCCTGTGCCCAGACTTGCTGCAAGAATGGCTGCCCAGAGTCGCGGCCGTTTTTCATCTTCATCCAGGGCGCGCAAGAACGCCCACATGGCAAGTGCAATGGTGAATGTGAGCATCACATCGGGGATTTGAATGCGCGTGAAGAGAAATAATCCAACGCACGTGGACATGCACAATCCTGCATAAAAACCGGCGCGTTCCCCGAAAGCCCACATGCCGAAAGAGGCTGATAGAAGCGCGAGAGCGATTGAGGCGAGCGCCACTGGAAGCCGAGCGACCCAATCGGACACACCAAAAATCTTGTAGAAGATTGCCATCAGCCAATAAATTAACGGAGCCTTTTCCAGGTAGACGACTCCGTCCAGCCGCGCCGTCACCCAATCGCCGCTCGCCAGCATCGTTTTAGCGATTTGCGCCTGCACGGCATCAACGTCGTCCATAAGAGAGGGCGGCGAGATCACGCAACCCAGGTAGATTGCGGTTGCGATTAGGAACACGACGGTAAGCAAGAACCAACGGCGAGAGAAGAGATCGTTCCTCAAGATAGTTAAATCTTGACTCGCCATCTCTTCATCCACAGGAACAAAGTAAGTAAGCCGCAGTTGATGGCCAAAGCTGATTTTCCTTCGGAGGTCGTGTTTCTTTGCTCTACCTTAGCCTCTTGCGCTTCGATGAGGCAAATCCAGCGGCAGTGCGAACAAGTCTTAGGTCGTGAGTTCGATCCCCTACGCCCCTACGAAGCCTCTTTGAATTCATTGGAAATTGAGGTGATGCGAACGGTGCTTCAGAGATGCGGATGACTGAGGCGGTTTGCAGTTGGCGAACGAATCTAGACCTCGTGCTATGCATCTCCGCTTTGCGGATCTAAGTCCTGCGGGCCTAGTTTGATGTGCTCCACGCCCGTATTCTCGCCTGGGGCGTCCTTTTCAGCGCGCTTTTCGAGCTTTCTTTGGGCGCGGCGCTCCGCTTTCTCACGCTGCTTATCCAACCGCTTCATTTCCTTCTGGCGCTTTTGAAATGTAGTCGTCATCGAATCCTCCTTGAAATGCAAGGGAAGCTGCCTATCGCGTAAGGCGGCGCTTTGAAGCTACCAGCGTGGCTCGCGAGGCTGGCGGGTGGCTTCGCGATAATCTTCGTTGGAGAATCTTTCCCGACCGCGTCCTCCACCGCCGCCACCGGGGCGAGGGCCACCGCTCGCAGTTTTGGGACGTGCTTCATTTACTTTCAAGTTGCGTCCGCCCAGCTCTTTTCCGTCCAATGCTGCGATCGCTTTTGCGGCTTCGTCGTCGTTGGGCATTTCCACAAAGGCAAAGCCGCGAGCACGGCCAGTCTCTCTGTCCATAACCAGGTGGACGCGCGTCACCTGTCCGAACGGCTTGAACAGCGCGCTTAATTCAGCTTCCGTGGTTTGAAAACTCATGTTGCCTACAAAAAGATTCTTCATTCCCGTCTCCTTGATTTTGCATATTCCTAGAACGAACCTTCGAGAAAGATCCGAAATCGGCCCGAGCGTGACGAATGGCGCAATTTTCGCAAGGCCTTGGCTTCGATCTGCCGGATACGTTCACGCGTAACCGCGAACGTTTGGCCTACTTCCTCGAGCGTGTGGTCGTTGCCGTCATCTAAACCAAAGCGCATCCTGATGATTTTTTCCTCGCGCGGAGTAAGCGTCTTCAACATGGACGCCATCTTTTCCCTGAGATTGAGGTTGACGACAGCGTCGGAGGGCGACTCAATGTTTTTGTCCTCGATGAAATCGCCTAGATGCGCCTCGTCTTCCTCTCCTATCGGAGTTTCAAAGGAAAGGGGCTGCTGCGCAATCTTCTTGGTCCTGCGCACAGCCTCGACAGGAATGTCCATGCGCTTAGCGATTTCCTCGGACGTTGGCTCGCGGCCAAGCTCCTGGAGCAATTGCTGGCTGGTGCGAACCTGTTTGTTGATCGACTCGATCATGTGAACGGGAACGCGGATCGTGCGTGCCTGATCGGCGATGGCCCGGGTGATTGCCTGGCGAATCCACCACGTGGCGTAGGTCGAGAACTTATAGCCGCGGCGCCACTCGAACTTGTCGGTGCCCTTCATGAGGCCGATATTGCCCTCTTGGATCAAGTCGAGGAACTGCAGTCCGCGGTTGGCGTACTTCTTCGCAATGGACACGACGAGGCGGAGGTTTGCCTCCGTCAATTCCTTCTTTGCTTGGTCGGCTTCTGCCTCGCCACGCCGGATGAGAGCGAGGGTGCGCTTTAGGCTGGCTGCACTGACCTCGCTGGAATCATCAATTTCTCTGAGCTGCGCGCGGCACGAACGTAATTGCTTGCGCGCTTCCCTGGCAGCATCGCCGCGAGCGGCATTGCACCTGCGCTCCAGCCTTGCGGCTTCGCGCTCGATGGAATTAAGTCGCTCGACCGTGTGCCTCATGATGTCGATCAGGCGCTTTTTCTCCTGCTCCTTGAAGTCGATGGAGCGCACCAATCGCGACATTTCGACGCGTGTTCGCGCCACGTTCGCCCGGGCGGCTAGACACGCGCGCCTATTGGACTTTGGGGCGTTCTCCAGCCGGATTGCCTGCTTGAGACCTACGGCGTAGAGCCGCTCAATCTTGTCGATGATCCTCAGCGTACTGCGGGTTCTGCCTTCAAGGATGTCGGCGGTTAGCTCTTCTTCGTCGAACTTCACGATTTCCTTGATCCGCCGCGTGCCATTGCGCAGTCCAGCGCCAACGGCCATTAGCTCCTTCAAGACGATCGGAGAGCGAGAAATGGTCTTGAGCACGAGGACTTGCCCGCGTTCGATGCGTTTCGCGATGGCGACCTCACGTTCGCGCGTCAATAGTGACACTACGCCCATTTCCCGGAGATACATGCGGACAGGATCGTACGAGTTGTCTGACGGGCGCGGTGCCAGATACACATCAGCTTCTTCGCCGCGGGCAGGTTCGTCGCGACTGATTTCGATGTGCTCAGGGACAGCGAGAGCCGGATTTGCAGCCTTCGCCGCCGCCACGTCCTCGTAGATTTCGATACTTTCGCGCTCGAAAGTGGAGAACAGCTTATCGAGCACTTCCGTGGCGTGTTCCTCGACGGGAAGAAGCTCAATCACCTCGTCATGGAGAAGATAGCCGCGTTCTTTGCCGAGATTGACGAGATTGCGGACCTGCTCATCTTTTTCCTGTATTGCCAGCGACAAAAGATTCCCCCAAGAGCCACTGCCATGGTTGGCCGGGCGTTCCTCAAAGCCGTACTATCACGAAGCGAATACTTGAACGTCGTATCGCGGGTAGGAAAGCACGGAATACGGATCGCAGTCGTGATAACCGGACTTCACGCTGCGTTGTAGTTGAACTCTGGTTGTCCCGATCCCCTCGGGCGTCACGGTGCGTCTTGTCTCAGAAGCAAGTGTATTGTAACAGTTTCGCGTCGTAAGCTGTTCAAAAAAGCAGCGAAAGAGCGCCGCCAGGCAGCAAGCGTGTCGGCGCGGCCTGCGTCGGGAAAGCCGTACTTCGACGCGGTTAGCTCTCCATTTGCGCTTGCAGGACTTCTCCTGGAAGCAGGATCATTCGGGCCGTCGGCCCGGACGAGACGGGAGCCATTGTCTCCCGAGTACGATCCTTGCGTTCTGGCCGATCGCCTCCCAGCGCCAGCCTCTCCATCCGAGTGCCAAGCGTACGCTCCAACTGGAACAACTCGGATCGCTGATCTCGCGTGAATAGAGTGGAAGCGACACCGTGCTTGCCTGCGCGTCCGGTGCGGCCAACGCGGTGGATAAAGTTTTCGGGTACTTCCGGCAAATCGTAATTGATAACGTGGGCGATATCCTGTACGTGGATTCCGCGCGAGGCGAGATCGGTCGCCACCAAAACGCGGTAACGCCCCTGTTGAAAGCCGGCCAGTGCGCTGATGCGCTGCGATTGGGAACGGTCGCCGTGAATCATTGCAGCATGGATGCCTTCGCGGTTCAGGTTTTTGGCGATTCGCTCGGTGCCGCGCTTGGTGCGCGAGAAAACTAGGCATCGACCACTTTCTTTAGTAAGAAGGTGGTGGAGCGCGTCCTGCTTACCATCAACGGTGACCTCAAACGCTTGGAGCCGAACATTTTCGGAGGGCTTTAGTGTTGAACCGAATGCGAGACGCACCGGGTTTCTTGTGTAGTCCTTCACGAGGTTGGTCATGGCGCCTTCCATCGTGGCGGAAAAGCACAGCGTCTGGCGCTCTTTGGGCAGTATCGCGGCTATCCTGCGAATCGCGGGAAGGAATCCCATGTCCAGCATGCGATCCGCTTCGTCGAGCACAAGGATTTGAAGCTCGCGGAAATGAATCAGCCTGCGGTCAAGGAAGTCTTCCAGGCGCCCGGGAGTGGCCACGACCAAACCTGGCCCTTTGCGGATCACCTGTAATTGTTGGGTTTCGGCCAAGCCGCCGACGACCAATGCCGCGGGCGATAGCTGCTTGCCCCGCAGAGCGTTGTACTGGTCCACGACTTGCATGGCCAGCTCGCGCGTGGGGACAAGCACGAGCGCGGCGATTCCGGGCGAACCGCGCCGGAGGAGCTTTTCTAGCACCGGAATCAGGAACGCGAGAGTCTTGCCCGTGCCGGTTTGCGCCGTCGCGAGCACATCTTTGCCTTCCAGGGCATGCGGGATTGCCGCGGCCTGGACCGGCGTCGGCGTCGAAAAACGAGCAGACGACAGCCGCTCCTTGACATAAGTAGAAATCGGGAGTTCTGAGAAAATTTGCATTTAGCTTTCTTGCTGGCGCAATCGCAGCGCGCACACGGGATTCCGGGCGAACATGGCGACTAAACAGCCAGTCTTTTTTTAAATTACGCTGAAAACATACGGAGGAGACTGAGGGCGGGTTTTCTCAGATCAGGTCTTGAACCAGAGGGACCGCACAACACAACCGCGGTATT
>WNFI01664785.1_pt1 | contig 11616 bp, 11 predicted proteins | sample 5400471 | NCBI WGS metagenome assembly WNFI01 (sample SAMN13153348, study PRJNA577476) | soil metagenome | isolation source: 100 cm saprolite on Douglas fir-dominated hillslope | place: USA:California | collected 2013-09-17
GCTGTACAAGCTTGCGATTGGAGCAGTCGGAGTCGTCTTTGGCGACATCGGCACATCTCCGATTTACTCATTTCGCGAGACTTTTGCGGGCCACCATCCGCTCACCCCAGATCGGTTTCACATCGAGGCCGTTCTCTCCATGATCTTCTGGTCGATGATGATCGTGGTGACCTTGAAATATGTGATGATCATCATGCGCGCCGACAACAAGGGCGAGGGCGGAAGCCTGGCCTTGCTGGCTCTCATCAATCGCACAATTAGCGGCAAGAAGAAGTGGGCGAGTGGGATCGTCATGCTTGGCGTGTTCGCGACCGCCCTTTTTTACGGCGATTCGATGATTACTCCTGCGATTTCGGTGCTCTCCGCGGTTGAAGGTCTGACCACGGTAAATGCCGGCCTTCAACCGTTCGTAATTCCTATCGCGATCGGAATTCTGGTTGGGCTTTTTGCTATCCAGACGAGGGGCACGGCGCGGGTGGGGATGATGTTCGGGCCAGTAATGCTCGTATATTTCGCGGCGCTCGCCGTCCTTGGAGTTCTGCACATCATGGGACGGCCGACCATCGCTTTGGCGATGATTAATCCCGTCAACGCGGCCAATTTTTTCATCGAGGAGCCGCTTAAGGCATTTCTTGCGATGGGTTCTGTCGTACTCGCGCTCACGGGTGCCGAGGCGCTCTATGCCGACATGGGGCATTTTGGCCGTCAGCCAATTAAAATTGCCTGGCTCTACTTCGTCCTCCCAGCGTTGCTTCTGAATTATATGGGGCAGGGCGCGATGCTCCTCTCAATGTCTCCGGATCAGGTGGGAGCTGCAGCCAAGGATCCGTTTTTCTATCTCGCGCCGGAAGGGCTGCGGCTCCCCCTCGTCCTTCTTGCGACAGGCGCGACGATCATTGCCAGTCAGGCGGTGATCTCCGGCGCGTTCTCGGTGACACAGCAGGCGATCCAACTTGGTTTTGTGCCGCGCTTGAAGATCACGCACACCAGCGAAGCGGCCGCGGGCCAGATTTATATTCCGCTCGTCAATTGGGCCTTGATGGTGATGGTGCTGCTCCTTGTTCTGACGTTCCGCAGCTCCTCGAACCTCGCCGCGGCCTACGGTGTCGCCGTTACCGGAGCGATGCTGATCGATACCGTTCTGATCGCTGTCGTGCTCATCACAATGTGGAAGTGGAATCGCATTCTTGCCGGCGCCCTTCTGCTTCTCTTCTTCACGGTCGACGTTGGATATTTTGGTTCGAACTTGACCAAAATTCCAGCTGGCGGCTGGTTCCCGCTCCTCGTGGGTGCAATCGCATTCACCTTCCTCACCACCTGGGCGAAGGGCCGCCAACTGATGATCAGCAGAATGAACGAAGCGAGCCTGCCCATGGAAATCTTCATCAAGTCGGCGGCGCCTAGCGCCATTCGAGTGCCGGGGACGGCTGTGTTCATGACCAGCTCGGTAAGCGGCGTACCGCACGCGCTGCTCCACAATTTGAAGCACAACAAGGTGCTCCACGAGCGCGTCATACTGCTCACCGTTCGCATTGAAGATGTGCCTTATGTGCTTGCCGAAAAGCGGCTCGAGACGAAAGATTATGGCGCGGGTTTCTACCGCGTGGTCCTGCGCTACGGCTTCATGGAAGAAATCAATGTTCCAGCGGCCCTTGCGCAGCTGAAAGATATCGGTCCTCAATGCCGAATGATGGATACCAGTTTCTTCCTTGCTCGGCAGACATTGCTCGCCTCGTCGCGCCCCGGGATGGCGATTTGGCGTGAGAAGCTGTTTGCCTGGATGCTGCGCAACGCCGAGAGCGCGATGGAATTCTTCAAGTTGCCAACCAATCGCGTGGTTGAACTTGGGAGTCAGGTCGAAATCTGAAAATTAAGGGATCCAATGAGCCGCCGTGAAACCCTCTCCTCGACCCCCGATTGACCAGACCGTCGGCGTTTTTTTGACGGCTTTGACATAGGCATCGAAGGTCAGTGCTATGAAAATGCGGTTGTGGCTGGGGCCCTGATTGTAACTGCCAAGATCGCTCCGCGTGATCTAATGTGGCTGAACGAGCTTCGTCGCGCGCATTATCCACCACATCGCAACCAGGTGCCGGCGCACCTCACCGTCTTCCACACATTGCCTCCTTCAGCCGAAGGGGAGGTGCGATCGACCTTATCCCGCCTTTCAGTGGAACCAGTTCCTCGCGCCTCGATCGAAGGGCTCATCGACCTTGATGGCGGAGTGGCGCTTCGCATCGTTTCGATCGATCTTGACCGGATCCGGACAGACCTTGTGGAATGTTTCCATGGACTCTTTGGGCTCCGAGATTCCTCGGGATGGAGGCCGCATATCACGATCCAGAACAAGGTATCGGCAAGGGATGCGCGGCATCTGCTTGGAAAGCTCGAACCGCATTTCCGTCCGCGCCCGCTGGAAATTATTGGACTGGAGCTACACCGGTATTCCGATGGACCTTGGGAGCCCATTGGAACTTACCGGTTTGGTCGCCACTAGGACATTTCTCCGATTCCGTCACAGCTGAGGTCGAACGCAGCGAGCCCGGATTCCAGAACCGATGCCAGCATGGGTTGCTCCATCAGCTCACTGATCGCTTCAGGAGTGCTCTCGGATACCATGTCCTGAGCTTCCTGCATTGCCTCGTCCCAATCGCTCACTTCGTAAGTGCCTTGGCCGACCCAGCAGAACGCGATCACCTCGGCGAGCTGATCTTCGCCGAGATCTTCGAATACTGAGTGAAGTTCTTCCTCGACACTGTCGTTGATATCGTCCTCAAGGACAGAGAGCGTGCCTTCCTGCTCATCGTCAATATCGTCGGGGTCCTCCGCCCGATCATAATCGCTGGCAGTCTGCGCTTCATATTCGCGCGCCCTCAGGATGATTCGACACAGCGTATCGAGGGGTGTCAAAGGGTCCATCAAAACCTCTTGTTGCTGCCCGCTCAACGAGAGCAGCCGTAAGCAGTTCCTCGCGTTGACCACCTACGCGGTCACACCTATATGCCGCGCCTCCGGCGCCCTCAATACGGGGGTATCTCAAGCATGGGGCGGAGTAGCTCAGCTGGTTAGAGCAGCGGAATCATAATCCGCGTGTCGGGGGTTCAAGTCCCTCCTCCGCTACCATATTCACTAAACTGTTGAAATTAAACGCCTGATACGGACACGCCAGGCCGGGTCGCGTCGCTGCGATAGCGGATCAAGCGGCGATCTTTTCGACCTTGTGTCTTTTTCGTGGCGGCGCGCCACGGCAAGGTCATGCGCCGCCTGCATCCGCAGCAGGCGTCTGCCCTGAGACCGAACACCTTTTCGAAGCGAATCGCCATCTCGGCCGAGATGCCTGCCCGGCCATTGAGCAAACTGCTCATCGTTTGGCGCGAGACGCCGAGTTTCTCGGCTGTGGCCGAAACTGTCAGGCCATGCGGCTCGACGATCTCAGTACGCAGCCAGACACCGGCATGAACCGCAAAGCTCGTGTGAAGCTTGATAGCCACCAGTGACAATCCAACAGATCCAGATCCTCGATCGCGTTCGCCGCGTTAGTCCGAAATGTCATTCGCCAGTTGCGCATGACCGTCAGGGACCAGATGCGCGTCGTAATTTGGCGGCGCCATGAGTTCATCAGCCATCTCGCGCCAACGATGGTGCAGCAGTGGATCCATTCCCTAGCTACTGCGACGGTATGCAAGAGCATCATTCGACAATAAGTTGATCGGTGCAGGGGGGCCGAATGTCGGACGTCTTTATCTCCTACAAGGCGGAAGACCGGCGCCGCGTGAAGCCGCTGGTGGAAGCGCTGCAGTCGGAAGAGCTCTCAGTCTGGTGGGATGAGCATATCGGCGCCGGCGACGCCTGGCGCGAGACCATAGAGCATCAACTCGACGACGCACGCTGTGTCATCGTGATCTGGAGCAAGCGTTCTGTCGGCCCTGACGGGAAGTTCGTCCGCGACGAGGCATCGCGCGCGCAGCGCCGGAGCACATACGTGCCCGTACTTATCGATCCCGTCGAGCCGCCGCTCGGCTTTGGGGAGAGCCAGGCGACCTCGCTACGCGGGTGGCATGGCGATCGCTCCGATCCCCATTATCAGGCGCTGCTTTCTGCGGTGCGCAGGCAGGTCGGCGGCGAGATTGGCGCGATCATTCATCCAGTTCGGCGCTCGCATGTGGATCGCCGCGCGGTCCTCGCCGGGGGTGCCGTCGGGGCCATTGCGCTGGCGAGCCTCGGCGGGTGGGTGTTGCTTAAGCCTTCATCCGCATCGACGTCCGGCAGCATCGCCGTCCTGCCGTTTGACAATTTGAGTGGTGACCCTTCGCAAGCTTATTTCTCGGATGGGTTGGCGGAGGAACTGAGGAGCGCGCTCTCTCGGGTTCCTCAGTTGGCGGTCGTCGCCCGAACCTCGTCCGAAGCCGTTCGCAACGACGACGCCAAGACGGCAGCCCGAAAGCTCGGCGTCGCCAATATCCTGACCGGCAGCGTCCGACGCTCGCCGAGCTTGATCCGGGTCAGCGCTCAGCTCGTCGACGGTATAACCGGGCTCGAGCGCTGGTCGCAAGATTTCGACCGGCCGTTCGGCGACGTCCTTGCCGTCCAGACCAACATCGCCGAAAATGTCGTCAGCGCGCTGCGGATTCAGCTTGTTGGAGCGACGAAAGCGGCGCTTATGCTTGGCGGAACTCGGGACGCCGCGGCGCAGGATCTGTATTTGCAGGCGGAGCCGGATCGGCAGAATGGGAGCCCAGAGGACCTTCAGCGTGCGGTCACCCAGCTCGATGCGGCAATCCAGATCGACCCGAATTATGCGCAAGCTTATGCGCGGAAAGCTGCAACGCTCTCATCCTATGGCGGAACCTACGCGCACAGCAACGCCGAAGGCGATTCGTTCTTGGATCAGGCAACTGCGGCTGCCAAACGAGCGATCGAGCTCGCGCCGAAACTGCCGGAGTCTCATGCGGCGCTTGCTGATATCTATCGAAACCAGCTGAGGCTGAAGGACGCGGACCGGGAGATGCGGACCGCCGTAAGCTTGCCGGGTGCCGACGCGACAACCTGGGTGAATTATGGAGTTTTCCTCACTCAGGGCGGAATCGCGACGGAGGCGTTGAGCGCGGTATCGCGTGCAATGCAGCTTGACCCGCTAAATCCCGCAGTGTTCGCAGGGAAAGCATCGGCGCTTTTCGATCTACATCAGTTTACGCCCGCCATCGCCGCCGCCCAGGAGGCGCTGAAGATCAATCCCTCGCTAGCTTTTGCCCGAAGGCTCCTCGGCTATTCTCTCATCATGATGCACCGTTATGACGAAGCCGCGGACCAATTCTCAAAACTGCCCGAAGACAGCCTACAAGCGCAAACGGCACGGGCAGTGATTGCTGCATCGAAAGGAAATCTGAAGGCATCCGACCAATTGATTGCCCAGATGCAGCAGACGAGCGGGGACACCGCAAACTACCAATACGCGCAGGTCTACGCCCAACGCAAAGACGCCGATGCGACGATTCGTTATCTCGACAAGGCTCTGACGGCGCGCGATCCGGGACTGGCCTTTGTTCGGGCGGATCCGTTTTTCGACCCGATCCGGAGCGATCCACGGTTCGCTGAGATAGTCCGTCGACTCGATTTCCCTGCGTAGCGTTGCAAAGCCCTGGGATATCTCATCACCCTGATCTCCAGTCAGGAGCTGAGATGGGCGAAGCACTTGGACTTGCCGGTCCGGCCGCCCATCGGTGCACGACGGTTCGTCCCCATTGGCTCATTAGCCATTCGCGAGAAAGAATGACCATAATGATCCGCCGCGCCTCTGACGCTCCCGCATCCGCTAGTTGCAGATTGCTCTACGGTCCCGCTATCATCAGGACCTCTAATTGCGGTGCGCCTGTGAACGATCAATGGTCGGTAGCGACGCCGTTTCGGATAGATCCGGTGCGGACAAAGCCCGAGCTCCGCGCAGTGAAGGACCTCTTCCAAGCTTACGCCGCATCCTTGCCGATCGATCTTGATTACCAGGATTTTGGCTTCGAGCTCGCTGACTTGCCCGGGAAATACGCGCCGCCGGAGGGAGAGCTCCTGGTTGCATGGGACAAGTTTGATCGGTGGATCGGATGTGTCGGATTGCGCCCGCTTAGGAACGCCTACAGCTGCGAGATGAAGCGGCTCTACGTCGTCCCACAGGCCCGGTCGCTAGGCCTCGGCAAGGCGCTGACGGAGGCGATTGTCGCAGTCGCAAGAGGCCAGGGCTATTCCGAACTGTTGCTCGATACCCTTTCAACGATGGAAACGGCGTCCTCTCTCTACCAACAGATGGGATTTGAGCGAATTGGAGCCTATTACGAGCCCACTCCGCCCGGTACGATTTTCATGAAACTATGTCTGGAGGGTCCACAAAGCGTGGACGTCAGCTAGACCCCCTTTCAACCATGCGAGCCTTGGGGATGAGGTCGTCATCGTTCCCGAAATAAAAAAATGAACGTAACCGCGGTGTTCACCATAAGGCGTAACGGGCGACCAAGGCTAACCTCCTAAGGTTGGGCCTCGAAAGAGGCGCTCCTGGTGCAAATTAGCAATTCTCGTCAGATTGCCGCAGCCACGCTGCTAGCACTAAGTCCGATATTGATCGGCAGCGCTGCTGCGCGTTCTGACTTCAACGCGCGCCTGCTTGCAGCACACAATTCCGAGCGTGAAGTGATGGGGGTTCCGCCACTGGCGTGGAGCAATCAACTTGCCGCCGATGCCCGCATCTGGGCGAATGAGCTCGCAACTACGGGGCGCTTTGAACATTCGCCCGACAAGCCGGGGGAAGAGCTGGAAGGCGAAAATCTCTGGGCTGGGACGCCTCGAGCCTATTCACCGGAATCCATGGTTGGACTTTGGGGGGCCGAGAAGAAGGACTACCGACCAGGCGCCTTTCCAACCAACAGTCGCTCAGGCGATGTAGAGAACGTCGGCCATTATACGCAGATGATCTGGCGCGGCAGTGGACAGGTAGGCTGCGCTACAGCGATCGGCCGCCGCGAGGAATTCCTGGTCTGCCGTTACAGCCAGGCCGGCAATGTCTACGGGGAGCGACCGGCCTGATCGAACGCGGCCGCAAGATCCGCGATCAAATCTTCAGGGTCCTCAAGACCAATGTGAAGACGAATTAAGTTGTCCGCCGGCGATTTCGAGACGGTTCGGAATGGATCGACCGGAATAGCCAGGCTTTCATAGCCGCCCCAGCTGTAGCCAATTCCAAACAGCTCGAGGGCATCCACAAAGGCTGCGCGCTTCTCATTGCCGGCGTCTCTTAACTCGAATGAGAAGAGGCCCGACGATCCCTTAAAATCGCGCTTCCAAATGTCGTGACCGGGACAGTCGGCGAGGGCAGGGTGAAGCACCATCCCAACCTCGCGCCGACCCTTGAGCCAACGTGCAATTTCCAGTGCGCTTTCCTCATGGCGTTTCAACCGCACCGCCATCGTCCTTAGCCCCCGGGATCCAAGCCACGCATCGTCCGGCGAAACGGCATGACCAATGTCCCAGGTCGCAGTCTGGATTTGCTGATAATATTTTTCGGTCGTCGTCGCTGCGCCAAGCATCACGTCGGCGTGGCCGCCGACATATTTGGTGGCAGCGAGTATCGTGATGTCGACGCCTGCCGATATCGCTGGGAACAGGAGCGGCGTTGCCCAGGTATTATCGAGCAAGGTCACAATTTCCCGTTCGCGTGCAATGGCGCAGATGCCCGGAACGTCTTGCACCTCCATCGTCATCGAACCGGGGCTTTCAAGCAGGATGGCGCGGGTGCTCGCGCTTATGAAGTCGGCAATATCGGTTCCAACGAGCGGATCATAGTAACGCGTCTTGATCCCGAACCGTTTGAGAATCGTGTCGCAGAATTTGCGCGTCGGGCCGTAGACAGTGTCTGGAGCGAGCAATTCTTCGCCGCTGGAGAGCAACGCTAAAATCGGCGTCGTCACGGCAGCTAGTCCCGAGGGGTAGAGGACCGTCCCAAAAGCCCCAGACTCAAGTCCGGTCAACGCCTCGGCAAGTGCCCATTGCGTTGCAGTTCCCTGGAGCCCGTAACCATAGGAACCGGGGCCCGGCCGATTGCCGTGCATTTCCTCGACACTGTCGAACAAAATCGTCGAGGCCCGCTCGACCGGAACATTTACCAGTCGGCCGCGCCATTCCCTGCGGCGGCCGCCTTCGACAATTTGAGTGGCTTTGCCGGGTCTTCTTTCTGTCATTCGCTTGCTCCGGGGAGGCCGCTGCTTATGGCAAGCGCCTCCCCGAAAACAAACGAGAACATCAGCCGATCAGCGGTTCCGACGCATCCGCGGGATAAGGCCGAGCAGGCCGACCAGGCCTACAACACCCCACGGGAAGCTCTTTCTCTCCCGCGCGCTGCGTTTTGCGCAACTGCCGGGGATGCTGCGAGCAAGGCTGCAGCAGCCATCGCCATAGATATTGCCATGCGCATTTGGAAAGCTCCTCCCTGCTAAATCAAATTGGATCGTTCGTGTAACCGTCGTTGTCGCTGCTCCGCCACATGCCCGTGAGACCGATCAGTCCCAATGCACCTAGCAGATTCCAGATCAGTTCCTCGCTCCCGGGATGGGCCCGGCGGTCCTGAGTCTCTGTTGATTGGCCGCTGTCTTTTTGTGCGGGTGCCGATGTGCTAGAGAGCGCAGCTGCAACCAGAACGGCCGTCGTCGGTAGTATGCGCATGCTTCCTCCTGTTCCGAAGCAGTAGCGTGTCGCGCCTGAGCGCGTCGCGGCTGATCCCATTAACTCTGGGTTCGCGTCAACTCAGTTCATCAAACACGAACCCTCAAGCGTGAATTTGTCCTACTCAAGCGCTGCTGGATGGTAGCTGTCTTCGGGATGTTCTTTGCGAAGGCCAAGGAGACCCAGCAGGCCGAGCACTCCCACGACGTTCCAAAGGAAGTCCTGCTCGGACCCCTCGCCGGCCATTCGACTCATGGTCTCCGTTCGAATCCCGCCGCGCTGAGCATTTTGTGCCGTAGCCGGCCCGATCATCGCGCTGATCAGGAATAATGAAAGAACAATGCCTTTTCGCATCGAAACCTCCCGTCAGCACCAACGGCTCACCTGCCGACACGATCGAGGGAACCCCAACATTACTACAATTTGAGATGTTGGACAAAGCAAACGCCCGGATCGGCTAGCGATCCGGGCGCCCTGCGTGACGATTGCTCGTCAGCCCCCTTGGATGTGTCGCGGCCAACGTCCCCAGTCGTTGCCGCGTCCCCGAACCCGACCCAAGGGCCAGTGTGTTCGGACAAGGCGTGAGTAGGCGCGGTCGGCCTTCCTTGTCACGGTTGTAAATGTGATATGATTTCGTTTGTGCGGGGGCTGTGTCGGTGAAGCCACAGCGGCGCCGTGGTTGCCAGTGGCAAGGAATGACCGCTAGAGCCCGGCGCCATGCGTTGGTCCAGAGCCTTTCTTCCCGTCCTTAAGGAGAGCCCAGCAGACGCCCAGATCGTCAGCCACAAGCTGATGCTTCGTGCGGGCCTGGTTCGGCAAACTGCCGCTGGAATTTATGCGTGGCTGCCACATGGCTTTCGAGTTTTGAAGAAGATCGAGCAGATCGTTCGCGAGGAGCAGGATCGAGCAGGCGCACAGGAAATGCTGATGCCGACTCTTCAGTCGGCTGAGTTGTGGCGCGACAGTGGACGATACGAGGCTTACGGCCCGGAAATGCTGCGCATCCGCGATCGCCACGACCGCGAGATGCTGTATGGCCCGACCAACGAAGAGATGATTACGGCGCTCTTCCGCGACGACGTAAAGAGCTATCGCGACCTTCCTCGCACGCTTTACCACATCCAGTGGAAGTTCCGAGACGAAGTGAGACCCCGCTTTGGAGTGATGCGCGGGCGCGAGTTCTTGATGAAGGACGCCTACAGTTTTGACATCGACGAGGTGAGCGCTCGGCAAAGTTATTATACGCAGATGCTGGCTTATCTGCGTACGTTCCAGCGCATGGGGATCCGGGCCGTCCCAATGAAGGCCGATCCGGGGCCAATCGGCGGTGACCTCAGCCACGAATTCATCGTGCTTGCTCCGACCGGCGAGAGCGAGGTCTTTTACGATTCGGCCTACGAGGAGTTCGACTGGAATCAGTCGGATCTCAATTATGGCGACAGAGCGGGACTCCAGGCACTTTTTGACCGAGTGACCTCAACCTATGCCGCTACCGATGAGACACACGATATCACCAAATGGGAGATGCTGGCCGAAGAAAGCCGCCGCAACGGCAGAGGAATAGAGGTCGGGCATATCTTTTATTTCGGTGATAAATATTCAGCGCCGATGGGCCTGCGAGTGTCCGGGATGGACGGTCGGCCGGTGACTCCAATGATGGGCAGCTATGGAGTTGGCGTATCGCGTCTCGTTGGCGCGATCATTGAGGCTAGTCATGACGAAGCGGGAATCGTTTGGCCCGACGCTGTCGCTCCCTGGAAAGTCGGACTTGTCACCATGCGTGCCGATGATGAGGCGAGCGTCAACGCGGCGAATTCGCTGTACGAGCAGCTCCAAAGAGCGGGCATCGAAACTCTCTACGACGACCGCAATGAGCGCGGCGGCGTCAAGCTTGGCTCAATGGATCTCATTGGCCTGCCATGGCAGGTCATTGTCGGCCCGCGAGGGATTGCGAGTGGCACGGTTGAGTTAAAGCGGCGTTCAACCGGAGAACGCGAGGAGCTCAGCGTCGAAAGCGTTCTCTCAAGGCTCGCCGAATGATCCTTTCCGGCTATGAACGTATGCTCGCGCGCCGTTACCTGCTCCCACACAAGGGCGAAGGCTTCATCTTCGTTGTTGCGGGTTTCAGCGTCGGAGCAGTTGCTCTTGGAGTTGCTGCGCTCATCATCGTCATGAGCGTCATGAACGGCTTTCGGGCCGAGCTATTCGACAAGATTGTGGGCCTCAATGGGCACGCCGTCGTTCAGGGTTATGATGGCCAATTATCGGGCTGGCAGCAGATCGCCGATCAAGCGCGAAAAACGCCAGGCGTCACATCGGCGGTACCACTTATCGAAACACCGCTGATGGCCACTGCCAATGGACGCTTCGAGGGTGTGCTGGTGCGTGGCATGCGCGTCGAGGACATCCGTTCCAACAAGACCATCATGGGCAATGTCGTTGCCGGCGACATGCGTTCAATCACCCCAGGAAGTGGCAAGGTCGCGATCGGTTCGCGACTTGCAGAGACGCTCGGAGCATATCCCGGCAGCCAGATTACCTTGTGGAACCCGGAGGGTCGTTCGACGGTGGTTGGCACCGTTCCGCGCGAAGTCACTTATACGGTTGGAGCTGTCTTCGAGATCGGCGTTTACGACTATGACAAGGCGTTCGTCGTGCTGCCGATGCAGGATGCCCAGGAATTGCTTCTAATGGGCAATCAGGTCGGACTTGTTGAAATTCAGACGGCCGACCCTGACAGGGTCCAAAATATTATCGCTCCGCTTCGGCGCTTCGTGCAAGGAAAGGGGGTCATCGTCGACTGGCGGCAGATGAATTCGGCCCTGTTTCAAGCCCTAGAAGTCGAACGGGTGGCGATGTTCGTCGTGCTCTGCATCATTATCGTCGTGGCGGCGTTCAACATTGCATCGTCACTCA
>WNFI01702878.1_pt1 | contig 11615 bp, 14 predicted proteins | sample 5400471 | NCBI WGS metagenome assembly WNFI01 (sample SAMN13153348, study PRJNA577476) | soil metagenome | isolation source: 100 cm saprolite on Douglas fir-dominated hillslope | place: USA:California | collected 2013-09-17
AGCGCGTGTTCTTGGCCTCACCGAGCAACCCGACGGCGCGCGCTTGCTCGAGCACGAGCCGGTTGCGCTTAAGCGCAATGTGCTCCTCGGTCTCTGTCGACGTGTGAGTCCGCACAACCATGACAACCTCCAGCGTTGAACAAAATATAACAATTGTTCAACGCCTTTGCAAGGCCGGAAACGAGGGGTTGAACTGCCCCGTAGCGTATTAGTAGGGGCGTCTTATGCCCGTCGCCGCAGTGCAGCGCCAAGCATAGTTGGTCCCCTAGCGTCCTCGCAAGGCATTGATACCTCACACGCTGAATAGCGATCTGCGATGCGCAAAGCGAGCGGCCCGCGAACCTGGCGATCGCCCGGCGCAGCACGGCGCCGTCCGGAGGCGGAATGCGGACGACGACGTCCGCGGCGCTCTGCAGCGCCCCGGGCAAGAGCCTTTGGTCGGCGGCGATCCCCATCACGCAGTGCCCCTTCGACAGGTCGCGGGCCGCCTGCTCGGAGCCGACGGAGGCGTCGCGCTTGCGGTCGGCGCCGTCGCGGGTGTGGAAGCACCACCGCGGGCCGAAGGCGGATCTAACGTACGCGGCCGCCGGCACCACCCAGGCGGGAGCGGGGACGATCGCGGCCAAGGCCTGGCCGCGGGCGAGGCGCCGGCGCAGCTGGCTCGGCACCGCCGCCTCGAAGGCGGCGCCGACGACGATCGCGGTGGCGGTGCCGCGGGGCTTCTCGCGCCGCGGCGCGCCACCTCGACGAACACGCCAAGCGTCGCTTCCACCCGTCCAAGGGCGGCGTGCCCGGGCTCTTCCGCCCCATGCAGCGGGTCGAAGTGGACGATTGGGACGTGCACCTCCATGTGCTCGCGATCGAGGCCGGCCTGTGGCAATTCATCAGCCCCGAACTGCAGGCGGAAGCCGAGAAGACCCGGTGCGTCCTGTCCGCAGCAATCTGTTGCGTCACGCGGGTGCTGCCCGCGATCGCGCTGTCGTTTGAACCCAGCGCGGCAAACACCGCGATGCTGCTACGGATGTGCATGTCCGACAAGACGCCGCTGGCCCAGTCGATCGGCTGCGAAACGCCCTACGAATATCGCGGAAACCCGTTCGTCCTCGCCGGCGACGAAGGCACCGCCATTCTTAACGCCAGGACGAGGTCCATCTGCGACGTCCTCGATGTCGAATATCTGTGTCCGCAAATCGAAACGCCGCAGCAGCGCGCCAAGATCGAGCGGTCCTTCCAAACCCTCGAAATCCGTTCGCTGCTCAGGTTCTCCGGCCGGGCTTTTAGCGATCCAAAGACCCGCGGAAAATACGAAGCCCAGGCGCGCGCCTGCGTGACCGTCGCGGAACTCGCCGCGCTGATCCTGCGCTTCATCGTCGACGAATATCACAACACGCCGCACGCCGGCCTCGACGGCGAAACCCCGCGGCACTGCTGGCTCCGCCTGACCAAGAAGTTTGCACCGAGGTCGGTGCCGGGCAAACCCTTGATGCGGCGCGCATTCGGCGAACCCTACCAGATCACGCTCCAGCCCGAAGGCATCGAGATTTTCGGCAACTGGTACTCTTCGCCCACGGTCGACAAGATGTTCCGCGACCGCCCCGAGCGCGAGTACGTCGTCATCGTCGACAGCGAGGATCTCGGTGGCGTCACGCTGCGCATCGACGAGGGCTGGCTCGACGTCCCCGGTCCCAAGTGCATGAACGGCGTCAGTGTCGCTGTCTGGGACCTGGCGCGCGCCCGCATGCGGCGCGAACACAAGCACATCGAAAAACTCGTGGAGCCGGTAGTCTACAGTGCTATCGGGTTCGCCCAGATGGCCGACGCCGAAAGCCGCAAACGCCTCGGGATCCGGTACCGCCCGAAGACGCCGGAAGAACTCGAAAAGCTGCGCAACTCCATCGGACCGGCGGTGCGCTTTGCTGCCGATCCTAATCCAACTCCAGCGCGCCCCGTCGACATTTTCGCTGGCGGCATTCCCGTCGGCACCAAGGCGCCTGCACGCAACGCGCTGCCGCCTCCGCCGACTTCCGAGCCGAAATCCGCCGGCAGGCGCGGCCGGCGCAAGACCGCACGTGCCCCACGCGTCAAACCCCAACCCGTCACCAACACCCGCAAACCGCCGCGCCAGTGGAAACCCAAGGAGCGCAAATGATGATCTACGACAACTCGGACCCGGCCGCGTACCTGCGCGAGATGCTCGATCCCGACCAACTGAAGTTCGTCGAACGCGTCGAGCGGGCGAAATCGATCTACATGACCTCCGATCGCGACGACGATCTCGCGCGCATGATCAAGCGGCTCACCACCAACGCCGTAATCCGGCGGGATCCGACCAAGCCGCATGCCGCCAACAATCGCGCGCCCGGGAAAGGACTCTGCATCGTCGCACCGAGCGGCGCCGGGAAGTCCCGCCTGATCGAGGAAACTTTCCGCGGCCATCCCGCCTTTCCGAACTGGGGCGAGAAGGGCAAATGGTGTCCCCTGGTCTCCATCGCCGCGCCCGCGCCGTCAACGCTCGGCTAGGTCGGCATCCGCATCCTGGAGCTCCTCGACTACGATCTGCAGCGCGAAATCAAGGAAAACAACGCGTGGCTGCGCGTGCGGCAACAGCTTCGACTGAATAACATCCTGTTCGTCTGGATCGACGATCTCAACAACGTGCTGCACGTCTCGAGCGAAGAGGAAATCCAGAAAGTAAGCGACACGCTCAAAGATCTCATGAGCAATCCGGAATGGCCGGTTCAGGTGATCGTCTCCGGAGTGCCCGATCTGTTGCCGTTCTTCCGCAAGGACCGCCAGATACGCCGCCGGTTTCGCTACCTGTACCTGACGAAGCTTGCGCCCAATGAACACGCCGAATTCCTCAAGTCCTCGCTCGAACACTACGCCAGCGAAGCAGAGCTCCATCTCGCCATCCAGCCGGCCGAAGAACTCGTCGGCCGGCTGCTGCACGCTGCCCAGTACGAAATGGGCATGACGCTTGAGATTGCCGCCGAGGCCGTCGAAGAGGCGCTGGACCGCAACTCCCGCAAGCTCGAGATGGTCGATTTCCAGAACGCCTTCGCGGCCAAGAACTTCCTGCCGGACGAGCAGAACCCGTTCATCAGCCCCGCCTGGCACACGATCGATACCTCGCGCCTGCAGCCCAAGGACGAGGAGGAGATCGACGACACCACGACACCGCTCGGCCAGAAGCGCAAGAACGGTAAGAAGGGCAAGAAGTCGTGAGGCCGCTCCGCCATACCGTGCCGCTCGGGGTCGGCGAAACGCCCGCTTCGTTCGCCTCGCGCACCGCCGCCCTCAACGGCCTTCCCGCGCGGGAGTTCTGCCTCGACTTCGGAACCACCTTTCAGAAAGTCGTCGACAGCGAGCCCGCCGCGATCGCGATCATCGCGGCGAAGGGCGGCGTGCCGGCCGCATCCCTGGCCGAACACGCGTTCATCCGCGGCGAAAAGCACCGCTACGTCCATCGTGGAGAGGAGCTCAACCGTGGTGGCCTGCGCCGGCAGGCCATCGCGGTCTGTCCTCGCTGTCTGGCCGAAGATATCGCAACCTCGCAGTCGCGGCCCAGCCTGGCACCATTCGGACGCGCCATCTGGCAGATTGCAGCGGTCAAGACCTGCGCCGTCCACGGCGTCGCACTCTCGATCGTCGTTCGCGACCCCACGCCCAGCAAAGTCCACGATTTCGCTTACCACGTCGCCGGCGTTCTTCCCGGTCTCGACCGCCTGGTGGACGAGTCCGTCGAACGGCCCGCCACCAGGCTCGAGACCTACGTCACCGGCCGCCTGAACGCAGACGCCGGTCCGCAGTTGCTCGACCGGCTGCCGCTGCACGTCGCCATCGGCGCCTGCGAACTGTTCGGCGCCGTCGCGACGCTCGGTCGGACCCCGGACCTCAAGCGCCTTACTGACAACGAGTGGCACGCCGCCGGCGCCGCCGGTTTCGAGATATTCGCCGGCGGCGAAGCCGGCGTTGCCGACTTCCTGGAAGGCCTGCGCAAATCCTATCCCTATTCCGGCGCCGCCACCGAAGGAGCCCAAGCCATCTTCGGCCGGATCTACCAGACGCTGGAATACGGGCGGGAAGATCCGAGCTACGACGGCGGAAGCTCCTAGACGTGGCAGGAGCGCTCCCGGAGGGCTCGGACGCCCTCGCGGACGGAAATTGCCTGTTCGACGCCCAGCGGGGCTCCACAGTCGCCAAGGAAGCCGCCGCCGCCACGCTCTCGGTCGTGAAGGCCGGCGAATACCTCAACGCCCCCCGGGTCCAGCGGGACATGCTGTACAGATCCGGCCTGATCGTCCCACGGGTTCGGGGGGTGGAGCACGGGGCCGCCGACCAGTTTGCGCCCGAGGACCTGGACGCCTTCCTCGACCGGTTGCTGGACGGCGCCGAGCCCGTGGAGGCAGCTGGAGCCGGCGAGGCCAGCATTCCAGACACCGCCAAGCAGTGCTGTTGCGCCAGCGAGGAAGTCGCCCGTCTCGTCCTCGATCGCAACGTTGTGCGCAAATGGCGGCTCGCCGGTGAGCGCGGCTACATGTCGGTCCTGGTCGATGTCGAGGAAGTCCGCACCCTGGTGCGCGGGCCCGATCACGGAGGCTTCACCTCGGTCGCGCTCAAGGACCGGCTGCAGACCAACGACCGCGTCGCGCGCGCCCTAATGACCCAGAGGCACCTGAAGACCATCACCGTAATCAACCCGGTTAACCGCTGCCCGACCGTCATCGTGCCGGCCGAGGAGGTCAAGCGCTTCGAGCGCGAATACGTCTCGCTGTTCACGCTGGCGAAGCAGCAGGGACGGCATTTCCGGAAGGTGAAGCAGGAGCTCGATGCCGCCGGCATCAGGCCGGCGCTGGATCCGGAGAAGATCGGGGCGACGTTCTATCGGCGGCGGGATTGTTAACAGGAAAGCTTGCAACGGCAGCTTGACAGCGAGTCGTTGGGCTGAATCGATGCCCGTTAGGATCGCCAATCAAGGAATTGCGATGCGTGCTGTTCTAAAATTTTTCGGGATCGCTATCGGGACCGTCGTAAGCGTGATGACGGTCATTTTTCTACTTTCTGCTATTGCTAACCGTTTCGTGTCCGCACCTTACGCGGTCCAACCTTCGGAATCTCTGAAGGAACGATATCAGAGGGCTCAACAAAAATCCGAAGAGACCACGGCGCGAGTGAAGACCAAGATGTTCGCAGTGCCTATACCGGAACGTCGCCTACTCGCGGACGAAGACTTCCGAGATTTCAAGGCGGCCCAGAACGCTTACTGGGAGATGGTCAACAATCCATCCGATCCATCAGACCTTCTCCAAATGCTCGGCGTTAACACCCCCTATACGGCGTTGGAAGGAGGGCGCCTGTCGGCGTCTTTCGTGCTAAAAGATTTGGACGATTTCAAAATCAAATCCGCAAAATTCGTCGAGATCGCATTCCGGCGGTGGCGAGACATCAACTTCATCGATCTCCGGGCGCGGGTGAAATTCAGCGATGGCAAGGGGCCGGACTATTTGGGCGATGCCGTCATTCTCAAGTTCTCTAAGGCCAAGGCAGCTACTGTTGACTGGGACAATACTGTCATGGCGACAATGAACCTTCTTCAAAACGCAGATTCATCCTGGGTGCATCCGGCTGTTGTGAGCTCGGGGCTTGGAGGCAACATGAAAGAACTTCCTCCTGAGGTCGTGTCATCTTTAAAGCGACAGTAAATATTTGACCGCCCTGCCGCGCGCCTGAAGAAGGTACTGGGTCCGATGAAACTAACTCTTTTGATCTCTATCATCGCTTCGATTTGAGGTGCGCAACGGGGATGGCTCGCCTTTCGACGCGGCTGCGGCCCTGCGTCGAGGGGGCAGAAGATGGGCGACGCGTTCGCAAGACCACAGCAGCCTTTTGGCGACTTTCGCGCCCGCCGCGAGATTCTCCGTCAGTATCTTGAGGACCTCGGCCTTTCCGTTTGACGCAGACTTCCCATCTTGATTTTCGGTCACAGAACTATTCCTGTCCGGACAGCTACGTCGTCGATGCCGCGAGGGCTGTGGTCGGGGCCACGTACGATCACGTCGATCTTCTCGTCCCCGATCCGATCCTTGAGCTCCACCACGAACTCCAATTCGTTGCCCAGGGTAGCGAGATCGGAGCTTTCCGCCTGAATGTGGAGGTCGATGTCTCCTCCGATCCCGTCTTCGGCGGTCCTCGATCCGAACAGGCGAACGACCGCATGCCGGCCGAAGCGACGCTTCGCCAGAGCTACGATTTCGGCACGTTCTACGTTGGTGAGTCTCATAGTGTTGGCCAGCTTGAATGGCTTAGTTATGTTTGGGAATATAAACACTTGATCGGCAACAAGAAAGGGCGTTTAGCCGTAACGCGCCCAGGGTGCAGCGGGACATGCTGTACCGGACGGGCCTGATCGTCCCACGGGTCCGCGCCTCCGACCACGGGGCCGCCGACCAGTTTGCACCCGCGGACCTGGACGCCTTCCTCGACAGGTTGATCGACGGCGCCGAGCCCGTGGAGACGGCGGGAGCCGGCCAAGCCGACATTCCAGATGCCGCAAGCAGTGCTGCTGCAGCAGCGGCGAAATCGTCCGCCTAATCCTCGATCGCAAGGTTGCGCGCAAATGGCGGCTCGCCGGCGGTGAGCGCGGCTACATGTCGGTTCTGGTCGACGTCGAGGAAATCCGCGCCCTGGTGCGCGGGCCCGACCACGGCGGGCTGACGCTGGAAGCCGTCGTGTCCCGGTTTTCAACATCCGACGGCGCCGTGCGCGCGCTGATCGACGGCGGTCACCTGAAGACGATGAAGGTCATCAATCCCGTCAACCGCTGCCCGACCGTCATCGTACCGGCCCAGGAGGTCGAGCGCTTCGAGCGCGAATACGCTCGTGATCATCGACGAGGCCTCGATGGTCGACCTGCCGTCACTGCACGGGCTCGTCCGCCGCATGCCGCAAGGCGCCAGGCTCCTGCTCGTTGGCGACGAGCGGCAGCTTCCACCAGTTGGATTTGGTTTGTTGTTTCACCGCTTCGTCGAGGATCCGGCCGTCACCTCGACGCTCACCACGGTGCACCGCCAGGCCGCAACCACGTCCATTCCGAGTGTCGCAGCTCAGATCCGCCGGCGTGAGATGCCGGAGCTCTCCGCTTACGTGTTGCCGCACAAGGGCGTCATGCTCGAGCGCGTCGCGGGACGCGAGCAAATCGCAGATCGTGTTGTCTCAATCTGGAACGACTTCGGAGACGGTCGCGACGTCATGATCGTCACGCCGATCAACGATGGCCCGTGCGGTGTCGCTGGCCTCAACCGGCGTCTTCATGACGAGTATCTGCGCAGGAAAGAACTGCAGGAGCTCCGGGGGCCACTCGGCGACCTGTTCTCGCCTGGCGAGCCGATCGTCCATCGGCGCAATTGCTACAAGCGCGGCCTGTTCAACGGCTCCATGGGTACCGTGCAGCGAATCGATCGGACCGAACGCCAGATCACAGCCATCTTTGACGGAGACGAGCACGTCTTCCCGGCCGAGGACCTGGTCGACCTATCGCTCGGCTACGCCCTCACATGCCACCGTGCCCAGGGCTCGGAAGCGGACTACGTCATCGTCGCCCTGCCGCCGAGCCGGTTGCTCGATCCGTCCTGGCTGTACACCGCGGTCACGCGTGCCCGCCAGCAGGTGGTCATCGTCGGGCAGCCCGAGACCATCAGGGAAGCCTTGGGTCGGCCATATGCCGATCAGCACCGTGTTGTCGGCCTTTCCTGGTCTTGATGTTCATGGGATGTGCCATTTACCTCAAAATTGAACATTGGTTGGCACGGATGGTTTTACCAGACTGCGTATGTCCGTTTTGATGTTGATTTCCGTTATGCTTTCTTCTTCTCGAAGAGAGCCGCCGCGTTTTGACGTTGTCTGCCCAAGTATCAATTGGCCGGGCTTGAATTGTACTTTTCTCGCGGTCCGATTTCCCGGAATACCCCCTTCGCAAAGGGATGCGAAGGACCGTCACGCAATTCGAAACCAGCACCGGTTACGAAGCGCTGGACATCTTCGGCAGGGCAAAGGGCAGTCGCAGTAATGGACCCCTTACCTCGCCCGGAGATGCCTTCATTCGGCATTGTCCCTGTCAATGCACAGATGAAGAATCTCCCGCCGATGTACAGGTTGGGCCTGATACGCGTGGTCAATAAGGGCGGATGCGGATGTTCACCCGTCATCTCTACGTCGGCCGCAAACTCTATCGTGTAATCGGTCATCTATTTCACCGCTCCGGTGGTCCACACCGTTTGAATGCCGCCGCTTCGGGAAGCATCCAGATTAACGAACTTGAGCGCGGCGGCGTCGAACGCAACTGCCTGGCGATTAACATCCGTGAACTTCTCGGCAAGTGCAAGCGTTGCTGCACATACCTTCGAGGTGACAATGAACACCTCCTTCGTGGATGAACTCTCATAACGCTGATTGAAAGTTGCGAGCCACTGGGCGTTCGCTATGTCGAGGAAGAACTCTTTCCTGGTCATTCCACCCGGTACTATCACATAGCGCTGTATCGCAGCGATTTCGGCATGTTCGAGGGCCCCAACTGCTCGGTAGAGCGATACGTATCCCTCGCTGCAAGCCGGCGTTTCCGCGTCAAGCTTCTTTATCTGTTGCTTGGTGGCGTAGACCGCTCCCGCACCAGCAATCACCGTTGCCGTGCAGAGTACGGGGTGTCGAATGCAGGCTCCAATCTCCTTCTTTACGACATAGGCACCGCCCACTGCGGCAATTACCGGAGCGGGGGTTTGAGCAGTTGCCGAAGGAGATCCTAATGCAAAGGCGAGAGCAAAACAGGCGATGAACAATCGAAGCATTGCCCTAGTGTACAAAGGAAAACTTACGGTCGACCCCACCTGAACGGTGCAATTTTAGCAAAACTTTTGGCATCAGCCGGAACCCGACTTCCTGAAGTCGAAGCCATGGCATCATCAGTCTGATCCCCGGAGCCGCCGTCGCAGGCGTCCCGCGGGCATCGGCGCGCGCAGCATGCAAGGGCGAAGAGCGAAGCGGTCCCTTGCGGGCGAGCACGACGGTGCCAAGGAAGAGCCGAAGACGAAAGGCGCTCGGGGGCAGACGTCCTGATCCCTGGTGAGCCCGAGCGACTTTGATCGGCAGCAATATTCCCACTTATCTGAAGTCGGAATATCGTGAAGAAATATGTCGAGACCTAAGTGCTTCTACATACACACGAATGTTCGTGCACTAATAATATAAGTGTGGGAACACAACCGGGTGCTCTTGATTATTCAGCGACGGGCAAAGTACGTCCCCTACAAGTACGTCCCCTAACCGGGGCAAAGTAGGTCCCCTAGTCGGCGCTGCCCTGGATCATAAAAAAACCCGGCCGAAACGGCGGGGTTTTCACTTCTGGGCGGCTTATGTCGCCTTAGTCGTTAGGCCGCTTCTGCGCGCTGACCACGACAGCCGAGGAGGTGGAGCGGTTCGAGCGCGAGTATGTCTCGCTGTTCGCGCTGGCGAAGCAAGCAGAGGCGGCATTTCCTGGCGGTCAAGAAGGAGCTCGAAGCCGCAGGGCGTGAAGCCGGCGATGGATCCGGACAAGGTGGGCGCCAGCTTCTACCGGCGCGACGATGTGCTGGAAGTGGGTGTTCTCCAGCAGGATTAGCGAACCGTACCGGATGGCGGAAATCTGCAGGTCGTAGGCCGGAACACGGCGCCGGCTAAAATGCCTTTCGGAGCGGGGTTGCCACCTTCGATCAGAGTATGTAAATTATATAAAATAGATCTCGGAGACACCCGCATGCAGGTATTTAGAGCCCAAGATATGCAAAAGCAGGCTGCGATCCTACAGGAAGCTGCCATGTCGGAGCCCGTCATCATTACCTATCACGACCGTCCCCGGTTGGTCCTGATGTCGATGCAGGAATACGACCGATTGAGGGGGCGGACCCGCAAGGCAGGCGGCATCACCGAACTGCCCGATGCGGTTGCGCGCGGCATCGAGGCGCTGGCCTCAACCGATCAGGAGGAGGCTCCAGAGCCCGAACAGGCCCATGGCCCCCATCCCTGATCCTCGTCCCGGGCTGATCTTTCGCTATGGCTACGTGTGGGTTCGCGACTTCAAGAAGAACCCGGAGTTCGTCGGCGAGGATCGGCCTGCGTGCATCGTCATGAAGGTGTCGGAAGACCAAGAAGACTCGCTTCAAGCCATCGGTGGCTCGGTGATCGAACCGGGCGACGTGATCATTCTCCCGATCACGACATCGCCTCCACGGCCGGGAGATACCGTGATCGAACTTTCGCCGGACGAGAAACGTATTTGCCGTCTGGACCCCGCCAGGCGGTCATGGCTCGTCGTTTCGGAATTTAACGCCGATATCTGGCCGAATGCCGACATGAGCCTCGTGCCAGGGACAAACCGTTTCGATTTCGGAATGGCGCCGCCGGGACTCCTGGGACGCATCGGCCGCGCGTTCGCCGAAGCGCGCAAGCTCAACAAGGTTCTCGGAATCAAGCGAGCGTAACGGTTGAGGAAGCGAAAGACAGGCCCGTCAGTCCCGCGCGTTTTTCTAAAGGTGAATCCGGTGCATACGATCGAAATCAGCGACAAGACACACGAAACCGCGAAGAGAATCGCCGCCCTCGACAGCATCGACGTGCAGACGCTCATCGAAAGCCTGGTGCTTCGTCATGCCGAGTACATCGATATGTTGCAGGAAGCATCTTCCGAAAAGCGACCGTTCGGGTTGGAAAGCTAGGAGAAGTCGGGCTCTTTGCTATGACGGCTAGACCCATCCAATTGACCGACGCCGCCTTCCTGATGTTGCGGAAGGCTATCGCGAACGTAGGCACCGGGGTCGGCTTGCGGATGGGCGCCGCCGACATCGTGCCCGTTGCCGAATTGGTCGAGGCGGAGTACGCCGCCGTTCGAGATACGGACGGCTGGATCGAACTCCGCGCCACGCCGGCCGGGGTCGAGTATATGAAGATGATCGATGCCGTGTTGGCAGGTCGCTCCGGCAGCTAGAAATTAGCTTGTTTACGGAGTTTTCCGCAGTCGCTGGCGAACTGCAGATCCGGGGACATACTATGCGCGCGGACTTCTCTGCGGCGATCACCGCTCGATATTCAGCGTGTGCGATTTCAACGCGTTGCGGAGACGTCGGGGGACAAACTTGGCGCGTCGCCGCAGTGTGCAGCCGTGGGTTGCGGCGACGGGGGCATAAAACGCCCCCACTAAAACGCCCTCCACTTTCGTAGGACACAAAAAACCCCACCGGCGACGGCGGGGTTTTCCTTTGGGTGATGCGGTTGAACTTGATCGAGAGGCTATCCCTCGAGCTTGTGTGTCCCCTCCAGCCATCCCTGGAGCAATTCCTCGACCACCCCGGACACACTCGTCTTTTTCGCGGGCGGCGAGGTCGCAGAGCGGGACGATGCCATCAGCGCGCTTTCGCATCGCCATTTATCTTCATACAAAATCGAGGTATTTTCATACCTGATTCTGCAGAATTTGAACTTGATTTCATTAATTTAAGTATTTTATGATATTTGAGGAAGAGGAGATAGTCATGGCCAAGGCAAAATCGCGTTCGACGTCTCTCCCCGAGGATCTCGATCTTCGGGTTCGC
>WNFI01048785.1_pt1 | contig 11614 bp, 11 predicted proteins | sample 5400471 | NCBI WGS metagenome assembly WNFI01 (sample SAMN13153348, study PRJNA577476) | soil metagenome | isolation source: 100 cm saprolite on Douglas fir-dominated hillslope | place: USA:California | collected 2013-09-17
TTGTCAACGCGAAATAGAAATGTCCCCGTTCTTAGCGAAATAGAAATGTCCCCTGTCTGACGAGTGATATGGCCTGTGGGAGCTCGTGGAAAACCCGTTCTGGGGGTTTTCCAAGCAGCGGTGGGCGCGTTCTTGGCGTCCACGGCTGCGGCAGCTTCCACAGGCTCTTCACGGCTGGGCCGCGCGGCTCAGCGCGCGCTCGCGGTCGATGGCCCGCGTGTCCCGACGCCACGGGTGGTCCGCGCTCGGCCGAGCGGGCCGATGCGGGGCACTCGAGAGCCGCGGCCGTGCGGCGGCCGGCGTGGGCTTGACCAGCGCGGCGATCTCCGTCCACTGCATCAGGCGGTCCCGATAGCGAATCTCGATCGCGCCGCTCGCGTTCTCGCGCACCAGCACCGTGCTCCGAGCTGGCGCCTGGTGGCTCTGCCGCGCCACTTGCAAACACCGCGTGTCGTAGCGGATCACCCAGTCATTCGACAGCACGCGCGTCTCCTCGAGCTGGAACACGCGATCGAGAATGGTGCGACTCGGCGTCCGCCGATGAAAATCGTCGGTCGACGCGGGGGGCTGCGCGAAGCGGGCGTTGTGCTCGGGCAGATACGTCGTCTCCAGGAACGTATTCGCCGCGGTCGCGTCCACGATCCCCAACCGTCGCAACTTCTTCACCAGGCGATCCTGATGCGTCCCGTGATTGCGCTCGACCCGTCCCTTGGCCTGCGGCGAGCTCGCGGCGATGATCTGAATCCCCAACGACGCGCACATGCGGCCAAACTGCGTCAAGGGCACGGCGCCCGTGGCCTGCTCGTCCGCATTCGGCGCCCGCACATAGACGTTTTTCCAGTCCGTGTAGAGTGCCAACGGCACGCCGTACGCTTCGATCCACCGGCGCAACACAGCGACCGCCGCCCAGATCGTTTCCTCCGCTCCGAGCCGCGCCAGGGTCCGTCCCGTCGCATCGTCGACCAAGTTCATTAAACAGCCGCGCGGCGCGCGCGCCTCGTACCACAAGTGGAAGCTGCCATCCAGCTGCACGAGCTCGCCGAAATGCGCCTTGCGCTCCCGCCGCTGCCGATGCGGCGACCGTTGGCGCGTCCGGCTCCACAGACCTGCCGCCAGCATCCAGCGCCGCAAGGTGTCGTGATGGACCGTGACGCCGTCTTCGCTCGCGAGATGCTCCGCGGCCAGGGTTGGCCCAAACCGCACGTTCACCACCCCGCTGTACTTCGCCCGCACCAGTGCCAACACGCGCGCCCGTTCGCCCGCGGGCCGCGCATGATTCGACGCCTTCCCAGCGCTCCGATGCTGCAGTCCCTTCGCCCCGGCCGCTCGATACCGCTGCACCAGACGCTTCGCCTGGCGATAGCTCACGGCCAGCAACGTGGCGGCCGATCCCACACTCAAGGTCCCCGCCTTGACGCGGCTCAACACCTCCACCCGCCTCAACTCTCGCGCACTCATCCATGTCCTTCCCAGCGGTGCCCCCCTTCGAGGTCACCACAGCTTAGAGGGACATTTCTATTTCGCCCGCCAGGGGACACTATCGCTTCGCTACAACAGAACAACCACTAAGGCAGCACCGCCACCTTGCCCTTCATGCCGAGATCGTCGTGCAGCGCTCAGATGTACGGGAAGGCTCCGTCCCGAACGTGATCGTGTGCGGTGTCACCTGGTCGTCGTTCGTCCATTCTACTGTCTCGCCCGCGTGGCTCGCACCCGCCGTTTGCCTTCCGCGTACTCCGCGTATTCCGCGGCCGTGTACTCCGCGGCCTACATCTTCCAGCTCACGCGGCCGTAAATCGCGCGGCCGTTCATGCCGAACGGCGACTGGCTCGGGAACGTCTGGATTCCGTTGAACGAATTCACCGTCGTGTTGCGATCGGGGAACACGTTGAAGACGTTCTGCGCGCCGATGCCCACCAGCAGGCCCGGCGTCAGGCGGTACGTGGCCTCGAGATCCGTCAGCCACTTCGGACTGAAGACCTGATCGTCGGCGGGATTGAGCGTGAAGCTGCAGAATTTGCCGTACCGTCCGAAGAGGGCGTTCGCCCCCCACTTGTTGCGCTTCCAGTCGGCGCCGGCCCGCAGGCTGTCGTGCGGCTGGCCGCACTCGATCCGGCGGCGCTCGATGCGATCGAAGAGCACCTGGTCGAAGCCGGCGAGCTGGGCCGGCGTCAGGACCGCGCCCACGATCTTCGTCCGCGTGTTGTTGTAGCCCAGGTGGAGCCGCACGTCGCCGGCGGCCGGCAGCGCCACGCGATACGCCGCGGTGACGTCGACCCCGTTGGTCCGCGTGTTGACGGCGTTGGTGAAGAACCGCGCGCTGTTCGCGCCGAACGGCGCCAGCAGCGCCGTGATCTGCGGGCCCGTGAAGTTGCCGGAGAGGACGATGCGATCGTCGATGGCGATGTGGTAATAGTCGACGGTGACGTCGAGCCCCGGCACCGGCGCGAGCACGAGGCCGCCGCTCAGGTGCGTCGAGGTTTCCGGCTTGAGCGCCTGCGCGCCGAGCACTTGCGCGGCGGGTGAGCTTACCGGCAGCGTCAGCGACTCGAACGGCACGAGCCCCTGTCCGGGCACGTTGATGAAATTCGTCGCGGTGGACGAGAAGAACGACTGCCCGAGCGAGGGGGCGCGGAAGCCGCTGCTCACGCTGCCCCGGACGACGAACCGGCGATCGGGCTGGACGCGCACCGTCAGCTTGCCGTCGACGGTGTTCCCGAAGTCGCTGTAGTGCTCGGTGCGTCCCGCGACGCCGAGCCGCAGCCACGACAGGAAGTCCCCCTCGACGTCCACGTAGCCAGCCGCGCTGCGTCGCGACCGGTTGACGGCGTTCGTCGGGCGGAACCCCGGAAACACCTGCGAGCCGATGGCGGCGATGCCACCCGTCCGGTTCGGCGCGCCGCCGTTTCGATACGAGTCCGGCTCGCCGGCGACAATCTCGTACTGCTCGCGCCGGAGCTCGGCGCCGAAGGCCACGTTCAGCGGTCCCGCGAGGCTGCCCACCTTGAAGCCGCGGCTCAGATCGACGTTGCCGACGGCCTGCCCCAGCTTCAGCGTGCCCGCGTCGAAGACGGTCTTGTTCGGCGGGATCGAGGGGCCGAGCGACACGTTCAGCGTGTTGCCGATCGTGAACCGGAAGCTGTTGTGGCCGAAGCCGCCGCTGGCGTCCCACGCCCAGTTGTTCCACGCGCCCCGCACGCCCGCGGTCGCCGACACGTCGGTCACGAGCGGCTGGATCTCCGGCAGGAACCCGAGCGGATAGATCTGCGGCCAGTTGCGGACGTCGAGGCTGCGGCGGTAGAAGCCCGCGCTGTTCGCTTCGCGACGGCTGTAGCCGCCGAACGCGTACAGGAAGCGGGTCTGTTTGACGTTGAGCGGCACCTGCGCGTTCACGAACGTCATCGCGTCGCGCGTGTCAGGGTCGCCCCAGCGGTGATTGGGCTCGGGCACGGCGTTGTTCCCGGCGTCGCCCGCGACGACTTGGTCGCGCGGATCGAACGACGCGCGGTTGGTCCGGTTGTGATAGCGATACTCGGCCGACACCGTCACGCTGCCCCTGCCGGCGGCAAGGCCCCACGAGCCGCCTCCGTCGAACATCTCGCCGTCCGAGTAATCGATCTTCGCGCCCGGCTGGCAGTTCTGCCCGTTCGGCGCGCAACTGTTGCCGGTGAAGCTGCCCTTCGACAGCCCGAACTTGCTCGACACCGACGGCGGGGACACGCCGCCCTTGAGGACGATGTTGATGACGCCGGCGATGGCGTCGGAGCCGTACTGCGCCGCGGCGCCGTCGCGCAGCACCTCGATGCGCTCGATCGCCGACACGGGATCGGTGATCGTCGGGCGGGGGAAGTTGAACGAGGGCGCGAGCGCCTGGATCACCTGCGCCGTCTCCGTGTAGCCGGTCGACGCGAGCTGCTCCTGCGTGATCACGTCGACGGGGACCGCCTTCTGCGCTTCCGCGCCGATCGCGCGGGACCCGACGGTGATCTGTTCCTCGAAGCCGAGACTCAGCCCGACGTCCGCGGTCGTCACCGGCGCTGACGGCGTCAGCTCGACGTCCACGATCTTCGGAGGCAGGCCGAGCCCTTCGATCTTGATCTGCACTTTGCCGGCGCGCGCGAACGCCGGCGGCACCTCGAGCCGATATGTGCCCGCGTTATCCGTCGTCGCGGTGACATCCGCTCCCACGAGCGACACAGTCGCGCCCGGAACGGGCAGCCCGTCCGCTTTGGTCGTCACCACTCCCGTAATCGCCGTCGTCGTCGCCTGCGCCGAGAGGCCGGCCGTGAACAAGGCGCACAGGCCCAGCACCGACATCGCGTGTCGCGTGAATCGTGTCATTGGCTCCTCCCCGGACGAAACCGTCGAAGCACACTACCGCTTCGAACCTTCTGGAACGTGTCGCGAATTGAACGGACCGGCTAGCGGCCGGCCAGAATCAAGATGCCCGCTATCAGGGCGAGGATCCCCATGAGCGGCGCCGGCAGACCGAGGGCGACCATGCCGGAAAGGCCGTACAGAATCAGCCAGATCCCGAGAACGAGCAGTCCCATATTGCGTTGAATGAACACGGCCACAGTTTCACCTCGTTGAATGGAAGCTCCAGGAAGCGTACGCCATCCGCGACTTCCTCCACCGGAACGACGTTCCGGTCGAGTGGCATCCTACACCGGGAGCGCCGTCGGTGCGGTGCGAGCTCGGCGACGGCACGCGCCTGCTACCTGGCGCAGGGGTGAGGCGAGGCGCGAGGTGCGAGGCGCGGCTAATCGAAGCGCTGATCGTCGGCGGACGGACCGTAGATCGCCGGAACCGGCACGTCGTTGAGCCGCAGATACACTGTCAGCTGGCCGCGATGGTGCGACAGGTGGTTGATCGAGTCCCGCAGCATGACTTGGCGGGGGCTGGTCGGCCACGACTTTGCCCCCTGCCTTCAACTGCCACCGCTTCATCAGGTGCTCGTCGGTCGTTCCCTTCAATGCCTTCTTCGCGCCGGCGAGGCCTTCTTCCAGCGCTGCAGCAGCTCCGCGCGCGTCTTGAGCTGGCGCGAGAACTGCGACTTCGTGCCGGGCGGCGGCACCACGTCGAATTCGTCCTTTTCGATCATCATCGACAGCCACGACGGCATCATCGCGACCAGTCCGGCGAGACGGCCGAGCGGCATCGACTTCGGGTGCGGCGTCCAGTCGTCACGCCCTGCCGGCACGGCCTCCAGCGCGCGGCGAGTCCGGGGCCCTTCACGATCGAGCTCTTCCAGGAACAGATCCGTCAGCTTCACGCGAACCTCCTTCGCCCGTGGCGAAAGGAATCGAGCCCTCTCCGTAGTGTCGCTTCTCCCCGCAAGTGACAGCTGGGTAATGCAGCCCTCCATCGACGGATCCATTCCGGATCAGGCAGGTCCCCCTGAAGGCGGACGCAAGTAGAACGCCCCGTATCGCGGGGCAAAGCGAGACAGACTCAATGGCAAGAAAACTCTACGTCGGCAACCTCCCCTATGACACGGACGAACAGGCTCTCACGGCGCTCTTCGCGACCGCGGGCGCCGTCGAAACGGTCAGCGTCATGCGCGACATGGCCACCGGCCGCGCGCGCGGCTTCGCGTTCGTCGAGATGGCATCGGATGCAGACGCCGCGAAGGCGATCAGCATGCTGAACGATCACGACCTGGGCGGGCGGAACCTGATGGTCAACGAAGCGCGGCCGAAGCCCCAGGGCGGGGGCGGCGGCGGACGCGGCGGCGGTTACGGCGGCGGCGGTGGCGGCAACTCACGCCGCTCCGAACCGCGCTGGTAACCAAGCAACCAACAGTTAACAGTTAACAGTTAACAGTTCTAAGAGGTGGTGCCCTTCGGGGGTGCCACCTCTTTTTTCTGTACGGAGTCGGGCAACCGGCTTGCACCGGCGTTCGCGACATCCCCGCAAGTTGTTGAAGGAGGAAGCGCGAATGCAGATTTTGCGATCTTTCATGCTGGCGGCTGTTGCCGCGATTCAGATCTCATCCCCACCAGAGCGGTCCGGGCCTGTGCTCGTGACGGCGGTCTTCGACGGCGACACGATCGACGTCGCGACGGTCGGACACGTGCGGCTGCTCGGCATCGATGCGCCGGAGATCTCGCACGGGCTCGACACGTCGGCGCCGTTCGCGCGGGAAGCGCGGCAACGGCTCGCCGACCTCGTCCTGCGCCGATACGTACGGCTCGAGTTCGATGGCGCCCGCAACGACGTGTACGGGCGCCGGCTTGCGTATCTGTTGACCGAGGACGGGATCTTGATCAATGCGGTGTTGCTGCGGGAGGGACTCGCGCGGATCTCCGCGCGGACGCCGTTGTCGCGGCTCGACGAGCTCCGGCGCGCCGAGGCGCAGGCCCAGGATTTCAGGCGCGGGATGTGGGGCCTGCCGCCGCAGATGCCGTCGCAGGAATACGCCGGCCGTCCGCGATCGTCCGCCGCGGCGCGCACGGCGGCCAAACTTCGTCCGCGGACGTCCAAAGTGGCTGCGACCCGCGGAAAGTCACGCGTCGTGAAGGCGCGCCGGCCCGTTCGAGTACGAAAGAAGCGTTTCTGGACCATAATTTCATCCCATGACGAAACTCTGGCGGCTGCTGGCGATGGCGGCCGCGCTGAATATGACGGTGGGCGCAGCCATCGCGGCGGCCCAGACTGTGCAGGTGAGGAACGCGCCCCCGGGCGCGAACGTCGAAGTCCTGCTGAATGACGCTGTCGTGGGGACGACGACGGCGAGTCCGGCGGGTGAGGCGAGCGTGGACCTCAAGATGCCCGGGCCCGGCGAGATGGACGCGAACGTCTACGTGGACGTCTGCGACAAGTCGCGCCGCGTGCTGGTCGTCGATCGCAACAAGCGTCCCTCCCCGCCGCCGGCCGGCTGCGAGCGCCGCGAGATCAGCGGCCTGTTCCTGGTGCGGCCCGTCAACACGCTGGTGGTGGACGTCGGCGGTGTGCAGCCGTCGATGTTGCTGGTCAAAGGCCACTACACGCCGCCGAAGCCGTCCACGGTTGAAGGCGAGGCGGGCGAAAGCACACCCATGCGGCCGGCCCCCACCGGGCTGACGCTGTTCGGCGGCGGCGGATTCGGCCAGTTCCGCGACGCCTACGGGGTGGCTTGCGGGAACGTCGCGTGCACCGGGCACGACGGAGGGCTCGGTTACACGTTCGGCGGCACTTTCTGGTTCACCCGATGGCTCGGCGCCGAAGGAGGCTATCTGAAGCCGCGGCAAGTGACGGCGAAAGGGGGCGACACCTTCAAGTTCAACACCACGTTCGACGTGGACGTCTTCACCGTCGTCGCCAAGGTGGCGGTTCCCGCCGGACCGGCCCGGATCTATGGCCTCGCGGGCGGGAACTACCACCAGTCCACGCTGAACTCGACCGAGACGATCGACGTCGCAACGCAGACGTTCGCCCAGAAAACGCACGGGTTCGGCTGGCTGCTCGGCGGCGGCACCGAGGTCTGGATCACGCCGAAGGTGGCCCTCTACGGCGAGCTGAGTCTTGCCCAGATCAAGGGCAACGCGGAGGACAAGGGGGAAGGACGCGTCGACGATCGCCTGCGGTTCGTGGCGATCGGCGCGCGGATTCGGCTCTCGCGGTGACCACGGTCGCGCGGTTCCAAACGTTCTAGGGTTCTCGGGTTCTAGAGGGCTCCTGAGAACCGTAGACCGTTCTACTGGACGTCGAGGAGCTCGATCTCGAACACGAGCGTCGAGTACGGCGGGATCGAATTGTTGCGGACGCCGCCATAGCCGAGCGACGGCGGGATCACGAGCTTGCGGACGCCGCCGACCTTCATCCCCACGAGCCCCTGTTCCCAGCCGCTGATCACAAGTCGGGCCCCCAAGGTGAACGTGAACGCGGTCTTGCCCTGGGAGGTGTCGAACTGGAGTCCCTTTGAGTCGGGCTTGGTCGGGTCGTATAGCCAACCCGTGTAGTTGACCGTCAACACCTTGCCGGACGCCGCTTCCGCGCCGGTCCCCAGCCGCAGGTCGACCTGGCTGAATGGCGCCGTCGAAGACGGCGCGGTCGACGTGCCGCCGCATCCGGCCGCCAGCACGGCACACGCAGCGGACGCTATCAATCGGGATGCAAATCGTGCGAGAGTCACGGCATAAATCATGACACAGATTCGCAGGTCGGAGGTCGGAGGCCGGAGGTCGGGGGCTTCAGCGTGCTTGCGACGCTATAGCCTCTTCGTCCTGTTTACGGCGACGGTCGCCGTCCCAGCCGGGGCGCAGACGCGCGAGGCGATCCGTTACACGGTGCGGTTTCCCGCGCCGCAGACGAACTACGTCGAGGTCGAAGCGCTCGTCCCGACGGACGGGCGCGGGTCGATCGACATGATGATGGCCGTCTGGACGCCGGGCTCGTATCTGATCCGCGAGTACGAGCGGAACCTCGAGGCGGTCCAGGCCACGGCAGGCACCCGCGTCCTCCCGATCGACAAGACGGTCAAGAACCGCTGGCGCATCACGACCGGCGGCGCGCGCGAGGTGACCGTGACGTATCGCGTCTACGCGCACGAGATGACCGTGCGGACCAACTGGGTCGACGCCGACTTCGCGATGCTGAACGGCGCCCCGACGTATCTCACGCTGGTGGAGAGCGGGTCGCGGCCGCACGACGTCCGGCTCGAGCTGCCGGCCGCCTGGAAGACGTCGGTCACCGGCCTGCCCGACGCGCCCGGCGGCGCGCCGAACCACTACCGCGCGCCGGACTACGACACGCTCGTCGATTGCCCGATCGTGGCCGGCAATCCCGCCATCCATCGCTTCATCGTCGATGGCAAGCCGCACCTCCTCGTGGACGTCGGAGAAGGCGGCGTGTTCGACGGCGAGCGCGCGGCGCGCGACCTCGAACGGATCGTCCAGGTCGACAGGCAGTTCTGGGGATCGCTGCCGTACGACAAGTACCTCTTCTTCAACCTTCTCGTGAGCGCGAGCGGTGGGCTCGAGCACAAGAGCTCCACGATGCTGATGGCGAGCCGCTGGGCGACGGGCACGCGCGAGAAATACCTGGGGTGGCTGAGCCTGGCGTCCCACGAGTATTTCCACTTGTGGAACGTGAAGCGGCTCCGGCCGATCGAGCTCGGTCCATTCGATTACGAGCACGAGAACTACCCTCGCAGCCTGTGGATCTCCGAAGGCCTCACCGACTATTACGGCGACCTGCAGCTCGCGCGCGCGGGCCTCTTCACCATCGACGAGTCCCTGCACGAGCTCTCGAAGGCCATAAGCGCGCTGCAGACGACCCCGGCGCGCCTCACCCAGACGGCCGAGATGGCGTCGTTCGACACGTGGATCAAGCAGTATCGCCCAGACGACAACACCGTCAACTCGACGATCAGCTACTACACGAAAGGGAACGTGCTCGGCGTCCTGCTCGACGCGCGCATCCGTGCCGCCACCGACGATGCCAGGAGCCTGGATGATGTGATGCGGCTGGCGTTTACGCGGTTCTCGGGCGCGAAGGGATTTACGCCGGAGGACTTCCGGAAGACGGCGAGCGAAGTGGCCGGCACGGACCTCGGGCCGTGGTTCACGCGCGCGCTGGAGTCGACAGAGGAACTGGACTACGGTCCGGCGCTCGACTGGTTCGGGCTGCGGTTTCGTCCGCCTTCGCCGGCTTCGGCGGATCCCCCGGGCTGGCTTGGCGCGAAGACGAAGATCGAGGCGGGACGCCTGATGGTGGAGAACGTGTCGCGCGGCACGCCCGCGTATGCGGCGGGTGTGAATGCCGGCGACGAGCTGCTGGCGATCGACGACTTCCGTGTGTTACCCGAGGAGCTGGCCGCGCGGCTGGCGGCGTATCGGCCGGGACGAGCGGTCGTCCTGCTCGTGTCGCGCCGGGATGAGCTCAAGCGGCTGGACGTTACTCTTGGTGCGGAGCCGCCTGATCGCTGGACCCTTCAGGTTCGACCGGACGCGACGCCTCTCCAGAGGGCTCATCTGATGAAGTGGCTTCGGTAAGCCTCTGAGCCGCGCGGTGGCGGGCGACGTCACCGGCGGCGCGGGCGCGCTCGGTGTTGATCGAGGCGTTGACGAGCGCGCCGTCGTGAATCGCGAGCTTCTTCGCGATCACGGTGGCCGTCACCGTCGCCCCCGGGGCCACGTGCAGGATCTCCGCTTCGATCTGGCCCTCGAAGGTCCCGTGCACCGTGACGATCTGGGCGGACACGGCCGCGTGGACCTTCGACCCGGCCGCAATGGTCAGGTGGTGCCCGGGGACCTGGATCGATCCCTCGAAGGCGCAGTCGACGGTGAGGTCCTCCCCGGCCGTCAGGTCGCCGTTAATCCTGAGGTTCTTCTCAATCTGCACGGACATAGCCCCAATACTGCCACGGACCCCGTCCCCGTACGCTACGCTTGCTGCACGCCTCCACGCCTCGTCCTGCTGCCGCTGGTGGCGCTGACGGTCCTCCTGACCCGGGTTTCCCCCGCCAGCGCTGCGTCCACCGAGAGACTGAACGTGACCGTTCGGGGACGGACGACTACGCTCACGATCTACAAGCCGAAGTCCGCCCCCCGGGGCACGATCATCATGGGGAGCGGCGACGTGGGTTGGGTCGGCCTCGCCGTCTCGATGGCCGAAGAGCTCTCGGCGCAGGGCTACCTCGTCGCCGGCGTGAACGCCCGGCAATACCTCGCGGCCTTTACGTCGGGCAAGGACCATCTCCAGCCCCGCGATGCGCCGGGGGATTATCGGGTCATTGCGGAAACGTTGAAGGAGAAGCATCTGCTGGTCCGGCCCGTCATCGTCTCTGGCGTTTCAGAGGGGGCCGCGCTGGCGGTGCTCGCCGCCTCCGATCCGAAAAACCACGAGTGGATCGACGGCGTGATCACGATGGGGCTGCCGGCGACCGCCGCGCTGGCGTGGCGGTGGGCCGACCTGTGGGCGTCGGCGATGAAGCGCGACGCCGACGAGCCGTCGTTCACCGTGGCGGACTTTCTTCCAGGCGTGTGGCCGGTGCCTCTCTACATGATCCAGTCGAAGAAGGACGAGTACGTCACGCCGGCGGAATACGAGAGGTTCAAGACGGTCGCCAGGGACCCGAAGCAGCTCGTCCTGATCGATTCGAGCAACCACCGCTTCACGGATCGCCGCCCGGACCTCAGCCGGGCGTTTGCGGCGGGCCTCGAGTGGATTGCTAGACTTGTGAAACGATGAATCGCGGCAGGTTCGAACGTGCCTCGACCTGGCTGGTGGCGCACGCCGGGCGCGCCTGGGGCTCCATCATCATTGCCCTCGTCCTGGCGCTGTCGTGGCACGCGCTGCGCGGGATTCACATCCGCGACGTCCGCGCCACGCTGAGGGCGCTGGACGATCGCTGGCTGATGGCCGCGGCGATCGTCACGGTCGTCAACATCGCGATCATGGGCCTGTACGACGTGCTGGCCTTCAAGCACACAAGGACCAGGGCGATTCAGCGCTGGCGTTATGGCGCAGTCGCCTTCTGCTGGAGCAACTTCCTGACGCTGGGACCGCTGGCGGGCCCCGCCATCCGTCTCTGGCTCTACCGCGACACGGTGAAGGACCTGTCGGAGCTCCACGCGGGCATTGTCTCGATCGTGGTCGCGTTCACGTCGGGGCTCGCCGGGTGGGCGCT
>WNFI01054501.1_pt1 | contig 11614 bp, 13 predicted proteins | sample 5400471 | NCBI WGS metagenome assembly WNFI01 (sample SAMN13153348, study PRJNA577476) | soil metagenome | isolation source: 100 cm saprolite on Douglas fir-dominated hillslope | place: USA:California | collected 2013-09-17
ACCGACCAGAAAAAAGCCGAAACACGTGACTATCCGGGCTGTGGAGGAATATGGGGGGCCGAACAGAACTCCCAGCAAAAGGTTCAGGAATCCGAAGAACAGGCCTGCCTGCAGGAACTTCCTGTCATTGAGCTCTCTCCGTACCTCTTTTACATACCCGGCTTGTTCCGGTGATTCAGTCCTGGCATACATTTCCCAGAGCGCCGCGCGGAAGACCGCTGTAGCGTAACAAAGAAACAACGCGGCGCAGGAAATCATCACACCCAACAGCCACCAGTAAGCGTTGCGGGAACTCTTATCAAGCACCCAAGCTTGCAGCCAGAGAAAGCAGGAGCCGGCAAAGACCGCAGCCAGTACCCGGGCCAGGACAGAAATTCGATCAAAGAATGGACGAAATTCCAGAGATGAAGCAGGGGACTGAATCCGGGGAAGAAATCGGGTTGGAACAGCAGATCCTGTAAAGGACCGCTCCTCCGGGAACCATGGGTGAATTCTAGCTTGCGCAAGGGTATTGTGAAAGCGCTTGTGGCCCCAAAACCATCGACGCTCCAGTCCCGTCACAGCGGGACGGCTGAAAGGTTTTACAGGTCCGGGATTTATCCCAGACTGAGCCAATAGGCGAAACGAAGCACGTGCGACTCCGCCGCGCCAGCGCGACAGAGTCGATAAGCGCCGGGTAACGAACGAAAAGTCTCCCCACCTCACTGCCGTAGAGCCTGCCCTCTTCAGCCGTAGCGGGTTCCTCGCGGAGCCCTGAGCGGCGTCGAAGGGGCAGTCGAACGGGCTGGCGCGCATCCCGCCAGCCGGGAGGAGCGCCCTATGACAAAGATCGTAACTCGCCTTAAATCAAAGACTTGGAAACTTTGTCATTTCTGTCCTAGCCCGCCCGAAGCGGGGCAAATGCTTAGGATGACAGCTCTCAAAGAACCTAGGGTATCAATTTCGTGTAACGATTTGGCAGTTCAGATCACTATCAAGGTGGAGTATAAGTGTACTCATACGGGACCCTTTCATATGACGACCAATAACTCACGTGTCAAAATAAGGTTACTCTAAGCAGATCACTGTTAGCTCCTATTCCGGCCGCATTCGTCGGCGACTTCGAAATTAGGGCGAATCATCTACTAGGATCATGCAATGGCATTTTTGGATTCAAAGCAACTTGATGCGCTTCAGATAGATCGGATGATCTTTCACGTCGTTGGTCCGGAAGAGGATCAACTCGTCCTCCTGGAAGAGATTGATCCGGGAGACCACAGTGCATTTTTCTTGGATCGCATTAAATCAGTGACTGACGGGATCATGTTTGATTTCGCCAAGGACTCCCCGGTCCTGAAATCGCTTCGGGCCATTGGTGAAACAAAGGCCAAATTCGCGCCTGAAACAAAAGATCTGGCAAGACTCTTCAAAAGTGGACATGGCGGCAATACCAGTCTGGGAGTCTTCATGGTCTTTATATTGTCCGCTCGTCGCGAACGCTTTTACGCGCTGCTAAAGTATGATCACGAAACCGTTCTCTCCTACATCATTCAGAAGAAGAAGCCACTTATCACTGAACTTCACAATACATTTGTTAAGTCGCCGGATGCGTTGCAGAAATCCGCAATAGTCCGGCTCACGAAAGCGGGAGGTGAACTCTCCGTTCGGGATCGCGTGGCTCCGAAGACGATAACGCAGTATTTCCAAGCGTTCTTGGGAGCGCAACGGCGCTTTAACCCAACTCAACTCACAACTAAGCTGACAGAGGTCGCTAAGCGCGTGGCCAAACAACACGAGGCTGAACTCGGCGTGCAAGTCCTAAGCGGGTTCAATCAACGTGTTTATGAAGTTGTACAGAATCAGGAGGGTTTCGACCCTTCGAACAAGGAGCCATTTCTCGCATCCGTTTACGGGCCATTGCCTCCAGAATCTAAGGTCCGGACAGACTTTGATCGCGAGTTGCGAAAAGAGCGGATTGAGGATGAGAATTTCCAGTTTGACAGGGAGGCGGTCCAGCCCTCTGCCAAAAAGCATCTTGTGACGGTTGAGGGGATTGAGATCATTTGGAATCGGCAGTACGACGGCAACATCAAAAAGCGGGATATTGGTGATGGACGCATTGAAATTACGATAACGTCTGGCGGCCTGAAGAAAGAAGATGATTACACCGAGCTTGGTTCTAAGCAGCGCCCGTGAGCTCGCTGCACATAACGGCAAACTGAGTGAGGAAACAGAGAACCTGGATGTATTCGGCTCTTTCGATCCCGGTCTGCTGGAGAAGTGGCGCACGATTGCGCTAGAGGCCGAAACAAGCGGGATCGGTACCGTAAGCGCGCTTGATGCATTGGATGGCCCAGTGCCTCTGAAGGCGGTGGCGCACAGCTCCTTGGTTGGTAGCGTGCGCATCCGCGTAGCTAAGCGGAATACGCCAACGACATTCTACTTCTTCTCGATCGAGGGCCTCAAAGATTTGTTGCGTGACGCAGATCGGGTCTTGATCGCAAGAAAGGTTCTGGTAGCAGTCGACTTCGCCCCATTCGCGACGGCGAGTTGTCGATTTGAATCGTGGACTGGCATGGTCGAAGATGCCCCTCCCGAAAACACGTCACCCATAATTGCTCCTCGACGATTTGTGAAGGATTTGATCGGTGGCAAAGTACCACCTGCGATTGGACCTTTCTTGCTTGCGGGCGATATTCCTGCAAAGTCGCCGGTGTTCGATACCTGGTGCGCATTCGCAGTGAAACAACTGATGCTCAGCCTGGTCAATGAAGTATGGACAGAGAATGGTACGGACATGGTCGCGCTGTCTGGACCGCGGTCGCTTCGACTAAAGGCAGAGTTGGAGAGTATCGACACTGCACGCACGTTAGGCCCCGCGACGGAAGCTGCTCGCTGGGTCTATGAGAGCGGCCGGGACGTCGATGCCCGCCATGCGCTCTTGACTTACGAGTTTGCGAGGGAATGGCCAGAAGGCATATCGTGGGCACAGGGATTCGCGGAGCGTGCTCCGCGGGCTCTTGACGCAGCGAAAACAGCTTTTCAAGCCTACGTCCTGGGAATTAGTAAAGACACTCTAAAATCACTGAGTGATCTTCGTAAGACACTGAGTGAAGAAGTCGGGAAAGTTTCACAGCAAACCCGTGAACTGCTGTCTACACTGTGGCGCGATTTCATCGTAGCGGTCACGACTCTGTTGGCTCGAATCGCGCTTGTACTCGCAGATAAGCCAGCGGGCGATTCGATCGCGGTTCGAGCTATGCTTCTGGGCACAGCGATTTTCATTGGGTCGAGTCTGATCCTCAACCTTAGCTCAAACAAGCGCTTTATGAAAATCGCAGAGGAGAACCGCGGTTTATGGCGAAGTAAACTGTATGGCTTTCTCGCGCCATCCGATCTAAGGGATCTAGCAGATACGCCCCTGGCGAGCACAACGAATGTGTACCACAAGGTGAAACGTTGGGTCACTGGGCTTTACATCATTGTAATTTTGGCTCTCCTGCTCACCGCAGCTTGGCCCCCAACCACACATCGTGTGGAGCCACCGAAAATCGCTCCACAGCCTTCAACAAACGTCCCTAAGCCAACAATAAACCAGCCCTAGCGGGGTGAACGAAAGTTTTCTCCACCTTACTGCCGTAGGCTGGCGCGAATCCCGCTCGGCGGGAGCAGCGCCCTAGAAAAAATGCCTTTCGCCGCAGCACGAAAATGCCGATCGTCGGGCAATCCATGCGGGAAAGGCAATAAGGAAGGGTTGCTTTTCTCATGTCGCTGCGTCTTCGGACTCCGCTCCGTGTTTTCCACAGCATAAGTTTATGCAACCGCTTTTTGCGAAGTAGCCCCACTAGCAAGAACTTGGTCTCGTCCGCTAAATTAGCCCTCTTCGGAAAGAGGGACTGCTTCTTGGTCATTCGGATTAACAACCGATGACTATTCGGTTTTTTCGATGTGCGGAAATAGACCGTAGCGGGGTATTTCGGGATTGTGTGTGAACTGTAGTGCTTTTGCTCGGAAGTTCTCCGGCGGTTCAGTGTTATCCACGACAAAGATTTGTTGATTACCTGCGAGCTTTTCAAGATGCTCGTAAAAGCGCGGTTTGAGGTCAGTCCCCGCGATACCTTCGTCCTCACCCTTTGGTTCTTTATAAGCGAGTAGCGGTGAATCCAAGATGACGAAGCCGGGATGGGACATCTTGCGCGAGCGGCAGTATTCAAACAGCCCAACGATGAAGGCCGAATAGGTAATTGCACAAAGCCCCGCGCCGCGACTGCCGCGGGCGCGTCCGCCGATCACAATATCCCGAGTCACCTCATCGAAGTAGACATCAGTTGCGTTAGGGAAATGCCACTCCTGCAGTATCTTCTCCACGGTTTTTGAGAACTCGCGCAGGACTGTCTTTGATATGTATTGAGCAACATCTCCCGAGGTTTCGCGAGCCTCCTGCTTTTCGGGTGGCGCAATTGGCTCATCAAGGCGTCTGCGCGCGGCCTGAAGCTTTTTGTAAAGCATGACGGACTGACGTATGCTGGCACGCTTTTCAATCAGCTCTTCGTAAGTCTTTCGTGCGCTGCCAAATTCGGGCGAGAGAGCGGCGTCGATCTGCTGTTGAAATCCTCGCAGTTGAGTTTCAAGCACGCGATGCTCGGCTACAATGCCGGTATGCTCGTTCGTTAACGCGGCCACCGTCTCCTGAAGTTCTGTTTGCAGAAGCTTGATCTTCGCAATTTCGGCCGCGGCGGCTTGTGTGACGGCTGCTACATTGCCGTCGCACGCGGAGTCGTGACGCTGCCCCTCTGGCAGTGCTCCGCATAGCGGACACGGCGACGGATCGCGGAGTACGAAAAACTGGCCGGATTCCTCGATGGCGACCAGACGTTTCAGGTCATTCGTGTATTGCTGGTCGAGCAGTTGAAAGCGCGATTGGAGTTCGGTGATTTCATTGCCCCGAGCGCTGAAGCGCGCGTAGTTGTCATAGATGTCTTTGCGCTTTCTCGTGGTCTCCGAAATCTGACCTTCCATGTTGCGAAGTGAAGCGTGTAGCTGCTCCAACTGTTCCTCGATGGCCGTCTCCTCGGCCTCCAAGCCCTCTGGGTTGTCCGTCAGCTTGGCGAGATCGTCTTCGTAAGTCGTGACGAGATGTTCCAAGGCTTCCGGAAGGATGGGGCGGCGTTCGACCGGCTGAGACGGCTGTGCCTCTGTGGCGCTCTCAGGTGTGACAGCGGAATCGTCGTTGCCGGTGAGCAGGAATTTGAACACGCCGTATTCGCGCGTCTCATCCTGATATTGCCCGTGATAAACTTCGTAGTGTGAACCGCCGAAAGGGCCCTTCCGGCTTTCTGCTCCTCGGGTACCTCGGTCAGAAGCCCATCATATCGCCGAAAGCTGCCGCCGTTCATACTGCGATGTATGGTGTAGTCTTTGCCCGCTGCGGTCGTCAGTCCGAGAAGGACGCGTTCATATCCCACGCGTTCCGGGATGTCCTTCAGATCACTTCCGGCGCCAAACATGAAGTCAACGGCTTCGACGAGAAAGGTCTTACCAGTATCGCTCGATCCCCACAAAATGTTTAGTCCAGGTGTGAACGTGAATACCGCAGGCTCCTTCCCCGGACCAAGAAATCGGATAAAGCGAAGCAGCAGCCCGTTGAATGCCATCAGAATAACCTCGGCTGTTCAGGCGCCTGAAACTCGCGCGACCATTGATCGTACACTCGGGTGAGCATCGCGCGAATGTCATGATCGCTCATATCGCTGAAACGGTCGACAACCCAAGTCGCGCGGTCTTTAAGTTCGTCGAGATATTCTGCCGTTAAGGCGTCGAGGAACGGCCCGGCATCGTCTTCGGCCTGGTATGTGAAACCGTTCGGAGTGGCGTGGCGTCTGAGCAGCCCGCGGCTGATCATCAGAAGCAGACCGCGCTCGATGAGTTGCCGTCTGACCAGAAGCTCGCCGGATCGAAGCGGCAGCGCGGGATGGATGCTCGGCGGTCCGTCCACATCGCCGGTGTGAACCATGATGTAGTCGCATTCGAGAATGCGCTGCAGGTCGAGCTGCTGTGGATAGGATTCCGCGAGCAGGATAAGGGCACGTATGCCGGTTTCGATTGGGCTATTGAATGTCTGTACAGTCAGTGTCGTCTCAGGCATTGTTCTTCACCCACTGAAGACGGTCCTCGTTGGCCAAATGGTGGCAGATGCCTTGTTTGTCCTGCGTCTGAACCCGGATGCACAGCGCGTTGCATGTCGGCGTTATGGCACCGGCTTGCTGCAAAGTGTGCGCCATGCGCGTGAAGCCGTTCGCATAATCCAACTCATACGTATTGACGACGCCATGGTAGATTTCCTCGCGAACATCGTCGAAGGTGCCGGGATCAACACTGTCGCGTGCGAAGCTGCGCAACGACTCTGCATGATAGAAGATCTCACGGGAGCGGTTGAAGTGCTGCTCCAGTTCGGGATGCGCCGCAAGCTGCCCGGGACTGTTGAGCTGTAACGAGAGCTTCTCGGAATAGGCTTCGAAGAGCTGTTGCACGTAGCGGCTCTCGTGCGCCTGCACTGCGTCCGGCGGAAGATCGACAGCGGGGCGGGCCGGCACATTGGCGGCTCCGAAGCGCCGGGTATAAAAAGGCGTGTTGTAGTAATCCTTGATCATCTTAGCGATGGAAATCATCTTGAAGATTCGGAAATCGAATTTATTAAGACTCGTCAGCAGATCGCCTTCGAGCGGGATTTCCTTCGTATCGGTGATGCCGGATTTGCAGTACTTATCCCAATTCTCGATCAGCTTCTTTTTCAGTTCGTCGGGATGCGTGAGCAGCTTTTTTAGTCCAAGGCCGAGTCCCTTCGAAGCGGCGAAAAAATAGTTCTTCGGCGGCGGGTATTCCCCGATGAACGAATAATAGATGATCTTGCCAAGCTCAACCCATACCTGAGCGGGTTGCAGCTTGCAAGCATAGCGTTTGCACTGCACGTTATCCCACGCGCCCTCGAATTGCTTCGCGGTACGGAAGCACAAGATGTCGAGGCCCATGTCGCCAGCCCCCGTGTAGCGGATCACTACCTTGTACGTCTTTTCTTGCGTGTGTGCCCATTCTTCAGTGAAATCTTCCCATTGCTCGGGCTCGAAAATCTCGATGAGTTTAGCGGCAGGGAAATTCATGCCCGACCCGATCTGCGGCGCGGCGTCCGCGCTAATGCCAGGTTTCAATTTTCTCGAATTGGCGGCAAGCTTTCCCTTATCCACGCGTCTTCCAGGCGGCAACGAGCAAGGTGCCGCTCAAATAAAATCAGGGGCCAATGTTTGCATCGCAATTAGTGCAAACGAGAGCATATCAAAAACGTTACATGGTATGGGCAGTGATCTGTTCCGTGAAAGGCGGGGAACTGGGAGACAGTCCCGGCTTCCCCAGGAACAACTCGGAATATCCGTTCGCGATTGGTCAATTTATGTTGCACACTTTGCCGGAGCGCAGCCCGCAAAGCGGGAGTAGCGACATGAGAAAAGCGATTCTTTCCTTATTGCTTTCTCGCCTTGGACAAAACCTCGCTAGGCTGGCAGAGAGCCGTTGCAAAAAACAAACAGTCTTCTTGACATCGCTAAGCGTATCAGGGATACTATTCCAGATATGACGTACTCGTCGGGCCAGGTCGCTCGCAAGCTGGGTATTGGCATCTCCACACTCAGCAGGTATATCACTGTGGGGAAGGTTCCCCCGCCGCAGTCAGTCACTACTGGCGGAATTACCGTTTATCTGTGGACCGAGCAGGACGTTGAGCGCCTGCGCAAACTCCTGCCCAAAATCGCCAACGGGCGGAAAACCCGGTATCAAAAGCTAACAAAGAAGCAAGAGAAAACACAGGCGAGGGCGCCTGTGGTCCATAAGAAGAAGAAAAAGAAGAAGTAAAGAGTCAAAACAAAAACAGATTCCTCGCCGCAAAACCGGCGGCTCGGAATGACAAATCCCAACGGGCAACGTCCGGTGCTGAAACACCGAACGCGCCCTAACCAAATCGCCTACGTAAGGAGGCAAGATGGCTGGTAATAAAAGTAAAGCAGCAATTAGCAATTGGCAATCCACGGCACCCACGGCTAGCCGGGGCAGGCGCCGGGACAGGTTAGCAGTTAGCAAAACCAACCCCAACCCCACCAGTGTTTCAGCAAACAGCAACTGGCAATCCACGGCCAGCCCCACGACACACCGGGGCAGGCGGGACAGGTTAGCAAATGGCCGGAAACCCCAAAAGGCGGTGCGGCCATGAACCGCGCTAACTCTCTCTCCCTGCCCGACACCTCCGACGCACCCGACACCGGCGAACTCCCCGTACCGAACTGGACGCCGCCGCTTACCAAGCTGCGCGTCTATGAAGCTGTTTATAACCTGAACCGCACTTTCGAAGCCGCGATCGTGGCCGTGGACCGGCTGGAGCGGCTGGAGTTTTTCGAGAACGAGAAAGACTGGCTGGCTATCCTGAAGACGCGGGTGGATTATCTCCGCGCCACGACCAACTCCCTGCTGGTGGAAGACCTCCAAGAGTACGAGCAGGCCGAGGCGGCCCGACTGAAAGGCATCACTCACGCCTGGGACAAAGCCCGGGACGACCCGGACGACGTCTTCTTTGCCGCCCGCGACCGCCGGGAGGAGATCAAGGAGCAAATGAAAGAGCTCCAGGAAGCCCTGAACCGCGACCAGCAACGGCCCTCGGGCTCCAAGGGACGAAGCGCGAAGCGGCGTCCTAAAGGCCACAAAAAGCGTCCCGCGTAACCCATTGAAAACGCAGACTATTTAGTCGTTGACTTGGCTTTGCCCAATAACCGGCGATTCGACTTGATTTATTGGGCAGACGGTCGAATTATTGGGCAACTGGCGATTTTAGCCAAATACTTCGTAGCGTACTGCTACAGGTTCCTTTTCGCTATCGTTTTGAATGATGAGATACCAGGGGCCGTCAACGTCGGATGGGAGACGGACTTTTTCTTCGTGAATGCGTCTGTGCGAAAATCCACCGTAGTATGAATAAATGTCGCTGCCCTTCTTGTTGTACTCTTGTAACCCTTCCTCATCGAGTACAAAGGTTGTGACCGGGAGACTGGCTTCTACCGTGTACTCCATACGGTGCCTTTTTAGCACCGGATATTTAATCTTCAAGTGACTATTCGGTTTTATGACCACGAGTGGCATTAAGTTTTCCCCGTTGGCGCATTCTGTTCCTGCTTCGTTTCCCCGGAAATCCGCTTCCCACGCTTCAGGCTCCCGGCCTCTTCCAAATTCTCCAGAAAAGCACGGACGGGACGATAGAAGAGGGGAATCAATAGCACCAGTGATGCTTTCCAGTTTTCGTTTATGACTTGAATCAGCTTCGTGAAACGAGGCACTTGGCCGGTATCCCAAAGGAAGCAGCATATAGCGAATCCAACCAGCAACGTAATGGCGAACACGATCAAAAGCTCCAATATGGATAGGAGCCAGTTGAGGGAATCCGGTATTGTATCCTTGGTAAATTTCATGCTTTGGGCCTTCATCTTACACCGTCGCCCATGTAAACAACACTGGCCAATTGACTTTCCCTCGTGCCGCGCATATAATAGAGTCTCAGATCATAAATGGCTAAGGCGTCCGTCTTAGCCATCATTCATTTACGCATACCTGCGGTATTCAATCGACCCCGGCCCGTGTATTTTCCCGATTTTCATGGGGAAAACAAGCGGGGCGATCAATTGCTGAGATAACCAACGAAAACTTTTTGAAATTTTTACAGAACCCGACTTTTAGATTTCGGTCAGGGAATGGACTGCTTCTAACAGCCCACTCCCAACCGCTACGCGCAAGGGGATTACTCTTCTTTGGATTGAGGAGTAGGAGATATCCCCCAAGAAAGGAGGATTTTATCCTTCCAAGACGAATGGGCCGGACTGTGGTAATCGTCATCTTTTGCTCTGACGACTCCATCGTCATCGTGGTCATATAACCACGACCCCAATCAAGCAACTTACTAACCCGACAAAACACATCGTTCAACTTACCAACACAGCGACTCCGTTCACAGCGGGGTCGCTGATTTCTTACATTAACCCCGTTTCGTCTTTTTTCTTTCAGACTTACGGGGCGTGTTCCAATACGGTGATTTGCACTTAGGGCACACTTTTGGTTCTCCGTCGCTATCTTGTCGGGGAACCCAAGTGTGTCCGCACCGTTCGCATTGAAAGCCTTGTAACGTGATCTTGGCCATGCGTCCATGATATGAGCAATGGGGTATTCTGTCAAGGAATATAGTAGCGATATTTTACTTGACATCATATATACCTATTGGTAATATACTTCTCATAAAGAGAGGTAACGTTATGGACGCAAGACAACAGCGCGGAATGGAACTGGCGGCAACGCGGACGATTACCAAAGGCAAGCAGGGGGTGTGGGTCGTACCCTCTCAAGCTGGCCCCGGAACGTACCGGGTCAACGTTGCCAGTGAGCAGCCGACCTGCTCCTGTCCAGACTTTGAAACGCGCCAACTGAAGTGCAAGCACATCTTCGCTGTTACCTACGTGATGAAGCGTGAAGAACACGCAGACGGGAGCACCACCGTTACCGAAACTGTCACGATAAAGGCAGAAACCCGTAAGACATACCAGCAAAACTGGCCTGCTTATAATGCCGCCCAAACGGGAGAGCAGGACAGGTTCCAAGAATTGCTCCGCGACCTGTGCGCCGGTATCCAGCAGCCGATTTATCAGAGACGCGGAAGGCCAAGCCTGCCCCTCTCGGACGCAATCTTTAGTGCTACGTACAAGGTCTACAGCACTGTCAGCGGACGGCGATTTATGAGTGATCTCCGCGAATCTCACACACGCGGATTCATCTCGCGGGTTCCGCATTACAATTCGATTTTCAATTACTTGGAAGATGAAGGACTCACGCCGATTCTGCGGAGCCTCATCGTCCAAACCAGTCTGCCCCTGAAGGCGGTCGAGGTTGACTTTGCCGTTGATTCGTCCGGCTTCACCACTTCCCGCTTCCATCGCTGGTTTGACCACAAATACGGACGGGTGCGGCAAAAGCACGAATGGGTCAAGGTGCATCTCATGTGCGGCGTCAAGACCCATGTTGTGACCGCCGTAGAAATTGAAGGCAAGAACGCTAACGATACCCGCTTCTTGGCCCCGATGGTCGAGGCCACAGCGCAAAATTTCACAATCTCCGAAGTCTCTGCCGATAAGGGTTACGGTAGCCGGAAAAATGCCGAAGCCATTGCCGCCGTTGGCGGTACTCCATTCATCGCATTCAAGGACTACCACACTGGCGGCGTTGGCGGTCGGTTTCAGGAGATGTACCACTACTTCATGTTCAAGCGGCAAGAGTTTTTGCAGCACTACCACAAGCGTTCCAATGTCGAATCGACGTTCTCCATGATGAAGCGGAAATTCGGCGACTCGCTGCGGAGTAAGACCGATACCGCCATGACCAACGAAACGCTCTGTAAAGTGCTCTGTCATAATCTTGTGGTGCTCATTCACGAAATGCACGAACTAGGAATTGAGCCGACTTTTTGGGCAGGCTCCGAAGTTGTTCGGCAGGCTTAGGTTGCTAGGCAAAGCCCGTTGACTTTCGCCATGGTTTCGTGGTACCATCCGCGCTCTTTAAC
>WNFI01094935.1_pt1 | contig 11613 bp, 8 predicted proteins | sample 5400471 | NCBI WGS metagenome assembly WNFI01 (sample SAMN13153348, study PRJNA577476) | soil metagenome | isolation source: 100 cm saprolite on Douglas fir-dominated hillslope | place: USA:California | collected 2013-09-17
CACTCACTCCCGGTCTTCCCGTACCCGGTGATGATGGTCGCCGTGTTGTGCACCAGCCAGCCGACCATCATCACCGGGTACGGGAAGACCGGGAGTGAGTGCGGGGTGCAGTACGTAGCGCTGGTGTAGCAGTTGATCCACAGTGCGTTGGCGGACTGGTAGAAGTCGAAGCCGAACGTCTTCGCGAACAGCACCAGCAGGGCCACCGACAGGAGCACCGTGGTCCACAGGCCGAAGAACATGCCACTGAACACGCGCTTGAAGTCAGACGCGCCGCGCACCTCGCCGTATAGCGTGGTGCCCCAGTTCGGCTACAGCAGGTAGAACATCAGCATCGGGACCAGCAGCATTGACTGCCCGAACGCGCCGGTGACGCCGAACGACGGGGCCACGTAGCCGTTCGCCTTGCCGCCCGCGTCCGCGATGGTGCCCGCGTAGCCGTTCTTGAACCCGAACAGCTTGGCGCTCTCGCTGTTGAACGAGTTGATGAAGTCCTGCTTGTTGAAGACAAGCAGTAGCACGACGATGATCCCGATGCCGAGCAGGCCACCGTAGAAGCACCACTGCTGCACCTTGGCGTAGCCGGACATGCCCAGCGACACCAGGACGCCCGCCAGTGCGATGGTGGTGAGCGTGACCACGAAGCCGCCGGTCGGCGACGTGAACCAGGCCGCGCCCGAGGCATGATTGAACGTCGCCCACAGCGGCTGGAAGAACTCCTCCGCAAGCACCTGGCCGTAGATCGGCGCCCACAGCCACAGGATGAACCACCATCCCGTGGCGGCCATCACGAACCCGACGCCGCTGCCGAGGATACGGCTCTGCCATACGTAGTCGCCGCCCGCGCGCGGGATAGTTACGACAAGGCCGGCGTACGCGACGACGAGGAACGACACCCACACGCCCGATATGAGCACCGCGGTCAGCAACTGCCCGGTCGGGAAGGCGTCCTGATAGGCGAACTCCACCAGGCCCAGCGTGATGACGTTGGTGGACAGGCAGGCGTAGATCATCGAGTCACGGACGGACCAGCCACGCACGAGGCCGGTGGCCTTCCGGAGGAAGAGCTCCGGTCTTTCGTCGCCAATGGCGCCCATGGCCATAGGGGACCCTCCTACATTTATGGTTATCGAAACATGCCTATTAAACGCACAGGAGTACTCATACGGCATAACCGCACGATCCAGGAAGCACAGTAACAGTCACCCGTTTACTAGGACATACTTAATTTTGCCATTTTTTGGGTTTAGTTCGAGGAGGGCCGCCTGCAGCACGCCGTCGCTGTAGGAGCTGCCAGGGTTCACGGCCAGCGTCCGGCCCAGCTTGGCGACGCCCTTGCTCTCGTGAATGTGGCCGTGCACCGACAGGAGCGGCTGGTACCTGGTGATCGCCGCCCGTACGGCGGTCGAGCCGACCGGCTTCATGACCGCGCCGCCGTGCGTTGGGCGCAGGCTGGCGTCGAGCGCGGGGGCCTCGTCCAGGCCGGTCCCGTAGGGCGGCGCGTGGAAATTGAAGATCGTCCGGCTCAGGTCCGGCACGCTGGTCGCGACGGCGTCGATCTTGCGGGCCAACTGGTCCTCCGGGGCCTCCCGGTGGGTGTCCCACGGCGTCGGGTTCGTCCAGCCCATTGACACCATGTAGAACCCGTCCAGGTCGAGCACCTTGCCCTCGGCGAACGTGACGGCCGCCGAGCTCTCGATGATCGGGTCGATGTCGAAGATGTCGTCGTTGCCGCCGTTGAGAATGCACGGGATGTCGCCCCGGTGGCCCAGCTTGTCGTCGGCCATGGTGAGCCACCGGTCGAGGGAGCTGAGCATCTCCGCCTCGAACCGCTGGTCCTTGGCCTCTTCCGAGTCGGCGATGTGGGTGTACTCATCGGGCGTGATGACGAACGGGTAGAAGCCCCGGTCCCGGATGCGCTGCTCGACGGCGATGAGGTCTTCCCGGGTCTCCACCCGGATCAGCTCGCCCCGGATCCTGGTCTCCCAGTAGCCAGGGCGGGCGATGATCGGCACCATGGCCTTGCCGGTGAGGTCGCCGCCGAGGACCACCATGTCCGCCTTGTAGAAGGCGGCCGCGTTCAGGAACTTCTTCCAGCAGATCTCAGACCCGTGGATATCAGTCGCGAAAAAGATCTTCATATGCGCTATCTCTCTACCGATGCTGCCTGCCTGGCCGCCCGATATACTTGCCTTTCCATCGGGCAGGCCCCGAGGGTACGGGGGTTGTCCCCCGAATGATGGTGCCTAGTGAGCGACCTCTTCGGGCAGCTCGTACCATTTGACGCGGTCGCCGACCCTGGCGCGCAGCTTCCACTTGGAGCTCTTGGGCACGGCGTCAGCGAACTCCAGCAGCCTCGCCGCCTGCTCCAGCGGGTCATGCCGCGCGTCCTCCGGCACCACCCCCGGGGTGTCCTTGACCAGCGCGGGCAGCTTCTCCAGGCTGCCGGTGCAGGTGCGCCACCAGCCCCAGTCCGCCGAGAAGACCTCGCCGAGCCGGGCGGTGCTGATGGATGGCGCCTTGCTCCCGCCCTCGCCGTCGATGCCGACCCCGGACAGCAGGTGCGTGATGTCGTGCACGTCCTTGCCGTTGAGCTTGACGATCTGCAGCTTTGACAGCAGCAGGTCGGCCGGGTCCAGGGTGACCGAGGAGTTCTTCAGCGAGGGGCGCAGGTCCAGCGTGTGGCACATCACCAGCCGGTCGACCATGATGTCGACTGGCCGCCCGGACGGTGCGGTGAAGTACATCTGCTGGTCGCCGTTCAGGTTGTTGAACCGGCGGTCCGGCGTGCAGCCGCTTTTCTCCAGGAACGCCGCGGCGTCCCGGCGGCCCTTGCCCGGGCAGGCGAAGTCGATGTCCTGGCCAGGCCGCAGCCGCGGCGCGAAGGCCGGGCAGAGCGCGCGCACCCCGAGGCCGCCGAGCAATCGCAGCGCCAGGCCGGCCTCGGCCGCCCCCTGGACGAGGGCGATCGCCTCGGGCAGCGGATCGTCAGCGGCCGTGGTCATGGCAGGGCTGCTCCTCGACTGTGCACGGATTCTTGAATCATGATGAGACCGGCCCCTCGGCGTCTAGGCATTCGTCCCAAAACTGGTAATTGATTCCATCATGTGGGCCGAAGTCGTGATTCCTATCGACTCGGGGGACTGGTGATGCGCAAGATGCGTCAATTGTCCGAATGATGGCGATAGAACGGGATGGCCTCGGGGGCTAGCGGGGTGTTGCCCAGGATCAGGTCGGCGGCCTTCTCGGCGACCATCATGGTCGGCGCGTAGATATTGCCGTTGGTGACGTACGGGAAGACCGAGGCATCCACGACGCGCAGGCCGTCAACACCGTGCACTCTCAGCGACAGCGGGTCGGTCACCGACTCCTCTGCGGTGCCCATCGCGCACGTGCAGGACGGGTGCAAGGCGGTCTCCGCGTCCCGGGCGACCCATTCCAGCACTTCCTCCTCGGTCGAGACCGACGGGCCGGGGGAGAGCTCCCCGGCGTTGAACTCATCGAACGCCGGCTGATTGAGGATCGTCCGCGCGATGCCGATCGCCTCCTTCCACTCCCGGCGGTCGGTCGGCGTGGACAGGTAGTTGAACCGCAGCGCCGGGTGCACGTCCGGATCGCGGGAGGTAATCTTCACGGTGCCGCGCGCGTCGGAGTACATCGGCCCGATGTGCACCTGGTACCCGTGCTCGCCCGCCGGGGCCGACCCGTCGTAGCGAACGGCGATCGGCAGGAAGTGGAACATCAGGTTCGGGTAGGCGACCTCCTCGTTGGACCGGGCGAACCCGCCCGCCTCGAAGTGGTTCGTCGCGCCCGGCCCGGACCGGAAGAAGAGCCACTTCGCGCCGACCATCGGGCGGTTGCGCCACTTCAGCGCCGGGGCGACCGAGACCGGGCGACGGCAGCCGTACTGGACGTACACCTCGAGGTGGTCCTGGAGGTTCTCGCCGACGCCGGGCAGCGCGGCTACCACCTCGATGCCGAGCCGGGACAGCTCGTCAGGGTTGCCAACCCCGGACAGCTGGAGCAACTGCGGCGATCCGAAGGCTCCCGAGCAGACGATCACCTCGCCGGCCCGGGCGATGCGCTTACCGGTTCCGATCAGGGCGAATTCGACGCCGCTCGCCCGCTTGCCGGTGAAGGTGATCCTGCTCACCATGGCGCGGGTGACGACCTTGAGGTTCGGCCGGTCCATGACCGGGTGCAGGTACGCGCGCGCGGCGGACAGCCGGCGGCCGTTGCTGATGTTGCGGTCGAAGGCGGCGAAGCCCTCCTGCCGGTACCCGTTCACGTCGTCGGTGACGTGGTACCCGGCCTGCCGCACGGCCTCGAAGAACGCCACGAACAGCGGGCTGGTCGCCGGGCCCCGCTCCAGGAGCAGCGGGCCGGACTCGCCGCGGAACTCCTCGTCGGGCGTGCCCGGTGCGGCCAGGCAGGTCTCCATCCGCTTGAAGTACGGCAGGCAGTGCGCGTAGTCCCAGGTCTCCATCCCCGGGTCGGCCGCCCACCGCTCGTAGTCAAGCGGGTTGCCGCGCTGGAAGATCATCCCGTTGATGCTGCTTGACCCGCCGAGGAGCTTGCCGCGCGCGTGGTAGATCCGCCGGCTGTTGAGGTACGGCTCGGGCTCGGACTCATACTTCCAGTCGTAGAACCGGCTGCCGATCGGGAAGGTGAGCGCGGCGGGCATGTGGATGAACGGGTCCCAGATGTAGTCCGGGCGGCCTGCCTCCAGGACGAGCACCCGAGTCGTGGGATCGGCCGACAGGCGGTTCGCCAGGGCGCTGCCCGCCGAGCCGCCGCCGACGATGATGTAGTCGAAGATCGCTGCTGCCATGCCTGGTGCCTAACTCCCCTTGCTCGTGCGCTTACTTGGTGACGGATTCCAGGTTCTCCCGGACCATGACCGTCATCTCGTGGTCCGGGCCGAGGAACTGCTCGCAGTCGGCCAGCGCGCGGCGTAGCACCCGGACCATGTCGTTCATCCGGCCCGCCTCGTAGAGCGCGGTCGCGAGGTTGCACCGCGTCGTCATCGTCTCGATGTCGCCCGCGCCGAGCATCCGCTCGCTGTCGGCGACCGCCCGCTCGTACGCGGGAATCGCTTCGTTCAGCCGGCGGGCCACCTGGTAGGCCGCCGCGAGGTTGGACCGCGCGGTCAGGGTGTCGCGGTGGTCGGGCCCGAGTACCCGCTCCCGGTCGGCCAGCACCCGTTCGTACTGGGGCACGGCCTCCCTGAGCTTCCCGGCGCCGCGGTAGGCGAACGCCAGGTTGCCGCGGGCCGTGATGGTGTCCGGGTGATCCGGTCCCTGAACGCTCGCCCGGTCGGCTAGCACCCGCTCGTACTGGGCCAGCGACTCCTTCTGCTTCCCCGCCTGCCGGTAAGCGTTCGCGAGCTGCCCCCGGACGGCGATGGTGTCCGGGTGCGCGGCGCCCTGGCTGCCCTCCATGTCGGCAAGCACGCGCTGGTAGGCGGTGATCGCTTCCTTGGGCTGGCCGGCCGCCTGGTAGGCGGCGGCGAGGCCGGACCGTGCGGCGAGCGTGTCAGGGTGGGCCGCGCCAAGGGATCGCTCGGCCTCGGCCTGGGTCCGCTCGTACAGCCGGATGCTGTCGCCGCGCCGGCCGGCCGCCTGGTAGGCGGCGGCGAGGCGGGCCCGGACCGCCAGGGCGTCGCGGTGCGAGCTGCCCAGGAGCCGCTCGGACTCGGCGACCGTCTGCTCGTACAGCCCGATCGCCTCGGGCATCAGCCCGGCGGCCTCGTAGGAGTGCGCCAGGTTGGTTACGCTCCCGGTCGCTCAGCGCCGCTTCGAACACGGACATCGCCTCGGCCCAACGGCCGGCTTTCTCGTACGCGGTGGCGAGCCGGTCCCGGGCCATGACGGCCTGCCCGTGCCCCGGGCCGAGCAAGTGAGCGCAGGTCGACGCGATGGACTGCCAGTAGTCGATGGCGGAGTTGGCGAGCAGGCTGTCTTCCATGGACAGGCCCGCGCGCAGCAGCAGCGGATGGGCGTCCGGCTTCCACAACAGGTCGCCCGAGTACAACCGCAGGGATGCCGCGCAATCCCGCAGCGCCTGCTCCAGCAGCGCGGCAGCCGCGCCAGCGCCGGCTCCCGCGCCGGGAACCGGCCAGGCTTCGAGCAGCGCGCTGGCCGCCGCCGTCACGATTTGCTCCACGCTGGTACCCGGCAGGTAGGCCCGGACCGCCGCCTGGACGGCGGCGTGCACCCACACGGTTCGCACCCCGCTGGACTTGTCGAGACTGACCAGGCCGAGCTTGGCCAGGTTGCCGTAGGCGGTGCGGACCAGGTTCTGGTCGCCGCCGCTCGCGTCCGACGAGTTGCCGCTGATGTAGGTGCAGGCAGCGGGCGAGGTCAGCACCGTCGCCGGGATGCCGTTGGTGGCAAGCATCGACGCGAGTGCCAGGGCCGGCCAGGCGAGCCCGGCAGGCTCGAGGCCGTGTGCCCGCTCGACCGCGAGCGACCAGGTGGACAGCATAGAAGAAGGGCAGCCGCTGATGACGGAGCCGGTGGTGGCCTGCTGCAGCTTGGTGTACAGCGGGCGGTACTCCCGCGCGGTGATGTCGCTCTCCATGATCTGCGCCGCCGCCTGGGCGATGCTGATTGGCAGTCCGCCGAGGTCCTCGGCGAGGTCGAGCGACTCGATCCGCTGGTCGGGGTAGCCACTGAGCCGGGCGTTCAGGAAGCCGAGCGCCTCGCGCCTGCTAAACGGCTCGACGGCGACCACCCGGCGGTCCGGCGCGTGCAGCTCCGATCCAGCCAGCCGGGTCGTGACCACTACCTGGCCCGCGACGCCACCGGGCCACAGCCCCTCGAGGTCGGCCGGGGACGTCAGGTCGTCGAGGATCACCGCCCAGCGCCGGCGGGTCCGGCTCAGCCAGTCAATGAATCGCTGCGCGGCCACGTCGGCGATCTCGCCGGGATGATCGGCGTCCAGCGCGCCGGCGGCCATGGCGTAGCTCGCCACGATCGACTCGCGACTGCTGGCCGGGACCCAGGCCAGCAGGTCGACAGCGCCCGGAAAGTAGGCATCCGCGAGCGGGGGCACGACTCCGGAGAGCACCGGAGCCGCAGCGCGCTGGGCACCCACCTTCGCCAACCCACTTCCGTACTCGGCTGCTCTGCACGTCCCTAGGCCGGAGCGCTGTCAACTCCCCGGTCGCCGCCGCGGTGCGGCGGCGGCTCGCCCTCATGCGCCCGCGGCCACGCTGCCCAGTGCGCTCACTAGCTATACGCAATTGAGGCGTGCGATGCGAGTGCGCATTCAGTGGCGATTGGGGCGCACGATGTCATGTTCGTGCCCGCCTTGTCGCCGCCTGAACACCTCCGCCCGCTACGCCCGATGTACCACGAAATCCTAGTGCTTGCGGTGATGGCATCGCCGCAAGGAGCCGCAAAGATCTGGGATATTACGTTCTTCAACCAGCGAGGGCTGTGTGCGGTTAGTTTCCGGCTATTGCCATCTGATCGGATGCGGACTATCTCAGTGCTTTGTGTTTGATCCCGGGCAGAGTCGGCAGTAACAGCGCGCGCAGCGCCGGGTGATCGGCTACCACGGTGCGAGTGCCCGCCGCTACCTCGGTGAAGCCGCCGTCCTGGACGACCGGCAGGCCGCTGGCTAGCAGCAGTGCCCACTGCCCGGGCGAGGCCGTCCGCACCGCGAGGTCAAAGCCTGCCGCGGCCCAGGCGACGCGATCCGCAGAGCTCAGCCGCCACCAGGCCAGCTGCGCTCCATGGGCTGCCTGCGCCATCGCCTTGCCGGCTGTCATCGGGATCTCCGGCGTGATCCACATCGTGGGCTGGGCAGGCGGCGCAGGAGCGGGCCGTTCGGGGTCATCGAAGTCGGTTCCGGAGACCTGCAGCCTGGCGAGCTCGGCCGGCCAGTCGTCCACCGGGACGGGCGGGAAGACCCGGACCTGCGCGGTGCGGTGGGCCAGCGTGATACCGGGCAGTTCCTGGACCCGGTCCCAGGCCGCGCCCCGGGCACGGCGGACCACCTTGCGGATGCGGGCGTCCTCCCAGGCGCGGATGGCCGCCGCCCACTCGCCATCGACGAGACCGTCGCTGGCCGAGCGGGGGTCGGTGAGCAGGATGAGGACCGCGCGGGCCGCGCACTCCAGCGCGTCCGTCCGCGCCGGCGGGGCCGCCCGGTCGGCGCGAACCACCAACGGCAGCGCGTACTGGTCTCTCTCATCCCTGGCCGCGTCCCGCATGGCCGCGTGGTCGGTGATAGTCACGATTGCCTAGGATGCCCGATCACGCGGGAACCGGGACCGGGGTGGGCCGGCCGGGCCGCCTGCGCAGCCGGAGGGAGGCCTTCTGGGACCGCCGCCCCGTGTCCGGTTCGCCGTCCTGTTGCGACCCCGCCTGCCCGGTCCCCGCCGTGGGAAGCACTGCCGCGGGCAGCCCGGCCTGCGGGGTACCGTGCGGCGTCGCGGGCGTCGCGGTGCTAGCTGGCGGGCGGATCGCCCGGGACGTGACGGCGGCGAAGTCGAGGTAGTGCTGCGCCTCCTGTGCGCGCTGGCGACGGGTCCAGCCGAGTAGCTTGGCCATGATCGCGGCGACGTCCGCGGCGACGTCCGCGCCCGCGTCGGGCGACTCGATGAGCAGCCGGACCCGGCGGGCCAGCACGTCCTCGACGTGCAGCGCGCCCTCGTGGGTGACGGCGTAGGCGACCTCGGCGCGCAAGTAGGGGTACCCGTCAGCCAGCGGCAGTGCGAGCGACTTGTCGGCGCGCACTAGTTCGAGCACCTCGAGTGCCACCGCCCCGTAGCGGCTGATCAGGTGCTCCACGGCCTGCTGCGGCATCCCGTGGTCCTGCGCGAGCCGCCGGGCGCAGGCCCGCACCGCCGGCAGCCCGTCCGCGCCGAGCAGCGGCAGCTGGTCGGTGACGGAGGGCGGCACGGGGCGGGGGAAGTCGGCCACCGCCGCGTCGATCACGTCCCGTGCCATCAGCCGGTAGGTGGTGAGCTTTCCGCCCGCGATGGAGGCGAGCCCCGGCAGCGGGGTATCGACCACGTGTTCACGGGACAGCTTGGTGGTTGGCTGCGCCGACCCGTTGTGCGCCGACCCGTTGTGCGCCGAAGCGTTGTGTGCCGACCCGTTGTGCGCGGCGTCGGCGAGCACGCTCCCGGCCGGCGTCGCGACCTCGGGTTCGGCGATGAGCGGGCGCAGGCCAGCGTATACGGCCAGCACGTCGGCGGGGGTCAGCGGCTTGGCCAGCACGCGGTTGGCGGCACTGAGGATGTAGTCAACGTCGTCGGCGGTCGCGGCGGGCTCGGCCCGGTCGCCAGACCAGTCGGTGTCGGTGGTCCCGACGATCCAGCGATCCTCGCCCCACGGGATGAAGAACAGCACGCTCTTGTCCGTCCGCACGATTATCCCGGTGTCAGCGTCGATCGCCTCGCGTGGCATCACGAGGTGCACGCCCTTGGCCATGCGCACGTGGTAGCCGGCCTTGACGCCGCTGGCCTCGTGGACGAGGTCCGACCAGACGCCGGCGCAGACGACGACCCGCGTGGCGCGGACCTCATGGACGCGGCCGGTCTCCTCGTCCCGGACCCGCGCGCCGGTCACCCGCGCGCCACGGGCATCCCCGTCTGCGGCGGACCGCAGCAGCTCGACGACATTCGCCCCAGTCACCGCGACGGCCCCATGTGCTACTGCCGTGCGGACCACCGTCAGCACGAGCCGGGCATCATCGACCTGCGCGTCGTAGTAGACCATCGCGCCCGCCAGCCGGTCGGCCCGCAGCGCGGGGGCACGCCGCAGCGCGCCCCGCGTCGTGAGGTGCCGGTGATAGGGGACAGGGCGCTTGGTGCCCTCCATCGCGTCGTAGATCACTAGGCCTGCCCCGACGTACGGTCGCTCAACGACCTTCTTGTAGATCGGGTAGAGGAACGGCACGGGGTGCACCAGGTGCGGTGCCAGCCTGCTGACGAGTAGGTCCCGTTCCCGCAGCGCCTCCCTGACCAGCTTGAAGTCCCGCTGCTCGAGGTACCGCAGGCCGCCGTGAACGAGCTTGCTCGACCGGCTGGACGTGCCCGCCGCCAGGTCACGCGCCTCGACGAGGCCAACCCGCAGCCCGCGCGACGCGGCGTCGAGGGCGGCGCCCGCCCCCGTGACGCCACCGCCTATCACGAGGACGTCAAGCGGCCCTTCGGCCAGCTTCCGCAGCGCGTCAGCACGCTTCGTCGCATCCAGGGCGCCATTCAGAACACCGGGCATGGGCCAGCCTCCCCTCCCGAGTCCCGGGTAAGGGACTCCACTGTTACAGGGTAAATACCCCGGTCGCTTGCTTCGGCTATCGGGTTGCTCGCCATTGTTAGCAGCCGAGTTTCCGCGGTACCCCGAGTGCCTGGCGCCGCCCGGTGACCGCGGCGAGGTACTGGCCGTGGCCCTGGGAACCTTGAGAGACTGAGCCGAATCCGGCACCCGTCAAAGGAGACCCCTTGCCAGACTTCGTCGGGGCTATCGACCAGGGGACGACCAGCACCCGGTTCATGATCTTCGACCACGCGGGGGCCGAGGTGGCGCGGCACCAGCTAGAGCATGAGCAGATCCTGCCCCGGGCGGGCTGGGTGGAGCACAACCCGGTGGAGATCTGGGAGCGAACCCGAACGGTGATTGCCGCCGCGCTGCACTCGGCCGGCCTGCTGGCGCGCGACCTGGCCGCGATCGGCGTCACGAACCAGCGGGAGACCACCGTCGTGTGGAATCGGCAGACCGGCGAGCCGTACCACAACGCCATCGTCTGGCAGGACACCCGGACGGACCAGATCGCGACCGCCCTGTCGCGCGACGAGCGGGGCGGGCTGATCCGGGGCAAGGCCGGGCTGCCGCCCGCCACCTACTTCTCCGGCGGCAAGCTGCAGTGGCTGCTGGAGAACGTTGCGGGCCTGCGGGCGGACGCGGAGCGCGGCGACGCGCTCTTTGGCACGGTGGACGCGTGGCTGCTGTGGAACCTCACTGAAGGGGCCGTGCACCTCACCGACGTCACCAACGCCAGCCGCACGATGCTCATGGACCTCGCGACGCTGGACTGGGATGACGAGCTGTGCGAGATCTTCGGCGTGCCGCGCGCGATGCTCCCGTCGATCGCGCCAAGCGTCCATGAGTTCGCCATCGTGTCCTCGCCCGGCGCGATCGGCGGGGTGACGATCGGCGGCATGCTCGGCGACCAGCAGGCCGCGACCATAGGGCAGGCATGCTTCGCGCCCGGCGAGGCCAAGAACACCTACGGAACTGGCAACTTCCTGCTGCTCAACACCGGTGCCGACCGGTACGCGTCCGCGTTCGGCCTGCTCACCACGCCGGCGTACCAGCTGGGCGCGGGCGCGGCGGTATTCGCCCTGGAAGGCTCCGTCGCGGTAACCGGGTCGGCGGTGCAGTGGCTGCGCGACCAGCTTGGCATCATCAGCGGCGCCGCCGACAGCGAAGATCTCGCCCGGAAGGTGGCGGACACGGCCGGGCTGTACTTCGTGCCCGCGTTCTCCGGCCTGTTCGCTCCGTACTGGCGGCCGGACGCGCGCGGCGCGATCGTCGGGATGTCCCGGTTCCACACGAACGCGCACCTGGCCCGCGCCACGCTGGAGGCGATCTGCTA
>WNFI01559246.1_pt1 | contig 11612 bp, 11 predicted proteins | sample 5400471 | NCBI WGS metagenome assembly WNFI01 (sample SAMN13153348, study PRJNA577476) | soil metagenome | isolation source: 100 cm saprolite on Douglas fir-dominated hillslope | place: USA:California | collected 2013-09-17
GCCGTTTGCGGTGATGGTTGAACCCGTGTCGTTCAGGAAGGTGATCTCCGGCATGGAAAGCGAAACCTGAATCGTATAGCTCCCTGAGGGTACATTGATGAGGGTGCCGAGGAGGGCAGTATCAGATTGCAGGCGCATCAGGTCGATGACGATCGGTGAGGGTGGCTGAAACGTCAGGGCCGCGCCGCTGGTGGGAGTGAGAGTGATGCCGAGAATGCTGACTTTGAACGATAGGATTGAAGGATTTGCCGGAAGAGAGTCCGCGACGAGAGTCAAGCTTACTGTGGCAGTGCCGCCAGGCGGAACAACGGTCGTTTTCGGGCCACTGCAGGAAGATGCGCAAAAGACGGCAAGCAAGAGAACAGGAAGAAGCGAACGAGTTTTACTGCGATTCATATGGCCCCCACGACAAATTGATTTGCGTTCGCCCTCGGACAGGAAAACGCCAACAATTCCCACAGCCGAATGTAACGCGGCGGGAGTGCGCCGCGGCGGGACAATAAGAAGCAGCGTGTTCAACTCTTAAATGCCTTGAATCAAGAAGGATGTAAGGCGCAGCCGCGTTGGGCGGGCGGCAAGCGGAGCAACGCGAAAGGGTATGCTATCGTAACTGGTCTCCACGTTTTCCTAGGCGGGAGTGAAGGCGGATTTCTGGCAAAGCGCGTATCCAATGCAGCGGGCGATCCCCCGGTAACGAAGGTCAAGAGAGCGGCGAAGACTGCGCAGCCCGACTATGTGCCCCTCGAAGACGATCCGACGGTAGGGGAAGGCGCGGCCGACAAGCCCAATACCGAATCGGCGAAGCCCTCGATGCAAGAGGTGTTTGGTCCGGGAGGATTCCTCGAAAAGTGCATGAAGGGCGGGTTTGACCCGGCAACAGTCAGCTCCGACTACGAACACCGGCCCGGGCAACTGGAAATGGCGGAAATGGTGCACGATGCGTTTGAATCGCATCATCACGCCATTGTGGAGGCGGGCACCGGGACGGGGAAGACCTTGGCGTACCTGCTGCCGGCGATTTGCAGCGGGCGGCGGGTGGTGATTTCCACAGCCACGAAGTCGCTTCAGGAGCAGCTCTACCAAAAGGACATTCCCTTTCTGCAGAAACACTTTGCGCCCAACCTGAAAGTCGCGGTGATGAAAGGGCGCGCGAATTTTCTGTGCATCTCGAAGCTGAACCAGATGGCGAACCAGGGGCTGCTGAAAGGCATGGAAGAGCTGGATGCCTTCCGGCAGATTAAGGATTGGGCAAAGTTGACGGAAACCGGAGACCGCGCGGAGCTGACATTTCTGCCGGATGATTCGGAGCTTTGGGGAAAGCTGGACGCGAGAAGGGATACTTGCACGGGAAAGAATTGCCCGTCGTTCAATCCATGTTTCTTGACGGGCATGCACCAGCGCGCGCAGGAAGCCGATCTGATCATCGTAAACCATCATTTGTTTTTTGCGGACCTGGCGCTGAAGCAGGACGATTTTGGTAGCATCCTGCCGGAATACTCGGCGGTGGTATTCGATGAAGCTCACGAGATGGAAGACGTGGCCAGCGACTATTTCGGACGGCAGATTTCGAATTTCCGGTTCGAGGAGCTGGCGCGCGATGCCGATCAAATGATGCGCTTGCTGCATCTAGGCACGCCATCCTTGTTGCGCAAGACGCAAAGAATCCGGGAACGCAGCCGGGGCTTTTTTGAATTGTTTCCGCCGCGCGACGGGAGGTTTTCCTTCGTCAGGAACGAACGCGAAGCCTTCCTGGAGCAGAATCGCGAAGCCTACGACGCGCTGGTGTCTTCGCTGAAAAGCATGGAGACGGAATTTGCCGCGCTTACGGCCAAGCCGGAAGAGCTGACGCGCATCGCGCGGCGGAGCTTCGAGCTGCGCCAGGAGCTGTGCTTCTTGTTCGAATCGAACGAGCGGAATTTTGTGTATTGGTACGAGCGGAGGAACAAAGGCGTCTTCCTGACCGCCACGCCAATCGATGTCAGCCAGATTCTGCGGGAGCGGCTATTCGAGCAGTTCGACACGGTGATCCTGACGTCCGCGACGCTGACGGTTGGCGGGCGCTTCGATTACATTCGCCAGCGCCTGGGAATCGACCACACAAAGGATCGCGCGTTGCCGCCGGAGTTTGATTACTCCAAGCAGGCGCTGCTCTACCTGCCGCGAAAAATGCCGGATGTTCGCGACGCGGGCTTTCAGCCAAAGGCCGCGGATGAAATCGTGCAGTTGCTGGAGCTGAGCCAGGGCCGGGCATTCTGCCTGTTCACCAGTTATTCGCAGATGAACGATTTATTTGAACGGGTGCGCCCGCGGGTGTCGTTTCCTCTCCTGCTGCAGGGCACGGCGCCACGCTCCGTGCTGCTGGAGCGATTCAAGAATACTGAAGCGGCGGTGCTGTTCGCCACGGCAAGCTTCTGGCAGGGCGTGGACGTGCCCGGCGAGCAGCTATCGTGCGTCATTGTCGACCGGCTGCCGTTTGCAGTGCCAAGCGACCCGATCGTAGCGGCGCGCGTGCGTGCTTTGCAAGACGATGGCCGCAACCCCTTTGCGGAATTTCAGGTGCCGCAGGCGGTTCTGGCGTTGAAGCAAGGATTTGGCCGGCTGATTCGGACAAAGACGGATCGTGGCGTGCTTGCGCTGCTGGATACCCGCCTCCAGCGCATGCCCTATGGTAAAATTTTTCTGGAGTCGCTGCCGCGTTACGGGACGACGCACGAACTGGCCGATGTTGCCCGGTTTCTAGATTCGAATCATGGCTCGAAGCGGCTGGGGGCCCATTCGGCAAGTCGTTCCTGAAGGACCACGATTCCGGGAGATCCGTGGCGAGCGAAATTGCAGTTTGGAGAGACATGTTCCAAGTCAGCGTAGAAGAGACGTTTTCAGCAGGGCACGCCTTGCGGGGCTACCGGGGCAAGTGCGAGAACGTGCACGGCCATAATTATCGAGTGCGTGTGACGCTCGAGGGGCCGCAACTTGATGCGGTCGGTCTTTTGGTGGACTTCACGCATCTCAAGCAGGTGATCCGCGAAATCATGGGGAGGCTCGACCATCAGTTTATGAACGACCTCGAACCGTTCAAGACCGTGAATCCTTCGGCGGAAAATGTGGCGAAATACTTTTACGATGAGGTCACACGGCAAATGAAGGACCTGCCGCCAGGTGCGCGGGTGACAGACGTGGTTTTGTGGGAAACGGATACCAGCCGCGCACAGTACCGGCCCGGAGCATAGGTGGCTGGAATGTGGGTGAAGCGATGAATCGGGCGCTCTTCATAATCATGATTTACTGGTTGGCGCGCCGAAGCGGCCGCAAAGTGAATTCCAGCTTACGCTAGATTGCGAAGACTGGGACTGGGATGCAGCAGGAAAAGCGGCGGCCCTTCGAGGCTCAGGGCAAGCAAGCCGGCGCGCTCCAAAATGGTTATCACCGAAATTTTCAAATCGATTCAGGGCGAAGGCACGCGCGCGGGCCTGCCGTGCATCTTTGTGCGTTTGACGGGCTGCAATTTGCGGTGTACTTGGTGCGATACCGCTTATGCGTTTCATGGCGGGAAGAAGATGAGCGTCGAGGAAGTCTTCGCGCGCGTTGATGAACTCGCAGGACGCTCCGGCGAAATGCCCGGCGCACAAGTGGTAGTTCCACTTGTGGAATTGACAGGCGGGGAACCTTTGCTGCAGGACGAAATTGTTCCGCTTGCTGAGAAGCTGCTGGCAGCGAAGTACAAGGTGATGATCGAGACCAGCGGGGAACGATTCATCGGAGGCATGCCGCGAGAAGTGATCAAGATTGTGGATGATTTCCACACGGCGCGATTATGAATTTGCGCGCGATTTTACGGCGCGGCACGGGCTGGCGCGACGCGTGAAACAGGTCTTGTTCTCGCCGGTGTCCGAGGATCCGCAGGGGAAATGGCCGGGCCTTGAGCCGCGCATCCTGGTGGAATGGATTCTCGCGGACGGTCTGCCAGTGCGGCTCGGGCTGCAATTGCACAAATTCATTTGGGATCCGGCGACGAAGGGCGTTTGAAGAAAATGAAATAAAAGAAGTAAATGAGGTAAGGGAAGTTAAGGATAAAAAACATTAGCAGGAGCGGTTGCCTTGGTGACAGGAACGGATCAGCGAAAAGCAGTCGTGCTTTTGAGCGGCGGGATGGATTCGTGTGTGAGTACGGCGATCGCACGGGAGCGCCACGGCGCGTCGGGCATTGCTTTGCTGCACGCCGGCTATGGCCAGCTTACGCAAGGGCGCGAACGACGCGCGTTCGAGGAGATTGCCAATTTTTATGGCGTGCGCGAGCGGCTTGTCGTGCAACTCGATCACTTTCGGGCGATTGGCGGTTCCGCACTCACTGACAAGAGCATTTCCGTTCCGGAAAATGAATTGGGTGCGCCCAGCCCACAGGGCAGCGCGATTCCGGTGACTTATGTTCCCTTTCGGAATGCCCATTTTCTATCCGTAGCAGTGAGTTGGGCTGAAGCGATCGGCGCGGGAGCGATTTACATCGGTGCGGTGGCCGAAGACAGCTCCGGCTATCCGGATTGCCGCCCGGAATACTACCGCGTGTTCCAGGAATTGATCCGTGTGGGCACGCGGCCGGAAACACAAATCGAAATCGTAGCGCCGGTCATCACCTTGAAAAAGAGCGCAATCATCCGGCGTGGCATCGAACTGGGCGCGCCACTGCATCTAACCTGGTCGTGCTACCAGAATGGAGATTCGGCTTGCGGCGTATGCGATAGCTGCCTGCTGCGGTTGCGCGCCTTTGCGGAAGCGGGCGCGACGGATCCCATCCCCTACCGCCAAAGCGTTTCTGCCGGCCGCTGAGCCTGCCCGCCGCAAGCGGGCTTGGAATCAGAGTGCGTGAGAGAGATAATGGGGCGCACGTAGCCCGGACATTCCGGGCAGGGCTCCCCCGTGAATAAGGAGAATGGAGCATGAATAGCTTTCATAAGGCGTGGGTGCTTGCTGCAATCTTGGTGGCCCTGCTGACGAGCGCATTTGCACCCCAAGCTGCGGCGCAAACAGGATCGATTAGCGGCACAATCATGGATATGAGTGGGAAGCCCTGGGCCGAAGTTACCATTCGAGCGGTAAGCGATCAGGGTGCAAAGCAGGAGGCCAAGACGGATAGCGGAGGCAAATTTAGTATGCCTAACCTGCGTGCGGGCATTTACGACGTTTTTGTTGTATTCCCGCCGCCAAATGACAAGCAAGCACCCTACCAGGCTGCGAAGCTCAAAGTGCAAAGCGGCGAGGATGCGAAAGTAGATGTCAATTTCAAGGATGTTCTCGCCAAACAGGGCGCTGCGGCTCAAGAACAGGTGAAAAAGGCGGAAGAAGCGAAAAGCAAAATGGAGGGGCTCAAAGCGCACTTCAATGCCGGCAACGCGCTCATCGAGCAGGAAAAGCAAGCGAAGATTGATTTAGGTAAGGCACCCGCGGACCAACGCGATGCGGCCAAACAAAAGTTAGCGGACCTTGGGGATCAGGCGGTCAAAGAATTCCAGGAAGCGTCGAAGAACCTGGGGGAAAAAGATCTCAACGCACATCTAGTGTGGTTCAAGCTTGCAGAAGCTTACGACACAGCGGGCCGCAATGACGACGCTGCTCAAGCATACCAGCAGGCCATCAACGCCAAGGGCGACGTGCCGGGGTATTACAACAATCTGGGCAACGTGCTGGCACGAGCGGGAAAGATCGACGATGCCAAGGCCGCGTACACCAAGAGCGCGGAACTTGACCCGCCGAATGCGGCAACCGCGTGGCGCAACTTTGGGATCAGCCTGTACAACGCGAACCGGCTCGGCGACGCCGTCGAACCGCTGCAGAAATCCGCGGACCTCGATCCAAAGAATGCGCAGACCTGGTACCTCTTGGGAGCTTCGCTGGTCTATAAAATGACCACGAAAAAAGTCGGCGATAAAGAGGTCGTCCAGTTTGCGCCGGGAACCATCGAGGCCTACCAGAAAGCGGTCGAACTCGATCCTAGCGGAACGTGGGGCCAGCAGGCCAAGCAAGGGCTCGAACAGCTGCAGTTGATGGCTCCGGGCATCGACACCAAGGTGAATATAAAGAAAAAGAAGTCCTAAGCAAAGCCGAGTTAGTTTTCTCTTGCCGGTTCCGCGATGCGGGGCCGGCCTTTTTTTGGCTGTGGGTTAGCGAACTGCGAGAATCCCCAGTAGAATGCTTTCGAGGGGCAATCCTCCCGCGCACGATGGAATTGAGCGCCAGGATTCCCTTGGGAGAGCCGTGCCGATAGTTTCATTTACGGACCGCGCCGCAACGCCGGCACACGTTTTGATCCGCGTTCTCGATCGAGAATCCGTCCTGCTGAACCTCGAGACCGAGCAGTACTTCGGATTGGACGAGACTGGAACGCGCATGTGGCAGTTGTTGACGGGTTCGCCCAGCATTGACGCGGCTTACCAGGAGCTTCTCGCGGAATTCGATGTCGATCCGGAATTGCTTCGCTCCAACCTGATCGAATTGCTGAGCCGGCTCGTGGATAGCGGGCTGCTCCAGGTTTTTCCTGCTGATGTGGGAACGGCTCCGGCGATTTAGGGCGCTGGAGCGCCCGGCGCAGAAACTCTTTCTGCGCGCCCTGGTGTTGCTGCCGCTGGTGACTCTGAGTTTGCGATGGCGCGGCTTCCGCGTCACGCAGACAGCCCTGCAGCGATTCCTTTCCATCGGCAGCCCGGAATCGGCTGACCGTCCGGCAGATAAGAACACTGCGGTAACCGCGCACATGGTCAATGCTGCGGATCGGCACGGGCTGGTTCATCCTTCCTGCCTGGCAAAATCGCTCACTCTTTGGTGGCTGCTCGGACGGCAGGGAATCTCCTCGCACCTGCGCATCGGCATTCGAAAAGAAAATGAAAGGTTTGAGGCGCATGCTTGGGTGGAACACAAGGGGGTGGCACTAAACGAGCCGGACGAGCACCATCGTCACTATGCCTCGTTTGACGCAGCGTTCTCCGCACTGCCACCAGAGGAGTCTTGAACGCAATCCCTCGGAGTCGTACTAAAAGTGAAAATGAAAAAGGCCCCCCGGCAGCGCCGGGGGCCTTTGCGCATTCGCTTCCGTCAAATATTGGTACGATGCGAAATGAGGCGCTTGGTATGCGCCGCCGGGGCAGGCAAATCAACCGTTAGTGATACCTCACTCTTGTTGCGCAGAACACCCAGCTTCACTGTGCGGTCCTTATCCTCATGCTTCGCGGAAAGTTTTTCGCGAAGCTCGCCGACAGTACGGATTCGCTCGCCGTTCAGCGAGGTGATGACATCACCCGCTTTTACGCCGGCCTTTTCCGCAGGCGAGCCGGAGTTGACGTCGCGAACGAGAATTCCCTCGCCATTGGGGGCGCCGAAAAATGTGCCAAGCTGCCCGCTGAGATCTTCAGCGTCAATCCCCAGCCGGGGTCCGCCGCCGAAGAGCATGTTGCCGTTCCACTCCATCGAAGGAATGTCGGGAATTTCCGGCATGCGAAACGCGAAAGTTCCGGGTGTCGGCGCCACCATTCTCATGGTGTGATGGCGCTCCTGGGACTTGCCGAGAGTTGCGCTAACGGTTTGCGCGCGCCCGTCGCGCCACACCGTGAGTTGGACGCTGCGCCCCGCGGGAATCTCATGAATCATGCGGCGAAATTGCGCCGCGCCTTCGACGCGCTGTCCGTTGATTTCCATCACCACGTCATTTTCCTTGAGGCCCGCCTTTGCCGCGGGACTGTCTGGAACGATCTTTCCTAGGACCACACCGCGCTCGGCCGAGAGCTTCAGCTCCTTGGCCTTGTCCGAAGTGACTTCGTGCGTTTCGACACCCAGCCAACTCGAACCGTCGTCCCCGATGACGATATTCATGCCATCCGTTTCGATTTTAGGCTGGACTTCGATCTGCCCGGGATCCTGCTCAATAACAACAGCCTGCGTGGAATCCACCGGTTCGTCCGCGTCCTTGAATTCTACCTTTTGATCTGCCCGGTTCTCGAGCTCCGCCTGCAACTTTGCCTGCAGTTCTTCGATCTTTTGCTGTAAGCGCGCGATCTTTGAATCATCGGGCCGTTGAGGCCTTGCGGAACTAGCTGGTAGAGCAACCAGCGCCAGTCCAATGGCCACTGCTGCTCCGATGGTAAGCAAATCTCGTTTGTTCATTGTCGTCCCATCCTCCTTGACGGTTAGACGCACCAAACAGAAAAGCGTCAAACGGTCGATCGAAGAACGACTAGCCGGATTCCGCCGTTCACGGTGCGCAAATGAATCGGCGCTCCACCGCGGCCCAATTTGCCATGTATTTCCCGCGGCGCAAATGAATCGGCGCTCCACCGCGGCCCAATTTGCCATGTATTTCCCGCGGCCGCTGGGTACTCTCCATCGTCATGGGCAGTTCGGAATGAAAATTTCCGTTCAGGCAGCGAGCTTCGACATCCGCCTGCATATCGGACGGCACGGCAAGGACGAGAGAGCCGTTGGTAGTCTCCGCGGTGGCGCCGATCTTGTCGGGAAGATGCGCCAATTCCAGGTGCACATTGCCGTTGGTGGTGTGCGCGTGAACGGTTCCGCCGGCCTCAAATACCTCTATGTTGCCATTCACGGTGTGCAGGTCTTCCACGTTTTCGACGCCCGCAATGCGCAGCGTTCCATTCACCGTGCCGATGTGCTCGACACGCGCGCCATGCGGAACGTGGATGGTGTAATCGACCGCCACCTCCACACCTTCATTTTGCGGATAGCGCGTAGCGATGGAGACCGCGTCCGGCTTGGCATCAACTTCGATGGAAACACGTTCGAGATCGGACTCCTTCTGTTTCGCGGTCTTTACTGCGTGGACTTCAATCTCGTTGCGATCCCATCCCTGCACGTCCACGGTTCCGTTGACGTTTTGCAGTTCCAAGGAACCCCCGGGCTGCAAGGGATAGGATTGATTGAATTCCTTGCTGATGGCGAAGCTGGGAACGGACCAAACAACGGCTAGAAGCAATATACACAGAGCAGTCGCGCGGAGAGCTGGACGAAGCATAACGTTCTACCCCCTTCGAGTTCGTGCTACCAACGAAAACCTAGGACTAGAAATTCGCGTGCGCCAAGGTGACTGACTCTCAGTGCAACTGAAAGTTAAACGTCACCGTCGAAATCACTTCGACCGGCTGGCTGTTAATCGAAGCCGGTTTTGCCCTCCACTGTTTCACGGCGGCGATGGCGGCATCGGCGAGCGCGGGCTCGCCTTCCAGAAGTTTCTGCACTTCGACGCTGCCGTCTTTCTTCACCCGCACTTGAAGCTTCACGAAACCTTGCAAACCGGCCCGCTGCGCGAGTGCCGGATACGAAGGCTTCGGAAAATTGACCAGTCGCTTCTGGAAATCCTCCGGAGCCTCGGTCATGCCTCCCCTGAATTTGATTTCCAGACTGTTGAGCCAGCTCTCGAGCCAGTCCATCTTGGCTTCGGGAGGTGTTGGAGCTTGGGATAAAGCTGGCGCAGTTGGCTCTGTTCCGAGGGCAAAAGGTTCCGGAGCAAATCCATATTCCCCCAGTCGATGGTTGAGGCGGTCGACCTGCTCGCTGATCAGCATTTGGTGGAGAGCAACATCCGAATCCAGGAACTTAAGGCGGATCTTTCCGCCAGTGGTCTTCAATTTGAGCGGCGCTCCGCCCCCATTCAAAACAGCCATGGCATGCACTTGGCCGGATCCATTGGCGGACGCCTGCACCGTCAAGTGCAGTGCAGGATCCGCTTCGATGTGGCCCTCGCCTCCGTTAATCACCGTGGCATCGATGTTCGCGGCGAGATTCCGCGGGAGGAACACGATGATGTCGCCGTTGCCGGAAGCAAGCTGCGATGCGCCAGCGAGCCGCACATTTCCGCCTCCGGGAGGCGCCTCCGGATTAATCCAGGCCGTAATCGTGCCGCCGGAAGTGGAAGCCTGCAGTGTGCCAGCGACGCGAGTCAGGCAAATGCTGCCGCTGCTCGATTCCAATTCCATCGGGCCGGCCACATACATGACGCGAATCCCGCCGCCGCCGGTTTGAGCATGCACCGAGCCGCGCACTTCTCCGAAATCAATCTGGCCGCCGCCGGTACGCACGCTGACCAGGCTCCCCGCGTGTGCGACGGTGATGTTCCCGCCAACAGTTTCCAGTTCCGCACGCCCCCCAATTTGACCGGCGCGGATGTGCCCGCCCCCCGTACGCAGCGAGGCGTCTCCCGCTATATTTCCCACGTTGATGTGTCCGCCACCGGTGATGGCCGTGAGGTCACCCGCGACATCAAGAACCTGGATGTGCCCGCCTTCCGTTTCTAGTTTGGCCGCGGAGCGCCCCCACGATACTTCGTGCATTCCTGAAACGCCGATGCGTCCCGTCTTGATGTTGCCGCCCTGAGTATGAAGGGCAGCGGTGCCGCCGATGTCCGCTGTCGTGATGTCGCCAGCTTCGGTATTCACTTCGACGCTGTAGCCGCGCGGCACGACGACCTCAAACTGCACCCAGAATTGGGCTTCCGCGGAGCGCGCCGCTTGCGGCGGAAGCATCCCGGTAATCTCCACTCCAGAGTTGAGCGACTTCGCTTTGAGAGAGTAAGAATCGAGGAGCCGCTGGGCGGCGGTGCCGCGAGCATCGGTTTCGATGTGCACGGTATAACGCACCACCGGCGCGGCGCCAGCTTCGAGCTGGACGATGTTCACGGAGCCGAGATCCGTTGTCAGCCGCAGCGTCAGGCCGTCTCTAGTGCTCAATACGCCATTGCGAACAGCGGTGGCATGCAGCGAACCTGCTTCGGCGGGTTGGGTGTGTTCGATGGGCGCCGGTTCCTTGGCATCGGTGGCAAACACTGGCTGCGCCAGCGGCGCCATGCAAACAAGAAGCGCCGGCGCGCGGAACAACGCCACAGGGCGTGCGATGGAAAAAAGCCTGTGATCGAAACGCATGTTCATCGTCGAACTTGATTTCTAACCGTCTGAACGGTCACTGCGCTTCGCGCGGGCCAATCTGCCGCAAAGCGGCGGCGCTGCGCAACCGCACGTAGCGGCTGGGATCCCGGCGTTGCAACTGTTGCAGCACCTGAACTACGCGTTCCACGGACGGGTCTAGTTCTGGAGCACGAGGCTTGACCAATTGCGCGCGATCATTCGGTTCCGGCGCGTTTTCTGCCGCATCGCCACGCAAAGATCCAACGAGCACGTTTACGGCTTCCACGCGCACGCCAGGATTGGCGTCGTGCTCCAGCGCATCGAGCAGGGCCTGCCGGACGTCATCGTCCGATGACGCATCACGGAGCGACTCCAGAGCTTTCATGCGCACCGCGGGATTTTGATCCTTGCGAGAAGCAGCGATCAGCGCCCGGCGCACTTGCTGATCTCGCGAAGCCGCCTTCAGCGCTTCGAGGCAATCGAGACGTACACCGGCGTCGAAGCGCTCGCCATCTTCCACCACGTAGGTCAAGACGCTGCGTATATCGCTATCATCGGCACGGCCGGTGAGAATCATGGGCTGCTCAGCACTAAGATGGAGCTGCACATTCGGAGACCCGGCATCCGGTGAAGGAGAAAAATTGACACCGGCTATGGCCATCTTATCCAGTTGATCTCTCGTGAGCGGCGGCTTAGCGGTGACGTTCATGGCCAGAC
>WNFI01490925.1_pt2 | contig 11611 bp, 8 predicted proteins | sample 5400471 | NCBI WGS metagenome assembly WNFI01 (sample SAMN13153348, study PRJNA577476) | soil metagenome | isolation source: 100 cm saprolite on Douglas fir-dominated hillslope | place: USA:California | collected 2013-09-17
GGGTTTCGTTCGTAATAGCTGCGCGGACGATAGCCACGCGATTTCAGGTCTCGCACCTGGTCAGCGTCTAGACCAAATAAGAAAAAGTTGTCGGTTCCGACCTCTTCACGGATTTCAACATTTGCTCCGTCCAAAGTACCGATAGTGAGAGCGCCGTTCAGTGAGAATTTCATATTTCCGGTGCCTGACGCCTCAAAACCGGCGGTAGAAATCTGCTCGGAGAGGTCGGCAGCAGGAAAGATGTGCTGGGCGTTCTTGACATTGTAGTCTGGAAAGAACACGACCTTGAGCCGGTCACGTACAACCGGATCATTATTGACGACCTCGGCGAAAGCGTGAATGAGCTTGATAACGAGTTTTGCCATGACGTATCCGGGGGCAGCTTTTCCGCCAAAAACAAAGGTGCGCGCGGGCACGTTAGTTCCGGGGTCACGTTTGAGTCGCAGGTAGAGCGTGAGAATATGCAGCACGTTGAGATGCTGCCGCTTGTATTCGTGGATTCGCTTCGATTGGATATCGAAGAGTGATTCCGGATTTACCCGCACACCAACGCGTCGCTCAATCAGCTTGGCGAGATTGCGTTTGGCGACCAGTTTTACCTCACACCACTCTCGCTGGAATTCCCCATCATCGGCGAACTTTTCCAACTTGCGAAGCTCGGTCAGATCGCGGAGCCAGCCATCCCCAATCCGCTCAGTGACAAGATTCGCCAGGCCTGGGTTACTCATCGCGACAAAACGCCGCGGGGTCACCCCGTTAGTGACGTTACAGAACTTCTCCGGCCACAGCTGAGTGAAATCCTGGAGCACGGTTTTCTTCAGCAGGTCGGAGTGAAGTTCGGCAACGCCGTTAATATGTTGACTCGCTACCGCTGCAAGCTGCGCCATGCGAATATATCGTTCGCCGCTTTCCTCGATAATCGACATCCTGCGCACACGGGCGCCGTCGTCAGGGAACCTTGTGCGCACCTCTTCGAGAAAGCGGTGGTTAACTTCGTAAATGAGTTCCAGGTGCCGTGGGAGCAACTGACCAAAAAGTGGTAGCGACCATTTCTCCAGGGCCTCAGGAAGCAAGGTGTGATTGGTATAGGCGATCGCGCCGGAGGTCACATACCAAGCGGTCTCCCAATCCAATCGATGTTCGTCGAGCAGCAAGCGCAGCAGTTCGGCCACCGCAATCGCGGGGTGAGTATCGTTGAGTTGGATTGCGAACTGTTCGTGAAAATTTTCTGGTTTACCACCGAACAAACCGTGTATCCGCAGCATGTCGCGCAGAGAGCAGGAGACAAAGAAAAACTGTTGTTGTAGCCGCAGAATCTTGCCCTGAAGAGGCTCGTCGTTTGGGTAGAGAACCTTAGTGATGTTTTCCGACTTCATTTTATCCTCGACCGCACGGTAGTAATCTCCGTGGTTAAATGCCGCGAAGTCGAAGGACTCAATGGCCTCGGCCTTCCAGAGGCGCATCATATTACAGGTGCCCACCCGGTAACCGAGGATCGGAGTATCATAGGCGACACCTTTTACTACGTTGTCAGGAATCCAATGGACGCGATACCGACCCAGCTCATCTCTGCCCGTTTCAGTGGAGCCACCGAAATTCACGTCGTACACGATTACAGGCCGGCAGATTTCCCACGGGTTGCCGAAGCGGCGCCATTTGTCAGTAATCTCGGTTTGCCAACCATCCTTAATCACCTGGTCGAAGATCCCAAATTCATAGCGGATACCATACCCGACGGCGGGCACTTCCAGCGACGCCAGGGAATCGAGAAAACAGGATGCTACCCGGCCGAGTCCGCCGTTGCCGAGACCAGGCTCCTCTTCTTGGCTGAGCAATTCATCAAGATCATAGCCTAACTCGGACAACGCCCGGCGGGTTTGCGCGGTGATGCCCAGAGACAACAAGTTGTTGGCTAGATGCGGGCCTGGAAGAAACTCTGCAGACAGGTAGGCGACCACACGGGGCTTGCGTTCCGCATAGTTTTCGATGGTGTGAACGCTGGAATGAAATACTCGATCGCGCACCGTCATGGCCAAAGCCATGTAGAGATCATTCTTCGTCGCGACCGCAGGAACGCGATTCATCTGATAGAATAGATTATCGAGGAACGCTTGTTTGATATCCTCAACGCCTAGCCCGGTGCGGAGATCGTGGCTCCCGGCGAGTTCGGTTGATTTCAGGGAATCGCTCATTTGAGAGAGCGAACGCCCGTTTCAGATTCAGGTTGTCACTTTCGGCGCTTGCTTTGGAATCCGGCGATCGCTCCCGAAAACTTATCCGATCCAATCCGCTCCGGATATCGGACCTTAGGGCAATATCGGCGAATGCCTTATGGAACTAAATTGGTCTACCGGTCGCGTAACCAGGTTTGATCATGATTCTAGCGATCCCAGTGGAAAGGAGTTGGCGCCAATGATGGCTCTCGCCATTTTCCTCTCGCTCCCGTTTTTCTACTGCCTGATCTCGCAACGGCTTGAGCAGACGATCTTTACAGGCCCATCCTTTTTACCGTCGCCTTTTTTTACCGGCAGTCCAGTACCTGGCAGGGATATCTTGGATATCACCTGGCATGGAGTAAGGTTAAATGAACCGGCTTGGCACGACGGCTCGACCCAGTTCCATGCTTACACGATCGCCGGCCTTACTTCGAACGAAGAAGACCTTCATGTCATCCTCAACATGGCCGACCTCAGCATAGAGGCACCGCTCCCACCCGTACCAAGGAGGCAGTGGTATTTAGCCGTCGACACGTTTGAGCACGCAACCAGCGGAATTTTCTGGCCAGAGAATCAACGTCCAGCCCTATCGGCGACGTGGCGAGTGCAGCCGCGCTCCGTGCTGATTTTTGAAAGCCGGGTCGGAGCGGGTGCGTCAATCTAACCCTTGTGCAAATAGCATGAAAAGCCAAGCGACAGTGGACTCGATTGATCCCAAGTCGCGTTTTATCAAATTTGTCATCAAACAGCTTGGTGAAGTGCTGCCGCCGACACTGTTCTTTGCGGTGAGCTTTAACGTCATCGTATTAACCACCCAGCTGATTCTCGCTGACTACTTGATCCATTTTGCCGACTTCATGCTCGTGACCTTATCTGCATTGATAGTCGGCAAAGCGGTTCTGGTCGCGAATGCGTTGCCGTTCTTTCGCCGGTTCGACACCGCACCAATTGTTCAGCCAGTTCTATTCAAGACTGTTATTTATTGTGCGGTTGTCTTAGTGGTACGGTTCCTCGAGAAGCTGGTAAAATACGGGTTGGCAGGTGGGACCTTCGGCGGGATTCCCGACTATGTTGCAAATCACTTCTCCTGGAACCGGTTTATCGCGATCCAGATTTGGGTATTTATTCTGTTTCTGATTTACACGATAGCGGCCGAGCTGAATTCACTGTTCGGCAGTGGGGAACTGGCAAAGATACTCTTTACCAGGCCGGAACTCGACAGCACATCTGGTGATGATCGACCTGATCACCAAATTAGCATCGAGAAAGACGCCGTCCGATCGTTGAGCCCAGATGCCCAAGACGGAAGAATCCACAGTAATCTGCGGATCTAATTTCGGATTTTGGGCTGACGGAGCCTTCAGGATGCGCGCTTTCGCCAGACCCGGCGGAGCGTCCAGGTTTCGGACTCACCGGCCACTTTCAGCGTGCCACTTAAGATAAGCGTCTTTCCCCCATCAGCCAGTTCGCGAACAATGGTAACTTGGCCGTCGCGGGAATCCTTGGTACGAAGCGAAACGCCTGAGATAAGCTGTGTTCCATTACCCGACCAAAAGGTGCGAATCGTATAGCGCCCCAGGAGTGAGTCTTGTTGCGGCTCGGGTTTGTTATTGATGGGTAGCTTGTCTGTCCTCCGAAACCCGAGACCGCGGAGGTGGACGGTTAGCAGGTGAGGAGTCTGAGTATAAGTTGCTTCCAGCTGGAGCGAGCCTCCAAATTGGCGTTCGACCCAGGAAGCTCCCAAACGCTTCATAACTGCGTCCGGTGAGCTGGAAGCGCGAAGATCGAGCATCCAAGTCCCATTGAAGTCGGCTAAGCCGAAAGCGGGAGAAACCGAAAAGAGCATACTACTGGCGGCGACGAGCAACCAGCGCATTGTAAAAGAAGTGGCGGTCGGATTCCGCAGATTAGAAAAGGGTTTTGTCATAGCACGGTTTTAACCCAAAATCTGATTCTAAGATCCGCAGATTACGCAGATTACGAGGCAGTTATGTCTACGATTAGTTGTAGTTCTTGCGGTGCAAAGTCTTGTCGGACGCTTCAGCTGTAACCTATCTAATCTATGCAATCTGCGGATCCTTTCAGTTTTCGCCCGCGTTCGACGCTCTATCACGCCTCTGTTGTGCCGGCCGGCCGCGAAGCTGCCGTTTCAATTCTGGGCACCTCCGGCTTCGGCTTTTCGCCTCGAGAGGTAAATTTCTCGACCAGATAGAACATCGCAGGAATCACAAATATCGCGATGAACGAAGCGGCTAACATGCCGCCGATCACGGCCGTCCCAAGGCGGCATCGATAAGAGGTTTCCCTTTTTCGAGTTCCGCCCGCGCGAACTCGACGATCAGAATGGCGTTCTTTGCCGCCAACCCGATTAACATCACTAAGCCGATCTGCGCGTAAACGTTGTTTTCCAGCTCTCTTCCAGCCAAAGTTACGAATGCTCCGAACACAGCGATGGGAGTGCAAATCAATACGCTGATGGGCAAGGCCCAACTTTCGTACTGAGCGGCCAGGATCAAAAAGACAAAGAGTAATGACAGCCCGAAGATCACGGTGGGTGATACTCCCTGTTGCGCGACTTTCTCCTGATACGACATTCCCAGGTAATCGTATCCCAACGTTTTAGGCATCTTGCTGGCAAAGACTTCCTCGAGGGCTTTCATCGCCTGCAGCGAGCTGAATCCGGGATTGGCGGTGACGTTGAGTTGGGTGCACCGATACAGGTTATAACGCTGGGTAAACTCCGGACCGTAGGCCGGTTCCATATTGATAAAGGCGGACAGCGGGACAGGATCGCCCTTGGTGTTTTTCACGTAAAATTGCCCAACATTCTCGGCATCGGTTCGATAGTTTCCTTCGGCTTGTACGTAGACCTGCCACTGGCGACCAAACCGGTTGAAATAGTTCACAAACAAGCCACCCATGAAAGTCTGGAGCGTCTTGTATACATTGGAAAGCTCGACTCCTTGCTTCAAAGCTTTATCCCGATCGACGTGCGCGTATACCTGCGGTACTGCCGGAATAAAGGTCGTGGTGATTCTGGCGATCTCGGGCCGTTTGGCGGCCTCTTGCATGAAGGTCTTGGTTTGCTCGGCTAAGTAAGGGACATCCTGGCCAGAACGGTCCTCCAGCATGAACGTCACTCCGCCGGAAGTCCCGATTCCCGGAATTGCCGGAGGCGGAAACACGAAGGCACGGCCTTCGACTAAACCTGTCAACGCTCGATTCGCCGAGGCAATGATATGTCCGATATGTTCTTCCGGATCCTTTCGCTCTTTCCATTCCTTCAGCGTGACGAAGAAGAACGCATTATAGGTGCTAGTGACGCTGCTCAACAGGCTGTAACCGGCGACGGTGGTTACTTTGTCCACCCCTGGGATGTTCATCAGAATTTTTTCCACCTGCTTAGCAGCAGTGTCGGTGCGTTCGAGCGAAGCGGCATCCGGCAGCGACAGATTCGCATAGAGATAGCCTTGGTCCTCGTCAGGCAAAAAGCCGACCGGGATTCGCTTGCCGAGCCATCCGGTCCCAACCAAGACCAGCACAAGCAAAAGCACCGCCACGATGCTTCGCCGGATTAGCATTCGGCATAAACTGACGTATCCGTCGGTTGCTTTGTTGAAGCCGAAATTGAAGCCTTTAAACAGGAAACCGAGAGGGCCGCGAGATTCCTTCTTCGGCCGCAACAGGAGAGCGGATAGAGCAGGACTCAGGGTTAAAGCGTTAAACGCGGAGATAATAACCGATATCGCGATGGTCAGTGCGAACTGTTGGTAGAGCCGGCCCGTAATTCCGGGGACAAAGGCAGTCGGAATAAAGACAGCGGCCAAGATCAAGGCAATGGCAATGACCGGACCCGAGACTTCGTCCATTGCTTTTAAAGTAGCAGCCTTCGGAGAAAGCCCATGTTCGATGTGGTGCTCGACTGCTTCGACCACCACGATGGCGTCATCCACAACCAAACCGATCGCTAAGACGAGACCTAACAACGACAGGGTGTTAACCGAAAATCCTAGCAGCGGGAAAACCATAAAGGTTCCGACCAATGAGACCGGGACCGCGAGTAACGGGATCAAGGTGGCGCGCCATCCCTGCAAAAATACGTAGACGACCACAATAACCAGGATCATGGCCTCGACCAAAGTCTTATAAATGTCGTGAATGCCTTCCGTGACAGCGGCGGTCGTATCCAGTGCCACATCGTACTCCAGCCCGGCCGGAAAACGCTGTTTCAGCTCTTCCATCAGTTTACGGACACCTTCGACCGCCTTAATGGCATTGGTTCCGGGCAGTTGATAAAGACCAAGAACGGCGGCTGGTTTACCGTTGACCCGGCTGTTCTGCGCATAAGTTTGAGCGCCGAGTTCGACCCGGGCGACATCCTTGATCCGGACGTACGCGCCGCTGACATTAGCTCGCAGGACGATGTTGGCAAAGTCCTCTTCGGTAACCAGCCGTCCCTGTGCTCTGACTGTGTTGGTGAAGGGCTGTCCCGGAGGAATCGGTTCCGCACCGATCTGACCCGCCGGATTCACCGTATTCTGCGCATTAATCGCAGCAACGATTTCCGGTACGGTGATATTGAGACTGGCTAACTTGTTCGGATCGACCCAGATCCGGGTCGCATATTGACCCGCACCGAAGACCGTCACACTCGCGATGCCCGGCACCCGGGTCATTGCATCAACCACGTTGATGTAGGCGTAGTTAGCGAGAAAAACTGAGTCATATAGCCCGCCGGGTGACGTTAGGGTAATCACAGCCAACGGCGCCGACGTGGATTTTACAACCGTAACTCCATAGTTGCGGACGTCGGAGGGTAATTGGGATTCAGCTTGCGATTGCCGCATTTGCGTCAGCACCTGATCGGTGTTGGGGTCGGTGGCAACATCAAAATTAACCACTAACCGCATGGCTCCGTTGTTGGCGTTGGTGGAATACATGTAGTTCATGCGGTCCACGCCGCTCATCTGTTGCTCGATCGGGGTTGCTACCGACTGTTCGACAGTGAGCGCATCCGCTCCCACGTAGGTCGTGTTAACCTGCATCTCGGGCGGCACAATGTTTGGGTACTGGGCGACCGGCAGGCTAAGAAATGCCACGATCCCGGCGATCGTCATGATGATCGAAATCACCATGGCAACGATTGGTCGATTAACGAAGAATTTTGCCATTGCGTTTCCCCGGACTCTAGCTGGTTGGTGCTTTCTGTTCCGCCGGCCCCGTTTGAGAATTAGCCGTACCTGCCTTCGGCTCCTCGTAAGGCTTAGCCGTGAGGACCATGCCGGGTCGCACCTTCTGCATTCCCTCGACGATCACCTTTTCGCCTTCCTTCAGCCCTGCGGTGACCACCACCTGCCGGTTATAACGAGGCCCGATCTTGACCGCCCGAATTTCCGCTTTGTTATCCGCACCCAGAACTCCAAGCTGATAGTTTCCTTGCAGGTCGACCAATGCCCGCTCGGGCACTACCAATGCACCGGGAATGTTTTCGATCGCGGCCCGTGCCACTGCGAATTGTCCCGGTCGCAATGTACGGTCCGGATTCGGGAAATTAATCGCGACTAAGATGGTGCCGGTTGTCGGATCCACCTGACGATTAACGAACGAAAACGTCCCTTTTTGCGGATAGACAGTTCCATCGGGAAAGAGCATTTCGATGGCCGCTTGGCGTTCGGTGTCCGGCTTATTCATCGCGTCCCGGAGCAGGTTTGAGTGCTCGCGGTAATCACGTTCACTTAGCGGAAAATAGAGGCGAATCGGATCAACTTTCGATTCGGTGGTTAACGTAGCAGTGGAACCAGAAGGACCGACGAGGTCGCCGATTTGGGCCTGAGAAATGCCGGCGATGCCGTCGAACGGGGCGGTGATTTTAGTGAAATCCAAGTTAAGCTGGGCCATGTCCAGTGCGGCCTGCAGAGCGCCCACCTTCGCCACGTTGGCTTGGTTCAGTTGTCGTTTGTTTTCATATTCCTGAACCGAAATCACCTTCTTGTCGAAAAGCTCTTGGGACCGCTGGAAATCAGCCTCGGTCGCCGCCTGAATAGCCTGGGCCTGGGCTAAGTCGCTCTTCGCCTGGGCTAGAGCTGCTTCGAACGGTCGAGGATCGATCTCAAACAGCAGATCCCCCTCTTTTACAAAGCTGCCTTCCTGGTAATTCCGTTTTTGCAGGTAACCAGTGACTCGCGCCCGGATATCAGCGTTATTAGATCCATCCAAAGTGCCGACCCATTGGCGCACGATCGGTACATCGACTTTGACGACCTGGGAAACCAAGACTTCGGGAGGTGGCGGAGCCGCTGCATGTTGTGTCTCTTTTTCGCAGCCGGAAAGGCCGAGGACGAAGGCGATACTAAGCGTCTCCGCTAGATATAATCGGGGGTTCATAGCTCCTGGGGGAACGCAAGGTTCGGCGACCGCCGTTACTTAACACCCATCTGCCTTTCTGCGCTCAACCCATCGGCGATCGCAGTTTGTATCGTGACAGCCTATCAATTTGATAAAAGTTGTCTATGGGACATTGGTCCCATTGATTCACGGGGTGCGCCTTCTCCCGGATGAGATGGCGCTTTGGTCTCGTAGGCGGACAGGCAGCGCGCCCTCCCACATGACGTTCATTTCTGACTCTTGAGAGGCGAAAGCGTTTTTGGCTTATCGCACCAAGGTCCCATCCTCCGGCAGCCAGGTCGTGATGTATCTTGTGGTCAGTGCTTCGGCCGGAGAGACCGTCAAAGGACAGCTTAGCAAACGATCGATCGGTTACCAAAGCGTACCACTGGTACGGGGTAATTGAGCGGGCGCAAATCATCGACTCGCATGGGACCAAGGTCTGATACCCAGGAGGAGAAAATCGGTTAAGTTTTTTGTTGGCAGAACACCCGTTAGCTAACCCAGCGGACCCTCTCTTTTTGTCGACAGCTCTCTCCCCCATTGAACGAAGTATGAAAATCAAAGCGATCGCCATCGCCGGCATAACCTCTGCCCTGGTTTCGGTTGCACTGGCCGCGGAACCCGAAGGGAAACCAGCCTCGCCAGAGGCAACTGCGATTACTAGCCAAGTCGCAGATTACGTGAAGGCCTATAACGCAGGGGATGCAAAGGGCTTGGCCCAATACTTTGCCGAGGATGCTGCATATACCGATGAAAACGGGCAACTCACCGACGGTCGTTCGGACATACAGCAACTCTTGACGGACACATTCGCCGAAAACAAAGGCGCAACCTTGGACATGCAGGTTAGTTCCGTACGACCGCTCGGCTCAGATGTTTTTGAAGAGCAAGGCGCTAGCACAGTTACCTCGCCCGACGGGCAGAAGAGGTCGGCAGGCTATTCCGCCATTTACGGGAAGAAAGACGGCAAATGGCTGATCTCGCGCCTGATTGAATTTCCGGTGGCCGATCCTACTCCTGGCGACCAGCTCAGCCAACTGGCTTGGATGGTAGGAACTTGGAAAGATCGAGGAGGTGATTATTCGGTAGAAACCAAAGCAGATTGGGCTCGCGGTAACAATTTCATAACGCGGACCTTCAAGGTTTCTCAAGGCGACGACATTCTTCTCGAAGGCTGGCAGATCATAGGATGGGATCCGAGACAGAAACGCATCCGCTCCTGGATTTTCGACAGTGACGGCGGGTATGGCCAGGGGACTTGGACTCGCGACGGTAATCGCTGGCTGGTGAAAGAGACTAGGATGTCGCCCGACGGCAATGAATCCAGCGCGGAACAGACAATTACCTATGTGGATCTAGACCATTGCACTTACGAATCTGCTAACCGGTCCCTCAACGGCGATCCTCAACCTAATATCGCCAAAGTCGACATCGACCGAGTGAAAACGCCGTAGGGCGACTCTGGAGGTACGACAGTGAAGTTTACAACGCGACTCCTGTTTACAATGCGACTCCTGTTAGCGGCGATCGTCATGGCGGCTTTAGCCTCGCCTGATTTAATGGCCCGAGGCCGAGGCGGAGGTGGCGGACGCGGAGGCGGTGGTGGTGGTGGTGGACGGGGAGGTGGTGGCAGTCGAGGTGGCGGCAGTTTTTCGCGGAGCAGCAGCAGCAGCTTTTCGCGGTCTGGTGGCGGAAATTTTTCTCGAGGGAGTGTCAGTAGCTCCTCTCGTGGGTCTGGTTCGAGGAGTCTCTCCAGCAGCACACGAAGTGGCGGTCTGGCTTCTTCCAGAACCACCAGTTCGCGAACCAGAAGCTCCAGCCAGCGATTGACCAACAGCGCAAGTCAATTACCCTCGTCGTCACGGGGCAATCGTGGCGGAGCGAATCGACCGTCTGGCGGTCGGGTCAGCCAGCGGCCGGCAACCACGCCGGGTGCTGGTAAGGGCCAAGGTCTTGCTAACCGGCAAGGCGCTGCGAACCGGCAAGGTAATAAGCAGTTGGAAAATTTCTTGAATCTTGACTCCAAGCCCGGTGGCGGCCGTAACCTGGCAGCCGGCCAGCGGCCAAGTCAATTACCTGCAAACAATCAAGGCTTAGGACTTGCTAATCGCGGAGGCATCGGCGATCGCGGCGGTCTTGGCGATCGCGGCGGGCTTGGTGATCGCGGCGGCCTCGGTGAGGGTAATTTGGGAGGAGGTGAAAACCGCGGCGAGCGGTTTCAACAGGCTGCCAGCAATCGCAAGGAGTCTTGGGGCAACTGGTCTAATCAAGCTCAGGATAGATTAAACAACTTTCAAGAGAATCAGGGCCAGCGCTGGGATAACCTGCAGAGCGCACGCGAAGATCGCCAGGCCTGGCGGGATACCGCCCGCCAAGACTGGCAGAATTACCGGCAAAACATGTGGGACTACCGTTATGATCGAGCAGATCAAATCTGGGACAATTGCCAAGATCGTTGGGACAACCTCTTTGACAACAACTGGTGGGGCGGCTGGTACCCGGGTTACGTCGCCGCGGCCGCCATAACGAATCCGTGGTGGTGGTGGACGCCGGCGACAACGGGTTATGTGACGGACTACACCGAAATATCCGAGCCTTACTACTATGATTATGGCGTGAACACCGTCTACGAGGGAGATACGGTCTATGTCGATGGGAAACCCGCCGGATCTGCGAAAGAACATTCAGAGAAAGCCGTAGCATTGGCGAACAAGGTCGCGGAAGCGCCTCCTCCGATGCCTGCTAAAGAAAACGGAACCGAGGAATGGCTACCTCTGGGCGTTTGGGCGCTAACTCAAGAACAGAAAGGGGATGCCGTGATGTTCTTCCAGATCTCCATTAGCAAAGATGGAATCATCGGCGGCGCCTACAAAAACATCCTCACCGGAGAGAGTGAACCAATCATCGGCGCCCTTGATAAGGAAAGTCAGTTAATCGCTTGGAGGTTAGGGCAAAAAGGTAAAACCGTGATTGAAACCGGCATCTTCAATTTGACCAAGGATGTAGCG
>WNFI01682224.1_pt1 | contig 11611 bp, 13 predicted proteins | sample 5400471 | NCBI WGS metagenome assembly WNFI01 (sample SAMN13153348, study PRJNA577476) | soil metagenome | isolation source: 100 cm saprolite on Douglas fir-dominated hillslope | place: USA:California | collected 2013-09-17
AGGACGAGCTTGCCGGGTCTCAAAAAGTAGGCCTGAGCAATCATTTCAGACAAGGACATCCCAGCGAAACGCGAACCTTCATTTTTCGCGTCTTCCTTCGTTTTATAGGCGTAAAGCCCGTTGATTACCGACCAGCGGTAGCCTTTTGCGACCAAATCAGAGTAATCGGCAGCCAAGCTAGTTGACGCAAGTCCCGCCATCGCCAGTACAACTGAGAACAAATCCGGGAGTTTCATCCGTTCATTCGACCATTCGGTCCTGGCACTTGACAAGACCGATTCAATAAAAAGCTGTTCAGATACCCTCGTGAAGCGCTCGCCCCAAACTCATACCCGAACTCATACCCAAAAACGGTCATTTTCGTGCATTTCGGCGCATCTGGAAGCACTTTCCCGAGGAGATTCCTAGAGAGAAGGCCGGAATGGATTTCCGTATCAGAGCACGAACGCCGCTGAACCTGGGGCGACGCAGTCGTCCGGGGGAGTCTCGTGATACTGGATTCGGCCGATCCAACGCCCCTTCACCGTTGCCGTCTCAAGCATTTTCAGGGCTACAAACGGGCAACAAAACTGCAATACCTCCGCTGGAATTGTTATATGATTTTCGTAAGTTCCTCATTTTTAAGGACATGCCGGGGAACGGATTCGAACCGATACCTCTTTCGAGACCAGATCCTAAGTCTGGCCGAAACCAGTCCGAATCGCCCTTGGTGCGTCGATGTTCCGCCTCACCTCTCCGACACCGGAAAACGCAAGCGACGATTCTTCGAGACAAAGAGACTGGCCGAAGTCGAATGTGAAAAGCTCGAAGCTCGCCGGGATAACTTCGGAGTCTCGTTGAACGCAATGACACCGAGCCGGATCGCAGAAGCTGCCGAATGCTACAAACTGCTGGAGGGTACGTCTGCAACGCTCTTGGATGCCGTCCACGGCTTCTTGGCCGTCCAGAAGGTAAGACATGCCAGCGTCAGCTTTCTAGATCTCTGGAATCAATTCTTGGAAGCCAAAAAGGACCGTAATGAGCAGTACCAGCGAGAGCTTCGGATTACTCGCGACCGATTTCCCCAGTTTCACAAGAGACTTGTTTCCGATCTGACCTACCTGGATCTAGAGAAGCCGTTGCTGAAAATCTCTCCCGGCGGTCGCAATCCTGTGATGCGATATCTGCGAGCCGTGTTCAACTTCGGAATCAAGCGCGGGTATCTTCTAGAGAATCCTATCGCTCGGCTCGACTTCGCCGATAGACCGCGAAAAGAAGTTGAGACACTAAGCAACGAGCAAGCCAAAAAGATGCTCGAACACGCTCTAGAACACGATTTGCAGCTCTTGCCCTACCTTACTCTTGGCTTGTTTTGCGGCATTCGTCCCGATGGTGAGCTTCAAAAAGTCGAATGGTCAGACGTTCACTTGACCGAAAAGCAAATAGTCATTCGATCCGAGGTTTCAAAAACCAAGCGCAGACGGTTTATCGACCTTAGCGACAACGCGAAAAGCTGGCTCGAAACGTTTGTGAGCCGTGGCGGAATCTCTGCCGGTCCCATCATCGGCGAAATGACCGAAAGCGAATTAAGAGGACACCGTATAGCCAACTGGACCGCTGCCGGGATAACGGACTGGCCACAATCGGCAATGAGACATACTTACTGCTCGAACTGGCTGTCCGTCCATAAAGACATAAACAAGCTGGTCCTACAGTCCGGACACGATTCCGTAGATACGATGTTCCGCCATTATCACCGTGGAACTACCGAAGCACACGCCAAGGAGTTTTGGAGCATTCAGCCGAAGATCTAGAGAGCCTTTTCTAGGCGGCTTTAGCCAATCCTGTGAGAACGATACGCAAGAGGTTGTCCGTTAAATCTTGCAGGGGTATGTTACCGCCGCATTCTTCTCTTGCCATTAGCATGGAGCACCCATTCTTCGCCGGAGTTCGGAAATCGACCGCAAGCCATCCTTAATCGGCAGCTAGTCGAGAAGAGCGATCTTTTGGTGGCAATCTTCTGGACTCGGCTAGGAACCCCGACCGGTGAAGCAGAAAGCGGAACAGTTGAGGAAATCCGAGAACATATTAGAAAGAAAAAGCCGGTCTTAGTTTACTTCTGCGAACAGAAAATCGATTTTGACGCGGACTTAAAGCAGCTGGAAAAAGTAAAATCCTTTCGCGCAGAGCTTCAGCTACAAGGTTTGGTGGACAGCTATAAAGACGACTCTGAGCTCCTGGCAAAGCTTGAGAAGCATTTTGCGCAGAAGATCCTGAATGACCCTTATTTTCAACGCAAATCGCCGGATGTCCTCAATCCGCTTTCCCAGGAAGCAATAGATTTCTTGGAAACCGTGGCGAAAGACAACGGAGAGATCGCGATACAACATGCGGTCTACGGAGCGCTGATCAGCACCAGGCTAAGAACGTTTCCAACACTAGAGCCGAGAGATCGCGCGAAATACGAAGGATTCATCGAAGATCTAGAGAAGCACGGATTCATCAAGGCGGTTGGATCTGAGCGCGAGCTATTTCGAGTTACGGCCGCCGGGTATAAGTTTATCGATAACGCGGGATCGCCGAGGCAAGTTCCGAGAAACGAAGTCCAACCGAGCGGGGTAACAAGAGCCAGAGGCGATGTTATTCCGGAATGGGAAAGGCTGCTTGAGCTCGCAAAATCAGATCCCAGAGCCGCCATCAAAAAAAGTTGGGAGGGATTGGCTGACAACCTTTTTCGTACCGCGAACGTCTCGGGAGGAGACGCACATCCGGATTCCGACGGAATAAAGAAGAGTTTAGAGCGGCTGGCGGTAAACGTTCGATTTTCCGAAAGTTTTATTGGCTTGATTAGGGACCTTCACGAAACCGCCAGGAAGGTCTTTAATCAGTCGCAGTTCGCTTATGATCCGCCCGTTCTCGAAGCACAGAACTTTATTCTGCTCTCGAAGACGGTAAGCAACGATCTCGGAAGTTAGTGTAGTACTCTTCTCGAGTAATCTGACGAAGCTCAAAGCAATCTTTTGGCAGTCCAGTCCTTTCGGAAGCGTCAGCCAGCACACCCGGTGCGCTCATACCAACCGCGACCGTCTGTCCGGTCTGCTTATTGATGGCCGCGTAGTAGAGGTCGAAATCCGGAGGGCGAGGACCGAACGCGCTCATGAGTGAATATGTTCATAAGAACACATACATTGCAAGCAAAAACATAGACCATTTCGACGTTCACAAGATTGACGGTTTCTCAGCGGTTTGGCGTAATGTGCAAACCGGCTCAAACATTGTACGAGGCATATTTCATGAGCGTTATAAATTCGGTCGGAGACTTCAACGCTGCCGCTGACGACCTTATCAAAGGATTGATACGCGACGCATTCAAAGAGCTTTTGGAAACGCGTCACCTGTATCAGTATGTCAAAATTCCTTGGGAATCGATGGATAGGCTTGTCGAATCGTGCCACGCTTTTGTAATTCGAGACCACGGAGCAACTAAAGCAGGACAGCTAAGAGCTTCGGATTGGGCACCACGGACTCGCGACGGCAGCAACGTTAATCATTTCCTACAACTCCCGCAGCAAGATCCGCGTATACAATTCGAACTCCCTAACGTCACCATGTTTTGCAAGATCTGCGGCTCACAACAGGCATTTAGGCCCTTCGACTTTGCAAATTCGGATATCAACCGAGTCTTCGCGTTTCACCCCCAGGACGCGGCGATCGCAAATCCAATACGCAAGCGCAACCACCACAGCCAAGTATTTCTACTCCCATACCAGTGCCAGAGTTGCCAGAGCACACCGGAGTGCTTCACAGTTTCGAGATGGGGGGAGAAAATCACCCTAGTTGGCCGAAGTCCGATTGAGGAAATTCAAGTAAATGACTGTTTTCCTGAAGCCCAAAGGAAATACATCTCTGACGCGGTGCTCGCTTATCAGTGCGGACAGATACTTTCGGGGATATTCCAGCTTCGAGTGTTCATTGAACAATTTACACGCTCCCTGTTACCCGAAGGAAACCCGACTGCTGACCAGCTTTTGGATGCATACAACGAAATCCTACCGGCAGACTTCAAAGATAGATTCCCGTCATTAAAAGACCTCTACGGCCGTTTGAGTAACGCCATTCATGTGGCGAGGGCGGACGAAGACCTGTTCAACGACGTTACAGCCAAGCTAACAGAACACTTTCAGGCTCGTCGAGTTTTCAAGCTAGATGCGTCGCGGGAAGCTAAAAGTTCGCTCGGAACCGCTAAAGGTTCGCTCTGATCCGCCGATAAACTAAGCACAATCACCGAGCCGGGAGGAACAATACTCCACGGCTCTATGGCGCTCCGATACTCTTTACCGCTTCGGAGCAGAGCGGCTTACTCATGCACAGAACACTAACCGAAAATTATGCTAACTTACGTTGCAAGGTAGTCAACTCAGCGGACAAGCTCTCAAGCTTTCGCTTTAATCTGTTGCACATAGCCTTTTCGGCTCCTGATGTTGCCGCTTTTAAAGCTTCTACTGCCGTGGTTGCTGACTGTGCTACTACCAGAGTCGCTGTTACCTTTTCGCGGATCTTCCCAAAGTCGATCGGCTTACGGTTTGCATTCGTGATGCGGTTTGCATTCGTGACGTGCGCGATTCGCAGCTCCTCAAGGCCTTGACCTGACGCCATGGTAGGCGACGTTTTAGCTTTGTCCTTTAGATTTATACGAGTCATTGATTTCTTGAATTGTCATAAAGTTATATAGAATTGTTGCTACGTGGAACAATGTTAGATGTCGTGGGGCGTTAGATTAAGCTCTTTAGCAAGTTCCCGGTTACGTTTTTTTAGAGCATCAAGTTGCGCTTTGGTTTCTGCCTCCAGCTTATCGAGTACCTTTAATCGGATTGGTCGCGAAACTATCATTTCGGTGAGTATTGCAAAACCCTGTGGGTTAACCCTCGCTCCTCGATAGGAATTTTCGATTAACTGTTCATACTGCTCTTCAGCCGTGGCTAGATCGTTCCGAATTACTGCAAAATTCGAATAAGCTGATTTAGCTTTTCCGGCTCTTTCTAATAAGTAATCGAATTCGTTATGCTTGGCTGCGAGAGCGGATCGCTCGGAAGCGATAGCGCTCCCTATTGCGGAGTGTTCTGCTTGCAACTTGGTAATCTTATCGTTTACCGTCCTGCCCAACTCTAGAGCCGCTGCTTCGTTAACTTCGCTGTAGAGAGCATTCCAGCCTTCCGTGCTTAGTATCTTTCCCTGTACGAACGGCTCAACGAAAAGCGTGGATCGAGTCTTTGATTAGATTGACCTGATTGTTTAAGCCTTGAGCCTTCGATAGGTCCGTGTTCTTAAACGCAAGCTCTAATTCGTAAGATCCGACTCCATTTAACTGTCGGCTAACTTCGAGAAGTATTCCTGCTGATTTCTGTTCGATCATATTTGTTTGTTCTGTTCTGTTTCGGTTCTGTTAGTTATCTAGATACTGACTGCTAGTTAAAACCTCTATTCAATCCGGCGTTAAGTAACTGCTGGAATACAAGCTCACCAAACGCGATCATTCCAATCTGCTGCGAATCGACTCCGGGCGGGAGCGAGGCTATCGCCGCATTGTATGCTGCTAACGCTTGGTCCGGTGTTGGGTAATGGTTCCCGCCATGTAAGCTTGTCCAAAGATGTTCCAAAACTCCGTTAACGCCAAAGTTTGCCATAATAATTATTTCGTTGTTTGTTGAATTTCAAAGAGAGGAACAGTCTGATCACCGAGAACCAGTACAGCAAACGGCTTGGCTCGTTCGATGAGCTTGTTTCGCCTGTTAACTCCCAGAAGTTTTGCGAGAGTCTTTCGGGTAAATAACGTCCTCATTCTGCCACTTGGGGCATTGTCAACTGACCTAGAAACAGAAATGCCAGCAGGTTTTTAAATCTGCTGGCCGTTCCGTGCAAATGACTAACTGAATAACTGGTTCTCTGGTCAGGGAGCTTCCGTAATGGTGAAAATGTAGCTTGTAATACGGGCGATTCGCATCAGTTCGGCTGCGATGTTGGGATGCTCCGCTCTGACCTTCTTTTGGAGCGCAAGAATCGGGTCAACCAGTTCTGCTAGCGATTGCTCTAGACAATCATCGGCTTCTGGTTCTTCCGGCTCCGGCTCCGTCTTGGATTTAGGAACGCTTGAGAAAGCAGTCAATCGCCGGTTGTTCTTGCTCACTCCTCGTCGCGATCGCTCGCGAAACTTGAAAAGAGCCATTGCGTTTGGATCGGAGTTATCTAGAGGCGCTGATTTCCCCTTCCAATTTCGGATGGTCCTGGCCGTCACGTTGTAGAGCTTCGCGTATTGACCGTCTGTGAGTCGATAGCTCATCGGGAAACGAGCCGATGTCAAAGGGGTACAGCGGAAACGAGCTATTTAGAAAAACTCACACTCACGAAATACGCGGTCGCGCCGACCCGTGAGGAGGCTCGCGGTCGAAGAGATTCCTTGGTGGTGGGGTAGGTCCGGTCGATCCTTCAGTCACTGATCGCTGTAAACCGTCCACAATCGCTTTGCTTCGCTTGGTTATACCAATGATGTAAATAAATTGAATTAATTCCGCGTGTTACATTGTGTTACAGATATTTCGTTCGAGCTTCCCAGAGCGAAGGGCGATTCATGCAATAGACGCATCAAGCCGTGTCAAAAATAGCAATTTAGCAACAAGGTCACACAACTAGAATGTGGGCAGAAAAACCATGGGTGATAAAAAGACAGTTTTGATTGGTTCTATTCGTCTCAGTGAAAAAACGGCTACGGCGTACTGGCTCGCTCTGGAATACTACAATTTAAGGCGCTCGGATTACGCTAGAATGTGCATTGATCAATTGATTAAGAATCACAGAGCGGAGATTCATCTAGAGCTTCCTATAAGGTTCGCATCTAGAACGACCAGCACAAAAACTTGCGTGCTTGACTGATCGTTCTCTGTAGAGCCGGTAACGCGCCAGAACGCCAACGTGAGAGCAGCAGACGGTAGCTTGTGAGCGTTTGCGTATATCACGCGATCAATCAAGGGATCGATATCATTGACCAGAACGCTCCAGGATCGCCTACAAGCTCGTAGGAGCCTGTCCACGTCCAATCTACTTGCCCTTATCCCAAACGCTCCCACAAGCCAACAGCGAAAGGCGAATCAGCCTGCTATTCAGATCTGATAGACTACTCCAATCAATCAATCCTATCCGCTTTGCTCTTGGTGGCTGTCGCTCTGGGTTGCTTTATACCCCATATGAGAAGTTGTATGATGGCCTATAAGGAATAGGCCATCCATCTAACTTCTCTCATTTAATGGCTTTCATAGAAGTTGAATGAGAAGTTGTATGCCCATCCAACTTCTATTTCTCCTCGGAAGACTGAGAAGTTGTATGGGCTGTTTCGCTTTGCCCATCCAACTGTTTTTTGGGGTTTTTCTGCCCATCCAACTTCTTGCTCTTTTTGCCGTTCTTTTTTGGCTCTTTCTCCGGCTCCACTTCTGGTTCCGGAGCCTTTGACCAGCCAGCTAGAGATCTACCTTTACCGCTCGGGTTTGGAATAGTTCGGTGATGAATCTTCCCCTCGGCTGCAAGCTCCGATAAGGCATTCTTGGCTTTATTGTCTCCGATACCGCATTCGCGCATAACCTTAGATAGCACGGCAGTTTTCTCAATAGGATCAATCGCCGGAACAATCGCTAAGACTTTCTCTAGATCGACTTGTACCGCTCCTCGTGATGAAGCTTTCGCTCCGGAGATTTCTTGTTCGTTCGAGTCTTCCCATTTAATCACGCCTTTCTCTTTGCTGTGCGAGAAATAACGCTCTGAGCCGTACCAATCCAGCCGTTGACCTCGCTTGGCTGCTATGAAGCGAAACACTCCATCTCCGCAAGGATCGATCGTGATGTACGCACGCGCCCAGTTTGTGATTCCTGCCACTCCTGAGCCTCTATACTGCCAGTCAGCAACGCTATAGTTGTCGGTGGAGTTAAAGTTCGTCTTTGGAGTGTGATGAATAATCAGAGCCGCACATTGGCGCTTCTCTAGAACAGGATTAAGCCAGTTTCGAAAGAATTGGTTGCAAAGTCCGGTGTCTTTTTCGTCTCCGCCGAGATACGAAGTCAACGGATTGATTATTACCAAGTCAGCCGGAAACTGCTCAAGAAATCCGTCAAGAGTTTCGATGAACGCTTGGCCGGAAACGTCGTTGACGTGTTCAAGTCGCGTATTCTCAGCCAGAAGATTTTTCTCGTGATTGCTGAAATCTAGATGATCGATCACGCGAGCCATTTCCGTGCAATCGCCGTCGTCATCTTCGGCTTGAACAATCAGGATCTTTAACGGCTTACCGTGCGCAGTTATACCAAAAGCGTCTCTACCTACCGACCATTGCGCGGCAGCTTGAACGCTCCAGGAACTTTTTCCCATACCGGAAGGAGCAACCAGAATCGCGCCACCTTCGCGAGAGAGCCAGCGATCACCTAACAGAGTTTTAGAATGGTCTATCGGAGCATTGGCGAAATCTAAGATGGAGTTTCCTTGTAGCTTTCGCTTTGTCGGAATTTTATCCGGTATCTCATCCGAATTATTCTGAAACCTCTTGCTAACTCTCGCCGCGAATTGCTGTCTGGCTTGTTTTTCTGAGGCAGCGGGGCTAATCGGAACCCCTTCCGGAAGTGATTCTACTTCGTCAAATTCAATGGTGTCTAGATTACCGCGAAAAAACTTTCTGCCGGTAGTGTAGAACACTAGCGAATCAAAGTTGACACTGTGCGAACCAATGTTAACTTCTAGTGCTTGTTCTGTTTCTTCTTTGTTAGACTCCCCTTCGCCGGGGAGTCTTTCTTTTTGTAGTGTACTCATAAAATTAATCCCTCTGGGTTGACATAAATTGTTGGTTGCGGTTTCCCGTCGTTCCATCGTGTTCCTTCTGGCATGCGGACAAATTGCGCTCTAGAGTGTGTCACTCTATCCGCTCCGATCCTGACCATGTGTTTCATGGTTGCCGTGATTCGCTCTTCGTCTGTTCCTTGGACGTAAAACCAAACGTGGAGCGACTTTCCGCCGCTATCGACGACTAGAACCGGCTCACGGTCGCGCATCAGATAAAGCACGATCGCTGCCTGCGCTTGTTTGGCCGAGATTCCCTTAGATCGCCACTCGCGAACCAAAACAGCAAAGACGGTAGGGGTAACTTTGTCCCGGCAAAACTCAGCGATATCAAACTCGACCGGGAGAAATCGACGTTGACCAACGTTGTTTAAGCTACGGTCGGAATATCGCCCCTCCTGCGTTTGTCCCTTCAGCGCCGACATTGGCGAAGGTACAATGAACGAGTATTCCCAGAAATCACCGTGGGCGGTCTTCCGTTTGGTTCTGAACTTGTCCGGAGCTTTGCCAACGCACAAAAGCGGGTCGCCGGGAAATAGAACGTCAATAATCTGGTTCGCCGTCGCGCCTTTGACTGGGGAGAGTTGCCGGAGATAATCTAGAGGATCGCTGCCGCGAATCGCTGTTAGCTCTTGGCTAACGATTGCGCGAATCTCATCTAGATCCGGCTCCGACCATTTGTCTTTCGTCTGATCAACTCCGTTCAGATATTCAGTTTGCCGAACCTTCGAGATAGTGGTCTGAATCTCGCGCCGAGCTTCCCCTTCCGGTCTACCGTTATCGATTACCTTTGGAAGCAGCAGATCTAGAATTTCGTGATCCGAAAGCCTGAAAGCGAAAACTAGCTTTCCGACAACCCGCATTAGGTCTTGATGAAGACCAGCTCCGCGAGTTTCCACGAGCTTCGACACGTAAGACTCGAAAAGATCCTTCTCTATTTTATCCCCAGCAGCCCTCACCATGTATGTAATGAGATCGCTGAATTTTTCGCAGACTATTTCGCTGCCATTGTGACTAACCGGGATTTGAAATGGGTGTATTCCGTTTTCCGTAAAAGCGGCAAAAATACCTTCGCGAATAGCTTTAGCTTTGCTGTCAGCCTCCTTCTTGGCTTTCTCTCGAATCTTTTTCTCGATTAGATTTGTACTCATTGTGTGATGTTCCTTTCGTGTGCGTGTGGGGTTAAGCGGAAGCTTTCCGTTCGAACTGCTCTAGCGCTGCCTCGACCTTTGCTGGGTCAAAAAGCGTAACTCTGCCGAGTTTGAAGAACGGAATGACCTTCTTGGCTTGCCATTCGCGCACGGTGCGCTCGCACACGCCCAAATATTCGGCCAATTGTAAGGGACGAAGGAAACGTTGATTGTTGCTCATTGCATCGAACGGCGTGTCAACGAGAGTGACTGGCCGGAGGGCCAGAACCGGGAAGTTGCATGATTTTTGGAATAACTACCTTGGTTTACCTTGGATCAGGCAGGCTACGAGCGTTCCGCGAAGCGCAATTAAGGAGATTCAAGCTCCGGAACCTTTGATCTAAGACTGAGAAGTTATTCCGCAACGGTACAACGCAGCAAAGCCGAGCGGATCGCGCTATCCATCCGGAGTCGATCATCACCTCGTAAAGACCAGATCTCCCCTTTGAATCCCTCTCCTGCCGACAAGCATCGCACAGATAAATAATACGTCAAAACGTATTTGACGCTCAAAAAAAGTATGATAGGGTTGGCGCTACCGGAGGTTAAAGGAACCAAAATATACATCTTTAAAAGATGTTATGATATTTTGATGGCAGTATTCCGGCAGTGATAGAAAATCTTGATTACTTGTCAGCGGAAGAGCTATCCGAGTAAGTGACTGTATCTGAGCTACTTATGCCGGGGAACGGATTCGAACCGATACCTCTTTCGAGACCAGATCCTAAGTCTGGCGAAATCCCCTCGAGCGGATCGGCTTACATAGAGGAACGGCCGTCCCCTATCATCCCCAATCATCCCCTAAAATCCCTTTTACTGGCGCTATTTGGCGCTGGACTGTTGAGACCTGACAACGGTAGGATTGGAGCATGTCCAGACGCGCAAAACTCGAACCAATCAAACTGGAAGGAAGACCATCACCTTGGATGCTTTCCATTCCGCCGAGCCTAGCGGATTACGACAACCCGAATTTCCTCTGGTTTAAGGCCCGTTACGAACACTTCATTTACATCGACCGCGTCGTTGTATCCGAAGACTTCCGAGGGCATCATTTGGCAACCCGGCTTTACGCTGACCTGCGGACCGAGGCAATTGCGCGGGGCATTCCTCGACTGGTTTGCGAAATTCACATTGACCCTCCCAATCCTGTCTCATTGCGGTTCCACGAAAAGCAGGGATTCACTGAGGTCGGCCAGCAATCCATCGAGGATCCGTACACGGGCGACAGAAAAAAATTGTGTCCTTGCAGATAAAGGAAATGGAGCGCTGAAAAGGGTTAGGCTCGTTCCCTCGGCGAATCCTGGATCGTTTCCGGGCGCCCGGCAGCCGCCTGACGCACCCTCCGCGTCAGGCGGTTGCTCCCTAGCATTCCGCATTCCGAAATCCGCATTTCGCATTCTAAATACTACATCCCCATTTGCTGCTCGCCCTTTCCCGATTAACTTTCTTGAACCGATGTCTGATTCTTTCGTTCACCTTCATCTCCACACTGAATACTCGCTCCTGGACGGGGCTATCCGGATTCCCGAGCTAATGCGGAAAGCGGTCGAATTGGGTATGCCGGCGGTGGC
>WNFI01694574.1_pt2 | contig 11611 bp, 12 predicted proteins | sample 5400471 | NCBI WGS metagenome assembly WNFI01 (sample SAMN13153348, study PRJNA577476) | soil metagenome | isolation source: 100 cm saprolite on Douglas fir-dominated hillslope | place: USA:California | collected 2013-09-17
GGCTACGCGCAAGGCGGCAACGTGATTTCGGACCCGATCGACGCCTATCTCAAAAGTACACTTGGAGCCACGTGGCAGCTTTCGTCAGTCAGCGAAGCTCAGAACGCCGGGACCGGGCTCATCGGGCGATTCTCGGGGTACAGCGCGAATCTGACCTACGACAAGTCGGGCGCGTTGCTCAAGAGCGGCAGTCCATCAAACCGCACCTTTGCGACTCAGTCCTACGACCTTTATTTCCAGGACTCGTGGAAGTTCACGCACAACCTGACCCTCTCGCTCGGGCTGCGTTACGGATTGAGCCGTCCGGTCTACGAGACGGGTGGGTTCGAGGTAAAGCCAGACATCCCGTTGTCTCAATACTTCGACATGCGCGTTGCTTCCGCGGCGCAAGGCGTGCCTTTCAACCAGCCGATTAACATGCTGCTTTCCGGACCGGCGAACGGAAAAGGCCCGATGTACCCGTGGGACTATAAGAACTTCCAGCCGCGTATTGGGGCGGCGTGGTCGCCGAGCTTCGAGAAGGGCCTGTTGCGAGGACTCTTCGGCTCCGCAGGCAAGACGGTTATCCGCGGCGGCTTCTCCATCTTCAGCGACTATTACGGGGAACAACTTGCTACCTCCTTCGACCTGAACAATACACTGGGCTTTTCGGCCAGTGACGATATCCCTGTGAACACATACAACATAACAAGCAAGCCGGCCCCGGCGTTCACCGGTTTCGGTGCGGACATTCGCACGTACCCCAATCTTTCGTTCAATAACTCGATCAGTTTTCCGCAATTCCAGTCCCTCAACATGGGTGAGAGAATTGAGTCTTCCCTCGACTCGAATCTGACCTCGCCGAAGTCCTACGCACTCAGCCTGACCGTGGAACGGCAGTTGCCGGCCGGGATACTCTTCCAGGCGTCGTACGCGGGACGTTTGGGCCGCAACCTGCTTGCCCACAGGGACGCCATGGCCCTAAACGACTTGGTAGATCCTAAGTCCGGGATGGATTGGTACACGGCGGCTACCGTCCTGGAGAAGATTCGCCAGACACGCCCGCCGGGCAGCACGGCTGTCCCGACGATGCCTTACTTCGACAACATTTTTCCTGCAAACCTCACGGCCAGGATGAACGCGTTTTATGGATGCGCTTGCATTCCGAGCACATTCACGCCCACGCAAGCCATCTTCTGGATTGCGCGGAATTTCTATAGTAATGACTGGACTGACCTGCAGGCTGATATTGACGTAGAGCGATTCGGCAATGGCGATAACACTCTGTTCTTCAATCCCCAATATGGCGCACTCTCAGCCTGGAGCACCATCGGCAATTCGTCTTACCATGCGCTCAACTTTTCCTTGAGACAGCGGCGGCATAACGTCCTCTGGGACTTCAACTACACGATGTCTCACTCGTTGGACGATGCCTCTGGTCTTCAGGCCGACACCGGCTTCAGCACGGCCTCCTTCATCCTCAACCCCATCCGCCAGCGAGACTGGTATGCGAATTCCGCGTTCGATATTCGCCACGTGATGAACCTCAATGCCATCTTCCAATTGCCATTCGGACGAGGGCAGTGGCTTGGGAAGGATGCAGGGCGCGGCCTGAACGCACTCATCGGCGGGTACCAATTCTCGACGATCATGCGGTGGAGCACTGGTTTGCCGCTGAGCGCTCCATTTGACGATGCTCGGTGGGCGACCAATTGGAACGTTCAGAGCAACACTACACTCACAAGGCCCCTAAGTACCTGTGTCACCAAGGGCGATGCCAACACGGCTCCCAAGCTCTTTGGATGCGATCCAACGGGTGCCTATCAGAGCTTCCGCAACGCATTTCCGGGCGAGAGCGGGCAGCGTAATATCTTCCGGCTTCCAGGAATTGCCCGCATCGATGCGGGTCTGAGCAAGTCCTTCGGCATGCCTTGGAGCGAGAAACAGGAGCTGCAGCTCCGAGTGGAAGTCTTCAACCTGACGAACACACAGCATTTCGGGCCGCTGGACCAGAGCCGAAGCGGCTTTGGGCTGCGTGCTGACCCGAAGGTTCGGAACCTAACTCCCCCGACGAATTGGTCGAACTTCACCGATATTCAAGGGGGAAGCTCTGAGGGACGGCGCGTGATGCAGATCGGAGCGCGGTTCTCGTTCTAACTTCAACCAAGCTTGACGGAAAAAGGGGCGCGGATTGCGCCCCTTTTTTCTTTTCCCTTTTTTCTTTTCCCTGTTTCTCTTTTGGACTCGAAACACTGGCGGAGAACACGGACAGAGGAAACATCCAACGCTACGATACTTTCTCTCTCAAACTTTTTGTGCGTCTAACCCTGCAACGTCATAAACCACAATTTATAGCGTTTCAATTGCTTAGCCTTTGATGACGCCCATGGGGCGGAGGCGCGCGACTTTGCGGGCGAGTCCGGCGTTGTGGACGACGTCAACGACTTCGTCAATGTCCTTGTAGGCTTCGGGGATTTCTTCGAGGATGCCGTCGCGGGTTTCGGAGCGAAGGATGATGCCCTGGTCCGCGAGCTTTTGAGTTTCGACGCGGGCGTCGCGGCCTTTCTTGGCCGCGGTGCGCGACATCGCGCGTCCGGCGCCGTGGCAGACGGTGCCAAACGTTTCTTCCATGGCGCGCTCGGTGCCGACGAGAACATAGCTGGCTGTGCCCATCGAGCCGGGAATCAGGACGGGCTGGCCGGCGTCGCGGTACGCAGAAGGAATAAACGGCGAGCCGGCAGGAAACGAGCGCGTAGCGCCCTTGCGATGCACCAGAACATTTTCTTCGGTTGCGCCGACGCGGTGGCGTTCGCTCTTGGCGATGTTGTGCGCGACGTCGTAGACGACGCGCAGCCGAACGTCCTCGCCCAGCACGCGGTTAAACGATTTCCGCGTGAAGTGCGTGATGGCCTGGCGATTGGCCCACGCGAAATTCGCCGCCGCGGCCATGGCTCCGAGATAGTCCTGGCCTTCGCGCGACTGGCTGGGGCAGCAGGGCAGTTGGCGGTCCGGCAGCGTGATGTTGTAACGCCGCATGGCTTCGTTCATGGTTTTCAGGAAATCGGTGCAAACCTGATGGCCCAGGCCGCGCGAGCCGCAGTGAATCAAGACGACCACCTGGTTTTCCTCCAGGCCAAACGCCGCGGCAATCTCCGGTTCGAAGATGCGCTCGACGTACTGGACTTCGAGAAAATGATTGCCGCTGCCGAGCGTGCCGAGTTGCGTGCGTCCGCGCTGTTTGGCGCGGTCGGAGACGCGGTCGGGATCGGCGCCGCTCATCGTGCCGGACTCTTCGCAGAATTCGATGTCGGCGGGCTCGCCAAAGCCGCGCTCGACGAGGACAGCGGCGCCGCGCGCAAGCACATCGTTCAAATCCGCCCAGGAGCACGGCACGGTTCCCTGGGAGCCTGTGCCCGAAGGAACATCGCGGAAGAGCTGGTTCACCAGTTCGCGGAGCTTGGGAGTGACCGCGTCGCGGTGCAGCGTGCTGGCCAGCAGGCGGACGCCGCAATTGATGTCGAAGCCGACGCCGCCGGGGGAAACCACGCCGTCGCGAAGATTCGTGGCGGCGACTCCGCCAATCGGAAAGCCGTAGCCCTGATGAATGTCCGGCATGGCAAGCGAACGGCCGACAATTCCGGGAAGGAACGCGACGTTCATGGCCTGCTCGATGGAGAGGTCTTTCAAGATGGTTTCGAGTAGGTGTTCGTCGGCATAGATCAGCGCGTCGGTGAGCATGCCTTCGCGCGTGGCGCGCGGCACGAGCCAGCGATAGCGGTCGAGCTTGGTCAGTTGGCTTTTCTGAATCGGCAATTCATCCTTACGCTTTCTGGCCTCACGCCTTCATAAGCTTGCGTTCCATGAGTATAACGGGGAATCGCCGGAACTGGTGGTTCCGCGAAACTCGAAAATCGAAACGGGAAATTTGGCCATCCTTCTTCCGAGCACCCCCGCCCCCTACCCTTTTTTTGCAAGTATGTGATTCGGCGTGACTTTAAGTCCTTTGTTTTGGAAGTATGTGTCCCGAAAGGAGTTATAGCCGCGTTTTTGCAGAAGTATGTGTCCCGAAAGGGGTTAGCGCGCAGAGTTGAGAGTTGACAGTTGAAAGCGGAGAGCACCGACCGGTCAGGCGCAATAGATGAATGGAGGAACGCCTCTGAGGAACGTTCGGGCGAGTGGAAAGAGCACGGCCCTTCGGGTCGTTCAGGGTGAAGAATTCGGGAGGGCATGGAGGGATGGGTTAGTAGGAGAGGGATCCTTCGGCTCCCTTTGGTCGCTCCCTTCGTGCCTCAGGGCAGGCAGGACGACCATCGCTGGTCGGATGGTCGGTTTTCAGTAGCGGCTCTCAGTGGCATCGTCCATTTTCCAAACTTCATTTTATCATAATTCATGGGGTAAGTCAATAGAAAGATAACTTCCATGAAATGAATCGGTTGGCAGAGGGCGTTCATCTACTTCGCGCATGCGAGGTGATTCAATCGTCGAAGTATGTCGTCAGGAATCAGAATCTTATGGGGAATTGGCGATCTGGGCTAGCATCAGTTCTAACGGAGTCCCTCGATGGCGCGTCTCTCTTTCAGTCCCTTCCGAATGAATGATATGCTTTTGCATTACTCGACTCAGCATAGAGACGGGATTACTCATTGAGTTAGGGAATGCTGGTCAGCGTTGCTGAGGACTGCGGCGTGGACGACAAGAAAGCAAACCGAATCTTTAACAAACTAAGGGGCAAGAGGGTTGGCGATTGGCTCGTCCAGGGCTACATCGGGCACGGCAAGTCAGCCGTCGTGTTTCGCGCGAAGGGCGGAGGCAGCCGGGCTGCGATAAAGGTGTTTGATCCTGATTTGATCGCATTATACGGGCGCGAACAACAGCTCAAGAGAATCGACCGAGAAAGGGAGCTGATAGGAAAAAGGCACAAACACCTGGTGCGGATCCTCGATGGCGGGTTCTGCGCGCGGACAAAGTCTTATTACGTGGTTATGGAGCGAATCCGCGGCCCTGTTCTTTCGACGTGCCTTTCAAAAGTGCCCCGCTCTAGGATCTGGTCACTGATTTCACGGATCGCCTCAGCGGCCAGGTATCTTGAGCAACTGAAATTGGCGCATCGAGACATAAAGCCAGCCAATATTGCCGTGACTGGGCATTTCTTGCGTCCAACGCTACTCGATCTTGGTGTGATCAGGCCGGTTGGACTGGAGAATATAACGGACCATGATCGCAATCGCCCATTTGTGGGGACCCTTCGATACAGCCCCCCAGAATTCTTGCTGCGGGAGGAGGCCGACACTCTGGAGGGCTGGCGGGCGGTAACGTTTTATCAATTGGGCGCAGTTCTGCACGACCTCATAATGCGGTGCCCCATATTCCCCGACATCGAGGAGCCGTATGCAAAGCTGGTTGAGGCCATTCTCCATACGGCTCCAAGGATCGCATGCGAAGATCTCCCGATTCCAGTTGTCAACCTCGCGCAGAATTGTCTAGTGAAGGACCCTGTTATGAGACTTAAGCTGGTAACTTGGGATGATTTCACTCCTAAGAAGAGCGAGAAGGGGTCGTTGTCTGAGATCAGGAGGGAGATTCGCGCCCGCCAACTTGCACTGCGCTCGCAGATGGGGACGCGCTCGTCCACATTGAAGGAGCTACGCCCTGTTGCACCGGACCAGGTGCTGCATGAAATCTCAGAATCCCTCCATGATTCGATACGAGAAGATTGCGTCTCCAGTAGTCAATTCCCACCCATATCCATCGAATCCATTTTCTATGATGACGCCTGCAGTACACGACTCGTGATTTCGTTCCAACCAAACAACGAGCCAGTATTCCTGCACCATATGATGGTTGTTATTTCAATTGAGCTTGTCTCGCCCAAGGAATCAATCTTGGAAGTCAAGTTTCTCGCGGCCATTTCTGAGTCGGAGATTTCAATTGAGAATATTTCTTCTAATCCGATGTGGACTCTGTTGCGAGGCGTCGCTAATCAAGAAGAAATCAGGCGGCGTGTCAACTTCCTGATGTTTGCATTGCTAGCAGAGGCTCTAGTCAGCCCGATTGCGAATGAGGTGGCTGAGGCAGCCCCGGTTATTAAGCTGATTAAGCCGAGGACTGTCATCTAGCGGAGACAGGAAGATGAATGAAACGTGGTGGGTTAAGCCTGAGCAACTCGATGACGACCAGAAAGCAGTGGTCGAGCTTTCAAGAGATAAGAGCTATTTAGTGATTGGCCCCCCCGGGTCTGGAAAGACGAATCTCGTGCTTTTGCGGGCTAACTACCTCGTTCGCTCCGGGCGACCAAATATTCTTATACTTGTGCTTACGCGAACGCTTCGTGAGTTTATGGCCAGCGGCAGCAAGACCTACGCGTTTGCCGAGCAAAAGATACAAACGTCCCTTAGCTGGGGAAAAGAATTTCTGTGGCAACACGGTGTGAGATTTGAGGGTAGTGGAGATTTTGAGGATGTACGCGAATCGTTGTGCTTGGAGATTGACAAGCTGGTTCGAACTCAGAAACTGGCGCGGGTGTACGATGCTATTCTCCTTGATGAGGCTCACGATTACTTGCCGAAGGAAATTGCTTTGTTTAGCAAGCTTGCCAAGCAGATCTTTGCGGTCGCGGATCGTCGGCAGAAAATTTACAACGGCGCAGACGCTGTCGAGACGCTGGAGTCCATAGTGAATGAGGTTCATGAATTACATTTTCACTATCGAAGCGGAAAGAAGATCTGTATCGCCGCAGACACGGTCGGAAAGATGACAGAGGGATACGAGCCGCTTGTAAAGAAATGCAACTACGATGACAAGGCAAAGCCATCGACCGTAATACCGTTCAAATGTAAAGATCTCCCGGAGCAAATTGCGAAAATCATAAAGGCCCTGAAACTTCAAATTAAGGCTTATCCTGATGAACTACTTGGAGTAATCGTCCCTAGACGAGATGACATGGAGCGGGTCTGGGAAGGTCTATCCGCGTCCGATATCGGAAGCCTGTGCGTGCACCAAAGCTCTCAATCTGGCTACGAGGCGTTTGGCGATAGAAGAATTTGTGTGTGCACGATTCATAGTGCTAAGGGGCTGGAGTTCCGGGCGGTACATATTCCGGCGTGTGAGGGAATCAAGCGATTTGCAACACAGAGACGCATGATGTTCACAGCTATTACGCGTGCAAAAACATCCTTGTCAATCTACTATAGCGAGGATCTACCCGGCTATTTGGAATCGGCGCTTGTCGCGGTCAAGCCACCCTCAGGCAGTCCGAAACTCGCAGATTTGTTCGGCGGAGAACGGTGATGTGGATAAGGCGAGGCAGTCGAAGAGTCTTACTAGACGCTTTGGGTGCGAATGGTGGGGCCAGTCAGTCAGGCACCAAGGAAATACAGGCGCTCCCACAAGATGAGCCCCAGAGGGATGAGGTCTTTCTCATTTGGGAGTTTGACCCTGGTTCGCAACGTACCTTGCCCGGGCTTGTAATCGTTCCGAATGGTGAGTTAAAGGACCTTCTTGCATGGGTCTCAACATTTGCCCCTGGTTTTCTGCCTCTTACGGCGTTCACTCGAGTTTTGGATCTACGAGCGGCTAGGACATTCTGGAAGCTGGCGCACCCAATGCTAGGAGAGAGTGAAAGCTGTTGTGCTGGATTGATTCTGGGGGAGGTGATTAGTCAGGCCCCAGAGAGGATTGAGCCGACATCACTGTCACCGCTGGGATGCGCGAGCACTCTCTCGTACTGCATGGCCAGCGCTCTGTTTTGAATGAGGACCGCTTTACTCTAAAGAGTAAACAGCTCACGGCGCCTTCGGGTGCCATGGTTCGGGCCTGTCTGGAATTGAAAACCTCCCAAAAAATTGACCTTCAGACATGGAGGGATCTCGTCGGTAGTAGTAGAGACCTTCACTCCGCGCAGGAAAAAATGCAGGGTTCGAGGGAAGAAAGGGTTACACGCTTTGAAAGTGCAGTTTGGAGTCTGTCACAAGGTACTGCCGTGAATCCAGAGGTGGCGTCGTTTCTATGCGGATATTTGGCGAGCTTGATTGACCCCGGTTCGCTGTCGCATGTCAGACTGGTTTCTCCATTTCTTGATAGGTTCCCGACCGCCATGCTGTGGTACGGGCTGTGCGCCGGACTTCAACAAAAGAGTGATGTTCTGAGTCAGTTCAATGCTCTTGGGCGTCGCGTCCTTCGCGATATTGTGAACCCCGAATCACTCTTGGGTAGGCCCCAGTCGGACATCGCTATCGATGAACTGGATGTTTTCTTGAGGGGTGACAAGCCCCTTCGTGACTTTCACCGAAGCAGCCCCAGGCATATCTCAATAGAATTGTCGCCCAGGATTCATACGATCATGAACTGGCCCGACCGCTCCGGGAGGGAACAGCGAGACTCGATTGAATCAAGGGGATATGCGGATATTGAATACCTTGCGAAACAACTCGGACAAGCTATCCAGTCATTAAACCGGATCCGCAGTGGGCTTGAGGCTTCTAAGCGCTTCGAGACCGGCCCAGGCCCGCGCGAGAAGGCTCTTCCACCGACCAGCATCACCAAAGACCGTAGCAAGCGCCGCAGGTGAATCTCTCCAAATCCAGCGAGTTTTCCGACCGGAACCAGAATCTTCGCACGCGGCGCCGAAAACGCGCCGGATGCGAAGCACTAAGGAAGGGTGAAGCGTGGCGGGGAATCTTTCTGGCCGGCTACTTCCTCTCACTAGACGGCGGGACCAGACCCTTCATGCGCAGGTACACCACTACGTTTCCGTAATGTTCCCAGGCGTGCCACAAGTTCCAGTTCAACATGGCGAACCTGGTCTTGCCCTTGTTGCCAGACCTGATGACGATTTCCGCGGCTGAAGCATCCGTCAGCGCATCATATGCGCCATCGCAATACGCAAAAGCCTCCTTGAGCGCGGCGACCAAGTCCGCCCCGAACGGTTCGGGATGCTGCGCTGTCAGGTGTGGCTTCGCTCGGAAAGACACGCCACGAGATGCCGCCGTCAGGCGGGCGAATAAGCGGTGTATAATCACTATATGGCAAAGGATGTGATCCACGTCTCGGACTCGGAAGCGATGAACGATTTCGCTTCGGTTCTGGACCGCGTGCGCGCGGGGGCCGAAGTGGTGATCGAGCACGACGCGCGGCCGGTGGCCGTGGTGCGTCCGGCGGAGGCGCCGCGCGGGCGTCTTCTCTCGGAGTGCATCGCGCTGGCCAAGGCGCACGCAAAGGAATTGGGCTACGAACCGACGATGGACGCCGACTTTGCGGCCGACCTCGAAGAAATCATCAACAGCCATCGCAAGCCGCTCAACCCGCCGGATGGGACTGATCCTCGATTCCGCCACTTTCGCCTGATCCCCAACCTCACAGTGCTCCAACTCTAACTGGAAGCAGGACTGGAAATCGCGGATTACCACTAGTTGAGGAGACCCTGAATGAGCAAGCGGGAATCGCTGATGGCTCCTGTCCACCCGGGTGAAATCCTGCGTGAGGATTTCATGAAGCCGCTCGGGCTGACGGTCAACAAACTGGCGCTGGAGTTGCACGTGCCTGCAACGCGCATCGGTGAAATTGTTCACGAGCGCCGCCGGATCACCGCGGAGACTGCTCTGCGTCTGGCGCGCTACTTCCATACCAACGCGGAGTTCTGGCTGAATCTGCAGAACTTCTACGATTTGGAGATCACCCGGAGGTCGGGCAAAGTGTCGGAGATCGAGCGGCAAGTCCACCCTGCTCTGGCCGCTCCAGTTTCTTGAGCATGGGGCGGAGGAAGCTATGCATGTGCCGGGACATTTTTACAGCCGGGCATCTTCTTTCTGACCGGGCATCTATATCCCGGAGCCCGAGCCCGGGCGGCGCGCAGGAAAAAAACCCAAGAGGGATTCCTCGGCTGCGTCCGCCTGCGGCGGACTCGGCTGGGAATGACAGCGTAGGGAAGCGGCACGCATTGACAACGCCTAGCATTCTAATTTAATACTGTCTGACATCGCCCCAGCGTCACGATGCGTAACCCGTATCGTCGCGTTGGCCCCGACTCTCCAACGGGGGGCCGGGTTTTCTTTTCGCGCGAATGTAATCAACCACGCTGATGGCACAGCGCTGGTTTGTCCGGCCACATGGATATAAGAAAACAGATGGATGCCCGCGATTTGGAGCGCATTAACGCTGCTGCGGAGCGGCTGAACCTGGAGGCAGCAGAAGTCTTGGAGTATCAAGCATCGTTGATCGCAGAGGGATTCCTCGACTACGCGACGTGACGCGGGCTTCGCCCGCGAAGTGCAACGGCGTCACGTCGCTCCGCTCGGAATGACAGCGAGAGGCGATATTCACAGGGGCGGCGAGGGCTGAGGAAAAGGGTCAAAAAAGATTGGGGAGGGGCTTGACGGAATGAGGAAATGCTGTATACTTCAAATCACCCGGTGAGGATTTGGGAGCCGGGTGTGTCAGGGGCGATCGAGCTTTAGGGTCGGTTGCAGAATTCCACGGGCTGAAATACAAGCCTGTGCCACACTGCAGATCCCAAGTGAGGTTCGCTACGAATACAGGGTAGAAAATTGTCGAGCATCGCGTGAAGCCCCGAAATGAGTCGGGGTTTGACCCGGCGCTCGACGCCGGGTTTTTCATTTTCTGGGGTTCGGGCCTCGCAGTTCTGGGGTTCGAGAAACCGGAAGCAGAGCTGGAAGGCGAGTTCGCGACAAGCGAGCCAGTAAGTCCCACCAGACAAGAAAAATCAAAAACCTCGATGTACTGATGTAATTCGGGGGCGCTCTGACGGGATCAGGGCGAGGGTTCTTTGACAACTGAATAGGCTGGCATTCCGACAAGCGGACTGCGCGCACGGGCGAATTTGTCCGTGCAAACGGTTTGTGAGTCGGAAAGCTGCAAATTCTGCTCGAGTAACCTGCCGGAGGCCTGGGGCGCACGTTCAGCAATGAGGGTGCGGACTGGGACGAAGGCGGGTGAGCAAATTGTGGAAAGGCGAGCTTACGCAACACAAAGCAAGCATCCGTTTGGAAACAAGCGGATGGGAACGACGTGTTGGGTAAGTTTTATGGTCAAGCTACTAAGGGCGTACGGTGGATGCCTAGGCGCCAGAAGGCGATGAAGGACGTGGCAAGCTGCGAAAAGCCCCGGGGAGTTGCAAGCAAGCTTTGATCCGGGGATGTCCGAATGGGGAAACCCATGCTGATGAACTCAGCATACAGCCCGCTGAATACATAGGCGGGTATGAGCCAACCCAGGGAAGTGAACCATCTCAGTACCTGGAGGAAAATAAATCTAACAGAGATTCCGAGAGTAGCGGCGAGCGAAATCGGAACAGCCCAAACCGTCGTGCATGCACGGCGGGGTTGTAGGACCGCGTGAGTAGAGTTACCAAACCGGAGGCTAGGTGAACCTGCTGGAAAGCGGGGCCACAGAATGTGATAGCCATGTAACCGAAAGCTTACCGGACTCGAAGCGGTATCCTGAGTACCACGGGACACGTGAAATCCCGTGGGAAACTGGGGAGACCACTCTCCAAGGCTAAATACTCTCTGGCGACCGATAGTGAACTAGTACCGTGAGGGAAAGGCGAAAAGAACCCCTGCGAGGGGAGTGAAATAGAACCTGAAACCGTATGCTTACAAGCAGTCGGAGGGCCATG
>WNFI01047976.1_pt1 | contig 11610 bp, 13 predicted proteins | sample 5400471 | NCBI WGS metagenome assembly WNFI01 (sample SAMN13153348, study PRJNA577476) | soil metagenome | isolation source: 100 cm saprolite on Douglas fir-dominated hillslope | place: USA:California | collected 2013-09-17
TCTCGGTCTGCAATCTTGATGACATAAACGCGCCCGATGACACGTGCTGCCCATTGTTTCTGATTGGCAACGTAATTGTCGCCAGAGTACGGATCCTTGCTTCGCTCCTCAATGACACGAATGATATATGCCGCCTTTTCAGGTGGCTGACTGCGTAACCAGGCTCTTACTGAAGCTTTGTAAACAGCTTCATACTTTCTGGTCACGCTGTATCTCTACAAAGTCGCCTAGCTCGGCATCCCACTTGTAAAGAGGTTCGTCATTGTCTACGGACGGCGTTTCGCGGGCAAACTTTGCCAACTCTTCAACATCTTCGGTGACATAATCTTCAAGGCAATCAAGTAGATAATTTACCCATGATATTTTATCGGTCTGCATCGCAGGACGTATTTCTTTCAGAAATGAAAGTACACCTTCTCGGCCACCTAGAGCACGCGATAACGCCGGGATAAGCACATCAATATTTTCGTCAACAGGTACGTCAGCCATAACAATTTCCTCAACAATCCAAATTGGATTATACCTCGGTTGCTGACTCCTCTGATGTTAACCCGACTTCCTCACTTGCCATTGGCGCTTCTTCGCTCAGGTTCATTGTGACGTTTGCTGTCAGCGGTAGCATTCAAGTCAACAGTCCCGCCGTGGGCTTCGATCACTCGCTTGGCGATGAACAAGCCCTGGCCTGTACCGGGCGTGTGGATCAGTTCACCATTTGGCGTGGTCGGTTTGCCGCGATAAAACCGCGTGAAGATGTACGGCAGATCATTCACTGAGATACCAACCCCCGTATCCTTGATAGAGAACTGCGCGTACTGTTCATCTTGACTGGCACGCAAAAATAACGTGATATGTCCGCGCGGCAGCGTATATTTGACGGCGTTATCCACGAGATTTCCAATCGCCCAGCGCAATCGCCGTTCCTCACCCAATACGTGCAATCCTCGGCGCAGCACTACAACATGCAGTTCAATATCGGCTGATTTGGCAGTTGCCTGCCATTCGTGGGCGACATTCCACAGGAGCGTTTCGGCAGGAAGCGCCTGCTGTCCGGGTTGCAACGATGGCGCATCTGTCGATGAAAGATCGCGTATCTCGGTGATGAGCCGTTGCAGCATAATCGAGTTGCGGTTGATCTCATGAATGAAACTTTCCATCGCATGTTCGGATTGGCGATTGAGTGTTTGTTGTGCAGATTTATTGGCCTCTTGCGACAACGCCGTGATAAGTTGATCGCGGGTCTGTTCGCGCCGCACTTCATCAGTAATGTCACGCAGAATAATGACTGTACCGATGCGTTTATCTGTCATCGTCGTCACCGCCGCCGCCTGAGCATGGAGCATTTTGCCGTCTAGCGCCACGCGCTGCGGATCGCCAAGCGAATACACGCCGGGAGCCAGCGCCGCGCCTAACGTATCGGTGACTATCGCTGTTAGTTCGTTGAGTGGGCTGGTGCGGAATGCCCGTTGACTACCAAGCAGACGCAATGCGGGATCGTTCATCAGCACCACGCGCCCGTCCAAATCCTGGACGATGACTCCTTCAGGGATAGAACTCATCACGGCGGTCAGCCGTGCCGTCTCGCGCCGCTGGTTGCGGAGAGAAGTTTCGAGGAATTGTTCGCGCTTTTGAACACGGTGTGCATAGTAATCGACAGCACTTCCCAATTCACCGATCTCATCGGTAGGCTGGAAATTTGTTCGAGCATAGGGATCGCCCCAGGCAAGCCGTTGGAGTGTATAGGTGACACGGCTGAGACGCTGCACAGCAAGACTTACGCCGAGGAATGAAACAATGACGACCAGAGCCGCCGTCAGGCTCAGGAACAGCGCCAGCATAGCTCGGCTCGCGTCAGTGGCATACCACATATTGTTGGCTTGCAGTACACCAACCACGCCAAGCGGAACCGAATCTACAACGAATGGAATATAGGCAACCTGATACGGTGTTTGCTCCACGCTCATCGATTGCACTGGAACAAGATTGCCGCCCGCCGTCGCCTGTTCCTGCACAGGCTGACTGAGGGATAGTGCATCTGTCGACGTATTGACTGTGCTGAAAAGAATCTCGCGGTCTGGGCCATATAACACAATTTGTCCCAGGCTGCTGCCCCTCAAGGACCCTACTACCCGATCCAGCGTGATCCCGACAACTGCGACACCGATAATCTGGTTATTCTGATGGACCGGGATCGCGGTAAACAGCGCATAACCGTTGTCAATACGCGCAAGCCCCGATGCACTGGCATTTTCACCGGAGAGCACAGAGGTTGTAAAGCCAAGCTTGTTCAGCAATGCCCCTTCGCTGGCAACGTAAGGTTTATCGGTGCTGCTGCGCTGAATGCCCACCAATTCGCGCCCATTTCCGGCACCGATCAACAGGTAATCGAGATCGGCAGCGGCAGCCAGCGGTTCCACCAGAGTTTGCAAAGTGGGACCATTTTGCGCCGCAACCAATTCCGGAACATTCTGGGTAAAAGCGACACGCTCGGCCTCGCGACGCTGGCTATCTCCGAGTGCAGCGGCACGCTCATTAGCCGCACGCGCTGAGATAAGCAGTTGGTTCACCTGTGAATCACGTAGACCACGCGCGATACCATCCGTAACGGCATAGGTTGTGATCATGGCAATAACAATGACTACAGCCAACACGGGCAAAGTCAGTTTCCAACGCAGTGAAGCAAAATTGCGCGGCCTCTCCTCGTTGGACTCCAGAACATTGGCCTTCAGATCAGTAAAGGAACTGTGTTCGTCGTTATTATTTACAGCCATTGTTGGTGTGCTCTTTGCGGTTACTGCTCATCTGTATCATAAGAGTAAGGTGGCAATGACGCAAGTTTAGCGACCTTTTTGGGAGATATTTGCGATCCCGCAAATGGTATTGCGTATCCCGGCGCGGTAGTCTACAATTTGGTCGACAATGACTGCCTGATAACAGGCGTCAACGCCATTCTTCCTTTGCGCAGCACTCTAAGTTAGGTTCTATGCAAAGTCTAAATCCAACAAGAATTGTTCAGCGCCGTGGTCGTGAAGTCATGATTATCGGCGCATTTGTGCTGATGGCTAGCCTGGTCGTCTGTGCGTGCAGCGTTTTCCTGTTCCTGGTTCCAATATTTTCCAATCTCAGCAGTTTGGTAGGTTATGTTGGTATTGGGCTAGGGATAATTGTGCTCCTGGTTGGGATTGGCATAATGGTTCGTGGCTTGACTTACCGGACCGAGAATCTGCCTGCCCTCGCTGTTGCCGACGTACTGGGACGCGAACTGGACGACAGGTACACGCTCATCCGCAACGTCAGTCGGCGTGGCCTGGGTTATGTTGATGCTGTGCTGGTTGGACCGCCCGGTGCGTTGGTGTTCCGAATCCTTGACCAGCCCGGCGATTTCTCGAACGAAGGGGCCGACTGGCTCGAACGCAAAGGTGGCCGCACCTACGTGATCTCGAAGCTCAATCCGACTCGCGAGTGCGTGACCGATATTTATGCGTTGCGTAAGTATCTGGCGAGGCTCGGTCTGGGTGAGGTTCCGGTGTACGGAGTGGTGGTCTTCACCAATTCACAGACGCAATTGACTTCCCGCCAGTCTGTCGTGCCAATTGCCGCACTCCGCACGCTGACGACTGTGCTGCGCCGTGACTATCTCGCTGAAGACCGCATCGATCCGCAGACGGTTGAGTCTGCCGTACAGGCAATCTACGCATAAGAAGACATCCCGGTACTGACCGCAGATAAGTTAAAGTCAGTACCGGACTCCAAACCACGCTAAGCTCAGGGTTTTGTCCCCAAACTAAGTTCACTTGTGAGCCAGTCATCACGATCCGTCATTATTTGCTTTGAGTCCATCGCGTGTCCGACGCCATCGTAAATCTTAATCTCTTTTGTTGGGTTGGCAGCCGCAAAGAACGCCTCAGCTTGAGACTGAGACACATATTGATCGGGATTTCCATCCTGGAACAAAATGCTGGCACCCTTCACCTGCTGAATGTAATCGGTTAACTGGAGCGCCGACATCTGCTTAAGGTAGTCATCCATTGATTTCGGCTTGGCAGCGAAGAATGCCCAATCGTTTAAGCTGGGCACAGCGGCAATAAACACGTAAGTTCTGGCGCGTGGATCGACACCTGCCATCAATGTGCCGTACATTGCGCCGTAATCATGCCCGACATAACCAATGCGGGTGCTGTCTACATTCTTTTGCGAAGTTAATAAATCCATTGCGCGGCGCAGTGCGATAACCTGCTCGATTGATTTTTGATAATCCTGTTCCAGGACGCGGTTTTCGTACCAGCCCGGTGCTGACCACATCGCATCAACCAGCAATGACACCGTTCCCTTTGAGGCGAGCGATATTGCCTCATCCAAGAATTCAGTGCGATTAGTGGTTGACGCGTCACCAAGCCAATGGATCCACAAGATTCCAGCGAATGAGCCATTGCCCGCCGGTACGACCAGATAGGCATTTACCGGGTCCTTACGCGGAACTGGCGCAAAAGTGATGTCGTGGATCGAGACCGTTCCCTGTTTTTTAACTCCTATTTCTTTAACGCCCAGGTCTGCTTTGTTATCATAGTTGAATAATGCTGTCTTTTCCTGAAAGCTCATAGTTGATCCTTCTGTAACGACTGGCGTTGCTTGATTAGCCTGGATAACTTGATATGCACCTGAAAATAACAGCGCAATGATAAGGCTGGAAGCAAGGTAAGGTAATCTACTGGAAACTTTCGTTACCATCTCGTCAACTCCTTTTTGTAAGGCCGACTAGGCGAGACGCGTCTAACCTGTAATTTGCTGTACAGTAGTTAGAGTGTAATCACGAAGGTATAACCTGTCAACTTGTTTACGGTGGTTAGATAATTTGCAATGGCGACTACAATATCCAACGCTGTGCCTGCGCCTGTTCTGGTTGGGGGCCGACTCTGCCTCGACTTTTGCAACACCGTCGAATATCACGATACCGACCAGCGGTTGGATATGCTGCGCGACGGCTATCCCCGGCTTATCTGGTGGAGCAAAACCCTTGATTTGATCGATGAAGGTCAGTCAGAGCGTCTCTTGCAGTTGAACGATACACACCCTGATCAGACTCGCATAGTCTTTGATCAGGCAACGACTCTGCGCGAGGCGCTTTACCAGCTTTTCGTGGCAACGATTGCCAAGACTGCTCCATCACCGGAGTGGCTGCAAATCCTCAATGACGTGGTGCAGCAAGCCAATAATCACCGTGTACTCGTCGCACGCGGGGGCGGTGGGCTGAGCTGGCAGTGGCGCGACCAGGACGCATCTGAGGCAATGCTATGGCCTATCGCACTTTCCGCAGTCGATTTACTTGCCTCGGATGAATTGGATCGTGTTCGGCAGTGTCCCGGCTGCGGCTGGCTGTTCTTTGACCAGAGCCGCAATCGTAGCCGTACCTGGTGCGATATGCAGTACTGCGGCAACCGATCCAAAGCACGGCGCTTCTACCAGCGGCAGAAATCGGCGGAATAGAGGTTAAGAGCCGCTTTCAATTTCCACGTTCGCAGTGATCGTGTTATTATGTCGTGCTACTGATTGTTCTTCGCATGAGTAGTACACCGTGAAGATTTTTATCAGCTACAGCAGTAAAGATCGGGAACTGGTAACGGCTCTGGAAGAAGATTTGAAGGCGCTCGGCCACGAAATCTGGTTCGATCCTGAGCTTAGTTACAGGGGTGGGCAAAAATGGTGGGACACTATCCTTGCCAATATACGCACCTGTGACCTATTTCTGTTGGCTCTAACCCCAAACGCTTTGGCCTCGCCCGCCTGTCAAAGCGAGTACGAATATGCGCACGCACTCGACAAGCGAATATTACCAATATTGATGACGGCTGTAGATATCGCCGCCCTGCCAACGGAGTTGCAGGAACTCCAATTTGTGGACTACACAAACCGGAGTGTGCGTAAGGCACTCGCATTGGCTGGATCGCTTGGCAATTTGCCTGCAATTCGCCCTGTACCGGAGCCATCGCCGGATGAGCCGCCAGTCCCACTGTCGCCATTGGCACGGCTCGGTCAGGAATTAGATGCACTAACGCTCAGCAGCAACAAACAGATTGAACTGCTTTTCAAACTAGAAACCCTGTTTAATGCTTCACTAACTCGTAACGGTGCGGAAGTGCTGCTGCGCAAACTGTACGATCATCCCGACCTCGCGTTTCGCGTGGGTGATCGCATCCGCAGCCTGATTCCTGATATTGACGGTGCGCAACCTGTTGAGAAGCTAACCGAACCGTCCAGTAACACCAAAACCCGTCGTGGTCTGCCGCTACGTGGGGGCGCTGTAGCAATTGCCGCTGTCGTGATTATTGTCGTCGTGGCACTGATATTGCGGCAACCAGGCACAACCCCGGCAGGTACATCGACCCCAACGCCAATTCCCCTGATAGCGGCTCAAATCACTGCCACGGATACTATTTCTGCAAGTTTAACACCGACCCGGCTGCTCGCTTCACCTACCGCTAGTCTAAACGCACCTGTGGTCAACAACATATGGACACCGTTGGTTCAACAATTTAACGGTGTAGATATGGTACTTGTGCCGCTTGGCTGCTTTATGCTTGGCAGTAATATTGGAAATGACGATGAAAAACCGGTGACAAAAATATGCTTCGATAATCCATTCTGGATAGATCGAACAGAAGTCACTCAGGCTCAGTTCAAGCAATTTGGCGGGCTAGCAGCAACCCCTCCCTATTTCAAAGGCGACAATCGCCCACGCTCGCGGGCCGGACGATCTTATATACCCGTGGGGCAATTCTCCAGATACTACGAAGTCAGTCTATAACCGCGCTGGAAGCGAAGGTACGGCGGAAGTGGGCAGCATTCCAGGTGGCGCTTCGTGGGTCGGAGCGTTAGATTTGAGTGGCAACGTCTGGGAGTGGGTCAGCACCATTTACAAACGATATCCCTATGCAGTCGATGACGGGCGTGAAAGCAACGCCGATTCTACGAGTGCGCGTGTCATTCGTGGCGGTTCATGGTCTATCTCAGATGTCATACGTGCCGCAGGACGCGCTGGACAAATCCCCTCTCAGAAGGGTATTAGCATCGGATTCCGTTGTGGACGCTATCAGTGACTCTCGATGCTGTGCCAAATGCCCGATGAGCAGGCAGGCTATTCAACATCACCTAGCAACCGATCCAGGTATTGGCCTGGATTGTTGAGAAACGTTCTCGTAATCACCACGTGATCGAGATTTTCATAATCCACCTTCTCAATTTTGCCCTTGTCGCAGCTAAAGATCGTGGCTCCCGGAAAGGCCAGGATAATCGGCGAGTGCGTGGCAATGATGAACTGAGCATTCTGGTTGACCATCATCTTGAGCATTGAGAGGAAAATCAACTGCCGCATGGGTGAGAGTGGCGCTTCTGGCTCGTCGAGCAGGTAAAGTCCGTTCGGCACAAACCGTGACTTAAACAATGTGAAATAACTTTCGCCATGTGAGTGAGCGTCCAATTCTTCACCGTAATAGCGCCGCATCTCGCTCAGTTCGCGCATGTAGGGCATCCTCGCCAGATTACGAGCAGTGGCAGAGCGACCCTTATACTCCTCGTCAATTTCCGCTAAATCCTGCTGCATTCCCTCGCGGATGCCTGTCATCTTTTTGGCAAAACCGAAAAAATCTTCGGAACGTAAAAAGAATCCGGTGCGAGTTTTCTTTGTCCAAATAAGTTTGAACGTCTTCGCCAGCGGCCTGATCTGAGCCAGTGTCTTATCATTTTCAATGCTGTCACTGCCCACAACAATCGATCCGGCAGCACAAGCTATGGCCTCCAACACTGTTGATTTGCCAGAGCCATTTTCGCCCACGAAGAAAGTCACCTCGGATGGAAAAGTCAGCTCCGAAAGTGATTGAATAACGGGAACATTGAATGGAAAACTCGCGCGAGGTTTTACGCCAATCTTATTGATGCTCAGTGATTGGAGATGAATCATTGAAGTGATACCACTTTTGAAAAACTATATTCAACTATAGCCTATAAAGTGACATGATATAATGTTGAATATGACACATTCGGCAAAAAAGATCGTGGAATAAATCATCCACTTAATTGCTATACGAATCGATAACTATCGCCTAGTATGCTAGGAGTGACCAAACGATGACAACTATAGCGGATATGTCATTGGAAGAACTAAGAAAGTTGATTGACGAGATAGTGGAGCAACATTTGGCCTTAGACACGTCTGAAGCTGAACAAATGTACGAAACGGATACCCGCAGCCTGCAAGAGGTTTACGCTTCCCTTGATCGCAATCTGTGGACCCCACCGCCTGGTACACCGTCGACAACTGAATTGCTGCGCGAGGATCGAGATAGGTAGTGGCAATTTATGTGTTAGATGCTAGCGTTGTTGTATAGCGGCTAGTCCGTGATTCTTATACATCCAACGTTCAAGCGTTATTCCATGCTATCACAAAGTCGGATGACCTCATTGTGCCGGAATTTTGCCTGCTCGAATGTACAAACGTATTGTGGAAACATGTTCGCTTCTTTGGAATGCCAGAGACTCAGGCTGTACAACTTATCCATGATTTGTGGGCGTTGCCTCTCAGACGAACCGTAGTCAGACGACTATCATTGATCAATGCAATTCAGTTGGGTTTGAAATATCAACTTGCTATCTACGACTCAATCTATGTCGCTTTGGCAAAAAATTTCAATGTTCCCTTGATTACAGTTGATCAGCCACAAATCCGCGCCGCTGCCGCCGAAGGTATAACGCAAAAACTAATTACAGATTTCATTCCGTGAATACGTTAGGGCTGCGCAAGCGCCGTTTTGTTCTTCTCGATATACCACTGAACGGTTTCGCGCAAACCCTCACGAAAACTCGTGGTTGCCTCGAACCCGAAGTTGTCGCGGGCGCGGGATACATCAAGCTGGCGACGTGGTTGACCGTTGGGCTTGCTAGGATCAAAATGCAGCTTGCCCTGGTATCCTGTCAGTTCAGCAATCAACGTCACCAGATCGCGGATCGAAATCTCGTTGCCTGATCCCAGATTGACGGGTTCAGAGCCGTTGTAGCGTTCCGCTGCCAGCAGAATTCCTTCGGCAGCGTCCTTCACATACAGAAATTCGCGCGTTGGCGAGCCGTCGCCCCATACCTCTATCACTTCATCCCCGCGCTGCTGTGCCTCAATGCACTTCTTGATCAGCGCTGGAATAACGTGGGAGGAAGCTGGATCAAAGTTATCGCCGGGTCCGTACAGATTCGTCGGCAGCAGGTAAATGCTGTTGAAGCCGTACTCCTGACGATATGCCTGCCCTTGCACTAACAGCATCTTCTTTGCCAGACCATAGGGGGCATTTGTCTCTTCGGGATAACCTTCCCACAGGTCTTCCTCGCGGAATGGCACCGGTGTAATCTTCGGATAAGCGCAGATTGTCCCGATGGCGACAAACTTCTCGATTCCGGCCTGCCGGGCTTGCTCCATCAGCGTAACGCCCATCATCATATTGTCGTAGAAGAAGCTGCCGGGATGTTCACGGTTCGCGCCAATGCCGCCGACAACCGCTGCCCCATGGATAATCATTGACGCGGGCACATCTTCCAGCAAACGACGCACATTGGCCTCGTGCCGCAAATCGTAATCTTTGCTGCGCACGACGAATATCCGGGCGGCACCACGTTCACGCAGCTTGGCAACGATGTACGAACCGAGAAAGCCTGCGCCGCCAGTTACAATGACCGATTGGTTTGACCAAAAACTGTTAGTCATGTTGGTTTATCCTACCTGAATCGTGGGGTCTAATTATAGCCCTGAACCTAGCCCACACGCTTTACCGTCGAAGGGGGATCGATGGAAATCCATGTTTATTGACCACCAAAGCAAAGACGTTGAGCGATTCGCCGGATGATACCGTGTAGCGAGGTATAGTGAAATAGTCGCGTACATTGTCACCTGTATGGAAGTCAACGATGCAGGCAGTACGAAATCCAGCCATCCGAACCAGTAGGTTAGTCATTTGATTATGATCATTATAGGGATAGGCAAAAGTTGTAATGCGTATCCCCAACTGATTTTCTAAAGTGACGCGCGATCCTGAGATTTCTTGCAAAGCAGCAATGAAAGACAGCTTTGTGAGGTACGGATGCGTTACCGTGTGCGCCCCGATCTCCATCCCGTTTGCCGCCATCTCTTTAATTTCATCCCAGGTTAGAAAACCGGGTCTGCCCACCTGACCCGTAATAATATAAAACGTGCCAGTCATGTGATGTGCTTTGAGCAGTGGATAGACCGTTGTATAGGCATCAGCATACCCATCATCGAAGGTAAGGACAACAGGGCTACTCGGCAACGGCTCTTCTTTTTCGAGGTAATTAGCATAAGTATCCATCGATACCGTGTGGTAATCGTGGGCAACCAGGTATGCGAGTTGTTGCTCAAACCGAGCCGGGGCAACGTAATAAATTCCTCGATGTGACTCAATATGGTGGTAAGTCATAATCGGGACGGTGAACATCGTTGGCTTCGGGTAAATGGGTTTAGGATTCGCCGGATTAGCGAGCACTACCAGCAGTATCAACTTGAAAATGAGTGATGGCATAGAAATGTCCAATGCGTTATCAGATCATTTAACGATTATACCCGGTGGCATAGCAGGTTAGTCGATCAGTTAACCGAAAGTCAGGCAAACGGCGGGTCAAGGTAAGATCGACCCCGCCGAATTGACTGATAAGATATGCAAAAGTAAAAGGGACGGTCAACCCGTCCCCTATAACGCTACTTACTTTGCCTGATGGTTTATCTCACTGCGGCGAGCGTAACATTTTGGGCAAGCTGCTTAAGGAATTCATCCAACACCTTCTTATATTCTTTGGCCCATTCTTCGGCTAACTTTTCACCAAACTCCTCAGGAGGAAGCCCATAATCAAGTTCAGGCTTTGCCCCAGGGAAAAACTTGCCCTTATATTGCTTAAAAGATGAATACGTGCGCACGTTGCCTTTACTCGTCGGACTCATTGTTTGCTAACCTCCTTGTTTGAGAGTTACTAAAAAATTCATAATTGTATTCGGGCTTGAAGTAATGTTTTCGCTTAATCCAAATGAACCCATCCTTCTTCGATATAACTGCTACATCAATAGGGCCTCCTACCGTTTCAGGTTCCATTGATACTCTTCGTTTAAGTGTCGTTATATTGACCAAAGCTTCAGCCATAGCAGCCAGTTCGTCTTTAGGTAGAATTGCTATAGCGTCTAACGTAGGTTGCACATAGTTTTTAGAAGTATATTCCTCAATATGTTTCCAATATTCATTAAACTTTTGCTTACCCATTTCCGTGACTTTTTCCTGAAATTTCTTCTCTTGCACGGCGTCTGACATCATAGAAGGATATTCTTCGAGAAGCCATTTCCTTAATAGTGCATATATTAGCTGTTTAGTATCAGGGTGAATGCCTTCTATAAAATGTGAAACCTCTTCAGATTGGGCAAACGGGATAATAGCTGCATTGCTCTCAAAATTTATGCTATGTTGCTTGTCAATATTGTCAGGACTTTCGCTCAAGTGGGAAGGTAGGCAGGAATAGGGGGATTGTGCAGCGCTGGCGACAGGAAATCATCGAAGATATGCTGCCGGACTTGATACA
>WNFI01104433.1_pt1 | contig 11610 bp, 10 predicted proteins | sample 5400471 | NCBI WGS metagenome assembly WNFI01 (sample SAMN13153348, study PRJNA577476) | soil metagenome | isolation source: 100 cm saprolite on Douglas fir-dominated hillslope | place: USA:California | collected 2013-09-17
GATTTGCTATACTTAGAGATTCGGCGCGGTACCCAAGTGGCCCAAGGGAGAGGTCTGCAAAACCTCCATTCGTGGGTTCGAATCCCACCCGCGCCTCCAGTTTTTTTGTATTTCCCCATGCAAATCGGCCTCATAGCCTCTAGTTTCAAATTGAACCATTTCTTCAACTTCGTTCCATCGCGGGTATCCGGTCCCCGAGCAGAGTCAAAAATCTAAACTTAAGTCTAGTCTTATCAATCACCTGACGCCCATGTCGCCTTTGTAGTTGGATACCCGCGTGCCCTTGTTCACTTAGGGATTCTCGTGTTTTGTCGTCATTGCAACAAACGAAGCCGGCTCACCACACCGGGATGGCCCTTTCGGACCTTCCTGTGCATTAGCGGGGCACTCTCTTTTCTATTGGTTTCACATCCGCTTCCGGCGCAAGACCCAACGGCAAGTGAGTATCGCGCCAAGGCCAATTATCTGGTGAATTTTCCCAGCTTTGTAGAATGGCCGCAGGAAGCCTGGCCTTCAGGGAATGCATCATTTCAGGTTTGTGTCTTCGGTCAGTTTTCGTTTGGAACTTCTCTGGCAGAAATAGCCCGCGGCGCGACTGTTCACGATCGGCGCATTGAGATTCGCTGGGTCCGTCAGCCAAAAGAACTGTCCACATGTCAAATCCTCTTTGTCAGCCGCTCGGAGCAGAAGAGATACGCCCAGGTGCTGGACACTGTGCGCGGGCGAACTGTACTCACCGTCGGGGAAACACCGGGATTTGTCGACGCTGGCGGGATCCTAAGCTTCTCCGGCCAGCAGGGAACGATTCAATTTGATGTGAACCTGGAGGCCGCTGGCAAAGCGCACTTGAAAATCAGTTCCCGGCTGCTCGCATTGGCACGCCATGTCGTGAATCTGGCAGATGTTGCAAAGAGCTGATATGCCGATTAGCACGATGAGCGGGCTTTCTCTCCGGCAGCGGCTGCTGCTACTGACCATGATCACCAGCGGCATCGGAGTATTGCTAGGTTGTCTAGGTTTCCTCGCTTATGACATGCATGCTGCAAGAGAACGCAGAGAAGAGGATCTGCACTCCGTGGCGGACCTCATCGGCACCAATTCCACTGCGGCTCTGGCTTTTGACGATGCTATAGGCGGGTCAAAAATTCTTGAGGCGCTCAGCACAAGGAATCATATCCGCCTCGGTGTTCTCTATCGGTGGGACGGAGCCTATTTTGCTTCCTACACCCGCTCCGACCTCAAGGGGAACAGGCTGCCGCCTACTCCCCTTCCCGAGGGTATGGTCTGGAGCAAGAACTATTTGACCTATTCCTCGCCGGTGCTTCTCGACAAACGAAAGCTCGGAAGGCTCTACCTGGAGTCAGACTTCACGGATTTGCAAGAACGGCTGCGGCGTTTTGAACAATTGACAGCGTTAATCGCTGTAGGAAGTTTGCTGATTGTTTACCTGCTGACCGCAATCCTGCAGCGGGGAATTACAAGACCAATCCAGGATCTGGCTGCTATCGCGCGCTCGTTCGCTTCGGAAAAGTGTTATTCCTTGCGAGCCCCGCGCCTCGCTGGGCGGGAGTTGAGCCAGCTCGGGGCAGACTTCAATCATATGTTGGATGAAATCGAGAAGCGCGATTCAGCACTTAGCGAAGCGCGCGATGTGCTGGAGCTTCGTGTCGCTGCGCGTACCGGTGAGCTTGAAATGGAAATCAAGGAGCGCAGGCGCGCAGAGCAGGAACTTCAACAGCGCACAGCGTTTCTGAATACTTTGATCACTAACAACCCGCTGGCGATCGCTGTTGGAGGACCCGACGGAAACTTACAGCTTGTAAATCCCGCGTTCGAGAAACTATTTGGATATACGAGCGAGGAAGCCATCGGCAGGAGAGTTGACGGCTTGCTTTATCCTTCAGGCCTCAGTGGGGAGGAAATGGATGAACGGCTGAAGAGCGTGAAAAACGGTTTCATCCACGAAACGGCAAAGCGCAAGAAGAAAAGTGGCGATTTTGTGGACGTGGAGGTACATGCCGTACCGCTGCCGCTGGAAAGCGGAGAACAAAACGTACTGGCGCTGTACCAAGATATCAGTCAGCGCCTGGAAGCACAGCGGGCTCTCAGCGAAAGTGAGGAACTCTTCCGCACCTTAAGTGCGGCAGCGCCGATTGGGATTTTCTATACCGACGCTGCCGGAAGGATTCTTTACACCAACAAACGTTGGGAAGAGATGACTGGCCGCACGGCAGAAGATGCGATGCGCAAAGGCTGGGCGGATGCAGTGCATCCTGAAGACCGCTCCATCGTCGAAAAACTTTGGAGGAGTGGCTTCACCTTGCAGATCGAGCTGAGAGACCAGTGCCGATTTCTTACACCGGAAGGCCATGTGAATTGGGTGCAATGGCAAACAAGGGCGCTGACGAGGAACGATGGGATCTTGCAGGGGTAGGTGGGAGTGATCGAAGACATTACCAAGCAACGTGCAGCAGAGCATCGTCTGCTGGAGGCTAAGCAAGCGGCGGAGGCCGCCAGTCGTGCCAAGAGCCAGTTTCTAGCCAACATGAGTCATGAGATACGAACTCCTATGAACGGTATTCTTGGCATGACCGAGCTCGCGCTTGATACTGAGCTCAAACCCGAGCAACGCGAGTATCTCGAAATGGTGTGGTCTTCCGCCGAATCCTTGCTCGGCATCATCAATGACATCCTGGATTTCTCAAAGATCGAAGCTGGCCGGCTGGATATTGAAAATGTCCCCTTCTCGCTTCTGGACTGCATTGAAAGCGCGTTGGAGCCTCTTGCTGTTCGTGCTCAGCAGAAGAAGCTGGAGGTTACCTGGGCCCTGGAGGGTGACGTGCCCGAAGTCCTTCTGGGCGATCCCACTCGCTTGCGCCAGATTCTCATCAATCTTGCCGGTAATGCCATCAAGTTCACGAAAGAAGGGGAGGTAAGCGTGCGGGCGAAACGCTTGGAAACCACGGGCGGATTCATCTCCATCCGTTTTTCCGTTTCCGATACGGGCATAGGTATCCCCAAGGACAAACAGGAACAAATTTTTGGCGCATTTTCGCAAGCGGATTCGTCAACGACGCGCGAGTTTGGCGGCACTGGCCTCGGACTCTCTATTTCCACCCGTTTGATCCGGCTAATGAAAGGCGAGATTGAACTCGAGAGCTCGCCGGGCAAAGGCAGCACCTTCACTTTTACCGTGCCGTTCTTGATTGGAACCTCAGTCGCTCCACCGCCTCCTCTAGCCGCGCGCTCAGCGATGGAAAATGAGAAAGCTTTAGTCGTCGACGACAATGAAATAAACCGGATCTTATTGATGAACATTCTTCCTCAGTGGGGGCTGCTTACAACTTGCGCTGCGAGTGGCTTGGAGGCCTTGGAACTGTTCAGCAAGAGCATGGAGGAGGGCACGCCATTCTCTGTCGTTCTGCTCGACCAGAACATGCCCGACATGGATGGATATGAGGTAGCCGAGAGGATCAGGGAACTCGCCAGGAAAGACCAGCCCGTGATCGTTATTTTATCCTCGGCGCCGGGCTCGGTCGAAGCAACCCGCTTGAAGGAGCTTGGGATTGATAGAAGTCTCATCAAACCGTTACGCCGCGCAACCCTGCTTGAAGCTATTCGTCACGGGCTTAAGCTCCCCGCTGCTTCCGAAAAGACGCCTGCCCCCAACGCCGAAATGGAAAAAGCCCGCGGCTTGCGGTTACTGCTCGTCGAAGACAACCGCGTGAACCAAAAGCTCGCGCTCCGCCTTCTTGAAAAAATGGGACATCAAGTCACTCTTGCTATCAATGGCGTGGAAGCTCTCACCCTATTGAAGCAGAACCCCTTTGACCTGGTCTTAATGGATATCCAAATGCCTGTGATGGGCGGAGTCGAAGCCACACAAGAAATTCGGGACGCCGAACGCCAATCCGGCACCCATATCCCGATTATCGCCATGACGGCACATGCAATGGCCGGCGACGCTGAAAAATACTTGTCGATTGGAATGGATGGCTATGTTTCCAAACCAGTACGGACTGGATTCCTTCGCGCGGAAATTGACCGGTTGGCCAGACCGGTTCGTGCCGAGAATCCTCGTCCCACCCAGAAGGGGGAAAAGTACATGTCAAGCACACTCATTGATTTTGCTGAACTCTTAGCTCGCGTCGAAAATGATCGTGAACTTATGCGCGATCTTCTGCTGATTTTCAAGGAGGAATTTCCCCACCATTTCCAGGCCCTGCGCCTTGCGGTGGATTCCTCGGATAGCGAAAAGGTCGCAGCCGAGGCTCATACCTTGAAAGGCATGCTGTCCAATCTGGCTGCCGGTTCGGCTGCGGCCTCCGCCGCTCGTCTCGAGCAATTGGGCCGCGGTCGAGATGTGTCCGAGTTTCGAGAAGCTTACGCCTCGTTCGAGAGCGTGAGCAAAGAACTGCTGCTGCACCTAGAAACGTGCGTGGTTGAGGTGTGTGGATGAAGATTCTTATCGCCGATGACGAATTGATGTCGCGGAAGCTTCTCCAGAAAACTCTGGAGCGTGCGGGCTACGAAGTGACTGCCGTCGAAAACGGCCGCATGGCCGTCGAGCAACTCTGCCCTGCGAGCGGGCCCAGGCTTGCCTTGCTGGACTGGGTGATGCCCGAACTGGATGGCCCCGGCGTCTGCCGCGAAGTTCGCAAAAGAAAAGAGCAGTCCTATGTTTACATGGTGTTGCTCACATCCAAGGAGTCGAAGGAAGATGTCGTCACGGGTCTCGAATCCGGAGCCGATGATTACCTCACCAAGCCTTTTGATCCCGAGGAACTGAAAGCGCGCCTGCGCACCGGCCTGCGGATACTCGATCTCGAAGATCGCCTGGTCGAGGCGCGCGAGGAAATGCGCTTTCAGGCCACTCATGATGGACTGACAGCGCTCTGGAATCGCGGCATGATCGTAGATCTGCTGCGGCGTGAGCTTGCTCGTTCCATTCGTGAGAATTTCTCAACCGCAATTCTTATGTGTGACTTGGATCACTTCAAGAGTGTGAACGATACGTACGGCCACCTTGTCGGCGATGACGTCTTGAAAGAAACGGCGAAGCGTCTGCTTGCTTCTGTGCGTTCCTACGATTTCGTTGGCCGGTACGGCGGCGAGGAATTCCTGGTGGTCCTGAATAATTGTGATCCAGCCTACGCATTTGCCCGCGCTGACGAGATTCGCAAGACTATCGCCCAAAAGCCGGTCATGTCATCCTGCGGTCCCGTTCCTATAACCATGAGCTTAGGGCTCTTGTTGAACCAGGAGTGGGGCCGCCGGCCACTGGAAGACCTGCTTCACGAAGCCGACGCGGCCCTCTACGCAGCCAAAGCGGCAGGACGCAACTGTGTGAAACTCGCCAGCCCGAAAACTGCTTCACCTGAACTGGACTCGCATGTTCATTTGCCACTCCGCGCAAGGCGCTGATCGTCAGGTAGGACTCGAAAAATTTTCTACTCAGAAACTCTAGCTGCTCCTAGCACCCGGTTTTGCCTGCCCCATCATTTGCCGCATGGCCGCCGTGGATCCGGGCGACCGCTTCTCCCGCCAGGCTTCCAGCCGTTTGCAAGTCTCTTCTATATGATGGAAAAGATGAGGATTCTTGAAGGCTCCCCGCCACGTTGGCACGATCGATCGCATGCGGTCCCACACCACCCAAAGCATCATCTCTTCCGGTGATTCCGGGTGAAAGTGTTCGACGAACCATGCGCGCGCCTGGCGCAGTCGCGGCTCGCGCCTCATGTCGTAGAGGCGCAGCATCAGGTTCACTTCTTCGTAGGTAATCTGGGCCATCGCCGATTCTCCTTGCTCTTAGCTCGCCGCATCCTGAGGGGCCGCTTCCTGCGAAGGATGGGAAACACCCGCAAGTTCGATGCGTTGCACGCTCGATAGGGGTATACCCTGCTTCTGAAGCTCCACCTGAACTCTCCGCCGCAGCTCTCGCGCGACCTCATCCTGACGCGTCGGTGCGGTCCTCACCTGCAATCGTACCGTCGACGAATGCCGGTCAAAGTTCTGCACGCCAAGAATCCGCGGCCCGTCCACCAGTGTTTGCGACCACGCGGGATCGCCTCGCAGATCCGCTGCCGCGGTCTCCAGCGCTTGCAGCGTTTTTTCGATGGGGCTATCCGGCGCGAGCGAGACGTCCACGAATGCCTGTGACCAGTCCCGGCTGAGGTTGCTCACTGTGCGGATTTCCCCATTCGCGATGGTTACCAGCGCTCCTCGCGCATCACGGAGCACCGTGCGCCTCAGCGTCAAGTGCTCCACCCTGCCGATGTAGTCCGCGATTTGAATTGTGTCTCCAACGACGTACTGGTCTTCCAGCACGATGTAAAACCCGGTAATCAGATCTCGAACAAGCGTTTGCGCCCCGAAGCCCACGGCGAGGCTGGCCAGACCCGCAAGCGTCACCGCCGGCAAGATATCGATGCCGGATTCCTTCAGGGCCGTCAGCAGCGCCACTACCCAGACAACTTTGCTCCCTGCGCCATAGAGGACTCCCGCCAGCGTGCGCGTCTGCTGTTCGCGCAGTTGCGCGGGGCGCCCCTGTCCCGATGCCTGTTTGATGACCAGATTCGTTGCCGCTCGGAGCAAACGGTTCAGCACCAAAGCGATGACAAAAATCCCTAGAAGGCGTAGTGCGTTTGGAAGCGCCAAATCCAGCAAGCGATTGAAGGAACTAGGCATGATTTAGATGAGAGTGGGAGTATAACATTGGAAGGGGCCCGAAGAAGTATTCTCCCCTTGCTGCCGGGGAGCGCGAGTAATCAAGGGGGTTTCTAACCATGGAATCAAGGCGCAAGTTTTTGACGGCTGCAATGACGGTAGGGCTGCCCGCGGGAATCCTCGCCCTCATACCCAGTGCGGAAATTAAGAAAAATGTCGAGAAGCTTTATGACTTAGCGGCTGAATTGAAAGCCGAAGTGGAAAAAACCGATTCGGTCCAGGTACTCTCCCTTGCCATAGTGAAAAAGACCGAGGAAATCGAAAAACTTGCCAAGGACATCAGGTCTCGCGCGAAAGGCTGAGACGTCCTCTCACCCGGGAATGCGCCCTGGCGCCCCCTTTGGTAGCGGATCAGTTTGAATTTTCTTGAGCGTGACGGGGGGAAGTCAAAATTCAAACTGCCCCGCTAACAACCGTTCATCCACATAGAATATACCTACTGGATAGAATACAATTGTTCACGGAAGTTCCGTAGTGGGTCAGTTTGAATTTCTCGCTCGTGACAATAGGGTCAGAATTCAAACCAACCCATTACCGGAAGTTCCTGCGTTTCGCGCCCTTTAGCACCATCGAGGGAGCGCTTGCCGCGCGCCAGTAGCTCAGATGGATAGAGCATTAGCCTCCGGAGCTAAGGGTCGGGGGTTCGAATCCCTCCTGGCGCGCCACTTTTCTGCCGGTCCGGCCCGGACACATGGGTTACACAGTGTACCGGCTACATCGGTAACACTTTTGGGCCAAAAGAATTCCCGTAGCGGCGACCTTCAGGTCGCCATCCTGCTTTTGACTTTCCTTATTCTAGTTTCTGCTTTCTAGTTTCACTCCCGCCGTCACTCGCCACCGTGCCCAGGTGCCTTCTAGCCTCTAATTTCCCCTTTCTCCTCCCGCCTTCAAATTCCCCATCAACTGCCCGAACGTCTTGCCCCTGCGCCCAAAATCTTCCTGACGCACCGCGTTAGGACCACGCTCAAAAGAATGTGATAACTTTTGAGTTTAATTTATCTATGCTAAAGTCCACCAGTAAATCGGATCCTGGACCGATGCCATTGCTTTAAAGACTGATGCCGCACACTTACAATCGAGCCGCATTCCAGAGTCTAGCCCAGGGTTCTAACATCCTCTTACGCTTATATTGTTCGCTTGTGGGTCTAGAACTCAGCATCAAAGACCATTTCGCAGGGGCGGGCTGGAGAAGTGGACACCGTATCGTTGATTGGGTTACGGAGTTAGGCGAGGCGGCGCTAGCCGTTCAGCTTTCAAATAGACTCGGAGTCCTCCAATGCACAGCAAAAGATGGGAATTTGGCTCCGGTCGGGGGTAATTCCTATCCTGATGTCAGATATCTGCAGCACGTGTCAGACTTTGTAGGGACCTTTACAGACGATCAGATCCAGGAGGCCCTGGATGTACTAGCCGATGTTAGAACTGCCCTGACGGGAAGGGGAGTAACTCTGTGACAGCTTCGCAATTGTTGGACAAAGTCCGAAATCTGGGTCCCGTTCGCCTAGTCTTCAGGTTCCCCTATATCCACCTAATCTACGCGTCAGATGAGTTCGCCACGCTAGAAGAGGAAGAAAGAGAGTCGATTTTTTCCAAAAAGCTAGGTTCGAGCATCAGCGAAATTAGACGAACTGCTCGAAACACTCTTTTCTCCATTCACCTCTTGACGCCAGTAGAAGCTGACCAGCTGTTCCCAAAGGACAGCTACGAGGGAAGGGGCTACCACTGGTTAACGGCATACGCTGAAGAGCAAATGGGGCAACAGGCAAGACTTAGCTCCTATCGATCCCCGGTTAAGTGCATCCATTTCTATGGGTATAAGGGGGGGCAAGCAAGATCAACCTTGCTTGCGCTTATCGCGCGAGACCTCGCGGAAGATGGCTGGAGAATCCTGACCGTTGATGCGGACCTGGAGGCCCCTTCACTCGACATCATTTTTTCGCGAACCGCGAGATCTCTTTCTTCGACCTTACTTGGACTTTTTCAAGATTCAGGCGAGGTGTCACCCGAACGACTGCCAGCATCACAAGGAACCGGCTACATAGATCTGATCTCATGTCGGCCGCAAACTCCAGAGTATGATATCGATGCCGCCGCTCTTTCACTTAGGGCCGTTCTTGATCCCCTGGATATCGATAAGGCAGCATTTTCCATCGGGAGGCTTGCGGTTGAACGAAACTATGACGTGGTTCTCATTGATCATAGATCCGGTTTGTCTCACACGACGCTACCCTGGATGCTCGCGCTACCTGGTCCGTCAGTGATTTGCCTTCGTCTGGACGATCAGTGGCGCCCCGCCCTCCATTCAATAAGGGCGGTCCTCCGCATGAACCCGTCCGAACCCGGGCTGTTTGTATCTTGGAAACCCGATGAAGAGTATTTGGACTCTTACAAGAAGAGAAATTATACGCAGATATCCACGTTACTAGACACGCTGGCGGATGTCGTGGCTTCAGGCGGCGACTCAGCTCTAGCCGGTGGTGAGCAGCTAGAATTGAGTTTTTCGGATGTGGAAGACCACTGGGTGATGTGGCCCTATGACCAAGCTTTCCGTCAGATGCGCATCCCCGATAGAGCTATTCTCTCTGGTCAAACATTAGAAGCGATTGATCGGGTCCGTAGCCTCCTGGAAGTTTCAGAGACCAAAGACACCCGAAATGCTACGGTTACCATGCCGCTGAGTCCGAGCGGAAGTGTAGATCCTGGAGACCTTATTCAGACCGACGCGATAAGGCAGTTAAAGTTCCCAGGAAATTCGATCTCCTTCATACTTGGGCGCAAAGGAACTGGCAAGACCCGACTGCTCCGCGAGTTAGCTGAAGCGAGACTAGGAGAACCGCTAGTCGTCGACCCAAATTCAGCATTGAGTGCTGGGATAAAGTCGGCAAGCCCAGAGCTAACCAAGGCCGGCTCCATTTTTGCACGGAAGCCAACTGACCTTTGGTGGCATTTGCTATCCGCGGCGCTAGATAATCCGACCACATCCAGCGCTGCCCTCATGTCCAGCTTTTCGAGGGAGATCGAATCCAAGGATCCGCAAGCTGACCCGGTGACGAGCGTATTGAATAAATGTAATCGGTGGCCTAAACGCATCTTTCTCTTAGACGGACTTGAAACAGCGTTTACTTCCGACAAGATATTCCAATTTGTGGAGAGTCTGTTCCTATTCCTCCAGGTAGTCGAGGCCGACACTCGGCTCAACAGTCGAATCCAGATCAAGCTCTTCTTGCGAACCGACCTCGCCCAGCGCGGCTACCAAAACATTGAGCAACAACTGCATGGCAGAACGATTTATTTGAATTGGGACACGCAAAAAATATTTAACTTCGTTTTGTCTAGGATGGCTCGGATTGGCTGGTTTCAAACAAATTTTGGCGAGCTAGGGCTGAAAATACGTGGCGAGTACAGACGGATACTAAACGGGAATCTACCTGTTCCGGAGTGCGAAAACCTATTGATGAACGCCTTTCCGGCTAAGCTGAGTCGTAACAACCTCGCTACAAAGACATTCCTCAAAACATATTTCGCGGATACAGCTAGCGACAGGCCCGAAATAAGCACGGGCGACAAGTTGCGTTACTACCCGCGCATCTTCGACAAATTCCTCGAGGTTATCGCAAATCCAAAGGCAACTGAAACCGCTTCCTTCACTGGAGCTCAACTGGACAAGGATGGCAAGATTAGCCAGGGCATTATCTTTTTTGCGCATGAGGCAGCAGCCTCCGACTACCTCGAACAACTTCGGTCAGAACTCAACTACCTCATCAGCTTTTCGACGGATCCGAACGAAAACGCAGAGAAGGTAAGAACACTGCTAGCAGCTTTCGATGGGTTGAAAACGCCATTCGCATTGGACGAACACGTGCCAACTCTGGCGCTTCGCACGAATATTGAACCCAACGACATTCGGAAGGCGATGCATAGCATGCGAAACATGGGCTTGTTTGAAGATCGGCCTGGCTACCCAGAGGAGTGGCGCGTGGGCAGACTCTTTAAGTCGGCCCTCAGAATGAAATACGTAAGGGCTTAGACCTTCTAGCCTATCCACAGATTTCCACAATTCTTTCGAATCCACCCCTCCTGCAAACCCTTTCCCTCCCCCAACTTGAACCCCACTGTGTCAACCCTGCCACGCCCATTCGAATCACTAACAAGTTATCCTTGACACCCATTAACTATTGTACTACCATACCCTTTGAACTCGACGCTCCATCCTCGCCTACCTCTCGACGCCCCGTCGCCTTCTGCTCGCGTACCACGGTCTTCTCCGTCCGCCTCTGTGAATTCTGTGTTCTCAGTGACCTCTGTGCTAATTCTGCCGCCTGCCTTTGACTTTCAACTTTTAATCGAAGATCCCGACCCTGTCGGGACTGTCAGCTTTGAACTCTCCCGTAAGTCCTTTATTCCCTATCTTTTTGCCGACCCCCACCCCCTAAACCTATACGCTACAATCTTTTACAAAAGAGGTGGGAGGGGCCACTCCCTTCTTCTCCCGACCGATCACATGTCACGGAACACGGCCCAGTCTCACTGTAAGCCCTTTACCTGCAACACTTATGGACCTCCCTGCAAGTGTGCTGCAAACAAAAGACTTATGGCGACGCCTAAACCCTTTAGATGCATCACTTACACAAAACAGGGGGGTAGGGCCCGGTTATGGTTAACCAGAATTCCGATCAGCCTTCCGCCACAATACCGCGGTTATCGCGTCGGCCGTGTCGATGCGAGACTGTTTCGCAGGATCGCTGCGGGAATTTTGGTCAACGGGAGAACCTCTTCAACTGCGCCGCGAAGAATGGCTTCTCGCGGCATTCCGAACACCACGCAACTCGCTTCATCCTGGGCAATCGTGAACGCGTCCGCCTGTTTCATCTCCAGAAGGCCATC
>WNFI01074780.1_pt1 | contig 11609 bp, 16 predicted proteins | sample 5400471 | NCBI WGS metagenome assembly WNFI01 (sample SAMN13153348, study PRJNA577476) | soil metagenome | isolation source: 100 cm saprolite on Douglas fir-dominated hillslope | place: USA:California | collected 2013-09-17
CCTCGCGTTCCTGTGGCTCTTTCTGTTCGTGCCGGGATTGAAGGAGCTCCGCAACACGATCTTCTCCGTCTGGCTCGCCTATTCGGTCGTCTGGCTCGCCTACGGCCTGCGCCTCATCTCGGGTGCGCTATTGCAGATCGCGCCCGAGCTCGAGGAGTCGGCGCGCACCGTGGGCGCCTCGCCTTCGCGCGTGCTGAAGGACGTCACTATTCCGCTGATCCGCTTCGGCCTCCTCGCGAGCTGGCTCCTCGTGTTCATGATCTTCGAGCGCGAGTACTCGACCGGCGTGTACCTTCTCGCGCCGGGCACGGAAGTGATCGGCGCGCAGCTCGTCTCCCTCTGGCAGGGCGGCGCGCTGGACATCGTCGCCGCGCTCTCGCTCATCAACATCGTCCTGGTCGGAGTCGGGCTCGCGGTCGCGCTGCGGTTCGGCGTGAAGCTGCGGGACTGAACTGGAGAACGTCATGGCCGAGCTCACCGTCGAAGACCTGCACCTCACCTACGGCACCAACCCGATCCTGAAGGGCGTGTCGATGGTCCTCAATCGCGGCGAGGTGGTCTCGCTTCTGGGGCCCTCGGGCAGCGGCAAGACCACGCTGCTGCGCGCCGTCGGCGGGCTCGAAAGCCCGCACAAGGGGCGCATCCTCATCGGTGACAAGCCGATGTTCGACGGCGCGAAAGGCATCGAGGTCCCCGCGGAGGATCGCAACCTCGGCATCGTGTTCCAGTCGTACGCGCTGTGGCCGCACAAGACCGTGGCCGACAACGTCGCCTTCGGGCTGAAGCTTCGCAAGGTGCCCCAGGCCGAGATCGGCACGCGCGTGCAGAAGGCGCTCGACGAGCTGTCGCTGGGCCACCTCACCACGCGCTATCCGCACCAGTTGTCCGGCGGACAGCAGCAGCGCGTGGCGATCGCCCGCGCGCTCGTCTACAACCCCCCGGTCATCCTCATGGACGAGCCGCTCTCGAACCTCGACGCGAAGCTGCGCGAGGAGGCGCGCGCGTGGCTGCGCGAGCTGATCGTCGAGATGCAACTCTCCGCCCTCGTCGTCACGCACGACCAGAGCGAGGCGATGGCGATGTCGGACCGGATCCTGCTCCTCAACAACGGCGTGATCGAGCAGCAGGGCGCCCCGCAGGAGATGTACGACCAGCCGCGCACCCTCTTCGTCGCGGACTTCATGGGCAGCAACAACCGGTTGAAGGGGCGCATCGCGGAAGTGCGCGACGGCGCGGCGCTGCTCGCGGGCGAGGGCTGGCAGCTTTGGGGAAGCACGCGCGGCGACGCGCGCGGCGGCGAAGCGGCGACCGGCATGGTGCGCCTCGAGCGCGTCGCACTCGCGCAGGGCCCGGGTGAGAACCGCCTGCAGCCGGAGCTCAAGACCTCGATGTTCCTGGGCGACAAATGGGAGCACATTTTCGCCCTGGGCGGCTCGATGGTGCGCGCGCACGGTCCCGTCGCACTGGATCGGGGCAAGCACTGGATCGAGATCCCGCGCCGCGACCTGTGGGTGTTCGCGGGCCAATAAATTTGCGCTGACGCGCGAAAAGAATTGGCTTGTTGCACCGCAGCATCCGCGGCACGATGGCCCCATGGACCTCTCGTTTTCTCCGCTCGCAGTCCACGCCGGCGACATCGTCCGCTTCGAGATCGAGGAGGACGGCACGTGGTTCTACTGCAGCGTCCGCGACACCGATGAGGCGGGCGGCGTGCTCTGCTCGGTGATCGAGGCGCAGTCGTGGCCGAGTGTCGCGCTCTCGGGCTACCTTCCCGGGCGCGAGTACCGCATGCCGGTGAATCGCGTGCTCTCGGTCGTGTGCCCCGCCGGCTAGCGGCGGCGGTTCGGGAACAACAGGGACGCCTGCCACACGTAGACCACGCTCGGCGGTGATATCGACGCGACGTTGCCCGTCGCATCGATGATCCTCGCTTGCAGCACGTGCTCGCCGCGCCTGATGCCGTACAAGGGCATCTCGAGGATCGGCGAGGGCGGCCCGATGGAGTTGCCGTCGACCAGGAACTCGAGGCGGTCGCCGGCCTCGAGATCCGGCTTCACGGTCGTGCGCACCTGGAAATCGCCGCTGTCGTTGAAGACCGTGGACAAGTCCGCGGGGCTCACGATGTCGACGTCGTAGCGAGCCGCCGTCTGGGCGGCCGCCAGCATCGGCATCGCGAGCGCCACGGCCGCGATGTAGCGCGAGAGCGTGCGCATGGCGGCCGCACTCAGCCCGGCGAGGCCGTGTTGAGCGGGTTATCGAACACCGAGGGCGTCGAGTGTTTCGACCTCGGCGCCGGCTTCGCGTCCGGATGCTCGGACGGCGTGTAGCTCGGAGCCGAAAGGATCGACGCCTGGTTCTCGAAGAATTCGAATTGCTTCGACTCGGGCTTCACCGCGTTGCGCTGCGAAACCTGCGCGACTTGCGTGGAATCCGTTGTCCGCGGCTTTTCATCGGCGGCGTTCGCGCCCATCACGCCGGTGGCGGCGAGGATGGCGGCGGCCATCGCGATGCGGGTCCTGATGCTTTTCATGGTGAGGCTCCTTGTGCAGTTCACGTCGGAATGACGTGATTGCATTTGGCGCCTCGAAGATCGCAGATCCGTTGCGCAATCCGCGCGTGGCGTTTCGTACGAAACGGATCAGTACACCGTCTCGACGTTGACGCTGAAGACGTAGCCGTTGCCGCGCTCGGTCCTGATGTACCGGGGCTTCTGCGGATCGGCCTCGATCTTGCGCCTCAACCGCATGATCTGGATGTCCACCGCACGGTTGTAGACTTCGTCGTTGTGCAGTCTCGACAAGTCGAGCAGCTGGTCCCGGTTGAGGATGCGATGCGGCGCGCCCAGGAGCACCACGAGCAGGCTGAATTCGCCCTTGCTCAGCACGATCGCGGCGGCGTCCGGCGAGGTGAGCCTGCGCGTATTGAGGTTGAGCTCCCAGCCGTCGAACCGGTATGCGCGGATGCCTTCAGGCCGGCCCTGGCGCACCTCGGCTGCGCGCCTTCGAAGCACCGTGCGGATGCGCGCCAGCAGCTCGCGCGGGCTGAAGGGCTTGGTCACGTAGTCGTCGGCGCCCAGCTCGAGCCCCATCACGCGGTCGGCCTCGTCGTTGCGGCCGGTGAGCATGATGATGGGGATCGCGGATTCGTCGCGCAGCTTGCGGGCGAGGCTCATCCCGTCCTCGGCGCGCAGCTTCAGGTCGAGGATGATGAGGTCGACCACTTCCGCGGCGAGGACGTCGTTCATGGCGCGCCCGTCCTCGACCACGGTCACTCGCAGGTCGTGCTTGCCGAGATAGTCGGAGATCATCGCCCGGATGAGCGGATCGTCGTCGACGGCGAGCACGTGCGGCCCGATGTCGCGTTGTTCGGCGGTTTGCGTGGTCACTTCGATTTCCATCCTCATGGCCCGAAGCGTATCCCCGCGAAAAGGCCATTGTTTCAGCTGAAACCGCGGGGCCCGCCATACGCCGATCATACGACCATGAGCGAAGGCAAACGGATTCTCGTCGTCGAGGACGATGCCGTGCTGCGCGAGCTGCTGGGCGACTGGCTCCTCGCCGCGGGCTATCGCGTCGCGCTGGCGTCCGAGGGCCGCGCCGGGATCGACGATGCGAAGGCCGAGCGTCCGGCCCTCGTGGTCACCGACATGTGCATGCCGGGTACCGGGGGTGCGGCCGTGATCTCGGAGATGACGCGTACGTGTCCGGGCATCCCCGTGATCGCGATCTCCGCGCATTTCCGCTCTGGCGCAGGCGTCACGCCGGAGCAGGCGAGGGAGCTCGGTGCCGCGCGAGCGATCGCGAAGCCCTTCAGGCGCAGCGACATCGTGGGCGCGGTGATGGAGCTCGCCGGCCCACCGTCCGCCTGAGGCGATGCGGATGGCGCCCGCACCGCAAGGGCCCTCGGGAATGAACCTGAGGAAGGCCCTCTTCGTCCTGCCGACCAGACGGCGCGCGCACTCGAGGGGACGTACCTCCTGCTGAGCGACGCCGCGAGCGATATCGACAGGAACGGGATCGGCGACCCCGCCGCGCGCACGCAGCGCCTCAGGGACCGGATCTCCGGCATCCCGCAGATCCGCGCGATCCTTTATCTCGACCGGGAAGGCAGGGTGGCCCTGAGCACCGATCCGCGCTCGGAGATCGGCGCGGATTTCTCGGACCGCTCGTACTTCACGAAGCTGCGTGACGGCGCGATGAAGGGCCGCTACGTGAGCGAGCCCTTCCTCGGCAGGGTCACCGGCCGATGGGCATTTGCGCTCGCCGAGCGGATCACGGATGCCCACGGGCGATTCGCGGGAGTGCTCGCGGCGGTCGTCGACATCGAATACTTCGATCGGCTCTACCGCTCGCTCGACATCGGCGAGCTCGGGTTCGTCGCGCTGCTCAACCGCGAGGGCGTGCTCGTCACGCGTGTGCCGCCGCGTCCCGACTCGATGGGCCGGGTTCCTGGCGACACTCCCCTGTTGAGAGGCATCCGCAACGAGGGGCGCTATTCGGATTGGGCGCCGAGCATGTACGACCCGGAAAACCAGGTTCTCGTCTCGGCCGCGCCCATTCCCGACAGCCCGCTCGTCGTCGCCGTGGGTGCGCCGGAGCGCACCGTGCTCGAGCCCTGGCGCAGCGAAGCGCTGCGCGTCCTGGCGCGCACGCTGCTCACCTCGGCGGTCATGATCGCGCTCCTGGTGCTCGCGGCGCGTGAGCTCGGCCGCCGCGCGCAGGCGGACGCCGAGATCCTTCGCCAGACCGCGCTCCTCGACGAGCTCTTCGAGAGCGCGCCCGAGGCGGTGGCGCTCCTCGACCGGGACGGGCGAGTGATGCGCACCAATCGCGAGTTCGCGTCGCTCTTCGGATTCGCCGCCGAGGAATCCACGGGACGCCTTCTCGACGACCTCATCGTTCCGGCGGACCAGCGCGGCGCTGCGCTGGCCGGGCAGTCGGCGGTCGCATCGGGCGAGCGCGTGATGGTCGAATGCGAGCGCGTGCGCAAGGACGGGACGCGGCTCCACGTCGCGCTCACCGCATCGCCCGTGACGATGGCGGGGCAGGCGATCGGCACCTACACGATCCATCGCGACATCACCGAGCGCAAGCTCGCCGAGGCCGAGCAGGAACGGCTGCAGTCGCGCCTGCGCCAGGCCGAGAAGATGGAAGCGGTCGGGCGCCTCGCGGGCGGCATCGCGCACGACTTCAACAACGTCCTTGGCGGAATCCTCGGCTACGGCGAGATGCTCGCGGAGACCGCGGCCGCGGGCTCGCCCGAGGAGCGCTATGCGCGCAATCTCCTCATCGGCGCGAACCGCGCGCGCGATCTCGTCGAGCAGATCCTCACGTATAGCCGCAGCCAGCGAGCGCCGCGCGGGCCGGTGGTGATCGGCCGCATCGTCGCCGAGACGCTCGAGGTGATCCGCGGCTCGATTCCCGCCGGGATCGCTCTCGACGTCCATGTTCCGGAGACGCCGCTCGTGGTGTACGGCGACCCCACCCAGCTTCACCAGGTCGTGATGAACCTGTGCACCAATGCCGTCCATGCGATGGCCGGCACGGGCACGCTCACCGTGTCGCTCAACCCGATCGATCTCGCCGATGAGCTGAAGCTCGTCCACGCGACGCTCCCACCCGGAAGCTACGTGAAGCTCACCGTGACCCACACGGGCTCCGGCATGGACAGTGCCACGCTCGCGCGGATCTTCGAGCCGTTCTTCACCACCAAGGAGGTGGGCCGCGGAACGGGGCTCGGCTTGTCGCTCGTATATGGCATCGTCGCCGATTCCGGCGGTGCGACCCACGTCGCGAGCGAGCTCGGGCGCGGCAGCACCTTCGAGGTGTACCTGCCGCGCACGGATGCGGGCAGCCTCGCGGCGGAGCGCGATCAGGCACCCATCGAGCGCGGACGCGGCCAGCGCATCCTCCTCGTCGACGACGAGAAGCCGCTCCTCATCATGACGGCGGAGCTGCTCACGCGGCTGGGCTACGAGCCCGCGCCGTTTTCCGATCCGCACTCGGCGCTCGCATCGCTCCAGGCGATGCCCGAAGCTTACGACCTCGTGCTCACCGACGAGATGATGCCGGGCCTCACCGGCACGGCGCTCGCGAGAGGCGCTCGCGAAGCGCGTGCCGGCCTGCCCATCATCCTCATCAGCGGCTACACGGGCCCGATGCTCACGCAGATGGCGCTTGCCGCGGGCGTGAGGCAGGTCCTGAAGAAGCCGGTGCAGTCGCGCGAGCTCGCGACGGCGCTCGCGAGCGCCCTCGCGACGTAGCGGTTCAGCGTCCCGCCACGCTCAACCCGGAGTGAGCCGCTGCAGGCCCTGCGCCGCGCGCGGGATTGGTCGGGAATTCCCCCGTGGGCGCAGTGACGGGAATCCCTTGCGGGGTGCCAAAGAGCGACGGCAAGGGGCTCGTGCGCATGAATTCGCCTTCCTTCTGTGCGCCCGCCGCGATTAGAGCGGTGAGCACTAGTGCGCCTACCAGGATCAGTGCGTGTTTCATGGCATGTCCCCCGTGCGGACGTACTCGTCTTGCTTCCTTGCCCGGGTCGCGAGCGCGCTCTGGTCGCGGACCAGCGTCTGGGACTTGGCGGCAAACGGCTTGCGCTCGGCCTGCGGGGCCTCGTGACGCGCGGCCAGCGCGAGTGCGATGACCAGGACTGCCTGCTTCATGTGTGCGTTCTCCAGGTGATGTCTCCTTGATGCCGCACATCGTCATCCCGATTTCGGCGTGGGAGTTTCCGCTGAAATCGGCGCGGCGCGAAAGGTTTCACGCGATACGCGCGGCGCATCTCGCGAAACCAGATCAACACGGTATGCACGCAATCTTGCGTCGATCCGGTGCGGAGTCGCTCCATGAAATCGTCGGTTACCAAGGTTCAGGGCCCGCGCGAGTGCCGAATGTCATTGAACATGCCGGCGGCGCGCGAGGAGCTGGTCGCGGTGGCGTTGGTCTCGGCGGCGATCGCCGCGGTGCTCGCGCTGCATCTCACGCTCGCGGCGCTCGCCGCGATGCTCGTTTATGTCGTCGGTGAGCGCCTCGCCGGATCCCTGCGTGAGCGCATGCACTCGAGCCATGCGGGGGCGTGGAGCATCGCGATCCTCCTCGCGCTCGTGGCGGGCGGTGGGACGGCGATCGTCGAAGGCGCCGCCGAGCTCGCCGAAAGCGGAGCGGGCATGCAGGGGTTGCTGGAGCAGATGGCCGTGGCGCTCGGGCAGTTGCGAACGACGCTGCCCGCCTGGCTCGCCTCGCATGTGCCGGTGTCGCTGGATGCGCTGCAGGCGTCCGCGGCGACGTGGCTGCACGGCCACGCGATGCAGGCGCAGGCATGGGGCCAGAGCGCGTTTCGCGCCGGCACGTATCTCGTCGCCGGCGCGCTCATCGGAGCCCTCGCGCTCGTCGAATCGCGGCCGCGCGAGGCCCGCGGCGCGCCGCGCACTCCGTGGCCGGGCGCCTTGGCGGAGCACTTCGCGCTGCTCGAGCGCAGCTTCGGTGTCGTCGTCTTCGCGCAGCTGCGCATTGCCGCGATCAACACGCTGCTCACGGGCATCTACGTGCTCGTGGCGCTGCCCGCGCTGCGCGCGCCGCTGCCGATGGCGTTCACGCTGGTCGCGTTCACCTTCGTCACGAGCCTCATTCCCGTTGCCGGAAACCTGCTCTCCAACACCGCGATTGTCGTCGTGAGCCTCACGCAGGGCTTCGCGATCACGGTCCTCTCGCTGGGATTCCTCGTCGCCGTCCACAAGCTCGAGTACGTGCTGAACGCCCGGATCGTCGGCGGGCGGACCGGGACTCGCGCCTTCGAGCTCCTCGCCGTGATGCTCGTGTTCGAGGCGATGTTCGGCCTGGGCGGTCTGGTCGTGGCGCCGGTCGTCTACGCGTACGCGAAGGCGGAGCTGCGCACCGCCGGCTGGTTATAGGCGTCGCGCCGCCTCGTTCCAAACGAAACGGAAGGGGAGCGCAAGGAAACGCATTCCACATCCGTAGCCGCGATCCTGTGGCGCATGGATATCACCTCGACGATCGACCTGATCCACATCGGCCCGCCGATGGCCGCGGCCTTCCTCGCCTCCACCGTGGAGGCGGTCGAGGCCGCGACCGTCGTGCTCGCGGCGGGCGTGGTGCGCGGATGGCGCTCGTCGCTTTCCGGCGCGCTCGCCGCGTTGGCCGTCCTCGCCGTGATCGTCGCGGTGTTCGGAAAGGCGATCGCCGCGGTTCCGATCGGCGTCCTCCAGGTCGTCGTGGGCGCGCTCCTGCTCCTCTTCGGCATCCGCTGGCTGCGCAAGGCCATGCTCCGTAGCGCGGGCGTGATCGATCTTCGCGACGAGGAAGCGCTCTATGAACGCGAGCGCGACACGCTCAGCGGCGCCGCGGCTTCCATCAAGCGCTGGGATCCGATCGCAGCACTCACCGCATTCAAGGCGGTGCTGCTCGAAGGCGTCGAGGTCATCGTGATCGTGATCGGGATCGGCGCGGCCGGGAACAACCTCGCGCCGGCCGCAGGCGGCGCGATCGCGGCATGCGTCGCGGTCACGATCGCGGCCGCGCTCCTCAACCGTCCCCTGTCGCGCGTTCCCGAGAACGCCCTCAAGTACGTGGTGGGGATCATGGTGTCCGCGTTCGGCCTCTTCTGGTTCGGCGAAGGCATCGGTATCCATTGGCCGTACGGCGACTGGGCGATCCTCGCGTTGATGGCAGTGCTGCTCGCGTCGTCGTCGGCCGGCATCCGGATGGCGCGGCAATGAGCTTCGCTCGCGCGATCGCCGGGCTCTTCTTCGACGACGGCAACCTCGCGTTCGTCGTGATCGCCATCCTTGGAACCACGGCGATCCTCGTCGCGAATGGATGGTTCGACTCGCCCGAGGCAATCGCATTCCTCGTCGGCGCCATGATCGCGGCGCTCTTCGAAAACGTCCTGCGCACCGCTCGCCGCGATGCGCGCCCCTGACCACGAATCAAGGAGCACTTCAATGACCTGCGTGCTCGCGCATCGCAGATCGCGCCGAGTATCCCGCCTATTGGGTCGCGCACCACGCGCCGCTGTACCGAACGGTTTCGTCCGAAACCCACGGCTGCCCGCCTGAAACGGCGTTGCTGCGCGGCGGGCCCCTAATGGGCTCTCCCCCAAACACACCGGAGCGAAAAGCATGAAATCCCTCACTCTCAAATCGTTCGCCGCCGTGAGCGTCGCGCTCACCCTCGGCGCCTGCGCGTCGATCACCGGCGGCCACGGGAATGCGACGGCCGAGCAGCTCGAGCTCATCCATGCGGGACTCACGCAGGACGAAGTGCGCTCGATCGCCGGCACGCCCGCGGCGTACACCCACAGCCCGCTCACGGGCGCGACCGAGTGGTCGTATACGTTCGTCGACGAGTGGGGCTACCCGTCCGAATTCTCGGTCGACTTCGACCAGAGCGGAAGAGTCACCGCAGCGCAGGCCGACCGCACGAGCGACTGACCCATGCATCCGATCGTTGGCGCATGCGCGGCGGCCGCTGCAGCCGTGCTCGCGGGATGCGGCGCTTCGAAGGCGGCCCTCGCGCCTGCGCAGCCGCCCGAGGTTTCCGTGGTGACGGTTCGCAAGACGAGCGTGCCGGTCACGATGGAGCTTCCGGGCCGCACCACGCCGGTCGCCGTCGCACAAGTGCGTGCGCGCGTGGATGGCCTCGTGCTCGCGCGTGCCTTCCAGGAAGGCGCGGACGTGAGCGCGGCCCAGCGGCTCTTCGTCATCGATCCGGCGCCGTACCGCGCGGCCCTTGCGAGCGCCGAAGCGATGCTCGCGCGCGCCGAGGCATCGCTCGCCGCGGCGACGGCGCTCGCCGAACGCTACAAGTCGCTCCTGGCGGGGGGCGCATCGGTCCCTCCGCTGTGACGCAGGGCGCGTACGTGCAGGCGAATGCGGCAACGCTGCTCGCCACCGTGCAGCAGCTCGACCCGATCTACGTCGACCTCAACCAGTCGAGCGTGCAGGGCCTGCAGCTGCGCCGCGATGTCGCGAGCGGCAAGCTCGAGCTGGACGGCGCGAGCCCGGCGAAGGTGACGCTCTTCCTCGAGGATGGCTCGGAGTATCCGTCGCCGGGCACGCTGCAATTCACCGACGTGACGGTCGATCCCGGTACCGGGGCGGTCACGGTGCGCGCGCTCTTCCCCAATCCGAAATTCGAGCTCCTGCCCGGCATGTTCGTGCGCGCGCGAATCGACGAGGGCACCAACGACAACGTCGTGCTGGTGCCGCAGGTCGGCGTGACGCGTGATGCGGCGGGGAGGGCCACCGCCCTCGTCGTGGGCGCCGACGCCAGGGTCTCCGTGCGCACCATCGAGGCTTCGCGCACCGCGGGCACCGATTGGGTGGTATCGAGCGGCCTGGACGAAGGAGAGAAGGTGATCGTGGCCGGCGTGCAGAAGGTCAAGCCCGGCGCCACGGTGAAGGCCGTCGAAGCGGCGGCGGCGACGCCGGTCGCGTCGAACTAGGCGCGCCCATGGCCCGGTTCTTCATCAACCGCCCGATCTTCGCGATCGTCATCGCGCTGATCATCATGCTGGCCGGCGGCTTGTCGGTCTTCACGTTGCCCATCGACCAGTACCCGCCGATCGCGCCGCCGACGGTGCAGATCTCCACGTCCTATGCCGGCGCCTCGGCCAACACGGTGAACAACGTGGTGGTGCAGGTGATCGAGCAGCAGATGAGCGGCATCGATAACTTGATCTACATGTCGTCCACGAGCGACGACACCGGCCAGTCGACCACGACGATCGCGTCGTCCACGAGCAGCCCGATGGCGAGCACGAGGCCGAACATCGACAGCGTATTGATGGTGAAGCCGACCGCGGCCATCAGCCGCCAACTACGTGGTCTCACACGTCCAGGATCCCATCAGCCGCGTGAACGGCGTAGGCAACATCAACGTACTGGGCAGCCAGTACGCGATGCGCATCTGGCTGGACCTGGACAAGCTCGACAACTTCGCGCTCACGCCGCTCGACGTGACCGCGGCGCTCCTCGCGCAGAACGTGCAGATCTCCGGCGGCCAGCTGGGCGGCACGCCGTCGGTGGCCAACCAGCAGCTCACCGCGACCATCACGGAGTCCATGCTTCTCACCACACCGGATCAGTTCGGCGCCATCCTCCTGAAGGCCATGCCCGACGGCTCGCAGGTGCGATTACGCGACGTGGCGCGCATCGCGCTCGGGGCCGAGAGCTTCAACATCGACAACAAGTACAACGGGGTGCCCGCTTCCGCCATCGGCATCCAGCTCGCCACGGGCGCCAACGCGCTCGATACCGCCGCGGCCGTGCGCGCCAAGGTGGACCAGCTCACGCCCTACTTCCCCCCGGGCCTCAAGGTCGTGTATCCGAACGACGTCACGCCGTTCATCAGGATTTCCATGCAGGAGGTGGTGAAGACGCTGCTCGAAGGCGTCGCGCTCGTCGTGCTCGTGATGTTCCTCTTCCTGCAGAACTGGCGCGCGACGCTCATCCCGGCGATCGCCGTGCCGGTGGTGCTGCTCGGAACCTTCGGGCTGATGGCCGCGGTCGGCTTCACCATCAATACGCTGTCGATGTTCGGCCTCGTGCTCGCCATCGGGCTGCTCGTGGACGACGCGATCGTCGTGGTCGA
>WNFI01653607.1_pt1 | contig 11609 bp, 15 predicted proteins | sample 5400471 | NCBI WGS metagenome assembly WNFI01 (sample SAMN13153348, study PRJNA577476) | soil metagenome | isolation source: 100 cm saprolite on Douglas fir-dominated hillslope | place: USA:California | collected 2013-09-17
AAGGAGGTGCTCAATCCGTCGAACCATGGCAACGAGGTCACCTCCCCCATCACCAGAAGTGGCAGAATTAGGCACAACACACGATATATCATCCAAGGGTCTTCGTCTTTGTGTGAAAGACCGCGCAAGTGGGCTTTCAGGGACTTCTAGAAGCCCCCCTACACTATGCATCTCACGGCGCCGGCTCCGAGACCGACCAGTGGGTGTCTGTGGTCCCCGAAGACTCGTGGGTGATGAAGAGGGATGTCGGCCACGTGAGACATCCTCGTCAGACTCCCGTGTGTCATTGATATCCAGGTCCGCCCGATCGCCTTCATACTCGGCCTTAAGAACTGCATCCAGCAGACTGTTTGACCCAGATCCCGTAAATGCACTGAATAGAATTTGATAATTCCCTTTATGAGCAGGCCAAATTGGGCACGATCACGTACTCAAATAGTGCGACATTTTTAATGCCTTTCGGGATGCTGCGATACAATACCGACGCAGCTCCTTTGCTCGACCGTACAAGGCCTCTTCCGGGCACTATACACCGCTCGTAGCATGCGATAGCCAACAGAATGGGGAATGACTATGCAGACCCATCATCGCGTCATCAAATGCCGATCCTCCATGCTAGTAAGGTACCCTCACCATGACGCGGATCATGAACACATTCACCGTGTGTAAGGCCCGGGGCGAAAGTACCCAGCTAAGGAAGTTCAAAATGACATATGCTGGTAGAAAAATACGTCAGCGTCATCATCGAACCTCCGCGCATGAGAATCGCGTAAGCATCGGCAAAGAGCAACGGACCTGCAATATTAAATGGTGGTTGATAAGAAAAGACAGCATCCGCCTTTACGCTGATGGGAGTACGCTTTGTCACAAGAGAGCCGTATCCGCACTTCACGTTCAACGCTCACCCTTCGAGCGTCGCAATTGAGTGTTGGAACAGGAACTAAAGGGACAAGGGCAGAAAACTCCCAGATCTTCTTTCAGTCCAGTGCTTACTTCTTGCGAAGCGTGCTAAACCCCGAAAGCAAGTTGGGATGAACCACTTCGAGATGGCTCCAATCGTTTACACACCTCATTGATCCTAGCGAACGTGTTCGAAAGAATCGAGATAAGAACTACGGGGGCATATTGTACGACCGCTTAGTGATCGCGTCCCTCTCTTTCCATGGACGGACTTACTCGTGATGAGTAACGTGTTTGAGAGCGCCGCGAAAACAACCTAGCAAGACACACAAAGGGTAATTTGTATGAGGCACACCTCATGTGGCAAAATGAGCGAGGGACCCTTACCATGAGAATGGGGCCCTAGGATGGAAGGAACGAATCGTCAATTCGGATTCACGGCACGGGAACGGAGGGTTACATACAAAGACAGGATGGAAGCTCTCGGCTTGGGTAAAGCTCAAGTAAGTGTTCCCTACACCAATATCCGAATTAATCCATGCACGAGGCAATACAACGCTAAACGTGACGAACCAAACCATATCTGAACCATCTGGCAAATTGTCCCCGTGCCTCGGTAAGCGATCAGACAAGAAACGCCACACTACTCACCAGCCATGCGATACTCTTGACTGGCCAGCGGTCTCCAGCTACAGAGGGGATGGCAGGAATCGAAACCGAGTATTCTTCAGATCGAGGAACCCAGACTCATCGCTTACCAAGATTGTGCAGGGTATACAACAAGCCAGAGAAACTTATAGCTGCAATACCAACAAAGTAGACGAAATCGGCTACCATTCCTTTCAACGCACTGTCCATGCCTGGGATTAAGCATAGAGAAGAACGAGTAAGGAACGCTTTACGTACAAGACGACCACGTTATTGGAGACTGCGAAGAAAGCCAACCTTGGGTGTTTGATCGGTCTAGGCCCTAGCCAATCAGCTGTCCACCCACCTCGGGAATAAGAGGCATGCACCACAAGATAGGACATCGAATGCCAGATCAGAACACCATCCCTAATTGGTGCAGTAGGGCGAGGCGAACGGGCTTAACGGCGATTCTAGCCTATGTATCACGTGGGTAGCGGCTCACATTCTGATGAGCAATACCCATGACTCGAAGGCCAAGATAGATGAGGAATAATGCAACTTGCAGGCGACTCAGCAATTGAGCGAGAGAAAGCCTCAGATACGTGGCTCACTGAACGCCCTGTGTTATCATGGTGCCATTAATCCGGAAGCAATAGGAGTGCGTGTAACTTACAGGTCAAATCCATTCCAAAACTAATGATTTGCTGAGGCTTGATTACTTCCTCTTTCTGACAAATCAGTGATCACTCACGCCAGCGATGTAGACTGCAGTGATGATTCGATAATCTGAATGGCCTTGATGACACTGTCGCAACATAAACTACTTACTAGTCCATCCGTGCTCCTGACAATGACTATTAGACATTTCAATGGCTGGGATCCACAAGTTACAATTCTCGCACCTGACAAGAAGCGAATTCGTCAAGTATCAATCCGAAAACAAACACTACAGAACGGCAAAGTAGTATTGTCTTGGGGCGTCAACGTTTATAGATAATGAGGGGCTAGCGCACCTATGAAAATTATTTCCATCGTACTGAAATTCATCGAGTTTTTGTCTTCCATAAACGTTAAAGTTCAGTGCAAAACAGAAGAAGAACACAAACAAAACGCACTCGCTAGACACAAAACAAACAGAATGAAAAGCAACGCGAAGTCCAGAAACTCTAAGATGGCCCGATACCGAGGCACTCGTAGTCTGTAGTGATCGAGCAAAGGTGCATTGCCAGGATCATATATTGCAATCTCGCGTGATTTCCAGTCATCCTTAACGAGCGCATGCGTGCTTGGAGACGAAAAAATGACATGGCCCATCCATATATCATTCACGATGTTTTGCACAAGTGGCGAGGCACAGAAGTTCTTGGACATCGTTTTAATGGCTGTCTATTGACATCATGGACATGCATTCTACACATAGGTGCCATTGAAACAAGCGACTCACCTCGAGAGCACTGCTTGAATCATCCAAGTCCTTTTCGCCCACTTCGCCCTTGACCTGGTCATAAATATCCAAGAAGTTCGCACAGCGAAGCTCGGGTTTGAATGATACCAGCAAAGGCGAGGTCATTCTCGGCTTGTTGGAGGAAATACAAGCGGACGGCGAGGGAAACGTAGACTAGTTTCCAATCCCACCACACGGAACGCGAGAAATGGGTGTGGATCTCTATGCCGCAGTACTATCGTGACTTACCCACCGCAGGGTTGTGTAACTTGGCGTATTTGATGACCAGTGGCCGAACAGTCGTGAAATTGACCTCAGGAGCATGCTGAGCAATACTTGGTCAATTGTTCCGTAGTCCAACCCACAATACAAAAGCCTACCAATTGACTACACCGAAATCAAGACCGAAACACTTTCAAACCATCAAAGCCATGCTGGCTGTCAACACCAGCTCACCTCCAAGTCAATCCGGTGTCTAAGCAGAATATCAGCGCACCTACTCCCGCAAGTACTCATGAAGAGTTACCAATATGATCCTCGACATCCTTCCTCAAAGTATGTATCAAAGGGTAGACAGGATATCTGCTCAACACCCTCGACGTAAAATGACGCCCATCGTGCGGCCCCTCTAGATCACTTTCAACTGTTATACTTTGCACCAATCGCATTTGTTGGAGCGGAATATAAGAAAACGATCGCACGAGGTGACCTTAGTCACGGGTTCTCACACATTACTTTGTTTCTCACGGGCTTTTCAATACATTCGTAGATGATTGACGAAACAGAATTTGGGGACTGGATGGATTTCTCAGGAAAAGTAGATTAGATACTAAACTTCTCCAATAACAGCGATATGAGATTTGCTGTTGAATACCAAAATACAGTAATAACAAAAAGGGACCGCAGGAAATCTCAATCGAAACCGGTGAGATCAACACCGAAATACATGTGCTGGAACAAAGAGGTCAGCTTAAGGCAGCGCTTATTGCAAACCTCCAAAAATGTACCTTTTGAAGCATCATAACTTTGATGACCCACGCTTCGAGGTGGAATATCTTCTTACTACCGACCCGCGTGCGAACCTCCTAAAGGAGACGCATTACTGACAACCCAAGTCATTAGATCAGAAGTTTACTCACATAAAATGCTGCCCAGTGCATGATATCAGCCTTTAGACTCTCATCTACCATTTCCACCACACGATCTGCTACAGTCTAAAGGTAAAATATTCCATTCTGAGCCGAAGCAGACCGAGCAAGACAAATCGAGTCTTACTTTGAGAATCAACGTTGGGGGTATACAGTGCGATAGCAACTCATATAGCTTCCCTCGGACTGCCATGACTTGCTCTGGGGTTTGTTGCTTCACGATCATCTCGGCCACCTTAATACAGTATGTTTCCCAGTCGGGCTTCGCAATTGTTATGTTCGAAGTTAGATCAGGCCTGAGTGGGAATCAATATCTTGAAGCAGAGTCCTCACAAGCGAGGAACGTACGATTGCATTTTGAGCGCTTCGAGAACAAGTAATGCTTTACGAAGGTTTCCTCCAGAGTCGGCAATAATTGCGGAACAGGCCTCATCCGGAAGATCGAACCTTTCTCTCTTTGCCACATTTCTCAGTGCCGTGGACATCTTCGTACCAAATATCACAGTCAATGACTAATGTATTGAGAGTTGAGCTTGGCACTAACCTCGTCATCGCTCGGTGTTGCCACCCGTACGAGCAAACATCGACTTTTGATTGGCGCGATCAATTTTGAGACACTGTTTGCACAGAGGATTATTCTCATATTTGACATATACTTTTCCATCGTTCTCCGTAGTGCAGCCTGTGCATCACGAGATAACGAGTCCGCTTCGTTTACCACCACGACTTGAAGAATAAATGAATTCGAGGGGGAGAAAGAGTTGTAATGAAGGAGCTGCACCTTTGAAACGTTTCTTTGCGTTCAGGTCGACCTGCTGCGTCTGAGCTACCTCCTTCAAAATGTCCTGTATCACAACGCGATCGTATATCCCGACATCACTGTACAACCCATATCACTCAATCTTCGCGTACTCTTCACAGGAAAAGGGGACGTACGCACCTCGGTGTAATCTCAATGTGAGAATTGCTCTGAACGATATTCAAGTCTAACTTCCTTTTCGACGGCGTCTCAAACACCCGTTGATCAACTTTAAGCTATAGTTTTATCAGATCAATCTCCATGTAACTGAGAACCACCTCACGCCCAGCGAGATGTTCAATGCTAGTGAACACACCTTCGTTACCGATGAACCGAAAAGTTCTCGTAGCGTGCATCCAATACGCGTCTTCTTTCCTGCTCCAGAGGGCCCGTAGAAGAGTAAATGTGGGAAGTCACCCGATGCGGACTATTTCACGCGTCCATGTCGCGTCAACTTCCACTTCGTTTGGGGGCAGGTGGAATACTTACGAGCGAAGCGAGGCGTGAAGAGAGGTCTGTGTGGTATGTAAGCGCATCGAGAGTCTGAGGCCGATACTATTATTTTATCATAAGACTGATGCAGGGTGAAAAGAGATGAGGGCGGTACGCGCTAACTTTGTCTACCCAGAGTGACATCTTGGAATTCGTATCCGTTAGTAAAGGCAGGCCTCGAGTCGGAAGCAACCCTACTACTGCCCGCGCAATGGTGGAATCAGCGTTCAACGTCACCAACTATGGCTCTCGAGCGTTAATATAATCAGAATCGCATCTAAATGACAACATTGGTAATGGCAGCCTAGCGTAAACGAAGCGTCACAATTAAACGCCCTGCGCTCTGCATCTATGAACCGTTCAAAACAAATAATTTTTGGGTTACAACTAAAAAAAATTGCGAAGAAACAACTTGAGATCTGAGCAATACAACCCTATGTTCAGGGGAGGCTTCCATGCTCAGTAGGCAGTGGCACCATGTTCCAATCTCTGTCCCTCGCTTTCCGGATCTGCCTCGCCGTTATGAACAAACACGGGATCGGCTTTCGGATGTGTGTGTGTGGAGGTGTCGGCATGTTGGATGCGCGAGAGTTCTTTTACAAACGATGTGCCCCAGTAAGCAGACGAGTGCTTCGAAATGTACTAACAAAGCCCAGAATCCAGCGTCCAATCAGTAACGAGGTTTTCACTAATTCAGGTTGAGCATTCGATAATTCACCTTAAAGAGCTTCTTCTGGTTCTCCCTCCGTACTTCGGGAGACGCAGTGACAGCTTCATAGATTGCATCTGCAACCTGCTGACTGTCCCATGGATTGACCACTAAACTTCCATGTAAACTCTGTGCAGCACCCGCAAACTCGCTCAGGATCATGACACCTTGGCGCTCCTGCTGGCACGCAATATACTCATACGAAACCTACGTCAAGAGAATCCCAGTGTCATGTCAACAATCATAAGCAGAAAGAAGAATACCAAACTGGGACATACGAGATTCATGCCGTCACGAGTACTTGAAACAAGGCACACATCACTAACCGCATACAACGCACAGAGCTCGTTGAAAGGCAAGCTCTTATGCATGAAATGTATGGGCATAAAATCAACCGTTCCGAAGCGGCCATTGATCCGACCCACAAGCTCATTTACCGTTGATCGCAAATTCTGGTACTCCTCTACATCTTGTCGTGATGGAACGGCTAGCTGGACAAGGACTATCTATGTCGCGGTTGTGAAGGAATAAAAAGATCCATAAAAGTGCTGCTCGAAACTCACCTTCCCAATCCACTCTGGGTGCTGTGTCAAGAACACCTCCAATGCATGCATTTTCTGCGGCACACCCTTGATATAATCCAGCCTGTCCACGCCAACAATGAGCTTCACTCCTTCAAACCGTTTCTCCAGTGCCGCAATCCGAGCTTTAACCTCAGGTTTTTCAATACCCTGAATAAAATGCCAGTCACACAAATAAGCGAGCTGACCTCTCTAAACTGCTTAATAAACGAACCTCTACAAATTGTTGGGGGTCGATTCCGATTGGGAATGTGCCCACTTGCGCATACCGCCCAGCTATTTCAACGCCGTTGGGCATGGTAGGCAGGCCAAGAATACGAGTGCAAGATGAAAGGAAGTGGCGAGCGTAGTCGTAGGTGTGGAAACCAATGAGGTCTGAGTAGAGGGCGCCGAGCAAGATATCGCGCCGAACAGGAAGAATCCTAAGGGAGAAACCGAGTATCATGAGAGACTAGTGAAATAGGAAACTTCCTACACTCACCGATAAATCTCGCTGCTGGGAAATGGGGTATGCAAAAAGAACCCAATCTTTATCGACTGGACATTCTCCGAATCGACCTCGTCTTGCCCCAGCTCGAGTTCACCTAAGCTTTCCGTGATGAGTTTGACTTCTCTCCTGGTATACTCATCTGCCATGGGAAGCATTCCACGCAAGAACATGGGGAGAAGCATAAGGTGGTAATCCTGCGCCCAAATCATGTCTCCTGTATGAACGTGCTTTCGAACGGCCCTAGCGAAGTATAGGTTGGCTTGCCGATACGCGAACCAATTCTCCTCCTCAAAGTTCATCTCGCCCGGGTGATAGTGAAACAATGGCCAAAGGATGGAGTTTGAGAAACCATTGTAATGGCGGTCTGCTAGCTCATCCTCAAGATACACGGCCTGGCAAGAATATTCCTCCATAAGGCGTTTGTCGACAATAGCGCGGTCCTTCTCTGGGATGAAAAACCCTGGCCATCCGATCCAGGTAAAGTCCATGAACTTTTTGCAGCCTGAAAGTGCTGAGACAAGACCGCCGGATGACATTTTGAAGTGGTAGTCTCCGGCCGCATCCTTGCTGATGGTGACCGGTAGGCGGTTACTGACGACAATAAGACGTTTTGAGTTGCCAAAGTCCATGAATGTGATAGAGGAGGGCTCTTTATCTTGTATTGGAGTGTCCGACGACATAGAAGGATAAGAATGAGCCCGATCGATGCGGGGGATTTCGGATCTCTCGTATGAATATCTTGTAACAGGCAGAGCGCGATGGCAAGAAGAGTGAGGTATAAATATTTGATCGCTATTCGGGGTAAATGAGCTCAGTTCCAGGCCCAATCTAATAATGCCGGATTAATAATCCGGGCATGACACTCACAGTACAGAAGGGGCACGAGGAGGAGGGCGAGCTACGAGCTTGCTCTGGCAGGGATATCGGAGAGCCAGAGAGCAGGGACAAGGCAATTGCGTCGGTATCGACGTCACTTGTCCGGATGCAAAAGTTGGTGTGGAGACAATCAGGAAGAAGCTTGTGAAACACGTTCGCCAGAGGGTGGACTATTCAACTTTGGGTCGTGTTTTTTTTGGCGATGATTGCGCGGTTTGCCATTGAATTCTGGGACGTGCGAAGAATCCTTAGTGGGTATTCGTCCTGGGTCGATGGATTGTATGAGGGGCATTATGCGGCATTCAAGGTTGGATTGGATGCACGCTTTGATGTGATGCTTTTATACCTGATAGGTCGATAACACTATGGTGCTCGGATACAACGGCTGATGGTGCTGACAATTCAATTCCAGATGCTCCGTTCAGTGCATACCAACATGCAGGATCCCCTCTCAATTTATAGGGATGCTGCACATGGAGGTCTTGATGGAGGTAACACGGTAAATGATCGATGCCATGCAACGGGTCCCATTTTCCGATGCAATTAAATAATATTTCTCTGATGCACTGCTCAGGATATATCTGGACTGCATTTCAACTTATCCCTCGGCCAAGTCTGGCGTTTAATCTATTTAGGCTTATGGCCATGCTCGCTATTCATGAATTTTTTTTGCCAAATACTGAAGGACCTACCGAGTTGACATTCACCCGAGCACAGCGGGTTCACCCTGCGGTTGTGAATATGCGGACGTCAAGGAGCATGCGGCTCCCAAGGTACAATGCACCCCTACCAATTGGGAGATGATCTCGGTCCATAATCTTGGCCTGTCTTGGCTTGTCTTGGGTTCTTATGAATAATTCACTTCTCTGAAACGAGCGGTTGCGAACCTTTCGCTCTTCCTGCTATGAAAGCATCCCATGCACTGAAAAATCACCATGTTACAGCTGTGTCAATCCATAGGTGGAGCGTTGTAGGTTAGTGCCTTGAGAGAACTAAGCGCCCTCAAGCCACAACCAGGTCCACCCCATTGAATTGAGGTAATTGCCGAGGCTGTGCAACGGATGAGTAACAGTACCCGAAGATAAGTAAGTCAACCGTTCCTGTTCTCCGCCTTTTCACCCTCCTTGAAGCAGCCCTGCCAGGTGAAAGTTTGAGCTGGTTCGCCCCCAGTTATCCATCTGATTTTCCCTTCCCAGAGTTGTCATCAAGTTTGCCATGGCTCCTGCCTTCCACTCGTTGATTCTCTCGACTGTCTTCTTATTTCTCGCTGGGGAAGGACTTGCTCAACGGGTACAAATTTCGGCTTTCCATTGCGATTGTGTTGTGACTCACTCTGATTGATGCCATCCAGTCCAACGTCACCTGTCTCTCGTCGTACGACTGGGTGAGTGGAGGTTAATCAGTAATGCCAGTGAACAGTATTGTTGATTTTGATCGCCCCATGATAGGCGAAGAACAGTAAAGGGCATGTCTACCCTAGTTCGGTACTCGATGTTCTCGTGTCTGATGTATTCTCTTTCAGCCAAAGTCCATGCATTGTTGCCGCCTTCTTGCAATCACCGTGCAACAACGGAGGTGGGCACTCTGTGTTTCTTCCACATTCCCACAGACACTTATAGATGGTCGTAGACTTTACCGTGTACTCCCTTCCTCCGGATTATCACTACATCGGTATGTGAGCGCAATGGGGTGGCCATGAATACTATAACTTCATCTTTTCTCAAGGTCCGAAACAGAATGACAATAGTACGGAGAACTATTGTAAGCACCCGAGCGCTCGTGCCCCTTGCCCTGTTTACAATGTACTTCTAGGCATCTGCACTACACCGGTGTATGAGCTCATGTCTGCATGTGCTCAATGTCAAAACAGAACTTTTATAAAGTAAGTGCAATACGGTTTCTCTATTTCTCTCAATCCACATTGTCTGACTATCGCCCCAGCTGGTCAGGCTGGAGTCAATTCTGCACAGATTTCACGCCCATCACGCAAGGAGTGTAGGTCGCCACTATTATTTCCAGCCATACTTGTGGCGGAATCCATAATGTGGGAAACTGACATTACATTTGAATATGTCAGTTTCAACTCATCTTGGATCCAGCAAGGGACAGCAGTTCCTCAGTGGGCGTTTCAATTGCCCTCGTCTAACGATGACCAGCGAGTGGTTGTCTCTTCATGTCCTATATCAAAAGCCGACATTCTTCTCTCTATAGGTACAATGAAACACGGGCGAGGGAAGTAGGCGGTAAGTATGGCGCTTGATTACTTCTTTCTGAGTCATTTTATTAAGATTTGTCTTCGTGCAGATGGACCCGAGAGCACGTACATAATGCCTTCACACACCGGTGGATCTCATAGTGGCACTCCAACCTCGTCCAACACTAGGCCTACTGGTGGCGGCGGTAGCTCCAACACTGCTGCTATAGCAGGAGGCGTAGCTGGTGGTGTCGTTGGTCTTGCGCTTATCGCGGCTCTTGCATTTCTTCTCCTTCGCAATAAAGGCCCGAAGACCGCACCTAGTACACTCTATAACCAAGGTGCACCGAGTGTGATGCCGGTGCCGCAACCGCAACCTTCGATGTCTCCGGTTTATAATACGAATGGGAACCCGCCAACGACATATAGCAGGGACGTGCCAAGTTTCCCACCTACTGAGTATACGTGAGTTGGCTGTGCTCTCTCTGGCTTTGTGGTGGGTTAAGGGAATTGACGTCTTGGGGACTTTCTTTAGTCCCCCCTTTGCTGAACACGGTGCTGCACACGGTCAATTTCCTTCACCTCAGGAACAGTATCAGCCTCGTCAGGGAGGGTATAGCGGCGTACCGGAACTTTAAGCCTGTTACTTACCCCCCATTCCTGCAATGTACAACACTTCTGTAGAGGACAAGATCTTATGCATTTCTTCCGTTTTTAGGTGTGGGGTTGCGAGTAGTCAGAATATGTCTTTTGAATCATTCTTCGTTTATTTGCAGGACGTCGACTCTGCCTTTCCATCACATTCTTGGCGTCATTTTTAACTTGCATGCCAAATTTATTTTGTTTTATGTATAATGCAGGAATAATAATCAAATCTGGCATTATACTCCACTTCATTGCCAATTGTTTCTGCAGCCCCAGTCCCTGCTACTTTCTGTACACCAGCATATGATGAGGCATACATGCTCTAGTTGTGTAGAATGTCTGGCTCAGAAAGATAATTGCTGTTTGATGTCATAAATTACTTTGATCTGGCTGAGATGTAGAATATAGTTATTGATCTCAACCCAAGAATGCCTCCGACCTCTGACTGCATGCTGAAGATGGCCAGAAAAGTGTTCCATAGGGAATGACCAGTAGCACCATACTGACCCATGCTCTCTGATCCCATTGGCAATGTGTAGTAAGCTGTGCAAAGTGGATGTGCAAACCTGAAGTTGAGTCAGGTTGTTAAGATAGTATAATCTATTTGGAGTGTCAAATGAAGTTCTTTACTGTCAGTCAGGGTTGGCTTATGTCTCAAATTTCTCAACTCATGATGCAAAAACCTCCAGATCTTCATGGTG
>WNFI01467606.1_pt1 | contig 11608 bp, 16 predicted proteins | sample 5400471 | NCBI WGS metagenome assembly WNFI01 (sample SAMN13153348, study PRJNA577476) | soil metagenome | isolation source: 100 cm saprolite on Douglas fir-dominated hillslope | place: USA:California | collected 2013-09-17
CGCGGATACAACGCGCCGCCGCAGGTTGCGGCGATCATCGCCCAGTGCCACGCCGGGATCCTGACGTCGTTCTTCGAGGGGATGCCGTGCTACCTGCTCGAGCTTCTCTCGGTCGGCCGTCCTGTCGTCGCGATCCGGTTGCCGCAATACGATTTGGTCGTGCAGGAAGGCGTGAGCGGCGCGCTAGTGGAGCGGTTGCCGGACGATGCGTCCACAGCGGAACGACTGGCGGACCGGCTGCTATCGATATGGGCGGCCATTCAACGCGGTGAGCTCGAGCCGGCTCTCATCCATGCCAAAGTCGATCCATTTTCAACCGAGTCGCTCCTGGGACGACACTTCTTCCGACACGAGTGGGTCTCGCAATCGAAGCCCCGAAGCATCCCTTCATCAGTCGATTCTGAGGCGTCCTGGCCAAACCCGCACGTTGGTCGGGGAAGACCGGCGCATCGAACGTTCGTTAATCGATTTAGAAAATCATGAAGCACGATCCGGCAGACACGAAACTTGACAGAAGTGCCCAAAGGGTCGGGTTATGGAACACACGATTTTACTTCGAAGGCGTCTATCGGCAAGTTTGGGGGTTCTGTTTCCCTGGACGGTAGAAGTGCGTTATGCGGTCTCTAGCGTATTAAGACGTGTCCTGAACAAGCCTGTAGAGCACGACTTTCGCGTCATTAAATTCTTGAAAACGCATCCGGGCGAAGTTCTTTGTGACATTGGATGCAATAGAGGCCAAAGCATTGAAAGCCTTTTGATATTCAATAGAGACTGCCAAATCATTGCCTTCGAACCAAATCCGATCACGTTTGAGAAAGCAAGAGCCAAGTATGAAGGCAACTCTCAAATTACAATCTACAATGTAGGTTTGTCGGCAGAGCGTTCGCGCCAGACACTGTTTATTCCAAAATACCGCGCAACCTATTTTGACGAACTCGCTTCGTTTGACAGCGTATCGGCACGAAGCTGGTTCTCTGGGGATCGTATAATTGGCTTCGACCACCGGCTAGTTTTACTAGCTGAATTCCCGTGTGAGCTCACGACGTTTGATGACTATGCGCTCTCGCCCATCTTTATAAAGATTGATGTGCAAGGCTACGAGACAAAGGTCCTTCAAGGTGCCTGGTCGACCCTAACGCGTGTCAAGCCAATTCTTCTGATCGAAAATGACGAACATTCCAGCGCCGAAACGGTGTCGGGGCTGCTTGGTAGCATCGGATATCAGCCTCACAGGTTTGACGGAGAAAAGCTGCACCGAAACGAATTCGGTTCGCCAAATACATTTTATATCGTGCCGACACGTGAGCGCGGACTCGAGCAGGTGATGGCCTAACAATAAGGACGATCGCCGGCGCCGATGAGTAATCCGATGAACGATCTTTCGCGGCCTCCACGACGTTAGCCGGCCCTATGCCAACGCACGAGCGTCTCGGGCCGGATGATTGTGAGAACCTGCAGGATGAATGGAAACCAGCGATACAGCTGGATAAAGAACCAGCGATCATTGTTCGTAAGCCGGACGCGACCATGCAGCCTGCGCCTCAAGACACTAGACAAACCGCTGGCAACGTCGCGGCCGCCAAATTCAAACTGAGTCAATACCGCAGTATACAGTGCGAATCGAAGGATCGACCTCTCGCTTCGCCGATCCATTGTTATGGAACAGAATATGTGAGAAAGCCCCGATCATTACGACCGGGGCTTTTGTGAGGGTGTAAGATACTCACTTGAACTCATCGTGATCGTCAATCATGCTCGTGAATGATCGTCTTATCGCGAGGCTCCCGTCGCTCCTTCTTGACCACGACCGAAGAATCGCGCGGTTCCCGCTCCCTCACCACCGTGTGACGCTCATCGCGTGGGCTTTGGCCCACCGTTACGCCGGCGCCAACCGGGCCTACGCCCACGCCGACACGCGCATCTTCAGCGTTCGCAACGTTCGCAATCAGTCCCATTCCTGCTGCAGCTATCAACATCATTGCCGTTTTCATGTTTCATTTCCCTTTTTAGTTCGCCCGACCACCAACGACGCTTCACCGGATGCGTTCCGATTGTTCCGATTCAAAATTATGGACCGACGATTACGGTTGCGTGATGTGTTCGATTAATTTTATGCAATGCCGACGGGAAGAGCCGACTGATTTCCTCTAACCATGCCTGCTCAACTTAGGCAATTGCGAATCCAGGTCGGTGCGCTTGGCACCAATTGCAGCCACGTTGCAACCAAGTTGAAACGTTCTGGCTCTGCAAAGTTAAAATGTCACCCCGCGGCTTCTGAGGCAGCCTTGGGCCGGCGCTGCGGAGACGTCGCTATCGAAGCGGCGGCGGCCCCGGGCGGGCGGGTTGGGGTTGTGATTTTGAGCGAGGCGATCAACGCGGTCCTTCATCAGGCCGGCTTTCTGGTTTGAGCGCCTGGGACCGACCAGGTCACCGGTGGGGCAGCTTATCCTGCTGCTGCTTGATCCAGGCCGGCACCTCGCCGAGACGATTGTTCTCGACGATGGCCGCGTGGCTGCCTCGCTGCAACCGGTCGCAGGGGATCTCCAGCCGGCCATCTCACAAGGGACCGGCATTCTTTGCCTACTCGGACAACTATCTCATCGATGTGAAGTTCGGCGTCATCGGTGACGTCGAGGCATCCCGCGCCATTCGCCAGGCCGAGGTTGGCGCAGCAAGGACTATGATCGAGCGAACCGAAGAGCGCTTCGGTTTCAAGCCGGAGCGGCTCGCGGCCGCAAAAGCGGACGTTCCCCTCGGCCAAGCCGGCCGGAGTGCTATCGGTCGAGTTTCGCGATTGTGTTGAAAAATGCCCCAAAAGTGCAAATATCAACTTTTTCTGCGCGCATTCGGAGGGAGTTTTCAATGACCATAAGCGAGCAACAAAGCCAAGCGTTTAAAGAGTTTGAGAGAACCGGCTGGGCCAGACAAGCTGAGCATTACGATTCTCTCGTAGGGCAAATGACACAGCAGGCCGTCGATGCGCTGCTCGCTGCCATCAATGTTCGATCGGGTGCGAAATTGCTCGACGTGGCGAGCGGACCCGGCTACGTCGCGGCTGAAGCTGCACGTCGGGGCGCCGAGGCAATCGGCACCGACATCGCAAAGGATATGGTCAACGAAGCCCGGCGGCGCTTTGCCGGAACGAAGTTCGAAGTAGCGGATGCGGAACATCTTCACTACGCCGATGCAAGCTTTGATGCCGTAACCTGTGCGTTCGGTATGTTGCATTTTCCCCGACCGGGGAAGGCCGTCACGGAAGCCTATCGTGTTCTCCGTCGCAACGGACGCTTCGCTTTCAGCGTATGGTGCGGACCTGCGAAGGCCAAAGTGCTCGCCTTGATAGCCGAGTCGGTGCAGCAACACGCTGACGGCTCCGTGGCACCTCCTGCCGGTCCCGGGCTATTTGCGCTAAGCGATCCCTGGATCCTCACCGCTTTGATGGAAGCAGCAAGCTTCACGGATGTGCGAATCGACGAACTTCCTTGCTTCTATGCACCCGCTGCACCGAGCGGTCTGTTCGATATGATGCGCAAGAGCATGGTGCGCGCGACCTATGTGTATGAGGCTCTTCTCCTGGCTCAGAAAAGTGGGCGTATGGCCCGGAGCGCAGCGAGGACCATTCTCCAGCCCCGCAGACCGGTTAAGAACGGTACCCGGGCGCGCATCAATGATAGCGATAGCCGCAGGCGGATGCGGGGCCGAGTGCCTCCGGCGAGGGGTGCATTATCCAGCGTGAGGGATTATAACCCGAATGGGCGGAGACGAAGCAGAATCGCCCCGCGGCTCCGGGCAACGCCTAAAGCCCGGCCGAAGGCCACGCCCTGCAGTTCGCAAGGTCACGCCTCCAGCGCGTTGACAATTTTTAGCGTCCGCCGCGCGTATCCCGTGAGAGCGGTGCTGTCGATATCGTCCGGCGTTGCATCCTGCATGTTCTCGCCATGATGGTATTGCTTCGAATAATCGTTTATCTGATCCAGTTCGTCATACAGAGCAGCCGCCGGGTGTGCGGCGCCTCCATCCCGTATCTTGCCAACCATATCGCCAAGCCAATCGCCATCGGCGAATGAGCCCGAATAGGTGGTTCTGCAATATGTTTCGAGGACAACGCGCATCTTGCGCACGACATCGAGCAGCCCTCCTGCCCCGGTTGTGAGAAACGTCTGCAGATCGTCGATGTCGGTTGCTGTTCGACCCTGGGTCGCCTTCTCAAGATCGACGGGCAGAAGTTTTGATCCCAGGTCACGGTGATCCGCGAGGACGAGGCTCACGCGTTCCGACGGCGGCGCCTTATCCCAAAGTAGCTTGAGGAAAGTTGCATCGTGAGAGAGAACCACGATTTGCTTGCAGCTGCGCGCCAGCCGCATGATTTCGTGAACCGTTTGGCCCCTCCTGAACTTGTCCTGACTGGTGAACGGATCATCGAAAACAACCGTCTTCTCGGCTAGGGCCGGATCGGCTTCCAAATGAGCGAAAAAGAATGCAAGGGCAAGGGTTGTACGGTCGCCCGCGCTCAGTGTGTTCTTAAAACTTGGCTGATCGGCTGGCGTCTTACTGTTGCCAATGTCGATCGACCTGCCGTTGATGACGAGTTGATAACTTGAGGTGGCCACGCCACCTGGGTAAGCGTGCGAGGTCTCGGCGATCGAAAACCCGGCGTTGAAAGTGTCAAGCAACGTATTGATGCGGGCTTGATAGGGGCGAACGACCGCGTTGGTGTGCGCGTCAAGGTGACTTCTCACATTGGCCCGGTCCTCATCAATAATGCCCTTCAGGTCAACCATTTCCTTGTGCGCGTCGCACAAGGCCGCAACGGCGGGTATATGCCTGCTCTTTGTCGCCTTCAGAAGGGCCAGCTCGCTTTCGGCATTTGCCAACGTGCCCGCGTCTGGTGGTTTCTTTGCGGCCGCGATAAGCGCATTGGTCTGCGCGATGTCGCTATTCGCCTGCACCAACTTGGTCAGGGCCCGTTCATAAGCAGCCGCGGCTTCCTTGAACTCGCTATCCAACAGTATCTTCTCAAGCGGCGGGCGTCTTTTGGCACCAAGCACCGAGAGCGAGCTGACGCGCAGATTTTTCGATGCTGTGGCGAACTCTTGTGGTACTCCGTCTTCGGCCAATCGAAGGTTACGTACTTCTGCCAAAATTCCGCGCTGCTTTTGTTTCTCTCGGCGATTGTGGCCTGGTTCGCAAGTGCCGCCTCCCCGAGCTGCCGCAGCACTGACGCTTGCATTGCTTCAATCTCGGCCTGCAGGTTCTTATATTGCTCGCTGAACACAGCCTTAAAAGCGGTGACGAGGGGCAAGCCCTTGATGCTTTGACCGCAGAATGGACAATCATCGCCAACGTGTCCGATGCCAGCGGAAATCCAGTTTTCACCTTCCGCCGACATCTTATGAGTGGCCAAATGCTGCTGTAGCTGTTTTTCAGCGTCTGCGGCGATATCATCGATGGTCTTGAGCAGAAGACCTTCTAGGCCACTCGGGAAAGCTGGCACCGGGAGTTCGGTCAAGGCGGCTCTCTTTGTGAGAGCGTCGGCCTGCCGCAACGCTTGCACCAAGGCTTGCTGGGTATCACATCGTCAACCGAGGCCAAGCCCAGAAAGTCGTCTAATGCCATGCCCGGAGCGAGGTGGGGTTGGAGGCCTTTGGTCGATGCTGTTATCTCGCTTGTTTTCGCGCGACTCGCCGCCGTTAAGTCCGCATCTTCGACGGCCAGTCTAACGCCGACTTCTCCGACAATGATACGATAGAGGTTGCGCTTTTGCGCGACGTCGACGATTTCGCCAGCATGCACGTTCTCTCCCACAAAGACCCCGTCAAAGATGGCGAAGGTCGGCCGGGTCGCGCTCCAATTCGCGCCGTCGAACCGTATGGGGGTCGTCCCAAATAGAAGTTCGACCGAAATTCCATCCGACGCCCCAAGCGTTTTGCGGCCAACGATGTGATCGGCGTCCCCGGTATGCAGGGAACGGAATACGGCGCACATCGTGGTTTTACCGAAGCCGTTGGCTCCGGTGATAAACGTATGTCTGGCGAGCTGTGGATTCGGGGTCGTAGCCGAATTCCGAAACCGTCCAACATTCTTGATCGAAATGACTTTTGTGAGCATCAAAACTGCCTCCCCAGCACAATCTAATACCAGATTTCATATGGACTGACTCTCGGGATTTTTTGCGGGTTGTGATTCATTGAGAGCCTCGGGATTTGATTCGGGGAGCACGCAATGAGCGCAGCAGTTGGTCTTCGGGATGACTTTGCGGCGGCTGGTCTTCGCCGTCTGGCCGGGAAGGCCAAGGACGCGGATCAGGCGCGACGGTTACTGGCGCTGGCAGCGGTCTACGATGGGATGGATCGGGCGACCGCGGCCCGGATTGGCGGCATGGATCGCCAGACGCTGCGGGATTGGGTCCGTCGCTTCAACGAAAGTGGTCCCGACGGCCTCATTAATATCAAACCAACGGGCCGTCGCCCGAAACTGTCGGCCGAGCAGCGGGACGTATTGCGGGAACTGGTGGAGGCCGGCCCGGATCCGGAGAAGGATGGAGTGGTGCGCTGGCGCTGCGTGGACTTGCAACGTGTCCTTGGACAACGCTTCGGTGTCGATCTATCGACAGTTGCGATCGGGCGGGTGCTCAAGAGGCTCGGCTTTTCGCATATCAGCGCCCGCCCGCAGCACCCTGCACAGGATGCGCAGGCGATCACGGCTTTTAAAAAAACTTCCCCGCTCTGGTCGCAGAGGTTGTGAATACGCTTGCGCCGGCAACGCCGATCGAGGTCTGGTTCCAGGACGAGATGCGCATCGGGCAGAAGAACGGTCTGGTCTACCAGTGGGCCAAAAAGGGCACGCGACCGCGCCAGCCCAAGGATCAGCGTTACGAAAATGCCTATCTGTTCGGCGCGGTCTGTCCGGGCCGCACAATACCGGGATCGCAGTCATCATGCCGCATGCCGACACCGAAGCCATGCAGAGGCATGTTGACGAGATCAGCTTGGCTGTGGCGCCCGGCGCCCACGCTCTGATCATACTAGACAAGGCGGCTTGGCACACCACGCGCAAACTCAAGCTCCCCGACAACCTCACGCTGGTTCCGTTGCCGCCTGCTTGCCCGGAACTGAATGCGGCGGAAAACATCTGGCAATACTTGCGTCAGACCTATCTCTCCAACCGCTTGTTCGAAAACTACACCGCAATCCTCGACGCTTGCCAGTTCGCATGGCGTAGCCTTCTCAACGAGCTCGGTCGCATCAAGTCCATCGCCAGCCGTGATTGGGCTGCTACCGGTTAATCATTCCGAAGTCTGGTATAACTTGCGATTGTCGAAGGATAAAGCGGCAATCCGGGGGTGCACAGCACTCCCGCTGTTAAGTGGGTGCTCATGGAGCCGCAAAGCGGGATAAGCGATGGCAGTCCCTCGCCTCACCGGATGTCCCGTGAATTGCACAGCTCTACAGCGCACCGCCACCGGCGACCTCGAAAAGCGACTGGGCAACATCAACGGCGCGATCAAAAAGGCGGTCGACATTCTGCTGGCCGAAACACCAAGCCGCGCCCTGCGCGACCGCCTCGCGGCTCTGGAGGCTGAGCGCGACGAGATCGAGATCGAGATTGCCGCCGTCGCCCCGCCCACAGTTGAATTCCATCCGAATGCGGCGAACGCCTACCGTGACAAGGTGCGGAACTTGAAAAGGGCTCTCGCCGAGTCGGACGAGGACAGCCGTGCGGCGGCGAACGAGGCCATTCGCGAGATTGTTGAGAAAGTCGTTATTCATCCACGCGGTGCGTACAAGCCCGTGGAAATCGAGATTTACGGCCAACTCGCCGCCCTGCTCAGGATTTCTGAGAGGGCGGCGGCCGAGCCCCTAGAGTCTAGGGGGGTACTGGTTGCGGGGATAGGATTTGAACCTATGACCTTCAGGTTATGAGCCTGACGAGCTACGCCCCGGAGAGGGTGAGCGGATCGCCCGCATGCACTCTTTGTAGGCCCACTGGCAAGCTTCAGTGACAAAGCTGTTCGGTTCAGAACTGACCAGCCTTGTTAGAATCCTATCCAGTCGCAGGCTGATAAGCATTTGCTCGAAACCTTATCAGTGTGCAGTAGCTCAAAACGAGCGCGTTTCGAGAACCGTGGCGAATTGGTGGAGTCGTGAGGTTGGGAGAAAAATGGGCCTTTCGGAGAATATCGGGCGGTCCTGTCAGTCCGGAAGCCGAAGCTCAAATTAGAAACGGCACCGGCTACTGGGATTAATTGCCAACGAGACCTCGTAGAGATTTCCTTGAGCTCCAGGGGCTCGCGTACGCTTGAACTGTTAAAGAGAGTTGGTCGGTGACCACGTCTCTCGCGAATTTCAGCTTAAGACTATTTGGAACTCGCCCGTTCGCGCAGTAGCTTATGATATTGAGCGGGGTCGTGGCGTTCCAGCCGATCGAGAGCGTCGTTCGCCGCGTCAACGGCGGAAGCGCCGACCTGCTCCTTAATTGCAGCGATGTCCTTCGCCGCTTTTTCCAGCCGGCGCAAAGTTTCCTCGGGCAGTGGCTCCCTCTTGGCCAACGCGATCGCGATCTCCGTAATCCAACCAAGCTGCTTACCATAGCTCGCTACCTCGGTAACCACCCGATCCTCCACTGCGGGATCGCCGGCATAGTTGACGGTAAGCGACGGTGAGAACCAAGGCGCCGTAATGCGCTGGGCTACGTCGCCGGACCATGGCGCCCGAAACATCCACAACGGATCAAAGCCTGAAGGATTGGTTGTCATTGCAATTCCCAAATGCCAAGTGCATGGCCCCGATTGTCGGCCCTTCCGCCGCAAATGACAAACGGCGCTACGGCGAAGTCCCGATCGCCTACCGATGACTGCCGGCGTTTCGTCCCCGGAAAGACTGATTTTGACGCGCAGAGACCAATAGTCAATTCGCAAAAGCCGGCCACGGCGGGCTTTCTAAGCCACGCGAGGATAACATCTCCAGTCACCCGACTGCCTAGCTCGAGCTGTAGGGTTTGAATCTTGTGCATGGAGGAATCAAAAATGGGCAACCGGCACTCGCGCCCTCTAAACCAAGGGAATTCTCTCGCGATGCTGCACAATCGGGGTCAAATTGACTGACAAAATTGGCAACCGTTTTGGTCAGAATTGACTGGCTTTCCTGCCCAAACGGAGCGTTGCTGTGGTGACTTGGAGCGGCTAACGCGCGCTTCGGGGGTCTGCCCTGCCAGGTACTTGCCTGGGCGGGGCTGAGGTGGTGCGGCGGATGGCGCCGCACAAACCTCGAGGATCCCATGACCGAACGTAAGACTAGGCCGAAGGCTGCGACCCGCTCGATCACCCGAAAGATCGCCAAGCCGGCGCTCGCCAAGCGATCGGCCGCCGCATCGTCCAAATCATCCGCTCGATCTGCCACCAAGCACGACCGTATCATTGCGATGCTGCGAACATCGGCTGGTGCGACGATTGCGTCTCTCGTCACCGCAACTGAGTGGCAGCAACACTCCGTGCGCGGCTTTCTTGCCGGTGTGGTCCGCAAGAAACTCGGACTCAACCTTGTCTCGGAGCAAACAGACAAGGGGCGCGTCTATCGGATCAAGGCCGGCAAGGCTTCGCCCGCGACCGCGGACCGGGCGAAGCAGGCGGCCTGATGCGATGCAGAAGAAACGTCGCAATGGTCATGCTTCGACCAAAACGTCCGTTGAAGACGAGATCGCGCATCTGCGCGGTCTCGACCTCAGAGGACTTCGTGCAGGCTGGCTGAGCGTAGATTGCGCGGGAAGCTGGACCGGCAATGTCTGCCCGCCTAGCCAGCTTTGACCACAAACGGACCGAGCTTACTCCTGGCACCGTCTTGGTTCGGGAGTGGGACCGCCGGTCCCTACGAGTAATGGTGATGGCTGAAGGTTTTGCCTGGAACGGCCAGACCTATGACTGCCTCTCCAAGGTCGCCTTCGCAATCACGGGCACCAAATGGAACGGCCCCCGCTTCTTTGGCCTCCGGGAAAAAGGTGATCGATCGACGGTGGAGGCTCAGTCATGAAGTCGCCTTCAATCAAAAAGGTCCGTTGTGCGATTTATACGCGGGTCTCTACCGATCATGGGCTGGACCAGGAGTTCAACTCGCTGGACGCGCAATACGAGGCCGCCTCCGCCTACATCAAGAGCCAGGCCCATGCCGGCTGGACCCTGATCCGGTCCCGTTATGACGATGGGGGCTACTCCGGCGGCTCCACCGACCGCCCCGACCTACAGCGATTGTTGGAAGACATCCGCGCCCGCAGGATTGATGTCATCGTCGTTTACAAGGTAGACCGTTTGACGAGATCACTGGCAGATTTTGCCAAGCTGGTTGAGCTATTCGATGCCCATGGCGTGTCCTTTGTCTCGGTGACCCAGCAGTTCAACACCACGACCTCGATGGGTCGGCTGACCCTCAACGTGCTCCTGTCCTTTGCGCAGTTCGAGCGAGAGGTTACCTCTGAGCGGATCCGTGACAAGATCGCGGCATCGAAGCGAAAGGGACTCTGGGTCGGGGGCAATCTGCCCCTGGGCTATGAGATGAAGGACGGCAAGATCGCCATCGTCGAAGAAGAAGCAGAGCTGGTCAGATCAATCTACGGGCGATATCTGGAACTTGGCAGCGTCAACGAACTGTTACGGGACCTCAAAGAGCGTAATATCCGAACCAAAAGTAGACTGCTCTCCACCGGAGTCACCCGCGGCGGCATCCCGTTCGGCCGTGGTGCGCTGTACTACGTGCTGAGCAATCACTTCTATATTGGTGAGGTCAAATACAAGAATGAGATCCTGCCGGGCGAACAGCCTCCTATCATGGATCGCCACCTCTTTGAGGCCGTCCGGCAAAAATCCCTCGCCCAATGGTCCCACCGCACCACCGTGCGCAACAGGGCCGACCACTTGTTGACGGGGCTGCTGTTCGACGACGCCGGGCATCGCATGGTTCCCACCCACGCCACAAAAGCCGGCGTCCGCTACCGGTACTACGCGTCGACACCAGTTCTGCATGGAGAGGCGAGGACCGCGTCAGCCGGATCGGTCTCGCGCATTCCCGCGGCGGCTATTGAAGACACCGTCGTAAAGTCCCTGAAGGAATATCTTGCCGCCAACCAAGGCAAGACGATAACAAACGCTGAGAGTTTGGAGGATCGCGAAGCCATCGCAGAGCTGATCGCCGTAATCGTCGTACACAGCGATAGGCTGATGGTCAGCCTCAAATCAGATGGCGCGGACGATGCATCCGACTCCACAAATGCCCGGTCGCTCACAATTCCCTGGCATAAACCACCCTCCCGAAGGTCCCGCCAGATCTTGCTCCCGTATAATGCATCGCGTAGCGAAGTCCGTCCTGAGCAATTCGAGCGCCGGGCGCGTCTGGTTAGCGCCATCGCCCGAGGTCGTCAGTGGCTCGATGATGTGGTCTCGGGTCGGGTAACCACGGTCTTAGAGCTTTGCGCTCGCGAGAATTGCAGCGTTCGGCAGGTGAACATGACCATCTCGCTGGCCTTCCTCGCGCCCAATCTTGTCAAAGCAGCCTTGGAGGGCCGCCTGCCCCGCGGCGTCGGTATCGAGCGGCTCCGGGATTCACCGACCGAGTGGAGCCAG
>WNFI01367925.1_pt1 | contig 11607 bp, 9 predicted proteins | sample 5400471 | NCBI WGS metagenome assembly WNFI01 (sample SAMN13153348, study PRJNA577476) | soil metagenome | isolation source: 100 cm saprolite on Douglas fir-dominated hillslope | place: USA:California | collected 2013-09-17
GCCAGCCTTAGCCGCGGACAAGTCAAAGCACGGAAATTCGGTGAGAAGTAACAAAATTTAGTAAAATCCCTCACCCACAGAAGAGTTGCGCTATTCATTGTGCCGTAACCGAATTTTCACATTCGCCGCGCATACTCGCAGCTATCGCACACAATTTTGCGCAGAGGAATTAATGAAACTTATTCGCTTGCTCATCGTATTGGCCATTTGCATTCTTCCGGTGCTAGCTCAAAACAGCACTGGAAGCATCGCAGGATTTCTTACCGACGAATCTGGATCGTCCCTGGGTGACGCAACCGTCACCCTTACCAATGATAGAGATGGTAGCCATCGCGTCGTCAAGACGAACCAGAGCGGCTACTTCACGCTCGTCCAGCTCCCGCCCTCTAACTACACATTGGAGCTGTCGCGCACCGGATTCGCCACGCTCCAGGCCAAGGGTCTCACCCTCCAGGTAGGCCAGGAACTCAGCCGGAACTTCACCCTCAAGGTCGAAGGCGCCAACTCCACCGTCACCGTCGACTCCACCACTGTAGCCCTCGAAACCGCCTCAGCGAAGATCGGCGCCAACATCGCCAGCCGCGAGATTCAAGAGCTTCCCATCAACGGCCGGCAGATCTCACAGCTCTACCTCCTTGTCCCCGGTGCCACCAACGCCGGCACAGGCAGCTTCGACGACATCCGCTTCTCCGGCCGCTCCAACGAGCAGAACATCATCCGCCTCGATGGAATTGAAGCAACCTCCATCATCGACACATCCCCGGGTAACCTCAACGGCGAGGTCACCTCCACCTTCCGCCTCCAGCAGTCTCTCGAGGCCATCCAGGAGTTCCGCGTCGACTCCTCCAGCTACCCCGCCGAGATGGGAACCGGAACTGGCGGCCAGATCAGCTTCCTCACCAAATCCGGCGGCAACCAGTTCCGCGGCTCCGTCTTCGAGTACCTCCGCAACGACTTCTTCGACGCGAGAAACACGTTCAACCCCAAAGGCGCCGGCAACCCCAAGTTTCGCCTCAACCAGTTCGGCGGCTCCCTCGGCGGACCCATCATCAAGGACAAGCTCTTCGTCTTCGCCAACTACGAGGGCCTGCGCCAGACCTGGGCCGCCCCCAACACCGCGGCCACGCTCAGCAACTACGCACGTTCGCTGATCTCTCCCTCCAGTGCCGTCTACCCGCTGCTGGCCGCGTTTCCTAATGATCCCTTCCCGCTCACCACCGGCGTTCTCCAGCAGACCGTCACCACCATCGGAGCCAACCGCATCAACGAAGACTTCGGCGCCATCCGCTTCGACTACCGCTTCAACGACCGCTTCAGCGCCTATGCCCGCTACAACCGTGACCAGGGCGTCTCCAACCAGATTCAGGATGCGTCGCTGAGCAACTTCGGTCAGGTCGAGGTCCCGCAGAACGGCGTCCTCGCCTTCAACCAGATCTGGTCTCCCCGCATCTTCAACGAGACCAAGTTCGGCTACAACGGCGTCAAGATGCGCGTTCAGGGTATCGCCGGTCCCAGCCCTAGCGCCGACATCAGCCGCGCCCGCATCGCCATCGCCGGCCTCACCAACGTCGGCGCGCTCATCAGCCTCTCCAGCTCCTTCAACGGAGTGGGTGCCCCCTACACTGGACAGAGCTACTCCTATATCGACAACTTCTCTCTTGTGTCGGGCAACCACACCATGAAGTTCGGCGCCGAGGTCCGGCCCATCTCGCTCTATAACAACCAGCTCGGCGGAACCACCTACACCTACAACTCCATCAACGGCTTCATCAACAACTCGCCCAACCAGATCCAGTTCTACGGCGACCTCAGCGACAAGAGCCCCTTCACCGGCCTCAGCGGCAACGCCCTCCTGAAGCAGAACTACTACATCGGCTATGCGCAGGACGAGTGGAAGCTCCGCCCCAACCTCACCCTCAGCTACGGCCTCCGCTACGAGTACTACTCGCCGCTCCACGAGAACCGCAACAAGAACGTCTTCTTCGACATGGCTACCGGCACCATCCACCCCGGCTACACCGGCGACTGGTTCAACAGCTCCAAGGCTAATTTCGGTCCTCGCCTGGCGCTCACCTGGTCGCCCGCCTTCTCCAACGGAGACACCATCTTCCGCATCGGCGGAGGCGTCTTCTACGGCCCCGGCCAGACGGAAGACCAGATTCAGCCCGAAGCCAACGATCGCGTGCAACGCACCTTCACCTCCGGCAAGGTCTATCCCATCGTCCCTGCAACCGATGTCTACGCCAGCTACGACATCAACAGCCCCACGCTGGGCTACCAGCCGCGCGCTTACGCTCCTAACTACAGGATCCCCGAGCGCGTCACCACCTACACCGCATCCGTTGAGCAGCGCCTCCCCGGGCAGGTTCAGGTCATGGTCGCCTACGTCGGATCGATGGGCCGCAACCTCTTCCTCCGCTCCATCACCAACCTCATCACTAACGTCACCACCAATCCCACTACCGGAGCGGGTACCGCCGTGCGCCAGTTCGGTGCGCGCTTCGCCGAGATCGACTACAAGACCTCGGGCGGAAACGACATGTACAACGCTTTACAGTCCACGGTCCAGCGCCGCTTCGCTCACGGTCTTTCCCTTGGCGCGCAGTACACCTGGGCCAAGGAGCTCGGAACCTCGAGCGGATCGAACGAAGCCTCCACTGCTCAGAACCCTTACGACTTCAGGACGGAGTACGGTCGTGGGACCTCTGACATCCGCCACAGCCTCAACGCTACCGTCCTCTACGACCTTCCCTTCGGTCGCGGAAAGGCCTATAACCTCTCCGGTCCCCTGGACCTGATTGCCGGCGGATGGCAGATCGGCGGAGTCACCAACTTCCACAGCGGCCTCCCCATCGACGTCCGCATCACCCGCCCGGACATCGCCTACGTCGGCAACCCCGGAACGGCCTACGCCGGTCAGACCTACTCCTCTCCGGTCATCGCCAACGGTGTCGTCCAGACCACGGCAGTCGCCAACGTCCCCGGTGGCGGAAACACCCGCAACGTACGCCGTCCCAATGTCGTGCCTGGCGTCAACCCATACCTCAGGAACGGCCTTCAGTACCTCAATCCCACGGCGTTCACCACCCCTGCGCCCGGAACCTTCGGCAACTTCCGCCGCAACGACCTGAGCGGTCCGAATCTCGCTCAGATTGACCTCACGCTCGGCAAGTCGTTCCATGCAACGGAGAGAACCTCCTTCGACTTCCGCGCCGATATCTACAACATCCTTAACCACCCCAACTACGCCAACCCCGGGACGGTCCGCCTCACGCAGATCATTCCCACCGGAACAACGACAACCAACGGGGCCACCACCATCACCGGCAGTGGCTCGCAGCCTGGAACGCCCTTCACGCTCAAAAACGCAGGCGCGTTCGGCGGCCTCACCTCGACCGTCGGCAATCAGGTTGGCATCGGCGCAAACCGTCAGATCCAGTTGTCCCTCAGGGCCAACTTCTAGACGCAAAAGATTGTCATATTTCTCGCACCGCTGCCGTTCGAACCAGAACGGCAGCGGATTTTTTTTGCGAGTCAGAATAAGCTTATAGCGGTTTCAAATAAGCAGGAAAAAGGGGCACAGCCTAAGCCATGCCCCATACTGCGCCGTCTAAGGTTTTTCAGCTCTTCGCCTGGAACTCCTTCACAATCGCAAGATACTTCTTCGCGCTCTCAGTCACGACCTCCGGCTTACCCTCGGCCATCGCCTTCGCATTGACCAGATCCGCTCCCACGCCAAGCGCGAACGCGCCTGCCTGCAGAAACTCCGCCGCAGTCGCCAGCGAAACTCCGCCCGTAGGAATCATCTCTACGTGCGGCAGAGGAGCCTTCAGCGTCGACAGATACTTCGCCCCTCCCATCGCGCTCGCCGGGAAGATCTTCACCACATCCGCCCCCGCCTGCCACGCCGTCACAATCTCGGTCGGCGTCAACGCACCCGGCAGCACGGCAATCGAGTAGCGGTGGCACATCTCAATCGTCTGCAGATTCAGCGCCGGGCTCACCACAAACTGCGCGCCCTCCAGGATGCACATCCGCGCCGTCTCAGCATCCAGCACCGTTCCAGCGCCGATCAGAATATCCGGCCGCTGCTCCGCGAGCTTCCGCATCACCTGGATCGCCCCCGGCACCGTCATCGTAATCTCCAGCACCGTCACGCCACCGGCAGCAATCGCCTCCGCCAACGCCAGAGCCTTATCGACAGACTCCGCCCGCAACACCGGAACCAGCCCAATTTCCTTCAACGCCTTCAATACAGCAATCTTCTCCATCATCTCTCCTAATCACAAATCACTAATCGCTAACCACTGTTTTTTACCGCTGCACCCGCGCTCCGCCGCCCTTCATGATGCGCTGCACCTCATCAAACGTAGCCATCGTCGTATCGCCCGGCGTAGTCATGGCCAGCGCACCGTGAGCGCAGCCGCAGTTCACTGCCCAATCCGCGCCCTTGTCGTTCAGGAAGCCGTAGATCAGCCCCGAGGCAAACGAGTCGCCGCCACCGACGCGATCGAAGATCTCCAGATCAGGCATCGGCCGAGCCTCATGGAACGCACCCTCGTAGTAGCAGACCGCGCCCCAGTCGTTGATGCTCGCCGTCTTCGCATGACGCAGCGTTGTTGCCACCGCCCTGAAGTTCGGGAACGTCGCCACTGCCTTCTCGATCATCCTGCGGAAGCTGCCCGAATCCAGCTCCCCCAGATCCTCGCCGACGCCCTCAATCTCAAATCCCAGCGCGGCGGTAAAGTCCTCTTCATTGCCGATCATCACATCCACATACGAGGCCAGCTCACGATTCACCTCTGTAGCGCGCGCCTTGCCGCCAATCGACTTCCACAAAGAGTCGCGATAGTTCAGGTCATAACTGATCATCACGCCATGCTTGCGCGCCGCCACCATCGCCTCTTTCGCAACCTCAGGCGTCGACTCACTCAGCGCGCAGAAGATTCCGCCCGTGTGAAACCACCGCGAGCCTTCCTTGCCGAAGATCTCATCCCAATCAATCTGCCCCGGCTTCAACTGGCTCACCGCCGTATTGCCGCGATCCGAGCATCCCAGCGCGGCACGAACTCCAAACCCACGCTCGGTAAAGTTCAACCCATTGCGCGTCGTCCGGCCCACACCGTCGTACTTCGTCCACACCACATGCGACTGATCCACGCCGCCCTGCAGCATCAGGTCCTCGAGCAGCCGGCCCACAGGATTGTCCGCCAGCGCCGTCACAATCGCAGTCTTCAACCCAAAGCAACGCCGCAGCCCGCGAGCAACGTTGTATTCACCGCCACCCTCCCACACGTTGAACTGCCGCGTCGTCGCTACACGCACATCACCCGGATCAAGCCTCAGCATCACCTCACCCAGGCTCACCAGATCCCACTTGCACTCTTCCTTCTTCCGAATCACAAGGCTGTTCTTACCTGCTGCACCTGCCGTCATCTATCTCAGCTCCGCGATGGCAACACCATCCATGTCGTCGTACGCCTGGTTTTCTCCGCCCATACCCCAGCAGAATCCGTAGTTCTTCGTTCCCACACCGGCATGGATCGACCACCCCGGAGAAACCACAACTTCCTTGTCCGCAATCACCAGGTGGCTCGTCGCATCCGGCGGCCCCATCAGGTGCAACACCCGGTGCGCGGGGTCAACATCGAAGTAGAAGTAAACCTCGCTGCGCCGCATGTGCGTATGCGGAGGCATCGTATTCCAGTTGCTACCCGAAGCCAGGAACGTAAAGCCCATCACCAGCTGGCAGCTCTTGATGCCTTCTTTGTAGATCGCCTTGTAGATCGTCCGCTTGTTGCACGTCTCGACGCTGCCCAGCTCCAGCCCCTTCATATCCGCGAACTTCACCATCGCCGTTGGATACTCCGCATGAGCCGGATAGCTCAGCAAGTAGAAGTAAGCGGGCTTCTCAGGATCGGCGCTGCTGAAGCTGACGTCCTTGCTCCCACGCCCCACATACAGGCAGTCCAGCTTCTCCAGCTCGAACGTCTTTCCATCGACTACGACCGACCCAGGCCCACCCACATTCAGAATCCCAAGCTCACGTCGCTCCAGAAAATAATCCGCTCGCAGCTCCGGCTCCGTCTCCAGCTTCAACGTCTGATGCGTCGGCACGGCTCCGCCAATGACAGTGCGATCAAGGTCCACATAAGCAAACTCAATCTCTCCCGGAGTGAACATCTCCTCCAGAAGAAACGTCTCCCGCAGCTCCTCGGTATTCATCAGCCCATACCGAACCGCGTCCGCCATCTGATACAGCCTCATTGCTTAATCTCCTTGAATCCCAATCGAATAATCGCAATCCAGTATATGAGTTCGTTCGCCAGCCACACAAAGAACCCCTATGGACGGATGACGCTCTCACTCCTGGCATGGACGCCGACTTTACGAGAAGAATGCTGTTATTTTCCAACAATTATTCATCTACCGCATAGGGCTTTAGCCCTACTGGATTTATTTCGCACGCTGCGCTGCAGTTTCGCATTGTGGTACCTCGGGCTGCCTACTCCTTTGGAGCAGCGATCTTCACCACGTAATACGTGAACGTCTTTCCCGGAGCCACCATCGTCTGGTGCGGCACCCCCGGCGAGATATGCATCACATCGCCCTTCCGCATCATCGTGAACACGCCGCCCTCTACCTTCGGTCCCCGCGTCTCTCCCGGCGAAACCTCCTTCGGGTCCACAACCGTCCCGCCGGTGATCACCGTCGCCTCACCATCCAGCGCAATGAAGATGTCGTTATAGTCCGCATGAACCTCTGCCCCGCCGCTCTTCACCCGCACACTCAACATCGTAAAATGCGCCGGATACTTCTCCAGCGTCACTGCCACGTTCCCGGACTCGGTCTTCCTGGCCTGCTCCATCAGCGTCTTCGCCTGCGCCGAAAGGGCATCCGCAGTCCGGTCGTCCATACCCTTCGTCTGGACCGTGCTCGTCTGGACCGCACCACCCTGGGCCATCGCACCTATCGTCATCATCATTCCAGCAAGCCAAACCATCATCCAGCGCATAAGAGTTCTCCGTAAAACAATCCCACCAACCATATAGGAAATCCCACATCAACCGTCAACGTCAGCCCCCCACAACTCACTCAACCATGCGATACATTGGGTGAACCATGCAAAACGCCCTCGACCTCTTCCGTCTCGACAACAAGGTAGCCCTCGTCACCGGCTCCGCCAGCGGCCTCGGAGCCGCCATCGCCATCGCCCTCTCGCAGGCCGGAGCCACCATAGCCTGCCACGGCAATCGCCGCCCCGCCGACGACACCGCCAACGCTATCAAAGCCGCAGGCGGCACCGCGCAATCCTTCCAGGCCGACCTCTCCAGCACCGGCGGCGCCGAGCACCTCTTCAGTCAGGTCGTCTCCTCCCTCGGCCGCGTCGACATCCTCGTCAACAACGCCGGCACCATCCATCGCGCCGCCGCCGAAGAGGTAGCTCTCGAAGACTGGGAGCGCGTCCTCCAGGTCAACCTCACCAGCCCCTTCCAGCTCGCGCAGCTGGCCGCCCGCGACATGATCCCCCGAGGCCACGGCAAGATCGTCAACATCGCCTCGCTCCTCAGCTTCCAGGGAGGCATCCGCGTCCCCGCCTACGCCGCCTCCAAGGGAGGCATCGCCCAACTCACCAAGGCCCTTGCCAATGAGTGGGCCCCCAAGGGCATCCAGGTCAACGCCATCGCTCCCGGCTACTTCGCGACGACCAACACCGAAGCTCTCCAGGCCGACGAGACCCGCAACCGCCAGATCCTCGAGCGCATCCCCGCCGCCCGATGGGGCCAACCCCAGGACCTCGCCGGAGCAGCACTCTTCCTCAGCTCCACCGCAAGCGACTACGTCACTGGAACCATCCTCACCGTAGACGGCGGTTGGATGGGCCGCTAAAAACTCAACCACCACCAAACCGGGTGCCCCATCTTCGGCGCGGTTTCTTTGCGACTAAGGTGGGCCATTCGCGAAGCGAATCCCGACGCTCTACCCCGCCACCACCGCAAATTGGCAATAGCGAACTATCCAATCCCGAGCAGCGCCACCCCACCCCGCTCGCTGGAGATATAAGCCGCCTCCACCGTCCGCATCGTATCGATCGCGTCCTCCACCCTGGTAGGCAGCGTCTTCGCCTCTCCCTGCACGTAAGCCTGCAGCGACCCCATCGACCCCATAAACGCATCCGGAAACCAGTTCCCACTCAAGGGAACATCGCTCCACCCCGCATCCCCGCGAACGATGTACTCGAGATTGTCCGGCCGTCCCTCGGGATAGTTCAGGTTCACACCCATCTGCGCCCGCATCGCTCCCGTCATGCCCTCCCACTGCACAAAGCTCCGCTGCATCTTCGGATTGAAGTCATGGCTGTGGTTCGACGCGATAAAAACGCGCTTATCATGCCCATAATCAAATGTGATCACGCTCTTCGTGGCCGCCAGCTCCGCCGTCCGAGGACTCTTCACCGTCTTCGCATAAACCCCCAGCGGATTCCCGAACCAAGACCGCACCAGGTCCACATAGTGGATGGAGTGGTAGAGAATCTCCAGCCGGGGAGCCGTACTCAGAAAACTCCACAGCTCCCAGGGCATATGCACGCTCACGGAGACCTCCATGTCGTGCACCTCGCCGAGCTCCCCCGTCCCCTGCAACGCCCGCGCCGCCAGCATATTCGGAGCCCACCGCAACTGAAAATTGACCGCCGCCGTCAGCCCTTTATTCCGGCAGATCTTCAGAATCTCCACCGCCTCCGCCAGCGTCTCTCCCATCGGCTTCTGGATCAGCACCGCCGCCCCATCCGGCAACTGCGGCAGAATACTCGGAATCACCTTCGCCGGCACCGCCACATCGAACACCGCATTCGCCGGAGCGTACTTGATCGCCTCCGCAATCGAGGTCGCTGCAAACGGAATCCCAAACGTCTTCGCCAGCCCCTCCGCCTTCTCGCGATTCACATCCACCAGCGCCGCCACCGGAAAACCTGCCTTCTTATAAGCAGGCAGGTGCGCATCATGCACAATCCCACCCGACCCGATCATCACAATCGGCCTTGCCACCTTGGGCCTCGGCGCCACAACCTCCTGCATCACCTTTTGCAAATCCATCCAGATTCCTCCAAATAAAATCCCCCGCCATTCTACGTTGAGGGCTACACCCCACACCCTACACCCTGTACCCTAAGGAAGATGTCCTCCGCGCTCGAACTCGCCCTCCTCTCCTGCGCCCTCCTCGGCCTCCGTCACGGCTTCGACTACGACCACCTGGCCGCCATCTCCGACATCACCAGCGTACAGCGCACCTGGAAGGAGGGCATGCGCCTCGGCCTCCTCTACGCCCTCGGCCACGCCCTCACCGTCGCCGTCCTCGGCACCGCCGTCATCTTCCTTCACATCGGGCTGCCCCGCAACATGGACGTCATAGGCGAACGTCTCGTCGGCGCGACCCTCATCGTCCTCGCCATCTACGTCCTCGTCAGCTTCCTCCGCCGCAAACCCGGCGCATCCCACCACCACCACACCTCCCCCCGCAGCCGCATCGCCCTCCTCATCACCGGAGCCCGCTACACCACCTGGCATCTCCGTCGTCTCCGCAATCCAAACACCCCGAAGCCCGACCCCTTCGCCTTCCGCTACGATCGCAGCTCCGTCTTCACCGTCGGCATCATCCACGGCCTCGGAGCCGAGACCCCCTCCCAGCTCCTCCTCTTCCTCCTGGCCGCAAATCTCGGCGGAACCAGCCGCGGCTTCTTCGGCCTCCTCAGCTTCATCGCCGGCCTCCTCATCATGAACACCCTGATGACCGCCACCGCCTCCGGCATCTTCGCCTCCAGCACCCACCGCCCCCGCGTCCAGACCTTCGTCACCTCCCTCACCGCCGCCTACAGTTTCATCATCGGCTCCGTCTTCCTCTTCGGAGCCAGCGACAAACTCCCCCCTCTCCTTCACTAATCCCACCCTATGAACCCACCGCGTGTCTTCGCCACCTATCCTAGCCTCGTCGATAAAGTGGTCCTCATTACCGGGGGCGGACAAGGCATCGGGGCCGCAGCCGTCGAGCACTTCGCCCTCCAGGGCTCCCGCGTAGCCTTCCTCGATCTAGCCGACGAGCCCTCCCTGGCCCTGGTCAACGATCTCTCCTCCCGATCACTCCACTCGCCCCTTTACGTTCGCTGCGACCTCACCGACATCCCCAGCCTGCAATCCGCAATCGCAGCCATCTCCACCACACTCGGGCCCCCGCGCGTCCTCATCAACAACGCAGCCAGCGACGACCGCCACCGCTTCGAAGACGTGACTCCCGAATACTGGGATCAGCGCATGGCCGTAAACCTCCGCCATCAGTTCTTCTCCGCCCAGGCCGTCGCTGCCGGCATGAAGTCCGCAGGCGGAGGCTCCATCATCAACATGAGCTCCATCGCCTGGATGATCCCCGCGCCAGACCTCTCCACCTACAACATGGCCAAGGCCGCCATCGTCGCCATGACCCGCTCTCTCGCACACGACCTCGGCGCCGCCAACATCCGCGTTAACTGCGTCCTGCCCGGAGCCATCCTCACCGAAGCATCTCTTCACCGTCCAGTGCCTCAAGCGCCACATCATGCCCGAAGAGGTAGCCCGCCTCCTGCTCTTCCTCGCCGCCGACGACAGCTCCGCCATCACCAACCAAAGCCACATCATCGACGGCGGCTGGATCTAGCCCGCACATAAAATATCCCCATGCTCCGAGTCCCCTACACCGACCTCTACGAAGCCCTCAAGAAAGCCATGCTCCACCTCGGCCTCACCCAAGACCGCGCCGCCCTCAGCGCCCGCCTCTTCGCCGAAACCACCCGCGACGGCGTCTACACCCACGGCCTCAACCGCTTCCCCCGCTTCCAGGCCCAGGTCCGCAACGGCAGCATCGACGTCAACGCCGAGCCTACCCTCACCGCCTCCTTCGGCAGCATCGAGCGCTGGGACGGCCACCGCGGCGTCGGCAACCTCAACGCCTACGCCGCCATGCAGCGAGCCATCAGCCTCGCCAGACAACACGGCATCGGCTGCATAGCCCTAGGCTACACCAGCCACTGGATGCGCGGCGGCACCTACGGCTGGCTCGCCGCCGAAGCTGGCCTCTTCAGCATCTGCTGGAGCAACACCCTCGCCAACCTCCCCGCCTGGGGAGCCACCACCCCCACCGTAGGCAACAACCCCCTCATCATCGCCGTACCCCGCAGCTCAGAGAAAAACCCAGGTCGCCACGTCGTCATGGACATGGCCATGTCCCAGTTCTCCTACGGAACCCTCGCCTCCTACAGCAGGCGCAACCAACCCCTCCCCGTAGACGGAGGCTTCGACACCGAAGGCAACCTCACCCGCGACGCCGCCGCCATCGAAGCCTCGCAGCGAGCCCTACCCGTCGGCTACTGGAAGGGCTCCGGCCTCTCCCTCGTCCTCGACATGATCGGCGCCATGCTCTCCGGAGGCCTCGCCACCCACGACTTCTCCCTCGATCCCCTCCGCGAAGTAGGCCAATCCCAGGTCTTCCTCACCATCGACCCCACCCACATCGCCAGCCCGCAAGACCTCGCCCAGACCGCCGAAGGCATCCTCGCCTCCCTCCGCGAAGCCACCCCCG